>ERZ1023313.17-NODE-17-length-151057-cov-9.420034_pt1 | contig 151057 bp, 138 predicted proteins | sample MGYA00521233_ERZ1023313 | MGnify/ENA primary metagenome ERZ1023313 (study PRJEB32759, sample SAMN07749866) | skin metagenome | biome: transportation; feature: city; material: polyester macromolecule | host: Homo sapiens | place: Hong Kong:TKO line | collected... | reverse complement strand
GTGGGTGGTGCCCCCTTCTCCGTATCCCTCCGGCTTGACCGGAGGGTCTACTCTCGAAGCCGCTTGCCACAGCGCGAGCAGATACGATGCCGCAGGAGCCGCCAACCCTGTGCTCAACAGCCGAAGCGAGTGGGCCCTCCGGTCAAGCCGGAGGGATACGGGGATCGGGAAACAAAAGCGCCAGATGGCCTGTAAGCCGGGTTCTGTACCTGCTGCCCCGGAAGGCGGCAGGCGATGGCCATTCATCTGCGACGCCTGTTGCCAGACGCCTGGTGCAACCAACCCGGATAGCAGCCCGGAAACGGGCCATGTGCCATCCCTATTCGGTCTTGCTCCCGGTGGGGTTTACCGTGCCGCCTCTGTTGCCAGACGCGCGGTGCGCTCTTACCGCACCCTTTCACCCTTACCTGCCGAGGCAGGCGGTTTGCTTTCTGTGGCACTTTCCCTGGGGTCGCCCCCGCCGGACGTTATCCGGCACCGTGTTTCCGTGGAGCCCGGACTTTCCTCTGTGTCACCACAGCGGCCATCCGGCCATCTGGCGGATGCCCATAAGCCAGAGCGCCGCAACGTCGGTCAAGGGCACACGCCAACTATTTCGCCTTGTGGCGGCCCGCGCCTTTGCCCATGTTCAGGCCATTCGCAATACCAATAATCCAAGAGGAAACGCACCGATGAAAGCTGCGGTCTATTACGAAAACGGCCCCCCCTCCGTCCTCAAATACGAAGACGTGCCGGACCCGGAGCTGTTTGACGACGGCATCCTGGTCGCCAACAAGGTGATCTCCATCGAAGGCGGTGACACGCTGAACCGGCTGCGCGGCGACCTTGCCGCCAACCCGCATATTGTCGGCTACCAGTCCGCAGGCGTGGTGGAAGCCGTCGGCAAGAACGTGACGGGGTTTCAGCCGGGCGATGAGGTGGTCTGCATCAATTTCCACGGCAGCCACGCCGAAAAGCGGCTGACCCTGCCGCAGACCGCGTGGAAGATCCCCGCCGGCATGGACATGAAGCAGGCGGCGGCCGTGCCCATCCCCTTCGGCACGGCGGATGACTGCCTGTTTGAATTCGGCCGCCTCAAGGAAGGCGAGACCGCGCTCATCCAGGCGGGTGCGAGCGCCGTCGGCATCGCCGCCATCCAGCTTGCCAAGAAGGCAGGCGCCACGGTGATCGCCACCGCGTCCTCCAAGGCCAAGCTCGACAAGCTGACCGATCTCGGCATGGACCACGGCATCAATTACGTGGAGCAGGACCTGGTTGAGGAAGCCAAGAAGCTGACCGGCGGCCGCGGCGTGGACGTGGTGGTGGACCCGGTCGGCGGGCCGACGCTGCAGCAGTCCATCTATGCGCTGGGCTATCGCGGCCGTGTCTCGACCGTGGGTGACGCGGGCCGGGAGTTCATCAAGTTCGATCTCTCGACCCTGCGCGAAGGCAACCGGTCGATTACCGGCGTGTTCCAGGGGGCGGAGATCTTCACCGACCGCATGCACAACCTGGTGGCGTCGCACCTTGAGAACGTCCATCGCGGTGATCTCAAGGTGATCATCGACAGCGAATACGCGCTGAAGGATGCCGCCGAGGCGCACGAACACATCGAGAGCCGCAAGGCCTTCGGTCGCGTGCTGCTTATTCCGTAGGCGGTGTTTTGACCGCTGCAAGATAGCTTGCCAGCGTCCGGAGAGTGGAGAGATCGGCAATGCCGTCCACGCTCTCCGGCCGGTGGCGGCGCTGAAACGCGGTGACGACGGCGTGGGTCACGTCGCCATACGTGCCGTCCGTCTCGATACCATAGCCCGCCAGCCCGAGCGCCGCCTGAAGGTCCAACACCCCCTGCCCGCTGTCGCCGGGCCCCAGCGTCGGCCCCGGGGTGATCGGCGCAGGCGGAACCCACACCGCAAACCCGTTGTCCGCAAGCCGCTTCCACGGGAATTTCTCACCCGGATCCGCCTTGCGCCCCGGCGCCACATCGGAATGCCCCACCACCCGGCGCGGATCAATCGGCCAGCGCTGCCAGATATCCCCGAGCAACTCGAGCAGGGTTACAATCTGCGCCTCGGGAAACTCCGGGTAGCCGAACTCATGGCCTGTGTTGGCAAGCTCGATGCCGATGGAGAGCGAGTTGACGTCGGTCTCCCCCTGCCAGGACGACACGCCCGCATGCCACGCACGCTGGAACTCCGGCACCAGGGCAAAGCACTTGCCGGCTTCGTCGATCAGGTAATGGGCGGAGACCTTGGCCTCGGGGTCCACCAGGCGGTCAAGCGCGGCCTCGGCAGTCTCCATGCCGGTGTAATGCACCACCACCATGTCGGGCGCGGTGTGACCGGCTCGGCTGTCGAAATTTGGCGACCAGCGGCTCGAGATGTGCATCGTCTGTCGTTCCTCAGGCGCCGCGCGGCAGCCTTTCGGTGAAGTCCTTCTCCCGCATGGAGATGATGAGGACGCCCACCAGCGTGATGACGCCGCCCAGCACCATGCGCCAGGTCAGCATATCGCCCAACAGCCAGACGCCGAATGTCACGGTAAACAGCGGCGCAAGCAGCGTGTAGGGCGCGGTCTGGGATACCTCATAACGCTGTAACAGCCAGTAAATGCCCGCGTGACCCACGAGACTGGAGGCAAAGGCCACATAGACCACCCCGCCCCATTCAAGCCAGTCAGCGCTTTCCATCAGCGCCACAGGATCGCCAGCCTCAAACAGGAAGGTGGCCGCCAGCGAGCACGGGAACGCCACCGTGGCGACCCAGGCCTGCAGCTCGAACGTGCCCACACCCTTGATCTGCCGCTGCAGGATGGTGCCGAAGGAACCGACAATGGCCGAGCACAGAACGAAGATGAGACCCTCGATATAGCCGAAGACACGCGGGTCAAAGCTGATGACCATGACCCCGAGAAAGGCCAGCGTGATGCCGAGCCAGCGCCGCCAGCGCACCCGCTCGCCCAGGAACATCACCGAGAAGATGGTGGAGATCGGCACCCCCATCTGCGTGGCGATGGCAACGACCGAGGCTTCCGCGACCGCAAGCCCCGCGAAGAAGAACCCGAACCCGATCGGCCCCGCGCACAGGGCGATGAGGATCACCTCGCGCATGCGGCCCCAATGGATGGTCAGCACCGGCAGCAGCACCAGCGCGACGATGCCGAAGCGCAGCGCCATGAACAGGAAGGGCGGGAAATGCTCAAGCGATCCCTTGCCCGCGACCAGCGCGAAGCCCCAGATCAGATTGATCAGCACCATGAAGGCCAGATGCGGCGTGGTCATGCGCTCACGCCTCCGCTGCAGGGTCAGGCGACGGCGGCTTGCGCAGCGCGATCACCAGCACGCCTGCCAGCGTCATCAGCCCGCCGATGATGATCCGTGCCGTCAACTCATCCCCCCAGAGTGTCACGCCGAAAACGACGCCCAGAACAGGCGCCAACAGCGTGATCGGAGAGACCAGCGACACCTCATACCGCTGAAGCAGGTAATACATCCCCACATGGCCGACAAGACTGGCGCCGAACGCCGTATAGGCGACAGCGCCCCAGGTCAGCCAGCTGGCCTCGAAGGAGGCCGCGAACTGCTCCGGCTGGAACAGTCCCGTGAGCAGGAACATCGGCGGCCAGGACAGGATCGCCACCCAGGCCTGCAGGGTAAAGACGCCGACGCCCGCAAGCTGCCGCATGGTGACCATGCCGATGGCGGCCATCAGCGCGGCGATGATGACAAGCCCCATGCCCTCAAGCGCTGTGAACACTGCCGGGTCGAAACTGATGACGACAACCCCGCCGAAGGACACAGCGATCCCCAGCCAGCGCCGCCAGCCGACAAATTCGCTCAGCACAAAGACCGACAGAAGCGTGGCGAACGGCACATTGAGCTGCACGCCGATGGCGATGACCGAGATATTGTCGGAAATCCCGAGTGCCGCGAACATGAAGGCGAAATGCGCAGCGCCCATGGTGATCGCCACAATCACCACCCGCACCATCTGCCCCGGCACGATCTTGAGGAACGGCAGCAGCACCACCGTCAGAAGCAGGAAGCGCCAGCCGGTGAGCATCATCGCCGACAGCTCCTCCACCGCCACCTTGCCGACGATGAAGTTGAAGCCCCAGACGAGGCAGACCAGAAGAATGAGCGCAAGATGCGGTGGGGTCATGATGCCAAGCGCTCTAGCACGGCTGCCCCCTGCAACACGACACACAGTTTCGCAACGCCGCGATGCCGCGGGGGTGGAAATTGGGGTCAACGCCCCCCTCCTCCGCTCACCCTCCGGCTTGACCGGAGGGGCCATGGGAGGTCGAGGGTCAGATCGGCCCTCCGGTCAAGCCGGAGGGACAGCGATATTTGAGAGGCTAGTCGTACCGCCCGCCGTCAGGCGATGCCGCGCTCTTGCTTGAGGGCTTCCCAGGCGGTGTTGATGGCGGCGAGTTTTTCGGTGGCGAGCGTCACGAATTCCTCCGGGACGCCGCGGGCGATCAGGCGGTCGGGATGGTTTTCCGCGACTGCCCGGCGATATGCCATCTTGAGGTCCTGGTCGGTCGCATCCGGTGTGACGCCGAGCACGAGATAGGGATCGGCCACAGCCTCGCCTGTATTGGAGGCGCGGATGCGGGCGAACTCGAAATCGGAAAAGCCGAAAATGGTGGCGACATCATGCAGAAAGGCCAGCTCATCCTCATGCACCACGCCGTCGGCACGGGCGATGTGGAACAGCCCGTCCATCAGGTCTTCGAGCACGCCGGGCCGGTCCTGAAACATCCGGGCAATCTGGCGGGCATAGGCGTCGTAGCCGGCCACATCCTGCCGCGCCATGTTGAACACCCGCGCCACATGGTCCTCGTCGCCGGGTTCGACGGTGAAGACCTGCGAAAAGGCCTCCACTTCGTCCGGGGTCACCACACCATCCGCCTTGGCCATCTTGGCCGACAGGGCAATGACCGCGATGGTGAAGGCAACACCGGCCCCGCCCTCGCCGCTGCCCACGACGCTGCGCAAGGTCTCGAGCACCGATTGTGCCGTCCCAGTGATGCGATCCCAAAGACTCATGGCAGCCCTTATAAGCGCAGCCGCAGCCAAGGGACATAGCCAAAGCTGCCGCAGTTCCTACATGTATGTCAGCCAATGTGAGCGCGCCTGCCGCCCACCCCGCCTATCGCCGTGCAGCGAAAAACTGAGTATCACCACCCCATGACATCCGACACGACCACAGCCTGGGATTTCTGGATCGACCGCGGCGGCACCTTCACCGACGTGGTGGCACGCGACCCGCACGGGATACTGCACACCGCAAAGCTGTTGTCGGAAAACCCGGAAAGCTATGAGGATGCAGCGCTTGAAGCGATCCGCCGCTTCCTCGAGGTGGACAGGGACACACCTCTGCCCGCCGGACGCATCGGCGCGGTGAAGATGGGCACGACGGTCGCCACCAACGCGCTGCTGGAGCGCAAGGGCGAGCGCACCCTGTTCGTCACCACACGCGGCTTCCGCGACGGGCTGCGCATCGGCTACCAGGCGCGGCCGGACATCTTCAAGCTCCATATCGAACTGCCGGACCTTCTCTATACGGAGGTGGTTGAGGTCGACGAGCGCGTCTCCGCCGAGGGTGAGGTGCTGATACCGCTTGACGACGACGCGGCCCGTGCAGCCCTCACCCGCGCTTACGCGGACGGCATCCGCGCGGTCGCCATCTGCCTCATGCATGGCTACCGCCACCAGGCCCATGAAGCCCGGCTGGCAGAGCTGGCGCGCGAGATCGGCTTCACGCAGATTTCCGCAAGCCACAATGTCAGCCCGCTGATGAAATTCGTGAGCCGAGGCGACACCACCGTGGTGGATGCCTATCTCTCGCCCATCCTGCGCCGCTATGTGGACCGGGTGGCCACGGCGCTGGACCGGCAGGCAACCGGCACACGGCTGATGTTCATGCAGTCCTCCGGCGGGCTGACGGACGCAGACCTGTTCCAGGGCAAGGACGCGATCCTGTCCGGCCCCGCGGGCGGCGTGGTGGGGGCCGTGGAGACAAGCCATCTGGCAGGCCATGACCGGATCATCGGGTTCGATATGGGCGGCACCTCCACCGATGTCTGCCACTATGACGGCGCTTTCGAGCGCGCCTTTGAAACCGAAGTGGCGGGCGTGCGCATGCGCGCGCCGATGATGCGAATCCACACGGTGGCGGCAGGCGGTGGCTCGCTGCTGACATTCGACGGCAGCCGCATGCGCGTGGGCCCGGACAGCGCCGGCGCCGACCCCGGCCCCACCGCCTATCGCCGCGGCGGGCCGCTGACGGTGACCGACGCCAATGTGATGACCGGCAAGCTGCTGCCGCACCACTTCCCGAAAATCTTCGGTCCGGATGCGGATCAAACGCTGGACGCCGACGCGGTGCGGGCAAAATTCGCAGACCTTGCCGCCGAGATTGAAACCGCCACCGGCAAGGCCTCCACACCGGAGGAAATCGCCGAAGGCTTCCTGAAGATCGCCGTGGAAAACATGGCTCAGGCAATCAAGAAGATTTCTGTGCAGCGCGGCTATGACGTGACGCGCTACGCGCTGACGAGCTTCGGCGGTGCGGGCGGCCAGCATGCCTGCCTCGTGGCCGACGCGCTGGGCATGACCACCTGCCTCATCCACCCGATGTCGGGCCTGCTGTCGGCTTATGGCATGGGCCTGGCCGACATTCGCGCCACCCGCGCCGAGGCACTGAACGTCACGCTGGACGCGGAGGGTCACGCCGCGCTGACGAGGTTGCTGGACCGGATCGGCGCCGACGCGCACCGGGAAGTGCAGGACCAGGGCGTGACGCCTGCCCATATCCGCCTCGAACCGACCGTGCATGCGCGCTATGCCGGCACCGATACGACGCTGGAAGTGCCCTTTGGCGACGTGCGCGCCATCCGTGCGGCCTTCGAAGAAGCCCACCGCGCGCGCTTCGGCTTCATGTCGCCGGGCCAGGAAATCATCCTCGAAGCGGCCGCGCAGGAAGCAATCGGCGCAGAGCCGCGGCCCAAGGAAGAAGAGACACGTGCCGCAAGCGACGCACGCCCTGCCCCGGCGCGGGAAACGTCGCGGGTCTTCATGGACGGCCAATGGCGCGACGCCCCCGTGGTGCTGCGCGATGACGCCACCCCCGGCACCTGTGTGACGGGCCCGGCCATCCTCATCGAACCGCACCAGACCATCATCATCGAGCCGGGCTGGCGCGCCGATGTGACACCGCGCAACCACGTGGTGCTGACACGCGTTGAAGCCAAGGCGCGCGCCCGGGCCATCGGCACCGAGGCCGACCCGGTGATGCTGGAAGTGTTCAACAATCTCTACATGTCCGTCGCCGAGCAGATGGGCTTCACGCTGGAGAAGACGGCCCACTCGGTGAACATCAAGGAGCGGCTGGATTTCTCCTGTGCGATCTTCGACCGCAACGGGCACCTCGTCGCCAACGCGCCGCATATCCCGGTGCATCTGGGCTCCATGGGCGCAACGGTTGAAAGCGTGATCGATCAGCACCCGGACATGAAACCAGGCGACGTCTTCGTGCTCAACGCCCCCTATAGTGGCGGCACCCACCTGCCGGACATCACGGTGGTGACGCCCGTCTTCGACAAGACGGGCCAAAAGCGCCTGTTCTTCACCGCGGCGCGCGGGCACCACGCGGATATCGGCGGCATCGCGCCGGGCTCCATGCCCTCCAACTCGAAGACGGTGGAGGAAGAAGGCATCCTCATTGACGGGGTGACACTGGTGGATGGCGGCGCCTTCCGCGAAGACGCCATGCGGGCACTGCTCACCTCAGGCCCGTGGCCCGCCCGCAACCCGGACCAGAACATCGCCGATCTCCGTGCCCAGATTGCCGCCTGTGAAAAGGGCGTGCAGGAGCTGCGCCGCATGGTGGCCCAGTTCGGACTTGAGGCCGTGCAGGCCTATATGGGCCACGTGCAGGACAACGCCGAGGAAGCCGTCCGCCGCGTGATCACCACGCTCAGGCCCGCCACCTTCGAGCTTGAAATGGACAATGGCGCGGTGATCCGCCTTGCGGTCAGCATCGACACCTCAGCGCGCACCGCCACCATTGATTTCACCGGCACCAGCGCGCAGCTCAACAGCAATTTCAACGCGCCGGACGCCGTGGCGCGGGCCGCCGTGCTCTATGTCTTCCGCTGCCTGGTGGATGACGCGATCCCCCTCAATGCGGGCTGCCTCAAGCCGATCACCCTGGTCATTCCCGATGGCTGCTTCCTCAAGCCGCAGCATCCGGCAGCCGTCGTGGCAGGCAATGTGGAAACCAGCCAGGCGATCACCGATGCCCTGTTCGGCGCCCTCGGGGTCATGGCCGCAGCCCAGGGCACCATGAACAACCTGACCTTCGGCAACGATGCCTATCAGTATTACGAGACCGTCGCCGGCGGCTCCGGCGCGGGCGCTGAATTCGACGGGGCCAGCGCCGTTCAGACCCACATGACCAATTCCCGGCTGACCGACCCCGAAGTGCTGGAAAACCGCTTCCCAGTCCTGCTCCGCCGCTTCGCGATCCGCGAGGGGTCTGGCGGGGCGGGCGCGCACCGGGGCGGCGACGGCGTGATCCGTGAACTGACCTTCCTTGCGCCCATGCATGTGTCGATCCTCTCCGGCCGCCGCGAGACCCGGCCCTTCGGCCTTGAGGGCGGCGCGGACGCCCACCCCGGCCGCAACGCCATCGCCCGCGCCGACGGCCGCATCGAGCCCTTGGCCGCCTGTGACCGGGCTGACCTGGAAGCCGGCGACACCATCATCATCGAAACCCCCGGCGGCGGCGGGTTCGGCACGCCCAAGCCACCACGCTGAGAGACAGCGCACCGCACAGTTTCTGCAGGCAGCACTCCCCCCATCCGCTTGCTCTTCGACCTGTCCGGAGGGCCCACCTGTCTCACCGGCGCCCACAGACCCTCCGGTCAAGCCGGAGGGTGAGCGTAATGGGGGCGGGTGCGGTACCCGATGACCCTGTTTCTTGCGCTCTTCCGTCGCCCCGGACCTGATCCGGGGCCCACTCGCATCCGCCCCCACCCGCAGCAACCGCGAGTGGACCCCGGGTCAAGCCCGGGGATACGGGGATAAGGGCCTATACCCCAACCCCGCTCTCCCTCCGGCTTGACCGGAGGGTCTATGGGAGGCGGCGGGTCAGATGGACCTTCCAGTCGGCCGACCGGCCAGCGTGTCAACCAGAGGCAGGCCTGTCCCGCCCCATGCAACCGCCGCCCGGAAAGGGCCGGAAACTGCCGGTCAGGACAGCAGCCTTTCGCACCTGCACGGCTTGGGTGCGCCGCAGCGACGATTCCGGCTTCCCAAGCCTTAACCATGCTGGCACGCTTCAGGGGCAACGAGGCAATGCGGGAGGCCCCAATGACTGCACATGCTTCGAGACAGGCCGCGATCTGGGTTTTCACCTGCGCGAGTTTCGCGTTCATCGGCGCAGTGATTCTGGGCGTGGTCTAGGGCACGGGCCCGACATCGAAACCGTTTCAAGCAAGACCGTTTCAAGACTGCTTTTCATCCAGGACGGATATGCATCCATCCGGCCCGGCCGCCCGGGACCCCTGTCCCGGCGGCCGGTGCTGTTTGGCGGGTGCTGGCCTCTTGCCTCAGGCCGCGAGCGGCTTGGAGGGCCGCACGCCCAGCAGATGTGCCAGCGCGTAGGCCGTCTCCGCCTTGTTGAGCGTGTAGATGTGGAACTGGCGGATGCCCTGATCGGCCAGCTGGCGCACCTGGTCGGCGGCCACCGACAGGGCAATCAGCGCGCGGGTCTGCGGATCATCGTCCAGCCCCTCGAAGCGGTCGCGGAACCAGGCAGGCACGCTGGTGCCGGTCGCCTCCGCCATGCGCAGGAAGCCCGCGACATTCCCCACCGGCATGATGCCCGGCACGATGGGAATATCGATGCCCGCGCTGCGCGCCCGGTCCACATAGCGCAGGAAGGTATCCGGCTCGACGAAGAACTGGCTGATGGCGCGCGATGCCCCGCCGTCGATTTTCGCCTTGAGCAGGTCGAGATCAGCCTCAAACGACGCGCTCTCCGGATGCTTCTCCGGGTAGCAGCCGACGGAAATCTCAAACGGCGCGATTTTGCTGATGCCCGCCGCCAGCTCCGCCGCATTGGCGTAACCGCCCTCATGGGGCACGTATTTGGCACCGATCCCGGAGGGCGGATCACCGCGCAGGGCCACGATGTGGCGCACCCCCGCCTCCCAATAGGAGCGGATCACGTCGTCCACTTCCTCGCGGGTGGCCTCGACGCAGGTGAGATGGGCCGCAGGCTTGAGCGAGGTCTCATTGACGATGCGCTTGACGGTCGCATGCGTCCGGTCTCGGGTGGAGCCGCCCGCGCCATAGGTCACCGACACAAAGCGCGGATTGAGCGGCGCCAGCTTTTCAATCGACGCCCACAGGGTCTGCTCCATCTTCTCCGTCTTCGGCGGGAAGAACTCGAAGGACACCTCGATGCCGCTGCCCTGCCCGCCGGTGGCGGCAGTGTCGGGCGTGGATGGGGAAGTCGGCGCCATCAGGCAGTCTCCTTGTCGGACGGAAGGGGGGTGTCGGTCATGTCGTGGCCGCGGGGTGCAGCGCCGGCCTTGCCGGAGGACGCAGCACCGGGGGCTGCAAGCGCATCCCCCGCAGCGCCCTTGGCTGCCAGCCAGATCGACACGGTAAGCTGTTGTGATCCATCCGCAGGCGGAAGATCACGCATGGTGGCGATCTCGAGCCCGGCGCCGGAGATGAAATTGGCCATCTCCGCGCGCGGGAAGCCCAGCCGCCGGTGCGCATGCCGCTCGCGCAGATCCTCGATGTCATGCGGCGCGAAATCGACGATCAAGAGCCGCCCGCCGGGCTTCAGCAGCCTGGCCGCCTCCAGCACCGCCGCGCGCGGATCATCCAGGTAATGCAGCACTTGGTGGATCACCACCATGTCCGCCGCGCCCGCCGGTTCCGGCAGGGAGAGAATGTCGCCATAGCGCACATGGCAATTGGTCAGCCCCTTGGCCTCCAGATTGGCCCGCGCCACGTTGAGCATGTCGTGATTGATGTCATAGCCGATGGCTGTTTCCGCCACGCCGGACAGCAGCTCCAGCATCTGCGCAGTGCCCGTGCCCAGGTCGATCAGCACCGGCACCGGCGTGTCGCCCACCATGGTGCGCACTGCCGCTTCCACCGCCTGCTCGGACACGTAAAGCGCCCGCACCTGACCCCATTCGCCCGCATTGCGCTTGAAATAGTCCGCCGCCAGCTCGGCGCGCTCGGCCCGCACATCCGCCAGCCGCTCCCGGTCGCGCATGATCACCGGGTCATCCGGCGGCAGGAAATCCATCAGCGTATGCGCCATCTGGCCGACGGCGCCGCGCGTCTCCAGCCGGTAGAACACCCAGCTGCCCTCGCGGAAGCGCGTGATCAGGCCCGCATCCGACAGCAGCTTGAGATGCCGGCTCACCCGCGGCTGGCTCTGCCGCAGCACATGGGTGATCTCGGACACCGAAAGTTCACTCTCGCTGAGAATGGCCAGCAGGCGCAAGCGCGTGCTTTCGCCGGCGGCGCGCAGGACCTGCAGCAGAGTTTCCATTCCCGTCTCCCGATTCCCCCACCGCAGCCGGACGCCTTGGCATGAGACAACACCCGAGGGCAGCAGCGGCACCGGAAGATGCCGCACGTCGCGATCTATATAAAGATATATTTATATGATGCGAGCGCACAAGGGTCTGTCACGCCCCTGTTGCCGCGACCTTGGCCTGATCGCCTCCCCCATGGGCAGCCGGCGGATCGGACCGGACGGGAATCGCGGCATTTGCGCCACAGCCACGCCTCCCCCGCGCCCATCTCCTTATAGTTTATAGCGGCATCCCGGCCCCTGTGTTAGCTAGAATGCCGGAATTAACCCCGATAGCGAGTCACGTCGGCCGTCATACGGTCACAGGCCCCAAGCGCCCCGGATCCCCACGCAGATCGTCCAGGTCTGCCCCATGGGCGCTGAGATTTTTGGCTGGATACCGTCAAAAATCGCTGACGTACACGTTTGCGTAATCGGGTGACAGATAGAATTGCGCAGTAAGTGCGGATGCTTACATTTACCGCGCAATCTGGAGGCGGAGCGGCGTGAGTACCATGGCGGCACATATCGAACATTCATCCCCGGCCGATGAGACCCGGGCCACGGGCACGCATGGCGGATTTGCCCGCGGCATGGCCCTGGCGCTGGTCGCAGGCCTCGCCTTCACGCTCGGCGCCTGCGCCACGCGGCCCGACCCGGGCGATGCGGCAGCCGTTGCCGCCTATGAAGAAGCCAACGACCCGGTCGAGCCGCTGAACCGCTATTTCTTCGCGGTCAACGATCAGCTGATCGACGGCCTCGTGCTGAAGCCCGCCGCCCAGGGCTACGACACGGTGCTGCCCGGCTTCGCCAAGGATTCGGTCCGCCATTTCCTCGACAATCTGCGCACCCCGGTCATCCTCGTGAATGACGTGCTGCAGGGCGAATGGGACCGCGCGGGCACCACCATCACCCGCTTCGGCATCAACACCACCGTCGGCGTCGGCGGCCTGCTCGACCCGGCCACCGGCATGGGCTACGAGCGCCACGGCGAAGACTTCGGCCAGACCCTGGCGGTCTGGGGCACCGGTGAAGGCCCCTACCTGTTCCTGCCGCTGCTTGGTCCGGCCCCGCCCCGTGACCTCGCCGGCTTCGCGGTCGACCAGGCGTTCGACCCGCTCACCTACATCTACTGGAACCGCGACAGCTGGGTGCCGACCACGCGCTTCGTTGTCAACGGCCTGGACCTGCGCGCCCGCAACCTGGACACGCTGGACGAGATCGAGCGCACCTCGGTGGATTACTATGCCGCCCTGCGCAGCCTCTATCGCCAGAGCCGCAACAACGAAATCGCCAATGGCGAGATCGACCCGAACAAGCTGCCGGACATCTCCGACATCGACTACGAGTTCGACACCGAGGGTGAAGGCGCGATCGAGACGGAATCAGCCCCGGCTGCCGGTCAGAACACGGGCATTTGACCCGGCCCCGCTTGCGGGACTGACGGCACTCGGCGAGACTCCCTCATCGGGCTCCAAAGACACACATGCCTGACCAGGCCTGTCATGGAACATTCATGCCGGACCTGCGTTTACTTGACTAGATTCACGGCTTGATTTGCCCGGGGAGTGGCATCATGGCGATCAATGGTTTTATGTCCCGACTGTTTTCCAAGACAACGATGAAGCGGCGGTCCGTGCTTGCAGCCCTCGCAGGGTTCGCAGCCTTCAGCATGCTGACGGTTACCGCCCCCCTCACCCCGGCCCATGCCGATGACGAAGCAGCCGAAGCCTTCGTCGCCAGCCTCGGCAAGGACGCCATCATGATCCTTGGCGACGAGACGCTGGGCCAGGAAGAGACCGAGGCGAAGTTCCGCACCATCCTGCTGGATGCGATGGACATCCGCCGCGTCGGCCTGTTCGCGCTTGGCCAGTATGCCCGCCTGCCGACTCCGGAAGAACGGGACACCTATTTCGACCTGCTGGGCGACTTCATCGTCGAGGTCTATCTCGGCCGCCTCACCGGCTATTCCAACGAGGAATTCGTGGTCACCGGCTCCAATGAAAAGGGCAAGAAGGGCCGCGAAGTCATCGTCGACAGCAAGATCGTCTTCCAGGATGGCCGTGAGCCCCTGAAGGTGAACTGGTGGCTGCTGCGCAACAAGGACGGCAGCTTCAACGTGTTTGACGTGAATGTGGAAGGCATCTGGATGGCGCAGGAGCAGCGCGGCACCTTCACCTCCCACATCCGCAACAATGGCGGCAAGTTCTCAGCCCTGATCGACCATCTCCGCACCCAGACCGGTGCCAAGGCAGCCGCCAATGGCGCCAGCGAAGCAGCACCTGCGGACACGACTGAAGCGGCAGGCTGAGCCGGCTCAGCGACGCCCGCAACGGCAACCGGAGATGGCGCAACCGGAAACGACATCGCCGAAAACGACAAAGGCCGGTCCCCTGGGACCGGCCTTTTTCATGCGCTGAATATCGCGGGCCGTCCGGCCCCGGGCTTATTCCTGGCCCTTGTAGATGCGGATGATGCGGTCAAGCATCTCCAGCGCCTCGTCGCGCGGGCGCTGGAAGGTGTTGCGGCCGATGATCGAGCCGTTGCCGCCGCCGTCGCGGATGGCGATGGCATCATCAAACACCGAGTTCTCGGCTTTCTTGGCCCCGCCCGAGAACACCACGATGCGCCGGCCGTTGAAGCTCGACTGCATCACATGCTCCACCCGCTTGGCCTGGGTCGAAATGTCGATGCCCTCGGCCTCATACACCTTCTTGGCTTCGGCCTGCTCCAGATAGTCGCTCGGCAGCTTCACCTTGATGATATGCGCACCCAGCAGCGCCGCCATGTGGGCCGCATAGGCACACACATCCATCGCCGTCTCGCCGTCCTTGGAGAGATTGCCGCCGCGCGGATAGGACCACATGACAACCGCAAGCCCCACCGCCTTGGCCTCTTCGGCCATCTCGCGGATTTCTTCCATCATGTCATAGGCCACATCCGAGCCCGGATAGATGGTGAACCCGATGGCGGACGCGCCCAGCCGCAGGGCATCCTGCACGGTACCGGTAATCGCCTGGTCCTTGTTGGAGCCCGAAGCATCCAGCGAGTTGGCGGAATTGACCTTGAGGATGAGCGGGATCTGCCCGGCAAAGCTGTCGGCGCCTGCTTCCATCATGCCCAACGGTGTGGCGAAGGCGTTGAGGCCTGCATCAACCGCCAGCTGGAAATGGTAATGCGGGTCATAGCCTGCGGGGTTGGGCGCAAACGACCGCGCCGGGCCGTGCTCGAACCCCTGGTCCACGGGCAGGATCACCATCTTGCCGGTGCCGCCCAGCTTGCCGTGCATCAGCATGCGGGCAAGGTTGGCCTTGGTGCCGGGATTGTCGCTCTCGTAATTGTCGAGAATTTTGCGGACGGCGCGGGTGACTTTCATACTCTTCGGTCCTCACTCAAACCTGCATCGATGGACGGGGTGAACTGCCTTTCTAGGCGCGCGCGAAGCGCTTGTATTTGATCCGTGTCGGTACCGCGGCCTTTTCGCCCAGGCGGCGCTTGCGGTCCTCTTCGTAATCCTCGTAATTGCCCTCGAACCATTCCACGTGGCTGTCGCCCTCAAACGCCAGGATGTGGGTGGCAATACGGTCCAGGAACCAGCGGTCATGGCTGATGACGATGGCGCAGCCGGCGAAATTCGCCAGCGCATCTTCAAGCGCGCGCAGCGTATCCACGTCGAGGTCATTGGTCGGTTCGTCAAGCAGCAGCAGGTTGGCGCCGGACTTGAGCATCTTCGACAGATGCACGCGGTTGCGCTCACCGCCCGACAGCAGGCCCACCTTGCGCTGCTGGTCGGTGCCCTTGAAGTTGAACGAGCTCACATAGGCGCGTGAGTTGATCTGCTGCTCGCCAAGCTGGATCACGTCCAGCCCGTCGGAGACTTCCTCCCACACGGTCTTTTCCGGGTCCAGCGCGTCACGACTCTGGTCCACATAGCCCATCACCACGGTCTCGCCGATCTTCAGCTCGCCGTCATCCGGCGTCTCCTGCCCCGTCAGCATGCGGAACAACGTGGTCTTGCCCGCGCCGTTGGGGCCGATGACGCCCACAATGCCGCCCGGCGGCAGGGTGAAGGACAGATCATCAATCAGAAGCCGGTCACCGAACGCCTTGGTCAGGTGGTTGGCCTCGATCACATTGCCGCCCAGCCGCGGGCCGGCGGGAATGGTGATCTGGCCCTTGCGCTCTTCTTCCGGGCCCTTCTGGTTCAAGAGCTCATCATAGGCCTGGATACGCGCCTTGGACTTGGCCTGCCGCGCCTTGGGGCTCGAGCGCACCCACTCCACTTCGCGGGCCAGCGTGCGCTGGCGGGCCACATCTTCGCGTGCTTCCTGCTCGAGCCGCTTCTGCTTCTGTTCGAGCCACGACGAATAGTTGCCCTCATAGGGAATGCCCCGCCCGCGGTCGATCTCCAGGATCCAGCCCGTGATGTTGTCGAGGAAATAGCGGTCATGGGTCACCAGCACGACGGTGCCCGTATATTCCTTGAGGTAGTTTTCGAGCCAGGCGACGGATTCCGCGTCCAGATGGTTGGTCGGTTCGTCGAGCAGCAGCAGGTCCGGCTTTTCCAGCAGCAGGCGGCACAGGGCCACGCGGCGGCGCTCACCGCCCGACAACTTGGTCACATCCGCGTCCCCGTCCGGGCAGCGCAGCGCGTCCATCGCCATCTCCACCTGGCTGTCCAGGTCCCACAGATTCTTGGCGTCGATCTCGTCCTGAAGGGCCGACATCTCGTCGGCGGTCTCTTCGGAGTAGTTCATGGCAAGCTCGTTGTAACGCTCGAGCTTGGCGGTGAGCTCTGCCACCCCTTCCATCACGTTTTCCCGCGCGGTCTTCGACGGGTCGAGCTCCGGCTCCTGCTGCAGATAGCCCACCTTGGCGCCCTCGGCTGCCCAGGCGTCGCCCTGATATTCCTTGTCCGTGCCCGCCATGATGCGCAGCAGGGTGGATTTACCCGCGCCGTTGAGGCCCACCACGCCGATCTTGGCGCCCGGCAAAAAGCTCAGCCGCACATTGTCGAGCACCTGCCGGCCGCCCGGATAGGTCTTGGACAGGCCATCCATCACATAAACGTACTGATAAGCTGCCATGCTGCGTTCAACTCTCGCCAATGGGGATCAAGGGCAGCAGCGCTGTGGGCGGGTCGTAAAAGGCCGCCCGTGAGGGGGTGCGCTGCGGGCCAGAATCCGGGATAAGATTGACCGCGGTTTTATCGGATGCGGCGGGCAGCATCAAACCCCATATGGAACCCGTATGGGACCCAATATGGCACTCATGCGTAACGCATGGCCCGCCCCGCCCGGCAGGGCCTATCTGACGACGAAAGTGGGGAATTTCACATGTTCGGTTTGGAAGTCGGCGGCCTATTCGGCCTCATCTGGCTCATCATCATCCTCTGGGCCATCATCAAGGTCGCCCAGTCCAACGCAGGCGCGCTGGCCAAGGCCATCTGGATCGTCGTGCTTCTGTTCCTGCCGCTGATCGGCCTCATCGCCTGGCTGCTGTTCGGCCCCAAGGGCTGACACCCGTAGAAAAGGCTCCGGGACACACGCGACGGGAGACGCACCATGCCGACCGACAAGCAGGGAAACCCCCTCAACGGTGCCACAGCTGACGCCGCCGACCTGTTCGCCGGCGCGCTGGATGATTTCAACCGCTATGCGGGCGACCCGCTGGGCAAGCTCGACGAAGCGATTGCCGCCGCGCCGGACTTCGCCATGGCGCATCTCCTGAAGGGCCATATCTACGCCACCGCCACGGAGCCCGCCGCCTGCAAGGCCGCGGCGGGCATCCTGGCGGAGGTGCGCAAGCTGCCCCTCACCGACCGCGAGCAGAGCCACGCCGAAGCGCTGGCCCATGTGATCGACGGCAACTGGACAAAAGCCGCCCTCACCCTCGACCACCATTCCATGACCTGGCCGCACGACATGGCGGCGCTCCAGATCGGCCATCTGATCGATTTCTTCCGCGCCAATGCGCGTGACCTGCGCGACCGTCTGTCCCGCGCCCTGCCCCTGTGGCCGGAGGACATGCACGGCCGCTCGTTCCTGATGGGCATGCACGCTTTCGGGCTGGAAGAAGCCGGCGACTATGACGCCGCCGAAGCCGTGGGCCGCGAGGCCCTGGCGCTGGAGCCCGCCGACTGCTGGGCCCACCACGCCGTCGCCCATGTGATGGAGATGCAGGGCCGCGCCGAGGACGGCATCGGCTGGATGATCGCCCGCCAGCCCTATTGGGCCGCCGACGGCGTCTTCTTCCAGACCCACAATTGGTGGCACTGGGCCCTGTTCCACATGGATCTCGAAGACTACGGCGCGGCCTTGCGCCTTTATGACGATCATGTCCGCGCCGAGCCATCCCAGCTTGCCGTCGATCTGGTGGACGCAGCCGCCCTCCTGTGGCGGCTTGATCTTGCGGGCATCGATACCGGCGACCGCTGGGGAGAGCTGGCCGACAGCTGGAAGGTTCACGCCGACGGCTGCCTCTACCCCTTCAACGACATGCACGCGGCCATGGCCTATATCGGTGCGGGCCGCCTTGCGGATCTTGATGACCTCCTGTCGGATTACCGCGCCAACGCCAAGGAAGTGACCGAGGTTGACCGCTGGTGGACCAGCTTCGGCCTACCCCTGCTCGAAGGGTTCGAAGCCTTTGCGAAGGATGATTTCGACACCGCCGCAGACCGCCTGCACGGTGCCCGCTACATCGCCAATGCCTTCGGCGGCAGCCACGCCCAGCGCGACGTCATCGACTGGACCCTGATGGAAGCCTGCCTGCGCGGCGGCCTGCGCAGCAAGGCCGAGGCGCTGGCCCATGAACGGCTGACCCAGAAGCCCCTGAGCGCCGTCAATCGCGGCTTCCTCGCCCGCGCCCTTGCCCAGCCCGAAGGGTAACGGGCCCGACGGATAGTCAGACCATCCGTCAGTCCACGGACACATCCGAAGGCGACGCAAAGCCCTGCCCCTCGGCCACGCCTTCCGTTTCGCGCGCGAACCAGATGGCGGTGGCCAGCACCACCACCAGCAGCAGCCAGACCGACACATTGATGTAGCGCGCCGGGCGCGATGCCTTCTTCTCTGCCCAGGTGCGCGGGCCGATGCCCTTGGCGACGAACACGATCTGCGCCACCAGGTTCACACATGCAATATTCACAGCCAGCAGCAGCCCCGCGCTGCCCGCAGCCGCAAGGTTGCCGCTGCCGAGCATGATGCCCACGGCAGCCGCGGGCGGCAGCAGCGCCACGGCCACCATCACCCCCACCAGCGTCGCCGACAGCCCCGTGGTGAGCGACAGCACCGCCGCAGCCCCCGCAGCCAGCGCCAGCGCGATGCTGTCAAACCCCACCACCGTGCGCGACAGCAGCTCCGGGGATTGAAGCGCCCCCGTCCAGAACGCGCCGATCACATAGGAAAAGAACAGCGCCAGGATGATCCCCACCACATTGGTGCCCAGCGCCCGGAACATCAGCGTCCGGTCGCCGATCGCCGTGCCGAAGGCAAAGGCGAGGTTCGGCCCCAGCAGCGGCGCGATTACCATGGCGCCGATCACCACCGCCACATTGTCCGTCAGCATGCCGATGCCCGCCGTGATGGTGGACAGCACCGTGAGGATCAGGAAATTGAGATCGAGCCGCGCGCCCTTGGTCACCTCGTTCCAGATCACTTCGCGGCTGACGGTGATCGACGCAAACGAGAACCGCCGCGCCACCTCATCCGCCGGCGGCCGCGCATTGTCCTCCGGCCCCGGCACGCTGGCCTGGATCGGCAGCACCACCGCCCGCCAGTTTTCCTGCGCGCCGATGGCCGCCTGCAGCGCGTCCAGCAGTTCCTGCGACCGCTTGGTGGAGATGACGTAGCGCACCAGGCACCGGTCCATCTCCCCGCGCTCATCCGCATAGACGTCGAGCGCGTTCTTCTGTTCGCCAAGGGCAACCAGCGTATCCACATGGCCGTGATCGGCCGTCACTTCGATGAGCTGCAGCGCCACCTCTGATCATCCTCTCCTGGCGCTGCCCATGGCAGGCGCGCTCCCCCGCGCCGGATCGCTAAAATGCGCGCGGTCATTCTATATGGCTGTTAACCATGGCCGATACTCTGCCTACGAACATTCAGCCAGCATTCAGGATTCCAGGCCGATCATCCCCGCAGGCAAACACTGAACCACGTCTGATGCAGCATAGCAGGCCCGGTTCACCAGCACAGGACGGAGTGCACCATGGGGATGGTCAAAAGCAATGCCGGCGCTTTTATCCGGAAGACAGCCGACCTCCCCCCCAAGAACTAAGCGCCGCCCCGCCCTTTCGGGACAGGAGAGACATCCATGGTTATCGGCTTCAATCTCTATGACATCGCCAAGATCATCGCCGTCATCTCGATCGGCGCAGTGGTCCTCATGATCTTCAGCCTGCCCATCCAGGCCTTCCTCTATGTGCTCGACAGCTTCGGCCACCTGGCCGACAACGGCATGGGCTATCTCAAATACATCGCCTATCTGCTGATTGCCGCTGGGCTGTTCTTCCTTGTCAGGCGCCAATGGGCCCGCGTCGGCATCGCCGCTGCGGTTCTGGTGGCCTTCGGGGCCCTTGTCGGCTTCATGAGTTCCGGCATGCGCGGCGACGTGGTGGCCTATGGCTCCGAGCGCAACGAGCAATGGGCCGCGGCCCTTGCCGGCCAGCCGCGCTATGCGCCCATCGCCTGGCTCGAGCCCGAGGCCATCGGCAATCTGCGCCGCCAGGTGGATGTGAGCTGCTGCACCAACGAGGCCGTGCTGCGGGAGGAAGGTACCTATCCCAGGCAGACAGGCATCGGCACCCGCGTCGGCAAGTACCGCATTTCCGCCACCGGCGCCCTGGCCTCCACCACCTTCCTCACCGATTACATCAAAGTGGTGGAAGACGGTGCCGGCGACTGGCTGGCCTTCTACAACCAGTGCGTCGCCCCCGCCCAGTGGAACATGGAGGACTATGCCCGCAAATACGGCAAGGGTGCCGCCGACCGCGTGACCCACGAAAACAACATGAAGCTGGCCCGCCGGCCCGAGCCCTGCAAGACCATGGAGGGTGTCGAAGAAAAATACGACCTCGGCCTCGCCGCCCGCATGACGGGCGTCATCGCAGCTGACGGCGGTCGCGCCGCGGCCCTCCTTGAGTCTGACGGCCTTGACGCTGCCTGCGCCGCCTACGAACGCTGCACAGCCTTCGAGCGGGATTTCGCCCTCGACGTGAAATAGGCCCCGGTGGGGACGCCTATGGGCTGAGGAATACAAGAAGAAATGGTGGGCCGGGCAGGACTTGAACCCGCGACCAGACCGTTATGAGCGGTCCGCTCTAACCAGCTGAGCTACCGGCCCCACCGCGCATGGCGGGGCCGGAAGGGCGGAATCGCGGCCCCCGGCTGCGCCATGCAGACAGCGCTAATAGCAGATCAGGCACCGGGAGCGAAACCGTCACGATTGGGGCATAGTTTCGTCCGCAATGTCGTCACGATTGCAGCCGACAACATGACCACAAGCGCCGGTGCCCGGCCCGCTCGCATATGAGCCACAGGATCTCGTCCGCCAACGGACCAACCATCAACCAAGGAGCCTGCCATGCGCGCCCGACCCATTCCCCTCCCCTCCATGATCGCGGCAGCCTTTGCCGGTGCCATGCTGCTGGCGGCCCCCGCCATGGCGCAGGAAATGAAGCAGCCCGTCCGCACCATCACCATCCAGGGCGAAGGCAGCGTCACCGCCAAGCCGGACACGGCCAGCGTCAATGCCGGTGTCGTCACCGAGGCAGAGACCGCCCGTGAGGCGCTCACCGCCAATACGGACAAGATGAGCAAGGTATTCAGCGCCATCAAATCTGCCGGCATCGCCGAGGATGACATCCGCACCTCCAACTTCTCCGTCAGCCCGGTCTATTCCCATTCCCCGCGCAAGCCCGACGGCAGCCAGGAAGAGCCGAAGATCACCGGATACCGCGCCTTCAACAACGTCTCCGTCATCATCCGTGACCTGACGAAAGTGGGTGCCGTGCTCGATGAGCTGGTGACCGCAGGCGCCAACAATGTGAATGGCGTGAACTTCTATATCGACGACACCCAGGCGCTGACCGACAAGGCCCGTACCCAGGCCGTCGAGGATGCCCTGCGCCGCGCCACCCTGCTCACCCAGGCCGCCGGTGCCAATCTCGGCAAGGTCATCACCATCTCCGAGAATGGCGGCTACACCCCGCAGCCGGTGATGATGATGCGCGCCGAGGCTGCCGATTTCGGCGGCAAAGCCGCCCCCGTGGCCGGTGGCACCCAGGAAATCACCGCCAATGTGACCCTGGTCATCGAGCTGGAATAGCAGCCGCGCACATCTGTCGAAAACGCAACACCGGCCCGTCAGCAATGGCGGGCCGGTTTTTCGTGCACGCCCGCGAGCCCTAGTGCAGGTCGCCTGCCCACACCTCAGCCCATTGCGTCAGCGCCGCCAGGCTCTGCCGCAGCTCATGGCCTTGCGCTGTCAGGGCATAGCCGCCCTCCCCCAGCGCCACGATGCGGGCGTCGCGCAGCTCTTTCAGCCGCGTATTGAGCGTCGAGGGCGTCAGCTCGGCGGCATCCTGCAGCGCCCGGAAGGTGAGCGCCTCCTGCCGCAATTCCCAGATGATGCGCAGGGCGCCGCGCCGGCCCAGAAGGTCCAGCAGCACCATGACCGGCCGCCCGGTACGTGACCCGCGCACCGGCTGCCCCGGTTTCGGGGTCACCTGCGCATCCTTTTTTGGTGATCTGGCCACGGTCTCTTCCGCTCCTGCCTCCTGCCGCTGCCTGCAGATTCCCTCTTGCACACCGGGCGGTTGCTATTATTTTCATAGCACGCTACGAAATTCATAGCATCCTATTGGGAGCCACCAGATGACACAAGCCACAGACCCCGCGACCGCATCAGGCCGTATCGCCCCCGCCACCCCGCCCTATACGGACGGCATCGCCAGACATCTCGACAAGGTCATGCCCGAGGGCGTGCCGCCGCTGGTGCTGTTCACCACCCTGGCCCGCAATCCGCGCGTCTTCAGCCGCATGATGTCCGGCGGCCTGCTCGACAGGGGCACCCTCACCCTGCGCCAGCGCGAAGTGATGATCGACCGCACCACCGCCCTGTGCGGCGCCGAATATGAATGGGGTGTCCACATCGCCTTCTTCGGCGAGCGCGTCGGCATCACCCCGGACCAGTCCCGGTCGATCGTCACCGGCCTGCCGGATGATCCGTGCTGGGAGGAAGAGGAAGACCGTCTGATCCTGCACCTGGCCGACAGCCTGCACGAGACCAGCAGCGTTGATGACGCCTTGTGGACGGCCCTGCGCGATGTTTTCAGCGAGGAGCAGCTGATCGAGCTCGTTGTGCTGGCAGGTTACTACCACACCATCTCGTTCTGCTGCCGTGCCTTCGGCCTGCCGCTCGAGCCCTATGCAGCGCGCTTCGACGCCGTGACATAAGGGCATGGGGGCATAGGGGGCATAGAGGCAAAGGGTCGCTGAAGCGCCTTCAGCCCTTGAAGTCAGCCTTCGACCAGCTGATCTCCACCGCTTCAGCGGCATCCTCGTCGCCATGCAGGGGAATGACGCGGGACAGCCAGCATTCCTGCATATGCGGCAGATAGCCGGCGCAGCGGGCCTTCATCTCCTCGATGGCGGCCTCGCGCGTCGGCGCGCCGCAACTCGCCGTGGTGAAATGGATCTCCTCCAACATCACCCCCATGATGGCGGCCCAGCCGCCGGCGTCGCATGCCACCAGCGTGTAGCAATCGTCAGCCGAGCCCACGGCCGCCGCGCAGGCCTTCGCAGCGCAGGTCATCGCGTCCGCCGCCGTCGCCCCGCGGCAGTCCTCGAAAGCTGCCTCCGGCGCATAGACCGCTGCATAGCCCGGCCCCGCGGGGTCCGCCCGGACAGACGAAACCGCCGCGACCAGCAGGATCACGGCGGTGAAAAAAGGAACTGAAATGGTGCGGATCATCTGCGGCCGGCCTTTCGCATGGGAAAGAAATCTAGGCCGCAGTCTGAACCTCATTGCCCTCGCCGAGCAAGATGGCGGTGGGGTTGTAGTTGCGGGCTTCTTCCGCTTCCACCTGCGCGTAAGCTGCGATGATGACCTTGTCACCGATGCACACCTTGCGGGCAGCCGCACCGTTGAGCGCGATCACTTTGCTGCCGCGCGCGCCTTCGATGACATAGGTCGTGAAGCGCTCGCCATTGTCGATATTGTAGATATCGACCTGCTCGTTCGGCAGCAGGCCCGCCGCGTCCATCAGGTCACGGTCGATGGCGATGGAACCTTCATAGTGAAGGTCCGCCCCGGTCACCGTGGCCCGGTGCAGCTTGCATTTCAGCATGGTCAGCAGCATGAGCGTCCGCTCCTTGCGTCTGGGCGCGAAACCGGCAGGAATCCGCGCAAAATACGCTCTCGCACCTGCGAGAATTTGGACAGGTTGTAGCCGCAGCGCCCGATCCTGTCCACAGCCGCGATATGGGGGCTGCAATCCGGATTTGAAGGAGCTACCAGCCTGAAACGCCCGGTTTCCGGCCTTTTGCGAGCCGGGAGTCCCCACTCACGCCCGCTTCACCGGCCCCTCACGCGATGTTGGATGGCATGTGAGCGGCCCGGCGGGGACAGTAAGGGCCCTGGCACCCCCCCGGAGGACACCCCCATGCGCCTGATTGCCCGCTTGAAGACCCTCACAGCAGTCGCCCTCGTGGCACTCGCAGGTCTGGCCGCCGCTGCCCTTCCCGCCGCCTCCCTTCCCGCCTCTGCGCAGGAGGCACCGACCCGCAGCGGCTTCGACGTCACCGCCGAGCGGATCGACGGCACCTGGTCACTGGAGACCCGCGCCGACGGCACCTACCTGCTGTTCAACGAGGATTTCAGCACCGCCAGCGGCCCCGACCTCAAGGTCTTCCTGTCACCCCAGGAGGTGACCGATGTGCGTGACCGCACCGCCACCCGCAACGCGGTGAAGCTCGGCGCCCTCAAGCGCACAAGCGGCGCACAGGAATACCGCCTGCCGGACGGCATCGACCTCTCCGCCTTCCGCTCGCTCCTCATCCACTGCGAACGCTATTCCCACTTCTGGGGCGGCGCAGCCCTTTAGGACACCGGGGCAGCGCGGCCCAGGCGCTCAGTAGCGCCAGCGCAGCCCCAGCCCCGCAATGCCGCTGTCATAATCCTGACGGCCGATGGTCGAGGACTGGCGGAAATAGCGACCCCGCGCCACGAGCGCGAGATCATCGCCCGCAAGGGGAAAGGCCGCCTCCAGACCCGCCGCCAGCGTCAGGTCCCGCCGCACCTCGGTCGTCTGCACAGTGTCCTTGCGCTGGTGCCACGCACCACCCACCGAGGCGTCAGCCGTCACATCGGCCAGGTCGAGCACGTCAAACCAGGTCACCGCCGGTCCGACACTCACCGACACCCGGTCAAAGGCGTCCGTCTGCGCATCCTGGAAGCTGACGACACTCCGCAGGCTCACCCGGGCGCCGGGCAGCATATGCACGCTGCTATAGGCCGTTTCGAGATCGGCCCGCCAGCCATCAAGCGTGTCGAACTGGTCGTACTCGATCACCTGCGCACGCCCCGTCACCGACAGGATGCGCCCGGGTGACAGCTGGCTGACCAGCGACGCCGAGGCTCCGCCGCGCCAGGAGAGACCGGAAACGCCGTCACCGGAGAAATCCCGCGCCACGAAGGGTTGCAGATGCAGCACCCGCTGCGGCCCCATCAGCTTGCTGTAGCGGCCGGAGAGGCCAAGCCCGAGATAATCAAGATCCTGCTCGTCGAGATAGAACTGGTTGCTGACTGACGCCCCCACCTCCCAGGTGGAGGTCTCGTTGAAGGCAAGCCGGTGGCGTATGGCCGCCTGCCCCGACGCCCGCAGCGTGTCGGTCCGCTGCGGCACGAACAGGGTCGCATCGTCAAACCGCCCCACCTGGCTGGCTCCGAAATGCCCTTCGATGAATTCCTCCGCAACCAGCTTGGTCGCCTGACCTGTCTGCCCCAGCAGGAAGGCGCGGGTCATGTCCTGCGCATAGGCCCGGCGCGCGGCCTCCGTCACGGCAGACCGGAGCGCCGGGTTCGCGTCAAGCCGCGCCCGCAGCGCTGCCCGGGCGGCATCGGCCCGTGGCCGCAATGCAGCCGGCAGGGCCGCCATGTCGATATGGTCAAGGCTGATGCCCGCCACCACCAGCCGGTCCTGCTTGAGCGCCACCAGCGCCGTCAGCAGCCATGCCCGCGCCTGGTCCGACCGCCCGTCGGGCGTCTGTGCCAGCAGCCCCTGCCGGGCACCCGCCACATCGCCCGCATCGAACTGAGAATAAAGGTTGTCCAGCCGGTCCGCCCGCGCCGCCGTCGCACCGCCCAGCACCAGCCCCGCACTCAGCCCCACACCAATCAGGATGGCAGCAATCCGCTTCATCGCACGCGCCCCCATCAGTCCGAAAACCCGAACTCGGTGCACACGCCCATGATCTCCGTGAAACACACCAGCGTGCGTCCGCCACCGCCTGCGCCGACGATGAGCCCGTTGTCGAGCAGCACCCCGCCCGTATTGGTGACGACATCCGGGTTCTGGCTTGTGCCGCCCGGGTCGTTCGTCAGCCCCCAGAAGTTCAGCATCACCCCACGCCAGAACTCGTCCTGCGTGTTGTTGAATGAACTCTCGATGGCCCCGGCGAAGGACAGCTCATGCAGGAAGATCTTGCCGTCATCATCCGCATCACCAGCCCCGGTCTGTATGTAGACGCCATCTTCCGGCGAATAGAGCACCAGCCCGCCGCCTGACCCGCCGCCCGATCCGCGCCCCGGCCCGCCGGAATCAGAAACGGCATTCTGCGGTGTCCCCTCCGCCGGCGCAGCGTTCCCCCCGCCGGGTGGCTCGTCCCACGCTCTCGGAAAGCCGTTCTCGCCAAGTTCCACGCCCTGCGCTCGCCACACGGACATAACGTCGAATGCCAGCGCCGGGCCGCCTGCGCTCCCCGCCAGCAGCGCCCCGACAAGCACGCCCCGCATCCCCGACCGCACACCCCGTCTGGTGGTCATTCCGTCACCTCACCCGCAGAAAACCAAGATTTTCTGCAAGGTAGAAAGCCGAACGCGTCAGGTCAGCCCGCACAATTATGCGGGGTGACAGACCACGTCAGGAGGGGAACGGGGCAGTCCCGGTCAGGGCGCGATCAGCCCCGCCCGCAGGGCCACAGCCACGGCCTGTGCCTGGGTCCGGGTCTCAAGCCGTGCCATGGCCCGGCGCAGATGAAACCGCACCGTATGCACGCTCAGCCCGAGAATAACGGCGATCTCCTCGGCACTCTTGCCCAGCGCCACCCAGGTCAGGCAGTCCTGCTCCCGCGGCGTCAGCCGCAGGGCCGTATCGGTCGTGCCCCGGGCCTCGCCCGGCCGGCGCATGCCGGCAGCGCCCCGCCCGCTCACCGCATCACTGCCAAGCCGCACCACCACCTCGCCATCCGGCTCGCGGCCCAGCGAGAAGGCTGTAAGAAAGCCCTGCAGCAGAACGGACAAGGCCTGCAATTCCTTGTCATGCGCTGCCAGTTCGGCCGCGGCATCCACGGCGGTCTCGGCGAACAGCAGCACACCGCCATAACACCCGCCGCCCGATGTCGGCAGCACCCGGCCGCGCCCCAGCCCCGCCTCGCGCATCACGTCAAAGCGCATGGCGGCATAGGCACTGGCCTTGGGCATCTCCTCCTCGAAGCCGAACGGCGTAAGCAGGCCCGTATCCACCCGGTCGAGCAACGGGTCGTCGTCCCACCAGGGACCGGTCTCGTCCAGGCTGCCGAACACGTCCGGCAATGATGTGATCAGGAAGATATCCGCGCGGTCATTCGCCCGGTGGCTCGTGCCCACATAGCCGCGGGCCCCGCGCCGCGCGGCATGCTGTTCGAACACGGATGATAAAGCACGCGGCGTCGCTGCCTGCTGAAAGGCATCGAGCGTTGTTTCAAAGGCGAGTTGTGACACGCAAGCCCCCACAACAGGTTCCGTCTCCCCAGCCGGACCCCATCATAACGGCAGTGGCGCCGTTAGGACACCACCACGCCGGACTTGCCCGCCGCCCGGCTGCGCTGCTGCGCCGCCTTCTGGGCGGCCAGCCCCTGCGCGTCGGTGAAGAAGGTGAACAGCCCGAAGCGCTGGCCCTGCGTCACCGCCAGCGCCTCATGCAGCAGCGTGCAGGAGAAAATCACCGCATCCCCCGCAGCCGGCCTGTACACATCGCCGCCGAACTCCGGGAACACCACCCCGCCGCCTTCATAGGAGGCCGGGTCGTTGAGGTTCACCGACATGGCGAATTTGCGCCACGCCGTATGCGGCGTGCCATTGTCGCGATGGCGGCCGAAGAAGCCTTCATCCTCGGCGTCGTAGCAGCCCAGCCGCAGCGCCTCCATGCTGGCCAGCTGGAACTGGAACGCGCGGAACATCATCGGCGCTGCCCGGCGCGCGATCCGCGCCTTCACCGTCTCGAACAGCTTCTTGTCCTCGAGGATCACATCAGCGCGCCGCTTGTAATCGGTCCGCACCACCTCATTGTCATTGGCGCTGCTGCTGGCGACACCGCCGGGCTTCTTGTCCTGCCGCCCCCAGTACTTCACCAGCTTCTCACATAGCTCCGGCTCGAACAGCCCGCGCAGGGTCAGTACCGGCGCGTGCATCCCCTCGATGGGACGTGCACTGACGGTCTGCGCCGCAATCAGCGCCTGTGCTTCCGCGGCAGCCTTGGCCGGCTTCAGCCCGCCATCCAGCACCGCGATCAGCCGCTGGTCCGCCGCCACCACCAGATAAGCCGCCCCGTGAATGCCAACCGCCGGGCCATAAGCGCCCTTGGCGTCATACAGCACATGCGCCCCGGCCTCCGCGTCAGGCTCCGCCGCCTCGATGGCCTTAAAGCCCAGCCCCGCCTCCGCAAAGGCCGCCTGCGCCTTGAGGCCGCCCGCCCCGCCAAGCGCCACCACGAGCGGCGCCCCGGCAATGCGCTGGTCATTCAGCAGCAGCGGCGTCCCATCAGCCCGCTGCAAGGCTATCGTCGGCAGGCAATCCCCCGGTTCGATCATCCGGCATCCCTCACTCTGGCGCACAATGCGTCTGGTCCGGCGCTGGCGATAGCACGCAGCGCGCCGGAACAAAAGCAGCCCCCGGGGGTTTTGCCCTCAAGACCACCGGCTCATTGCAAGGAGGGTCCCATGACACAGTCCCATCGCCCCCGATCCGACAAACAGGCCGAAATGCCGCGCGATACCGGCGGCGCCGCCAAATGGCGCAAGGCCGCCTTCTCCCTCAGCATCGGCTTCACCATGCTGGCCTTCCTCGTCATCGGCGTGCTCGCCTATGTGCCGGGCATGACCACCTACCAGGAAGGGCTGATCCTGTTCGCCGAGCTCGGCGTCGGCGTGATGCTGGTCGCAGGCATCGCTTGGATGCTCGCCGCCAGCCTGCGCAAGCCGTCCGACCACTAGCGCAGGCCCGCCCCATGCCCGGCTTCACAGACATGGCCTATATCCCCCTGTGGGAAGCCTGCCTCCGCGTGCTGCTGTCGGCAGGCGCGGCCTTGGCGATCGGTTTTGAGCGCCAGTACAAGAACAAGCCTCTCGACCTGCGGCCCTACACGCTTGTTGCGGTCGGCAGTTGCCTGGCCGTGCTCACGGTCATGGAGATTGCCTTCACCGAGCATGACAGCCAGCTGAGCATTGACCCCGCCAAGGTCATCGGCGGCGTGCTCGGCGGCATCGGCTTTCTGGGGGCCGGGGCCCTGTTCCGCTCCTCAGGCGAAGTGCATGGCGGGGCCACCGCCGCATCCATCTGGGTGATGGGCGCAGTCGGCGTTGCTTTCGGCCTGGGCGCCTACCCGCTGGCCGTGCTCGCCACCGTCCTGGCCCTGGGCACCCTGCTGATGGGCAGCTTCATGTCCAACCGCGCAGGCGCTGAGGTGGACGACGACGAACAGGACGCCGACACCGGCAGCACCGGCTCATCCTGACCCGGGCTGACCCGGCCCGACCCGGCCTTACTCCGCACACAGAAAAAGCCCCGGCAGCGCAAAGGCTGCCGGGGCTTTTCGTGTTGCATTCCGCTGCGATTAGTTGTCGAGGAACGACCGCAGCTTGCGCGAGCGGCTCGGGTGCTTGAGCTTGCGGAGCGCCTTTGCCTCGATCTGGCGGATACGTTCGCGCGTCACCGAGAACTGCTGGCCAACCTCTTCCAGCGTGTGGTCGGTGTTCATGCCGATGCCGAAGCGCATGCGCAGCACGCGTTCCTCACGCGGCGTCAGCGACGCCAGCACGCGGGTCGTCGTTTCGCGCAGGTTCGACTGGATGGCCGCATCAATCGGCAGAACGGCGTTCTTGTCCTCGATGAAGTCACCCAGATGGCTGTCTTCCTCGTCGCCGATCGGCGTTTCAAGAGAGATCGGCTCCTTGGCGATCTTCAGCACCTTGCGCACCTTCTCAAGCGGCATGGAGAGTTTCTCCGCCAGCTCTTCCGGCGTCGGCTCGCGGCCGATCTCATGCAGCATCTGGCGCGAGGTACGCACCAGTTTGTTGATCGTCTCGATCATGTGCACCGGAATACGGATGGTGCGGGCCTGGTCGGCAATCGACCGGGTGATCGCCTGACGGATCCACCACGTCGCATAGGTCGAGAACTTGTAGCCGCGGCGGTACTCGAACTTATCCACCGCCTTCATCAGGCCGATATTGCCTTCCTGGATCAGGTCGAGGAACTGCAGGCCGCGGTTCGTGTATTTCTTGGCAATCGAGATCACCAGGCGGAGGTTGGCTTCCACCATCTCCTTCTTGGCGATGGAGGCTTCGCGCTCGCCCTTCTGCACCGTGTTGACGATGCGGCGGAACTCGGTGATTTCCACACCGGTTTCCTGCGCCAGGCCCTGGATCTCCGTGCGGATGTCCTTGATGGAATCCCGCTCTTCGCCGACGAAGTCCTTCCAGCCCTTGCCCTTGAGGCGGCCCACACGGCGCGCCCAGTTGGGGTCAAGCTCGTTTTCGAAATACTGCTTGAGGAACTCCGCCCGCGGCACGCCGTGGCTTTCCGCCAGGCGCATCAGCTGGCCCTCAAGGCTCACCAGCCGCTTGTTGATGGCGTAGAGCTGCTCAACCAGCGCCTCGATACGCGCATTGTTGAGCTGCAGGCTCTTCACCTGCTCGATGATGTCCGATGACAGCTTCTTCAGACGCTTCTGCTGGCTTGCCGTCAGGTCCTCATTGTTGAGGCGCGCCTCGACGAGCTGGTCCTGCAGGCGGCGCAGCTTCTTGTAGTCACCGGCGATGCTGTCGAAGATTTCCATGACGGCCGGGCGCAGCTCGGCTTCCATCGCGGCCAGCGACAGGTTGGCGCCCTCGTCTTCATCTTCGTCGTCATCTTCCTCGCCGTCTTCGGACGCCGTCTCGTCGCCGTCGGCCTTGTCCTTGTTGTCGTTGACGGCAGGCGCGCCCGGCGCGGACGGATCACCCGGAATGCCCGGCGAGCCCGGCGGCACGGCCTTCTTCGCATCCGGCCCCGCATAGGTCGCATCAAGGTCGATGATGTCGCGCAGCAGCACCTTCGCCTCGTTCAGCTCTTCGCGCCACATGATGATGGCCTGGAAGGTGAGCGGGCTTTCGCAGAGGCCCGCGATCATCGTCTCGCGGCCGGCCTCGATGCGCTTGGCAATGGCAATTTCGCCCTCGCGGGACAGAAGCTCCACCGAGCCCATCTCGCGCAGATACATGCGCACCGGGTCATCGGTCCGCTCGAGGCTCGAGCCCGTACGCGCCGTCGTGGCGACGGTGCCCGGCTTCTTGGCGGCTTCGACCTCGGTGCCGGTGGAGGCTTCCTCCTCCCCGTCATCGTCGTCGCCGTCTTCGGATTCCTCGTTCTCCACCACCGTGATGCCCATCTCCGAGAGCATCGACAGGGTGTCTTCGATCTGCTCGGAAGAAACCTCTTCCGAAGGCATCACCTTGTTGAGTTCGTCATAGGTGACAAAGCCGCGCGACTTGGCGGCCTTGATCATCTTCTTGACGGCTGCATCCGACATATCGAGGAGCGGGCTGTCCGCGCCCTCTGCCGTTGCTTCTGTTTCTGCTTCTGCTGCCGCCGCTTTGCTCGCCATGTGGTCGTGCCACTCCTAAACCGCGTCCTGAACAGGGGCACTCTTCATGTGGAGCGCCACCCGGTCCGGTGTCTCATATTTGTCCAAGACGCCAAAAGCCCGCCTGCAAAACACGCATTTTGCAGCGGGTGACGTCTGTTTTCGTCGCCAGCACAAGGCAGGATGCCCGTCTGACTATGCTGCGCGAGCAATCCGCGTGCCGGTTGGAGCTGTTCGCTTCCTGCAACCGTGCCGCGCTGCCGGCGCTGTATGTCGTCCCCGGCCCTAGCCGGTCATGTCCCGCGTACTCTGTTCAAGCATCATCCGCTTGATCTGGAGGAGCCGCGCTTCGTTCTCTTCACTCGAATCCATCTCGAAGTCGGCTTGTGCGCGTTGCAGGTCGGCCTCCAGGCCATCCGCCGCGCATTCCTTCAACGTAGCCTCGAACCCTGCTTCGGCAACAGCCGGGTCCGCTTCCCCGCCGGTAAACGTCACCGTGGTCAGGGTCGGGTCGGACAAAAGCCGGTGCGCCACATGGCTCAACCCGTGGGTTTCCAAGTGGGTGTGCAGCGCCGTCCTGTCAAGATGGTCCCCTTGCGTGGCTACATCTATGATTTCATTGAGCAAACTGTCAAGCGACGCGTCCGACGTGCTGATCCCCGCCAGCGCCTCCACATGGTCTTCCACAAGCCATGGATGATTGAGCACGGTCAGCACAAGCAGTTGGTGCGCCCGGCTGGCCGTCGAGCCCACCGCACGGGCCAGCGATGACCGCTTGAGCGACGGGGTCGCCCCCAGTGCCGGACGGCCGAACCCGCCGCGTCCCCGGCTCCGGTTGCGGTCGGAGGAGCGGTCAAAGCGGTTGTCCCAGCCACCCCGTTGGGCCCCGCCCCGCTGCGGCAGCCGCCCCTGCTGGCCGCCGAACAGCGTCTTCAGCTGCTCCTCGAAGGTCTGCGCATAATGCTCGCGCACGGTGTCATCGCGGATCTGCCGCGGCATCGACCGCACCTGCCGCTGGAACGCCGCCCGCTGTTCCGGCGTGTCGAGCCTGCGGCCTGTCACTTCCTTTTCCCACAGCACCTTGTAGAGCGGCTGCGCCTGCGAGATCACGTCCCGCATCGCCTCCACCCCTTGCGTCTTCACCAGATCGTCCGGGTCCTTGCCGTCCGGCAAAAACGCAAACCGCACCGAATGCCCCGGCGTGAGCACCGGCAGCGCCCGCTCCGCGGCCCGGTAGGCCGCCGCCTGCCCCGCCCGGTCGCCGTCGAAACACAGGACAGGCTCCGGCGCCAGCCGCCACAAAAGGCCGATCTGGTCTTCCGTCAGCGCGGTGCCCAGCGGTGCCACCGCATGCGGCAGCCCCGCCTGCGCCAGCGCGATCACATCCATATAGCCCTCAGCTACCAGCACCGCCTGCGCGTCAAAGGCCGGTTTCCGGGCGCGGGCGAAATTGTAGACGATGGAGCCCTTGTGAAAGAGCGGCGTGTCCGGGCTGTTGAGATATTTCGCCGGCACATCCGCTGACAGCGCCCGCCCGCCAAACGCAATGGTCCGCCCGCGCACGTCACCGATGGGGAACATGATGCGGTCGCGGAACCGGTCATACGGTTCCCGGATGTCCTCGCCGGAAATGATCAGACCGGCTTCCGCCATCTGCGCGTCGGTAATGTCCCGCAGGGAGAGATATTTGCGCAGCGCCTGCCGGTCACCGGGCGCATAGCCGATCCCGAATTCGGCAATCGTCGCAGCCTTGAGCCCGCGCCGCTCCAGATAGGCCCGCGCCTCCCGCGCCACCGGCTTGTCGAGCTGCTCGCGGAAGAACTGGTCCGCCATCTCCATGACGTCGATCAGCCCCGCGCGCTTCTTCTCGCGCTCGACCTCCTGCGGAGTCGCCTTGGGCAGCTCGACACCCGCCTCCCCCGCCAGCCGCTCCACGGCCTCCGGGAAGGTGAGCCCTTCCATCTCCATCATCCACTTGAAGATGTCGCCATGCTTGCCGGAGGAAAAGCAGTGATAGAACTGCTTCTCGTCATTGACGAAGAAGCTCGGCGTCTTTTCCTGGTTGAACGGCGACAGACCCGCGAATTCCCGCCCCTTCCGCTTCAGCCCCACCTTGCGCCCGACAAGCTCCGACACGCGGATGCGTGCGCGGATGTCGTCGAGAAGCTGATCGGAATAGCGCATGGCGATATTGGTGCCACAGCCAAAGGCACGGCGCCAGATGATCTGTCATCCACAAGGCATTTCCAGCGCCAAACCCGCCCCGCACCCCTCCGGCACGCAGAAAGGGAGGACGATTTTCCTGCCTTGCCAACAAAGTCACCTCTCCCCTTGCGGGAGAGGTCGGTGCGCAGCACCGGGTGAGGGGGTTGGACTTCCCAGCGACACCAAGTGTCAGAAACAAAACGCCACCGCTGCCGCCCCCTCACCCTCCCACCGCTCGCGCGGCGGGCCCCTCCCTCTCCCGCAAGGGGAGAGGGAATGAGACCGTGAACCGGGAATAGGGAGAAGGCTTTCGCCAAACGCAAAACCACCCGCATCCCTCCGGCTTGACCGGAGGGCCTACTCTCGGCGCAGCTTGCCGCAGTTCGTGGAGAAAGCGCCAAGGCGTTGGCCGCCAGCTCTTTGCCAAATCCCCAAGGCGAGTGGACCCTCCGGTCAAGCCGGAGGGATACGGTGATGGTGGTGGTACTGAGTGTGATAGTGGCGGTGGACTCTCTGCCCTCTCCACCCCCTCCCCCTTGTCATTCCGCGACTTGATCGCGGAATCCAGGGGCGACTTGCTCAAGCCGTGCCCTAGCGCTCTGGACCCCGCGATCAAGTCGCGGGGTGACACATAGAAGGCAGTGCAGACGGAAACGAGACCGGCGCCCGACCGCTAGCTCAGCAGGTCCTTCACGGCCTTGCTGGCCTGGGAGAAATCCATCTGGCCGGCATATTTCTCTTTCAGCGCGCCCATGCACTTGCCCATGTCCTTGAGCCCGCCGGCATTGAGGTCGGCGATGATCTGCTGGCAGGCGGCGCGGGTTTCGTCCTCGCCCAGCTGCTTGGGCATGAAGCTTTCGATGATCTCAAGCTCCTCACGCTCCTGCGCGGCCAGCTCCAGCCGCCCGGCCTCCTCATAGGTGGTGGCCGACTCGCGGCGCTGCTTGATCATCTTGGCGAGGATCTGGAGGATTTCCTGATCACTCACCGCATCCTTGCCCTCGCTGCGGGCAGCGATGTCGCGGTCCTTCACGGCCGCCGTAATCAGCCGCAGGGTGGCCACCCGGCGTTTGTCACCAGCCTTGATCGCGTCCTTGAGGGCCGCGTTGAACATATCGCGCATGGGATCGGTATCTTCCGGTTGAGAAACGAGTCGTCCGGCAGGCCCTGCACCGGGCGCCGGGGGTTGGGGGACAGGCCCCCGTTTCAGCGGCACCACGCCGCAACCTCTTTTAACCTGTTGATTTTTATACCAAATTTCAGCCAAATCACAGGTTGACGCGGGGCAACGCTCCCGCTAATTTCCGCGCCAATTTGCGCAAGCTTGAGCGATTTTCAAGCCCCCTGCACGCAAAACCCTGTTATCACACATGCGCATGGCCCCTTGCCGGGCCGGCCCGACCGACCTCGAGGGAGCCAAATCATGGCAGAGCCCAATCCTGACGCCCGCCTGCCCGAAACCGGGATGGGGGGAGTCGGCGATGGCTCCACCCTCACCAGCGGCACCCCCGGCTGGGACACAGAAGACCGCCCCACCACCGCCCGTCTCGTGCTGGCCGACGGCACCATCTTCGAGGGCATGGGGATCGGCGCCACGGGGTCAGCCCCCGGCGAAGTCTGCTTCAACACCGCCATCACCGGCTATCAGGAAGTGCTGACCGACCCCTCCTATGCGGGCCAGATCATCACCTTCACCTTCCCGCATATCGGCAATGTCGGCACCAATGACGAGGACCTCGAGACCTCCAACGAGGAGGCTGCGACCGGCGTCATCGGCTGCGTCATCAAGACCGACATCACCGAGCCCTCCAACTACCGCTCCACCAGCCACCTCAATGAGTGGCTGAAGGCCCGCGGCATCATCGGCATTTCCGGCCTCGACACCCGCGCGCTGACCAATCTGATCCGCGAGCGCGGCATGCCCAACGGCGTCATCGCACACAATCCGGATGGCGTGTTCGACGAAGACGCCCTGCTCGACCGGGCCCGCGCCTTCCCCGGCCTTGAGGGCATGGAACTCGCCAGGGCCGTCACCACCGATGACGCCTATCAGTGGGACGAGACAAGCTGGAGCTGGGGCGACGGCTATGGCCGCGTCGCCAAGGCGAAATACAAGGTCGTGGCAATGGATTTCGGCGCCAAGCGCAACATCCTGCGCCTGCTGGCCGATCAGGGCTGCGCCGTGAAGGTCGTGCCCGCCACCACGTCTGCTGAAGGCGTGCTGGCCGAAAACCCTGACGGCATCTTCCTCGCCAATGGCCCCGGCGACCCCGCCGCCACCGGCGACTACGCCCTGCCCGAAATCAGGAAGCTGATCGATTCCGGCAAGCCCATGTTCGGCATCTGCCTCGGCCACCAGCTCATCGGCCGCGCCCTCGGCGGCACGACGCTCAAGATGAATCACGGCCACCACGGCGCCAACCACCCGGTGAAGGACTTCACCACCGGCAAGGTCGAGATCACCTCGATGAATCATGGCTTCGCCGTGGACGCCAATTCCCTGCCGGACGGCGTGACCGAAACCCACCGCTCGCTGTTTGACGGCTCGAATGCGGGCCTTGAAGCCCATGGCGGCCGCGTCTTCTCGGTGCAGCACCACCCCGAAGCCTCCCCCGGCCCCCAAGACAGCCACTACCTCTTCGCCCGCTTCGTTGACCGCATGGCGGAGGCGAAAGGCAAGTGACGCCCGCCCCCGCCTTCACGATCAGCGCCTCAGGACAGCGCCTGCGCCGTATCGAGCAGCGTCTGCCGGACGCTGTCCGGGTCCTGGCGCACCTGCGCACCGGAAAGGCTGAGGACGCGCCAGCCAAGGCCGATCAGCTGTTCCGCACGCGGATCATCGGGCGCAGGATCAAGCAAGATGGCGAGCCCCAGATCATGGCTGGCAAAATCCGCCGCCGCGCACGCAACATCCCTGCCTGCAGCAAAGCCATGCGGCGCGAGGCGGTAATACAGAAACATGTCGGCCAGCATCCGCCGCGCAAGCGTTTGGTTGTCGGTCATGGGGCAGATGTAGGGCGCGTGGAACATGCGTCTACCGCCCACCCCCTCACCCTAACCCTCTCCCGCGAGGGGAGAGGGGATTTGGCTGCGGCAAGCTGCAAAGCTTCCCTCTCCCCTTGCGGGAGAGGGAGGGGCCCGCGCGCGTCAGCGCGTGGGAGGGTGAGGGGTCCGGGCAAGAACCTCTTCCCGCACCACCTCAAGCACACCATGCGTATTGCTCAGGATATCGTTGTTCCAGAAACGGATGACCTTGTAGCCCGCCGCTTCAAGCGCAGCCGTGCGCACAGCATCGGCTTCTTCCGAGTGCTGCCCCCCATCGGCTTCGACAATCAGCATCAGCTCGAAACACGCGAAATCGACGATGTAGCGACCTACCGGGACCTGCCGCCGGAACTTGGCGCCTTCGATCTGCCTGCTGCGCAACCCATGCCAGAGACGCTTTTCAGCATCCGTGGCACTGCGGCGCAGATCTCGGGCCCGATCGGTCGTCATGCACAAAATCCTATTCCGCCTGCCGCCTGCGGGCGACCCCTCACCCTCCCATCGCCTTCGGCGACGGGCCCCTCCCTCTCCCGCAAGGGGAGAGGGACTGAAGAGCACCGAGTAGACCATGCCCAAACGCACTGACATCAACAGCATCCTCATCATCGGCGCCGGGCCGATCATCATCGGGCAGGCCTGCGAGTTTGATTACTCGGGCACCCAGGCCTGCAAGGCGCTGAGGGAGGACGGCTACCGGATCATTCTGGTGAACTCCAACCCGGCCACGATCATGACCGATCCGGAGCTGGCGGACGCGACCTATATCGAGCCGATCACGCCTGACGTGGTGGAGAAGATCCTGCGCGCTGAAAAGCCCGACGCGGTGCTCCCCACCATGGGCGGCCAGACGGCGCTCAACTGCGCCCTGGCGCTGGCGGAGAAAGGCGTGCTGGAAGAACTCGGCATCGAACTGATCGGCGCCAACAAGGACGCTATCGAAAAGGCCGAGGACCGGCTCCTGTTCCGCGAGGCGATGGACAAGATCGGCCTTGAGAGCCCGCGCTCGCTTATCGCCCACACCATGGAAGAGGCGCTGGAAGGCCTCGACTATGTGGGCCTGCCCACCATCATCCGCCCGTCCTTCACCATGGGCGGCACCGGTGGCGGCATCGCCTACAACAAGGACGAGTTCATCGAGATCGTCACCCGCGGCCTCGATGCCTCCCCGGTCAACGAAGTGCTGATCGAAGAATCCGTACTCGGATGGAAGGAGTATGAGATGGAGGTCGTCCGCGACAAGGACGACAACGCCATCATCGTCTGCTCCATCGAGAACATCGATCCCATGGGCATCCATACGGGCGACTCGATCACTGTCGCCCCTGCCCTCACGCTGACCGACAAGGAATTCCAGATCATGCGCAACGCGTCGATCGCGTGTCTGCGCGAGATCGGCGTGGAGACCGGCGGCTCCAACGTGCAGTTCGCCGTCAACCCGCAGGACGGCCGGCTCGTCGTCATTGAAATGAACCCGCGCGTGTCGCGCTCCTCGGCGCTGGCCTCCAAGGCCACGGGCTTCCCCATCGCCAAGGTGGCCGCCCGCCTCGCCGTCGGCTACACGCTGGATGAGCTCGACAACGACATCACCGGCGTCACGCCCGCTTCGTTCGAGCCGACGATTGATTACGTCGTCACCAAGATCCCGCGCTTTGCGTTTGAAAAATTCCCCGGCGCCAAGCCGCACCTCACCACCGCCATGAAGTCGGTGGGTGAAGCCATGGCCATCGGCCGCACCTTCCAGGAAAGCTTCCAGAAGGCCCTGCGCTCGCTGGAAACCGATTTCGATGGCCTCACGGAAATCCCCGTGCCGGGCCTTGGTGAAGGCGACGACAAGAACGCCATCCGCGCAGCCCTCGGCCAGCCCACCCCCAACCGCGTGCTCACCGTCGCCCAGGCCATGCGCCACGGCCTGACGGACAAGGAAATCCACGGGCTCTGCAAGATCGACCCGTGGTTCCTTGAGCAGATTCGCGACCTGGTGGAGACCGAGGCCCGCGTCATCGAGCACGGCCTGCCGACAACCGCCAAAGCCTTCCGTATGCTGAAGAGCAAGGGCTTCTCTGACGCCCGCCTCGCCAGGCTGGCGGGCCTTGAGGAAAAGGACGTGGCGGAAAAGCGGCGCGCCCTCAATGTGCGCCCGGTCTACAAGCGCATCGATACCTGCGCCGCCGAGTTCGCCGCCAAGACGCCCTACATGTACTCGACCTACGAGATGACCGGCCCCAACGGCGCAGCTGAATGCGAAGCCGGCGTGTCCGACCGCAAGAAGGCGATCATCCTCGGCGGCGGTCCCAACCGGATCGGCCAGGGCATCGAGTTCGATTATTGCTGCTGCCATGCCGCCTTCTCGCTGGCGGATGCGGGCTATGAATCGATCATGGTCAACTGCAACCCGGAAACAGTCTCGACCGACTACGACACCTCCGACCGCCTCTATTTCGAGCCGCTGACGGCCGAGGACGTGCTGGAGTTGATCGCCGTTGAGCAGAGCAAGGGCACGCTGGCAGGCGTCATCGTGCAGTTCGGCGGCCAGACGCCGCTCAAGCTCGCCACAGCGCTTGAAGAAGCCAATGTGCCCATTCTCGGCACCCCGCCCGACGCCATCGACCTGGCCGAGGACCGCGACCGCTTCAAGGCGCTCCTGGATGATCTCGGCCTGCGCCAGCCCGCCAACGGCATTGCGCGCTCGGCTGAGGAAGCCCGCAAGATTGCAGAGGACATCGGTTTCCCCGTCGTCATCCGCCCGTCCTATGTGCTGGGCGGCCGCGCCATGGAAATCGTTCACGGCGTCAGCGACCTTGAGCGCTACATGAAGGAAGCCGTCGTCGTCTCCGGCAAGAGCCCGGTTCTGATCGACAGCTATCTGCGCGATGCCACCGAAGTGGACGTGGACGCCCTGTGCGACGGCGAGGACGTGTTCGTGGCCGGCATCCTGGAGCATATCGAGGAAGCCGGTGTGCATTCCGGCGACAGCGCCTGCTCCATGCCGCCCTTCTCGCTCTCCGACGACATCATCGCCGAACTCGAAAAGCAGACCGCCGCCATGGCGCTGGCGCTCGGCGTCGTCGGCCTGATGAACGTGCAGTTCGCCATCAAGGACGGCGACATCTATGTCATCGAGGTCAATCCGCGCGCCAGCCGCACCGTGCCGTTCGTCGCCAAGGTGCTGGGCGCCCCCGTCGCCGGCATCGCCTCGCGCATGATGGCAGGCGAGAAGCTCAAGGACTTCAACCTGAGCAAGCGCAAATACGACCACATCGCTGTCAAGGAAGCCGTGTTCCCCTTCGCCCGCTTCCCGGGCGTCGACACCATCCTGGGGCCGGAAATGCGCTCCACCGGCGAGGTCATGGGTCTCGACCGCAGCTTCGGCGTCGCCTTCGCCAAGAGCCAGATCGGCGGCGGCACCACCGTGCCCAAGGAAGGCACGGCCTTCATCTCCGTGAAGGACAGCGACAAGGACCGTATCGTGGCCCCGGCGCGCCAGCTCATCGAGATGGGCTTCAAGATCGTCGCCACCTCCGGCACTGCCCGCTTCCTTGAGGAGCAGGGCGTGGCAGTGGAACGCATCAACAAGGTGCTGGAAGGCCGCCCGCATATCGTGGACGCCATCACCAACGGCCAGGTGCAGCTCGTCTTCAACACCACCGAAGGCGCCCAGGCGCTGGCCGATTCGGCCTCGCTCCGCCGCGCCGCCCTGCAGAACAAGGTGCCCTATTACACCACCCTGTCCGGCGCCATCGCCGCCACCAAGGCCATTGCCGCCATGCGCGGCGATGAGCTGCACGTGGCCTCCCTGCAGAGCTACATGACAGCCGCCGAATAGGCCCGGTCTGCCCCGGAAATGCTGACACCATGTCAGCCTTCCGGGGCCCGCGCCGATTCCCCGTGCAGCCTATTGACGGCGCGCGGAATATGTCTTGAACTAGGGTTTCTCGCCGGGGCCTTGCTCCGGCGTCTTTATTTTCGTCCCTGAAGGCCTCCCGGCCCGGCCCGTGCGCCATGGTGATCAGCAGATCCCTGCGACAGGCGACAAGGCGCTGCCCTTCAGGGTCATTTCGTGAGTTTGTGCGAGGCGAACCATCCCTTGGGAAGGGAAGGCGCGCCCTCCCTGACACGGACAGCTCTTCCGCAAGGAAGGCCCGTCGGTGACAGGGAGTTTTGCTTTGGTGGATGGAAGAACGACATGGACAAGATCCCCATGACAGCCGCTGGACATGCGGCCATGGAGCAGGAACTGAAGCAGCTCAAGTCGGTTGAGCGCCCGCGCATCATCGCGGCGATCTCCGAGGCGCGCAAACATGGCGACCTGTCCGAAAACGCCGAATATCACGCCGCCAAGGAACAGCAGGGCCTCAACGAAGCCCGCGTGGCCGAGCTGGAAGACGCCCTTGCCCGCGCCGACGTGATCGACGTGTCCAAGCTCTCCGGCGATACCGTGACCTTCGGCGCCACCGTCGAGATCGTCGACGAGGACACCGACGAGGAAGTGACCTACCAGATCGTCGGCGACAACGAAGCCGACGTGAAGCAGGGCCGCATCTCCATCTCCTCCCCCATCGCCCGCGCCCTGATCGGCAAGTCCGAAGGCGACAGCGTGGAAGTCGCAACGCCCGGCGGCGGCAAGAGCTACGAGATCCTCAAGGTCCGCTTCAAGTAAGCCGAGGCCGGCAGTTCAAAAGCACCACACAGCCTGTCATTCCGCGACCTGATCGCGGAATCCAGATCAGCTTGCCTAGGCTCCACCGTCCCGCCCTGGACCCAGCGATCAAGTCGCGGGGTGACATGGGTGATTGGTTTTGCGGCACCAAGCAACATCGAGAAAAATCACCTCTCCCCTCGCGGGAGAGGTCGGTGCGTAAGCACCGGGTGAGGGGGTGAGCCCATCCCCCCGCACCCGGTCTGAAATCCATCACCACCTCTGCCGCCCCCTCACCCTCCCACGGGCTAACGCCCGCAGCCCCCTGCCGAAGCCGCACCTTGTCTGCTTCCGGCGGACAAGCCGCCGAAAGGGGGAGAGGGAAAAGAGGTCGGGCCCTGCGAAGTAACCCCGCATCCCTCCGGCTTGACCGGAGGGCCTACTCTCAATTCCGCTTGCCGCAGAGGGTGAGGACACGCTGCACACCAGGCAACCCGCGCTGCTCTCGTCACCCAAAGCGAGTGGACCCTCCGGTCAAGCCGGAGGGATGCGGGTTGTGTGGATGGAAAAAGAAAAAGCCCCTCGACCGAAGGCTGCCCCTCCCCCTTACGCCTCCACCGGCTCCATCAGGTCCACCGGCACGCCGGGATCATACTTCGACCGGCGGATGGTCAGCGATGTGCGCACATGCGCCACGTTGGGAGCCGGGGTCAGGCTCTCGGTGAGAAAACTCTGGAAGGTGGCAAGGTCCGGCGCCACGCATTTCAGGATGAAGTCGATCTCGCCGTTGAGCATGTGGCATTCGCGCACGAGCGGCCATTCGGCGACGCGGGCCTCGAACGCCCGCAAATCCGCCTCCGCCTGGCTGTGCAGCCCGACCATGGCGAACACGGTGACATCGAAGCCCAGATCCTGCTCGGACAGTTGCGCGTGATAGCCGCGGATCAGCCCGGCCTCTTCCAAGGCCCGCACCCGGCGCAGGCAGGGCGGCGCGGAGATGCCGACGCGTTTTGACAGCTCCACATTCGTCATGCGGCCATCGGCCTGCAATTCGGCGAGGATCTTGCGGTCAATGGCGTCGAGCTTTACGCGCTGCATGAAGGCGGCCGTCCCTGCTATCTATGGATCTGTTTTTGACTCGGCGGGTTATGCCGCTGTTACTAGCCCAGCCCCCGCCTGCCACGCAATATAATTGCGCATTAGTGATAGATTATGTCCCAAGCCCCGACGGAATCCGCCGCCCGATCCAGTTCCTCCCGGCCCGATGCCTGGGTGCTGTCCGGCGGCGCGCGGGGCATGGAGAACCAGGCCATGGCCCTGGCCGAGGCGGCGGGCTACACCCCTCTGCCCGTTCGGCTGGATGCCCGCGCCCCCTGGCGCTGGCTGCCCGAGGCGGCCTGGCCGCTATGGGGCACTGCCGCCCGCAGGCTGTCGCCTGAAAACCGCCGCCTGCTGGAAGGCCCGCTGCCCCAGCTCGCCATCGGCTGTGGCCGTCTCTCGGTGCCCGTCATGGCCTGGCTGCGGCGCATGGCCGGCCCCCGCACCTTCACCGTCCAGTGCCAGGACCCACGGGTGAGCCCCGCCTTGTTTGATCTTGTGGTGCCGCCCGAGCATGACGCCATGCCCCCGGCCGACAATATCCTGCCCCTGACCGGCTCCCCCAACCTCGCCCTGCCCTGGCGGCTCAAGGAGGCCGCCGAAACCTGGCGCGCAGCCTTCAGTGACCTCCCCCGGCCGCTCATCGCGGTCGCCATCGGCGGCCCCAGCAAGGCCTATCAGATGCGCACCGCCGATGTGGACGCCCTGTTTGCCTGCCTCGAGAAGATGGTCGCGGGCTCCGGCGGCAGCCTTGCCGTCACCGCCTCCCGCCGCACCGGGCCGGAAAACGAGGCAGTGATCAAAGCCCATGCAGAGCGCCTCGGCGCCTGGCTGTGGGACGGCGACGGCCCCAGCCCGATCCTCGGCCTCTATGCCCTGGCCGACGCCGTGGCGGTGACCCAGGACAGCGTCAACATGGCCGCCGAAGTAGCCGCCAGCGGCACCCCGCTCTACGTCGCGCCGCTTGAGCCGGTGTCCGAGGCGCGGGCGGAAAAGTTCGAGCATTTTCACGACACCCTGCGCGCCCGCGGCATCGCCCGCGAACTCACCGGCGAGCTCGACAGCTGGACCTATCCGCCCCTCACCGAGACCCTGCGCGCGGCCGCTGAGATCCGCACCCGCATGGCCGCCCGCGGCTTCACCCTGCCCCCGGAGCGCCGCTAGGCGCAGCTGGGAGCGATTCACCAAATCCCTCAGCTGCAGGTGCCAAGGGATTCTCCGGACTCGTCTTTTCCATTTATCCACAGGCCGGAACGTCAGACGCCGCAAAACCGTCCGCATACCGCCCAAACGACCTCACGAACGCTCCTCAGGCGCGCTCCCCCGCCGACTCGATTCAGCAGCATCACCGCCTAAGTGATTCAGAAGACTCACGCTTCCGGCTTATCCACAGCCACCCCGTCACGCGCCCCTTCAAGCGGCAATCGCCCGCCGCCCGCCGCTTTCCCGCGCACCTCATGCGCCTGCGTCAAAATGACGGGCCAGCCATGCAGAATCCGGCCGGATGCGGCCTTGTATTTAATTGGAAGAGTTCTAATTTGCAGTCCTGCGGGAGCCGGAGCATCCTTAAAGCCCTGGCCGAAACCTCCTCCCCCTCTGGCATGAGGCCCGGGCGGCTCCCCACTCATTCGACTGTTTAGTGACCGCTTGAAGGAGCCACATTTATGAGCGTTCTCGTTGGCAAGCCCGCCCCTGATTTCACTGCCGCCGCCGTCATGGAAGATGGCTTCATCAAGGAAGATTTCCACCTGATGGAGCACCTCAAGGGCTCCTACGGCGTGGTCTTTTTCTGGCCGCTCGACTTCACCTTTGTCTGCCCGAGCGAGATCCTCGCCTACTCCAACCGCGTGGAGAAGCTCGCCGGCATCAACACCAAGGTGGTCGGCATCTCCATCGACAGCCAGTTCACCCACTATGCCTGGCGCAACACGGAGCCGAAGGACGGTGGCCTCGGCCCGGTGAAGTTCCCGATGGTGGCTGACGTGTCCAAGCAGATCACCCGTGAATACGGCATTCTGCATCAAGACGAAGTGGCCCTGCGCGGCACCTTCGTGATCGACAAGGACGGCATTGTCCGCCACCAGCTTGTCAACGACCTGCCGCTCGGCCGCAATGCGGACGAGACCGTGCGTATGGTTGAAGCCCTCCAGTTCCACGAGGAAGTGGGCGAAGTCTGCCCCGCCGGCTGGCAGAAGGGCGACGAGGGCATGAAGGACACGGCTGAAGGCGTCGCCGATTACCTCGGCAAGCACGCCGATGCCCTTTAAGGTGATCCCGCAGCGCCCCTGGCCCCTCTCATGAGGGGCGCCCGGGGCGCTGCGGACCCGTTTTTTCCGGGGCCTGTCATATTGGTGTGAGCTGACCCGTCATCATGGGGCCCGGCAATTGACACCAAGGAGCAAGGCCCCATGTTGAAGGCGCTTGGGAAGATGCTGGGGATTCGCCCCGGACACTCTTCCCCCAAAAGGACTGCGGAGGGCCGGATCATGGCCAATGAAAACGTCAAACACTCGAAGGTGCTGATCATCGGCGCAGGGCCCGCAGGCTACACGGCCGCGATCTATGCCGCCCGCGCGATGCTCAAGCCCGTCATGGTGCGCGGCCTCCAGCCCGGCGGCCAGCTGACCATCACCACGGAAGTCGAGAACTATCCGGGCTTTGCCGATGTCATCCAGGGCCCCTGGCTGATGGAGCAGATGGAAGCCCAGGCCCGCCATGTGGGCACCGAAATGATCGAAGACACGATTGCGTCGGTCGATTTCACCGCCAAACCGTTCCGCGCCATCGGTGATGGCGGCGACGTCTATACGGCGGATTCGATCATCATCGCCACCGGCGCCCAGGCCCAGTGGCTCGGCCTGCCGTCTGAAGACAAGTTCCAGGGCTTCGGCGTCTCTGCCTGCGCCACCTGCGACGGGTTTTTCTATCGCGGCAAGAAGGTCGTGGTGGTCGGCGGCGGCAACACCGCCGTGGAAGAGGCCCTCTTCCTCACCAATTTCGCCGAGCACGTGACCCTGGTGCACCGTCGCGACGAGCTGCGCGCCGAGCGCATCCTCCAGGACCGCCTGCTCAACCACGAGAAGATTTCCGTCGAGTGGAACCAGACCGTCGATGAGATCCTCGGCGGCGAGGACCCGCTTGGTGTCACCGGTGTCCGCCTGAAGGACACCCGGACCGGCGCCACCAAGGAGCTTGAAACCGACGGCGTGTTCATCGCCATCGGCCACAAGCCCGCGACCGAAATTTTCCGCGGCCAGGTGGAGATGAAGGACTCCGGCTACATCATCACCGAGCCGGATTCGACCGCCACCAACATCCGCGGTGTCTATGCCGCCGGTGACGTGACCGACGAAACCTACCGCCAGGCGGTGACCGCCGCCGGCATGGGCTGCATGGCCGCCCTTGAGGCCGAAAAGTTCCTCGCTGAACTCGAGGCTGTCGGCGGCAAGGTGGCCGCAGAGTAAGAAAAACGCCGGATCCGGCACCGGATCTGTCACACAGCCCCTTTGCAGATCGTCCTGTCTTGCACGGCGCACAGCGCCAACAGACACACGGTCCGCAAAGGGGTTTTTCATGTCCGGTAACCGCGTCACCATCTACAAGACCGCAGCCAAGGCCGTTAAGGCCTTCACCGATGTCGAGGCCTTCCTCGACAATGCGGGCCTCGACCCGCTGCTCTGCCACCTGATCAAGCTGCGCGTGTCGCAGATCAATGGCTGTGCCTTCTGCGTCAACATGCATATCCGCGAAGCCCGCGAGGACAACGAGTCCGAAGCCCGCCTCGACCACCTCGTCGTCTGGCGCCACGTGGATGACTACACCCCGGCTGAACGCGCAGCCCTCGCCTGGGCCGAAGCCCTGACCACCCGCGGCACCGGCGAGAACCTCACGGCGCTGCACCGCGACCTGGCCGACCATTTCAGCCAGGAGCACATCGACGCGATCACCCTTGTGGTGGTGATGATCAACACCTGGAACCGCATGCAGATCGCCTTGCACAACGAGCAGTTCTGACGCTGCAGTCTCCCGGCATCACCATCCTCAACACACCCGCCATTGTCCGGCTTGACCGGGGAATGGCGGTGTTAGGGGCACAGGGCGCGAGAAAAATCACCTCTCCCCTCGCGGGAGAGGTCGGTGCGCAGCACCGGGTGAGGGGGTGGGCCTGTCCACATGCCACACCGTCAGAGACCCATCACCACCGCTGCCGCCCCTTCACCCTCCCACGGGCTTATGCCCGCGGGCCCCTCCCTCTCCCGCAAGGGGAGAGGGGCAAGTTCGGGCATCCGCATTACCACCGCTATTCCTCCGGCTTGACCGAAGGATCTCTGGATGGCTCTGCCGTGTCGATAGAGACCCTCCGGTCAAGCCGAAGGGCTGGCGGAGGGGTGATCCCTGCCCTCACAGCCCCAACAGCGCCGGCACTTCGGCCATGTCGCGCACCACCCGGGCCCCGGCCTGCGCAAGCGCGTCCGCATCCGTATGCGGATCACCCGCATAGCCGATCACACACATGCCCGCGGCCATCCCGGCCTCGACACCCGGCACCGTATCCTCAATCACCACGCAGCCCTGCGGCGCATGGCCCATCTGCGAGGCGGCAAACAGGAACAGGTCCGGCGCAGGCTTGCCGTTCTCGACCATATAGGCGCTGAACACATCCGCGCCGAAATGCGCAGCAAGCCCCGTCCGCGCCAGCACCCGCTCCAGATAATCCGGCCCGCTCGACGAGCCCACGCAGCGCGGCAGCCCGGCACCCGCAACCTGCGACACCACCGCCTCGACGCCGGGAATGGCCGTCACGCTGCCCTCCACCGCCTCGCGGATGCGGGTGCGGGTGGCAATAGCCCAGTCCTCGGGCACCGGTCCCCCGAGCTCCGCTTCGATGATCTTCACCGTCGACATGATCGACCGCCCGCGAAAGCGCCTGTGGCTGTCCGCCGCCGTCGTCGGCCAGCCCAGCGCGGTCACGGCCTCCGCCAGCATGACGTTGGAAATGGTCTCGCTGTCCACGAGAACGCCGTCGCAGTCGAAGATCACAAGGTCCGGGGTCATCGGATCAGCCGTCATCATCCGTGAAGGGAAGAGGTGGAACAGGTCTAGGCGACAGGATGGATCGCCACCAGTCACACTGGCTTTCCATTGGTTTCATTCTGCCGGACAAGTTTGACAGCTATTGCTCTTGCGCCGAATCACCTCACGTCGGATATATGACACTCGTTCAATAGCGAAAAAACGCTGCGGCAAGCAGGCAGGGGCCAGGGACTGATGGATTGGGACAAGCTGCGCATTTTCCACGCGGCGGCGGAGGCAGGCAGCTTCACCCATGCAAGCGAACAGCTGAATCTCAGCCAGTCCGCCGTCAGCCGGCAGATCTCGGCGCTTGAGGACTCGCTGGGCCTCACCCTCTTCCACCGTCACGCGCGCGGCCTGCTGCTGACCGAGACGGGCGAAGTGCTCTACGGCACCACCCGCGAAGTCTTCACCCGCCTGGCGGATACCGAAAACCGCCTGCGCGAGACCAAGGGCGAACCGTCCGGTGATCTCAAGCTCACCACCACGGTGGGCTTCGGCGCCAACTGGCTGGTGCCGCGCCTGAAGGAATTCACCGACCGCTATCCCAAGATCAACCTGCACCTGATCGTGTCAGACCGCGAGCTCGACCTCTCCATGCGCGAGGCGGACGTGGCCGTGCGCTTTCACCCGCCCGTGCAGCAGGACCTCGTGCAGCGCAAGCTCTTCCGCGTGCATTACCACCTCTATGCCACGCGTGATTACCTCGCCCGCAAGGGCGGTGAGCCGAAGACGCTGGAGGAGCTGGATAACCATGACATCGTCGTCTATGGCGACAACGTGCCTGCCGCCCTGCAGGACGTGAACTGGCTCGAGCGCGCCGGCCGCGGCAGCAAGGGCCCGCGCGAGCCCTATTTCCGGGTCAACAACATCTATGGCGTGCTCAAGGCCGTTGAATCCGGCTTCGGCATCGGCTGCCTGCCGGACTACATCATCCGCCACCACCCGGACCTGACCCGCATCCTGCCGGAGGCCGAGGTGCCGCATTTCGACACCTTCTTCGTCTATCCGGCGGAACTGCGGGACACCAAGCGCGTCACCGTGATGCGTGACTTCCTGCTCGAAAAAGTCCGCGAGTGGACCTACTGAGCCTGCCCTTTCCCCGCAGCGGTCCCAGTCCCTCACAGGCCCCTCATGGCCCCCGCGCCGCCTGCACCTGGGACTGACCATAGGGTCACATCCGAAACTGACATAAAATCAGTGACTTGCATCTATGATAGAGCACATCAGGCGAGCTATGCGCTGTGTGCATGGTTGCCTTGTGTGCAGGATGCTTGCGGGAGAGGCAGCTGACGCCTAAATCTTCGTCATTCGCAGTGACATAAAACTGCAATCTTTCGAAGCCTCCTCTCCCCAAGACGAGCTTCGAGGCAGCATGCCACGGACCATTCCTCCCCTTGCGGTCCGGCATGCGCCGGCAGCCTGGTACCCCCCCATAGACCGGCTGCCAAAGAACTGGCCGGACCTGCAGCGTATCGCAGGTCCGGCCTTTTCTTTTTGGGCTCCCTGACGCAATCAGCCGTTCGCCCAATCAGCCAATCGCCCAATCAGCCAATCGCCCAATCGGCCGTTCGCTCAGTCCGCGTCCTGCACAGCTGCGGGCACAATCGACAGGTCGTCATCCGGCCCGAACAGGCGCCCGCCTTCCGCCACCGCCACGCAGGCGACAGCCCCCAGCGCCAGCAGCAGATAGCCGATGAACAGCGGCACCACGGTGCCGTCATAGAGATAGCCGATCAGCGCCCCCAGCACCCCGCCCACGAAGGTCTGCATGAAGCCGAGCACCGACGAGGCCGTGCCCGCCACATGTCCCAGCGGGTCCATCGCCAGCGCGTTGAAATTCGTGCCGGTGAAGCCGAAGCAGGCAAACAGCATCGCCATCAGGATGCCGAACAGCCACACCGGGAAGCTGTCCCCCAGCGTGAAGGCCAGGACCAGGCCCGTCATGATCAGCGCCAGGAAGAGGCTCAGCGCCAGGTGCGACAGCCGCCGCATCCCCAGCCGCTCGACAAGCCGCGAGTTCATGAAGCTGGACAGCGCCATGAACAGCGCAATGGCACTGAAGGCCAGCGTGAACATCTCGCCCATGCCGAAGGTCTGGGTGAACAGCTGCTCCGCCTGGTTGATGAACGCAAACAGCACCGCGAAGGTAAGCGCTGTGGCCAGCGAATAGCCGAATGACGCCCGGGTCGTGACCACCACGCGGAACGCCGCCGACACGCGGCTGAAAGTCAGCGGCAGGCGGTACTCCGGATGCAGCGTTTCCGGCAGCCGCAAATAGCTCCACACAGCCATCACCGCGCCGAGAATGCCCGTCACCCAGAAAACCGACTGCCAGTTGCCGAACAGGATGATCACCTGCCCCACATTGGGCGCGATCAGCGGCACCGCCATGAACACCATCATCACCAGCGACATGACACTCGCCATGCGCGCCCCGCCGAAGGTGTCGCGCACCACGGAGACGGCGATCACCCGTGTCGCCGCCGTGCCCACCCCCTGGATGAAACGGATCGCCAAGAGGGACTCGAAATTGGGTGCATAGGCCGCCAGCGCCGACGCGGCCACATAGACCGCAAGGCCGAACATCAGCACCGGCCGGCGGCCGAACCTGTCTGAGATGGTGCCGTAGAAAAGCTGCGCCGCCCCGAACCCCATCACATAGGCGCTGATGACGAACTGCCGCCGGTTGGCCTCCTCCACCGCCAGCGCCTCGCCGATCTCCGTCAGCGCCGGGATGAACACATCAATCGCCAGCGCATTGAGCGCCATCAGCGCCGCCACCATGCCCACAAGCTCCCAGCGCGGCATGGACAGGGCGGGAGACGGGCTCGACGGCGGCGGAGAGGTGGTCATGGCGGGAGCTTTCGGGCAGGCACCGCCGGAGGAATGCCCGGCAGCGGGCCCGACACACTTATGCCCCGCCCGCCCGAGCGCAACCCCGACGCGGCACATGGCAGCCGTGAGGCAGCGGAGAGGCAACCAGCAAACGCAAAAGGGCGGACCCGTGAGGTCCGCCCTTTCATCCGTCAATCACTATGTCGCGGGACGCCTACGACGCCCGCTCGAGGGTCGAGCGCAGCATCCAGGCGGTCTTCTCATGCACCTGCATGCGCTGGGTCAGCAAGTCCGCGGTCGGCTCATCGCCGGCCTCTTCAGCGGTCTTGAACACCTGCCGCGCCGTGCGGGCCACGGTCTCGTGCCCCTTCACCAGCTGCGCCACCATCTCTTCCGCAGACGGCACGTCGTCGCTTGTGGGCTCAACGCTGGCCAGCCGCGAGAAGGCGGCGTAAGAGCCCGGCGCGAACACGCCCAGGGCGCGGATGCGCTCGGCGATCTCGTCCACCGACTGCCACATCTCGGTGTACTGCTCCATGAACATGGCATGCAGCGCGTTGAAGTGCGGGCCGGTCACGTTCCAGTGGAAATTGTGGGTCTTGAGATAGAGCGTGTAGGTGTCCGCCAGGACGCGGGACAGGCCCTCGGCAATCGCCTCACGGTCCTTCTCTTCAATGCCGATATTGATGGCAACACTCATCTCGAAAGCTCCTTGTTTGAACGGGCGGGATCACCCGTCCGGCCATATATTGGAATAATTCTAAACTACGTCAAGCGCGCAAAAACACCCCGTGCGCGCCTGTCGCACACGGGGTGATCAACTGCCGCCGACCCGGTTTGTTCCCGCAATCAAAGAGGCGGGGATGCCATCTCCGCCCTCGCCTCATTACCGTAGCCTTCCGGCTTGACCGGAGGGATGGCGGTGGGTGGTGGGGCAGGTGAGCAAAATGTTGCCCCCTACCCCCTCAACGTATTGTCATTCCGTGACTTGATCGCGGAATCCAGGGCGGGACGCTGAGGCCGTGCCACATCGCTCTGGACCCCGCGATCAAGTCGCGGGGTGACACGGGAGGGTGTGGGGAGAGGAGCGGCGCTGTAGCCCGCTGCGCCTCAGAGGTACAGGTTCTGTCCCTCCAGCCCCTTGTAGAGCCCGGCCACCTGCTCGGCATAGCCGTTGAACAGCAGCGTCGGCACGCGGCGGCCGGTGCCGAGCACCTCCTCCGACGCCTGGCTCCAGCGCGGATGCGGCACCTCCGGGTTCACATTGGCCCAGAAGCCATATTCGCTCGGCTGGATCTCCTCCCAGAAGCTCACCGGCTTCTTGGACGTGAACTCGAACCGGACGATCGACTTGATGGACTTGAAGCCATACTTCCACGGCACAGCCAGCCGCAGCGGCGAGCCGAACTGCTCCGGCAGCGGCTTGCCGTAAATGCCGGTCACCAGGAAGGCCAGCTCATTGGTCGCCTCGGCCAATGTCAGCCCCTCCGTATAGGGCCACGGATACCAGGACTGCTTCTGCCCGGACGCCACGCTCGGCTTCAGGAAGGTCTGCATCTTGAGATAGCGCGCCGACGAAGTGGGCTTGGCCATCGCCACCAGCGCCGCCAGCGGGAAGCCGGACCACGGCACGGTCATCGACCACGCTTCAACACAGCGGTGCCGGTAGATGCGCTCCTCAAGCGGCATCCTGGCGATCAGCTCATCCACGTCGATGGTGAACGGGCTTTCCACGTCGCCCTTGATCTCGATCCGCCACGGCCGCGTCTCCAGCGCCTGTGCCGCGCGCGAGATGCGCTTGTGCGAGCCGAACTCGTAGAAATTGTTGTAGGTGGACGCCACCTCTTCATCCGTCAGCGGACGGTCGATGGGGATGTCCGTGTTCTTCGGATAGGGAAACAGCTCCGCGGCCTTGGCGGTCAGCTGCGCCTCGCTGTCGCCGCCGGATGCCGTCTCCGCCGCCTCCCCGCAGCCGGCCACGCCCAACACCGCGGCCCCGGCAATGCCCGCCCCCGTATGGCGCAGGAATGACCGCCGGTTGAGGAACACGTGCTCCGGCGTCACGTGGTATTCCGAAATCTCCCACGGCCGGGGACGTTTGATGAGCATGATGGCGCCTTTTTGCTGCGGACCCGTATCAGCCCGATGGAGCTGATGCCCGATTGCGCTAATGATGGCGCGCCCGCGCCGCAGGGCAAATCACAGCTGTGCGAGAGAAACGCGGGATCGCGTGATGTCGCCGGAGCCCCGCCGCCGGCACGGTTTCGCGCCGTTTTGCCCGCCCCGTCGCAGCCTGCACATATTCCCGCTATACTTTGACGAGAACTCTTAGTGCGTGCCCGCTCAATTGATGTTCCGTCTCAGGGGGAAATGCCATGTCCGACACCGACACAAGGCCCGTCATCACGCTCGACAAATCCCGTGCGCCGATCCGCATGAACCGCCGCCAGATCCTGCAGGGCCTCGCCGCAGGCTCCGTCGTGGCGTTCACCGGCTGCGCCTACAACCCGTCCCTCGGCCGCGACCAGCTGATGCTGGTGAGCGAGGGCCAGATGGCCTCCCTCTCCGCCCAGGCCTGGAGCGACCTCAAGAAGAAGCAGAAGATTTCGAGGGACCCCAAATACAACAATCGCCTGCGCAATGTCGGCCGCAAGATCGTCGGCGCCGCCAACATGCAAAACCAGCAATGGGAATATGTCGCCTTCGAGAGCAAGCAGAAGAACGCCTTCGTGCTGCCCGGCGGCAAGGTGGGCTTTTACACCGGCATGATGGATTTCGTGGACAATGACGCCCAGCTCGCCGCCATCATGGGCCACGAGGTGGGCCATGTGCGCGCCCGCCACGGTGCCGAACGCTACAGCCAGGGCCTTGCCAGCCAGGTCGGCATGACCGCAGCCCAGGTCGCCGTCTCCGCAGGCGACGTCGCCTATGGCGGCCCGCTGGTGGCAGCTCTGGGCCTCGGCCTGCAATTCGGCGTGCTGCTGCCCTATTCCCGCCGCCACGAGCTTGAGGCCGACAGCCTCGGCCTCACCTACATGGCCAAGGCCGGCTACAACCCGCATCAGTCCGTCGCCCTGTGGGAAAAGATGGACAAGGCCGGCGGCAGCCGCCCGCCGGAATTCATGTCCACCCACCCGGACCCGCGCACCCGCATTGCCGCCCTGCGCACCCAGATCCAGCAGATGGGCTATTAGCGGCCTCGCCCCTTCGACCGCCAAAGAAAAAGCGCCTCTCCCTGGAGCTGGGAGAGGCGCTGCGGGCCGCACAGGGCATAGCAGGGCAGGCTTGGCGGCCCGGGGACAGACAGGTGCCGCCTAGAACTTCAGTTCCGCATTCAGCGACAGGGCCAGATCACGGCTGCCGTCATCGGTCAGCCCCGGCAGCACGGCGAAACGCGTTTCCAGCGTCCGGCCGCGGCCCAGATCAAGCGCGTTGTAGATGGCCGGGCCGAAATAGTGCGACTGGTCATCGAAATCCGGCGTGTCGCCAAAGGCCTCGTCGATATCGCCATGGGCCTCGAGGCCGATCTTCCAGCTCTCGGCAATCGGCGTCGTCGCGGCCAGCGCATAGGACAGGCCCGGATCCTCACCATCCGTGAACGGAACTTCGACGAACAGATTACCCAGCAGCGTCACGCTGCCCAGCCCCACCTCGGCAATCGGGCCGAGCGCCAGCGCGCCTTCATCAATGCCGGCCTTGTTGGGCACTTCCAGCGCCGCATAGAAACCGATCACGTCGCCGCCATGGCCGTGCCCGTGATCATGGTCGTGGTCATGGCCATGATCGTGGCCGCCATTGCCGCCGCCCTGCCACAGCAGGAAGACATTTTCCCATTCAAACGCTTCAAGCTCCGCCGTCTCCTCTTCCGGATTGGCGATCTCGAAGGCAGCGACTGTCTTCCACCACTTGGTGACACCGACGCCGAGCGCGATTTCGTGCACCGACCGCTCCTCGCCCGCCGGCACATCCTCGGTGAAATAGGTGTTGAGCGCTTCAAGCTCGATGCCGCCCTCCACCACATCCGGATGAATAACCTCGAAAATCCCGCCGCTCGCCTGAGCGGAGGTGATGCCTGCAACAGACATGAAGGCCGCCGCCGCCACCGCGGCACGGCTTGAAGAAATGAATTTGGTCATAGGACACCCTTCCCCAGAAATTCGGAACAACGCGCATCTGTATTGTTATATCGTTACATTTGCAAGCCGGTAATGGCCGATGGCGGTGCGCGTCAGGTAACCTCTCCCCTCGCGGGAGAGGGGTTTTAGGCTTCAGACATTCCTTCCCGTCACCCCGGACTTGATCCGGGGTCCACTCGCGGTCACTGCGGTGAAGGGCATAGGCGAGTAGGCCCCGGATCAAGTCCGGGACTGCGGAGTTTTGGACATGCGCGACAGATCGGTTGCGCAAGCGCCGAGTTGAGGGGACGGGCCCGTCCACCAACTCACCCTCACAAATCAACCATCACCGCTGCCGCCCCCTCACCCTCCCGCAAGGGGAGAGGGAATGTCAGCGCTGCCCCTAATCGCTATTCCTCCGGCTTGACCGGAGGATCTCTTCAAGGCTCTGGCCTGCCGCACGAGACCCTCCGGTCAAGCCGGAGGGTGAGCGGATTTTTGAAAGGCGCGGCTCTGGCGGCGTCACCACATCCACAAACAAAAAGGGCGGGACACGTCTCTGTGCCCCGCCCTTTTGATCCGTATACGGACAGCCCTAGCTCAGGCTGCCGCAGAAGCGCTGGATGCGGGTGCAGGCTTCTTCCAGGGCTTCGGTGGATGTTGCGTAGGAGATGCGGAAGAAGGGCGACAGGCCGAAGGCGGCACCGTGCACCACGGCCACGCCTTCCTGCTCCAGCAGCGCCGTTGCAAAATCCTCGTCGCTCTCGATCACCTTGCCGTCCTGCGTCTTCTTGCCGATGAGGCCGCGGCAGGTCGGATAGACATAGAACGCGCCTTCCGGCGTCGGGCATTCGAGGCCGTCCGCCTGGTTCAGCATGGAGACCACGAGGTCACGGCGCTCCTTGAACACCTTGGCACGCTCGGGGATGAAGTCCTGCGTGCCGTTGAGCGCTTCCACCGCCGCCCACTGGCTGATCGACGTGGGGTTGGAGGTGGACTGCGACTGCAGCTTGCGCATGGCGCCGATCAGCTCCTTCGGCGCGGCGCAATAGCCGATACGCCAGCCGGTCATCGCATAGGCCTTGGAGACGCCGTTCATCGTCAGCGTCCGGTCCTTGAGGCCCGGCTCCACCTGCGCAGGCGTCACGAACTCGAAATCGTCATAGGCCAGGTGCTCATACATGTCGTCGGTGAGGATCCACACCTGCGGATGCTTCATCAGCACGTCCGTAAGCGGCTTCAGCTCCTCACGCGAATAGCCCGCGCCCGACGGGTTGGACGGCGAGTTGAAGATGAACCACTTGATCTTCGGCGTAATCGCCTTGTCGAGTTGCTCTGCGGTCAGCTTGAAGCTGTTCTCGATCGTCGTCTCGACGAATTTCGGCTCACCGCCGGCCAGCAGCACGATGTCCGGATAGCTCACCCAGTACGGTGCCGGGATCAGCACCTCGTCGCCCGGGTTCAGCGTCGCCACCATGGCATTGAAAATGATCGGCTTGCCGCCCGGAGCCACGAAGCATTCTTCCGGCGCATAATCGAGGCCGTTCTCGCGCTTGAACTTGGCGGCAATCGCCTCCTTCAGCTCTGGGATACCGTCAACGGCGGTGTATTTGGTCTCACCGCGATTGATCGCGTCGACGGCGGCCTGCTTGATGTTGTCCGGCGTATCGAAATCCGGCTCGCCCGCACCCAGGCCGATCACATCCCGGCCCTGTGCCTTGAGGTCGCGGGCCTTCTGGGTCACAGCAATGGTGGCCGAGGGCTGAACGCGCGCAAGGGACTTGGAGAGGAAGTTGTCTGGCAGGGCCATGGTGATTGTCTTTCCCGTTATCGTTGGGGGATGGGCGTTACGGGCGCGACCCTATCGCCGCCCTTGACCGCCCGCAACCGGGAAACCCGCACACCAAACATGTGATGAAACAAGGTCATCACCTGCCCTCTCCCGCGCCCGCAACAGCATGAGCGCGGGCCCCGGCCTGGAGGAAGTTAAGCGCCCTCCAGTTGCCCCTGCGCCTGACCCCGGGGCTGCTCGCCCCGCTTCAGCGTGTCGGCAAAGGCGTGATTGCGGTCCCGGTGGCCTGCTTCATCCTCCCGCACCGCAATCACCACGTCACGCAGCCGGGCATTGGGCGCGAGATCCCAATACTCGATGGCAAGGTCCGGCGCAGGCACGTTTTCATGCCGCCCCGCATCGATCTCGGCCAGATAGCGCGTGTAGCTGGTCACAGCCTCTTCCTCGAAATAGCCCACCACCCGGTGCGCCGTCTTCGGCGAGGCGAGATAAAGGAAGAAGTAGGCGTTATAGAAGACGAACTGGGTGAACAGGATCAGCATCCGCTCCAGCAGGTTGGGCTGGGCGATCTTCACGAAAGTGAGCAGATGCATCCGCTCATTATTGGCCTCATCCAGCAATTCGCGGATCCAGCCGTCATCATCCTCCATGCGCCGCAGCGACCGCAGATGCTGCAGCAGCCCCGCCACCATGCCCGGCACGGCCGCCACCGTCTCCAGCACCACCGCCCGGTGCCCGTACCGCTTGGCAAAAAAAGTATCGGCCACAAGGCGCAGCAGCTTGACAAAACCGAGCGCCACCCGGTCGCCCAGATCAGCCGGCGCAAAATGCGGATTTGCCGGGGATGGGGTGCTGACGCGATCAGTCATGGCCTGCTCCTTTCAAGCTGCTCGCCGGACGCGGACATGCCTCCGGCCACATCAGAAAAGCTGGTGCGGCACGGCGGATTTGCAGGACGGCACAAGGCCGCAGGACGAAGATGTCGCAGGGGGTGCCCCCTTTACAGCGCCCCTACCGGCAGCGCGCCAGCACACCCTCGGGCACCTCCGCAACCACCTGCATGTCAGCCGATACCTCCGGCGCCAGATGGCGTGTTTCCACGGGCACGACGCCGGCCCAATAAGGCAGGCCCATATCCTCGGCGTCGTCATTCGGCCCGCCGGTGCGCACCTTGGCAACCGCCGTTTCAAGCGGAATGCGCAGCACCATGGTGGCCTTCATTTCCTGCACGTTCGGTGCCCGCGAGCCATCGGCCCGGCCCTCGGCGATCCGTTCCATGAACAGCCACATGGCCTGCATGCGCGCGGCCTCGTCACGCACCTCCTCGGCGGCGCCATGCACCATCACCGAGCGGTAGTTCATCGAGTGATGAAACCACGACCGCGCCAGCACCAGCCCGTCCAGATGGGTGACCGTGGCGCACAGCGGCAGGCCGGACGCCAGTTCCGTGAACAACCGCGTCTTGCGGCTGCCATGGATCAGCAGGCTCTCCCCGTCGCGCACATAGAAGATGGGAATGCACACGGGCTTGCCGCCGGTCACAAAGGCAATATGCGCCACATAGCCCTCATCCAGGATGGCATGCACCGCCGCGCGCCCATACTCCGCCCGCTTGGCAACGCGCATCTTCGTTTCCCGGCTGCGGCCGTAATGGCTGGCACTCGCGGGGCTCTCGATCAGCTTTGGCATGGCTCTCTCCGTGAATAGCAGCCATGCAGTAGGTCCAAAATGGCTTGGCAATGAGCACCAATTATGCCGAAACTGCGGAGCCAATAGCCGGCCGCGGTCAGATTCCGACGCGGCAAACACCGCCGCTACCACCGCGGCTACAAATGGGGACACGCATCATGGTGGAAAACATCCTCACCACCCTGCCCGGTCTGACGCTGGACCGGTCCGCCGATTTGCCCCTGCACGCGCAGCTGGCCCAGGCCCTGCGCGCGGGCATTCTGGCAGGCCGCACCCCGCCGGGCACCCGCCTGCCCGCCACCCGCACGCTAGCGGCAGAACTCGGCATCGGCCGCAACACGGTGGCCGACGCCTATGACCAGCTGATCGCCGAGGGCTATCTGGAAGCCCGCGTCGGCTCCGGCACCCGCGTCGCCCCCATCGCGCCCGACATGCTGCTCACCACGAACGCGGAGAACACCCCGGCGGAGGACGCCCCGCCGCCGCCACTCTCCCGCCGCGGCCGCGACCTTGCAGGCGCCTTGCGGCCGGTGCCGCCGCCGCCCGGCAAGTTCGGCTATGCGTTCCAGCCGGGCATACCGGCGTTTGACGCCTTTCCGCTGGCCAGTTGGACACGCATCTCCGCCCGCTGCGCCAAGAACATCCGCGCCGTCGGCGACTATTCCGACCCGGACGGGCTGGCCGATCTGCGCCAAGCCATCGTCGCCCACGTCAAGCTCGCCCGCGGTGTGGTCTGCGAGGCAGACCAGGTGATCGTCACCGCCGGCACTCAGGCCGGTCTCGACCTCGCCGCCCGCATGCTGATTGATCCGCAGGACCCGGTCTGGATCGAGGATCCGGGCTATGGCGGCGCGCGCGGCGCCTTCATCGGCGCCGGGGCCAATCTCGTGCCCGTGCCGGTGGACGAGGAAGGCATGGATGTGCGCACGGCCCGCCGCATGGGTGCCCGGCCGCGCGTCATCTATGTCACCCCGTCGCACCAGTTCCCCCTGGGCATGACCATGTCGCTCGCCCGGCGGCTGGAGCTTCTTGAACTGGCCGAGGATGCGGACGCCTGGATCATCGAGGACGATTACGACAGCGAGTACCGCTATCACGGCCGCCCCCTGTCCTCCCTGCAGGGCCTCGATGGCGGCAGGCGGGTGCTCTATGTGGGCACCTTCTCCAAGACCTTCTTCCCCAGCCTGCGCCTCGGCTACCTCGTGGTGCCGCGCGACCATGCGGATGCGTTCCGCAAGGCGATCCGCAACACGGGCCACTCGGCCCCCGGCCTGCCGCAACTGGCCCTGAAGGAGTTCATGGCCGCAGGCCACTACGAGGCCCACACCCGCCGCATGCGCAAGCTCTACGACACCCGCCGCCAGATGCTGGTGGACACGCTGCATGATGTTGCCGCCGGCACGCTGGAGCCGCAGGTGCGCGAGGCCGGTATGCAGATGCCAGCCTTCCTCAAGCACCGCCGCGACGACGAAGCCATGGCGGCGGACCTTGTGAAGCGCGGCATCGCCGCCGCCCCGCTGGGCCGCTACACGCTGGATGAGCGCAACTGGCGGCCCGGCCTCATGCTCGGTTTCGCCGCCGTCGAGGAACGCTTCATCCGCCCCGCGGCGGAAACCCTCAACGCCTATCTGGAAGGCGCCTGAGCGCTGACGCCGGATCACACATCCCTGAAAGGACCCCGGCCATGACCTATCGCCTCTACCACATGCAGTCCTCCGGCAATTGCTGGAAGCCCCGCGTGGCGCTGCATCAGCTCGGCCTCGACTTCGAGCTGGTGGATGTCGACATCATGAAGGGTGAAAGCCGCACCGAGGCCTTCATGGCCAGGAATCCCAATGGCCGCGTGCCCCTGCTGGAGCTGCCCGATGGCCGCTTCCTCGCCGAGTCCAACGCCATGCTCGCTTATCTGGCCGAAGGCACCGACCTCATCCCCGCCGACCGCTACGCACGCGGGCTCGTGTTCCAGTGGATGTTCTTCGAGCAATACAGCCACGAGCCCTATATCGCCGTCGCCCGCTACTGGCGTCACCTCGAAGGCAAGGAGCCGCCCGAGGCCGTCCCCGGCCAGATCGAGGATCGTGGCTACACGGCCCTGCGCGTGATGGAACAGCGTCTGGCGGAGACCCCGTTCTTCGCCGGCGACACCTATTCCATCGCCGATATCGCCCTTTATGCCTATACCCACGTGGCCCACGAAGGCGGCTTCTCCCTCGACGACTTCCCCAACATCCGCGCCTGGCTCACCCGCACGGCCGCCACCCCCCGCTTCGTCGGCATGGACTGGCGCCCCTGAGGCCCCGTACAGGAAAGCGAAGAGGGATCAGCCCCCTCCCGCAGCCCCGGACTTGATCCGGGGCCTACTCGCTTCTGCCCGTCACCCCAGCGGCTGAGAGTGGACCCCGGATCAAGTCCGGGGTGACGGGCCTTTCAAGGCTCGGCGACTCATCACCTCTTCCCTTCCCCACCCGCGTCCCTCCGGCTTGACCGGAGGGTCTACTCGCCTCCCCGCTTGCCGCAGCGTGCGCAGTCCCGCGCAGCCCCCATCCGCCCGCGCCACAAACTTGCCCCAAAATGCTCCGCGCCTTGCCACAAAGGCTGCGCGCTCTGGCCCCATTGCGGTGGCCAACTGCCTTCATACCGATCCGGCCCGGGATGGCCGGCGGCGCCAGATGGAGGGGAGACCGATGGCAGGCACGACCGTACCCACACATGTATCTCTGCGGCTTGAAGCCGTGACCTATGTGCTCCGCGCATTGGCGATCATCGCCACCTTCATTGTCGCGGCACTCGCCCAGTCCGGCAGCCTGTCGATCGCGGCTCTTGCCCAGGAAGCTTCCACAAAACCCGCCGCACCAAGGCTTGCGACCGTCCGCCCCGGTGACATGACCTCCGGGGCGCTTTTGTTTGAGACACAGACGCCGGGCAGTTATGTGCAGGCGCCGCTGGTGGCCACCGACGTTGATCTCGACATCACCGGCATCATCGCCCGTGGCACCGTCACCCAGCGCTTCTTGAACCCCACCGATGGCTGGGTCGAAGGCATCTATGTCTTCCCGCTGCCGGAGGACGCCGCCGTCGATACCCTGCGCATGCAGATCGGCGACCGCTTCATCGAAGGCAAGGTGAAGGAAAAAGAGGAAGCCCGCCAGATCTACGAGGACGCCAAGGAGCAGGGCATCAAGGCGTCGCTGGTGGAGCAGGAGCGTCCCAACCTTTTCACCAATTCGGTCGCCAATATCGGCCCTGGTGAAATGGTCGTGGTGCAGATCGCCTATCAGCAGACCGTGACCGTCGATCAGGGCGACTACGCGATCCGCTTCCCCATGGTGGTCGCCCCCCGCTACATGCCGCAGCCCAGCGTCCACATGGTGGATTTTGCGACCGGCCCCGACGGCGAAACCACGGGCTTTGCCGCGATCTCCGATCCCGTGCCGGACCGCAACCGCATCTCCCCACCAGTGCTGAACCCGGAAACCGACGGCAAGTCGAACCCGGTCACACTCTCCGTCTCCTTGGATGCGGGCTTTGCCTTGGGCGACGTCACAAGCCACCACCACAAGGTGACGCTTGAGAAGGACAAGACTTCGGCAACGCTGACGCTGGACGCCCCCAATGGCCAGGTGCCCGCTGACCGCGACTTTGAACTCACCTGGCGCGCCAAGGACGGCGCCGCCCCCGGCGCGGCCCTGTTCATCGAAACGGCGGAGGATGCGTCCGGCAACGAGACGCCCTACCTGCTGCTGATGCTGACCCCACCCACCGGCACCGCCCTGCCCGACGCGGGCCCGCGCGAGGTGATCTTCATCATCGACAATTCAGGCTCCATGTCCGGCCCGTCCATGGACCAGGCGAAGAAGAGCCTCCTGATGGCGCTCGACCGGCTCGACACGGACGACAGTTTCAACGTGATCCGCTTTGACGACACCTATGACATGGTGTTCCCGTCCGCCCAGCGCGCCGACCGCGAGAACCTCGACATCGCCCGCGCCTTCGTGTCGGCGCTCGAGGCCGACGGCGGCACCGAGATGCTGGCCCCGCTCGAGGCGGCGCTCTCTGACGCCAATCCCGGCGACACCCAGCGCCTGCGCCAGGTGGTGTTCCTCACCGACGGCGCCATCGGCAACGAAGTGCAGCTGTTTGAAACCATCTCCCAGCGTCTCGGCCGCTCGCGCCTGTTCACCGTCGGCATCGGCTCAGCCCCCAACTCCTTCTTCATGACCCGCGCGGCGGAAGTCGGCCGGGGCGCCTTCACCCATATCGGCACCGCCGAACAGATCACCAGCCGCATGGCGCAGCTGTTCGAGAAGCTGGAGACCCCGGTCATCACCGGCCTCGAAATGGACTGGCCCGCCCGCCTGCTCAACGAAGCCTGGCCCAACCCGCTGCCGGATCTCTACAAGGGCGAACCCATCGTGCTGACCGCGCGGCTGGCGCGCCTGCCGGAGCCCGGCGACATGCTGGAACTGGGCGGCACCATGGCCGCCGCTCAGGGCACCACCCCCTGGCTCGTCCGCCTGCCGCTGGCCAGGGCGCAGGACGGCGACGGCATCGCCAAGCTCTGGGCCCGCCGCAAGATCGCGTCGCTCGAAGGCTTCCGCTATGCGGGCGGCGACTGGGACACGATCGACAAGGAACTGCTGGCAACCGCCCTCGACCATCATCTGGTCAGCCGCCTGACGAGCCTTGTCGCCGTCGATGTCACCCCCTCGCGCCCCACCGGCGAGGACCTGGCCTCAGCTGAAGTGCCGCTCAACCTGCCCGACGGCTGGAACTTCGAGAAGGTCTTCGGCCCCGACACCACCGTCATCCAGACCCGCGCCTCGGTGACACCTGATGCAGCGCCCGGCGCATCGCAGGCCGCATCCCCCTGGCAGGTGCTGAAGGTGGCTGCCTCACCGCCCGCCCCCGCAGCGGCCAAGGCCGGCGTGCCCCTGCCCGCAGGGTCCACCCCCGCCCCGCTGCTGTTCCTCATCGGCGCTGCACTGATCGGCATCGGCATCCTGCTGCTGATGCTGATCCGGCGGGACGAAAAGACAGGCCGGCCCGCATGATCGCGAGCCGCACCCTGCTCGGCCTCACAGCCGGTGCGCTGCTCCTGGGCGGCGCATCGGCGCTGGCCGCAAGCCTTTATATCGACGCCAAGGCGCTTGTGGGACAGGTGATGCTGGAGCATGCCTTCGCGCAAACGCTCGAGACCGGCGCACCGGTCAAGCCCTGGAGCTGGGCCGACACATGGCCCGTCGCCCGCGTATCAGCACCCGTTCAGGGCGAAAGCGCCATCGTGCTGGCGGGCGCCTCCGGCGAGGCCATGGCCTGGGGGCCCGGCCACATGGCCGGCACCCCGCGCCCCGGCGCCCGCGGCATGGCCATGATCGCCGCCCACCGCGACACCCATTTTGCGTTTCTGGAAGATGTGACGCCCGGCGACCCGATCACCGTCACCAATGCCGACGGCACGGCCCATCACTTCACCGTGACCGGCACGAAAATTGTCCGATGGGACCAATCTGGGCTTGATCCGCATACGGAAGGTCAAAAACTCGCCTTGATCACCTGCTACCCGTTCGATGTTCGCATGCAGGGTCCGCTGCGCTACGTGGTGCTCGCGGAGAAAACGGACGCACTGCAAGCAAGCGGCCCGGCCCCTGCGCTCGCGTCCCTCACATCTGATCCGGTTTCGCCCGAGGCAATGCGGACAAACTGAGGATAACCGGCCGGCGTCCCGGCTCCCGTCCCGGATCCCCTTCGCAGGGAGCCGACGGCGCCGCCCCCGGGGACCCGCCCTCAGTATCCACCCGCATCAGCCAAAGGCGAAAGGCCGGCGGCGGCTCTCAACAAGCCGCCGCCGGTTCTTTTTTGGGCGAGAGGGAGTCTGGCGCACCCCCTTAGAAAATACTCCCGCTATTCCTCCGGCTTGACCGGAGGATCTCTCGGTCGCTCTGCCGTGTCGACAGAGGCCCTCCGGTCAAGCCGGAGGGACGGCGGGACTGGGGGAAGCTCCGAGGAAACTCACCCCTTCACGGCGACGAACAAGTACCGGTTCAGCGAGAAGAAGTAGTGCCCCTCCCGGCCCAGCGCCTGAAGGTCATCGGCCCAGGCCCGCGCTTCGTCCTCGGAGATGCCGTCGCGGCCGGAGACGAAGTTGAGGATGCCCATCATGATCCCGGCAGAATAGCTGTGCGGATTCCAGTCCGGGTTGAAAAGCGGGATCAGCTCGCGGCGGGTCACCACGAGCCCGGCATCGTGCAGCAGCGCCGGCAGCTTGCGCGGCAGATGCGGGTCGGCCAGATGCTGGTCCCACACCTTCAGCACCCGCTCCATGCGGTCGCGGTTGGAGGAGTGCCAGACGATGGAATCCCAGTCCGTGTCCAGCACCACCAGCCTGCCGCCGGGCTTCAGCACCCGCTTGGCCTCATGCAGCGCTGCCCCCATGTCGGTCACATACTCGTAGACCTGGGTCGACACCACCACGTCCATACTGCCGGACGCCACGGGCAGTTGCTCTGCTTCCCCGTGCTCGATCGTCACCCAATCCATGTCCGCGCAGCGCTCAGCGGCCATCGCCACCATCGCGCGTGACATGTCCACGCCGGTGACGCTGCCAGCTTCGGTCACGGCCTTGCCCATGTCATGGGCCAGAAGCCCCGGCCCGACGCCGATATCCAGTGCCGCCATGCCCGGCCGCAGCCCCATCGCCGCCATCACATGGGTCCGCTGCCCCACAACGTCAGGTGTCAGATACATTGCTTCCACCGCCTTGGCGGCAGCCGCGTCAAACTCGATCATGCCGGACATGCCAGCCTCCCCTATCGCTGATGCGCAAGCTTCATACCCGCCACCGGGCTGCGGCCCTTGAGCACGTAATCGGTGGCGATGGAACCGAAATAGACGTCGCGCATGTCCGCGCCGCCAAAGGACACATTGGTGGGATCATTCATCAGCGTGCCGGTGGGGTCGTGGATGAGCGTCACCATCTCCTGCGCAGGCGTGATGGCAACGATCTTGTTGGCCGCGGGCAGCGTGACCCAGAGATTGCCTTCAACGTCGAACGCACATCCATCCGTATACGGCCAGTCCGCCATGTCGGCGGGCGTCGGCAGATTGTCCGGATCCGCCTGCGCCGTGGGGAAGGTGCCGAGGACAGGGCCATAGGGCTCCATCTCCCCCAGCCGCCCGTCTGCCTCAACGGGAAAGCGCACCACATTGCCGCCCGCCGTCTGGCACACATAGAGATAGGCCTCGTCAGCATCGAGCGCGCAGCCATTGGCGAATTTGAGCCCGTCCGCCAGCTTCTCAACCACCCCGCCCGGCGTCACGCGGAACACGAACCCGTCGGTCCGTCCGTCCAGCGCCTTGTGCCACGGCGTGGCGAAGGTCGAGTGCGTGCAATAGATGGTGCCGTCGCGGGCCACTGTCGGGTAGTTGCAGGCGGTGAGCCGCTGCCCGTCCACGTCGGACGCCAGAACCTCGATGGCACCGGTCCCGGTGTCGAGCCGTTGCAGCGGCCCGTCCTCACCCACATAGACCCCGAAATTGGCGATCAGGATGCGCCCTTGAACATCCATGTTGATGCCGTTGGGCGCCCCGCCTGCAGCCCCCACCCGGCGCAGGCTGCCATCGGCCAGGATTTCCGCGCAGGCGGATTGCTGGTCCGATGCCCAGACGCGGCCGTCACGGGCCACCACCACATCTTCGCAGCGCGCAAGGCCCAGGCCCCGCTTCTCGAGTGTTTCAAGCGCAATCGGCTCCAGCGGCATACTACCCCCTCCCCTGTTTCTTGTTGGGGCGGGACCGCATCACCGGACGCCGGTCACATCATGTCCCGCACATCCGATACCTTATAGGACTTGAGCGAGACGAAGGTCACTTTCGCACCACCCAGGGCGGCGGTGAATTCCTTCATGTGCGGCGTCTTGAAGTGATCCTCCAGCGCCACGTCATCCACCCACACCTCGTAGATGCGCAAGGTGCAGTCGTCGCTGATGTCACGGGCAAAGCCATAATCGAGACAGCCCGGCTCTTGCCGCGTCGCCTCCACCATGCGCTGGCCCACCTCCATCAGCCGGTCCATTTCTTCCGCCGATTTGAACTTGGCGGTGCCTGACACGATCAACATGGGTTTCCTCCCGAGCCTGTTTCCGGCTCTCACACATCGCCACCCGGACTGCCGGCCACTGCCAGCACCTGCCGGGCGAACGAGTCTGCTTCAGCCACATCATGCACCATGAAGGGTTGCGGTTCCGTATCCCGCAGCGGCACCACGACGAGGCTTGCCGTGCGCGATCCCGGCCACCGCAGCCGCGCCCGGCGTACATGCAGCCGGTCCAGCGTCGGCAATGGCACGGCCTCCACCCGCCGCGGCCACGGCCCTTCCACGACGATCAGCCGCCGGTCTGTCAGCAGCACCATGCCCGTGCGGCGGCGCAGCAGCGCCCACACCAGCAGCCCCGGCACCGCTGCCAGCAGAACCGCCCCGGCCAAAAGCGCCAGCGCGCCGAGCCCCGCGACAAGCGCCCACAGCCCGACGACACTCCACAGCACGCCGATGGCGACAGCCGGCCCATAGGCCGTCCGCCCCAGCCCGGCGCGGGCCCGCACCCACTCCCCGGGCTCGAGAAGTCCTTTAGCGATTCGCCCGGGCTGTGCCGCCTTAACCACCTGTTCACCCAACCTGAATTCTGCCGCCCTGAAAGCCCCACATGACCGGTTTGTCATGTGGATTATGCTTGAAGTCATTGCCGCAGCGCACCACCTCAATGGCAGATTGACGCACCAGGTGCGGTGTGCGAGAGAAGCCCGAGGGCTGACCCCGCACCCATCTGAGCGGACAGAGATCCGGGCCGCACAGGGCAGTGCGGCGGGCGCAAGGGGCAAGGCGACCGAAAGGAAGGCATACGTGACCGTAGCAGACCGCCACGACACCACAGGCGAGAGCAAATCGTGCCGCAAGGGCGAAAGCCGCGCCTGCATCATGCATATCTGGGGCGGCATCGCGATGCTGGCCGCAGGCCTGGCCCTGCTCATCATCACCTGATCTTCCGCGCCGGTCTCCGACCGGGACCCGGCAAGCAAGAGCCCGCACCCCCAGTCCTGGGATGCGGGCTTTGCCGTTCAGGAGAGGCTCGCCTGGGGGAGATCAGGCAGCAGCCGTCTGCCCGCCGAGCTTCGTTCCGAGATACCCGCGCAATGCGGTACGTGCCGTCTCATCACCCCGGAACTTGAGGAACACCGCCTCGTCGTCCACGCGTTCAACGATGGCCGGCTGCGGCACCGCGACGCCGGGCACCTGCACCGAAATATCGGTGGCCGTGGCCAGGCCCTTGCCGCGCGCCACGCGGCAGCCGGTTTCGCTGAGATCGAACAGCTCCGTCTCAATCGTGCCGCTGCCGCATTCCACGCGCGCTGCCACCGGCTGCGATGGCGTGACCCGCGGCTCATCACGGCGCGACATGCCTTCATGGTTGCGCAGGCTGTGAATGGTCTGCGCCACCTTCTCCTGAAGGTTGGACGTTGCGCCATTCAGGCCGTCAGCCACACCGCGCAGCCCGTTGGCCATTTCCTGCAGCCGCGACATCTCCGTCGCCACTTCTGAAATCCGGCCCGACACTTCGCGGGTACCGGAGGCCGTCTGCTGGACGTTCTCGGCGATTTCCGTGGTGGCCTTGCCCTGGTCCTTGAGGACCGCATCCACTTCCGCGGCAATCGCCTGCAGCCGGTTCACCGTGTCGCCGATGCGCTCGATGCCCGACACCGCATTGCCCGTCTGCGTCTGCACGCGGGCCACCTGGTCGGCAATGTCCTGGGTGGCCTTGCCGGTCTGGGCGGCCAGCGCCTTCACCTCACCGGCAACCACCGCAAAGCCCTTGCCCGCTTCGCCGGCGCGCGCTGCCTCGATGGTGGCATTCAGCGCCAGCAGGTTGGTCTGGTCGGCCACGTCGCGGATCAGGTCCACGATGCTGCCGATGCGCTGCACTTCCTCGTTGAGGCCGCTCACCACCCCGGCGATCTGCTGGGCTTCACCCGTCACCTCGGTGATGGCCGCATTGGTGCTTTCCATCTGCCGCGCCACTTCCTGGACGCTGGTAGAAAGTTCCTCGGTGGCCGCCGCAATCGTCTCAACGGAGGTCGTTGCTTCCTCCGATGCGCCGGCCACCGAGGCAGAGGCTGTTTCGACCCGGCCCGTGGCCCCGGTCATCTCGGTGGAGGACGTGTCCAATGCGCTGGTCTGCTGGACGATATTGTCCACCGCCCCGCGCACTTCCGCGTCCAGCGTGGCGGCAAGACCCTGCAGCTCTTCGCGCAGCAGCTTGTCGCCCGCTTCGATGTAAACCGAGATGGCCAGTTCCATGTCGAGCATCACCGCACGGATGACGGCTTCAGACATCAGCTCGGTATTCTTGCGCTTGCCCGCCCCGCGCACGATCGTCAGCAGGTCGCCGAGCACGATGGCATAGCCGGCCACATACCAGCGCGGCTCCAGGCCGATCCGCTGGTGGGCGTTGCCGATGGCGACGGCGCGGCCGAAATAGTCTTCGCCGAACTTGCCGCCGAACAGCAGCTGCCAGTGGGCCTGCTGCGCCTTTTTCAGATAGTCGATCTTGCCGTCACCGCCGAGGTGACCCTGAAGCGCCGGGTAGGCGCTGAGATGGGCATAGAACTTGTCGAGAATTCCGTCGAGCTTCCCCTCCAGCAGCGGCCAGACCTCCGTCAGCGCTGCCTTGTGCCCGTCTTCGATACCGATGAAATCCAGCCGCGCCAGCCGCTGTTTTTCAGTAATGACCTGCGTCTCCATTGGGTTTGTCCCCCAGCCAAATGAGTACGGGTACGAGGTTGCATCCGAAGGCGATAAAATTTGATTAAATACCTTATTACCTTAGGTATAGTTGCAGTCATGATTACTATCTATGCGCGAAAAAAGGCGCTCTTAGTGACAATCATTACTTACAATAGGTAGTGATGGGACATAAAATACACTCAAAAGGTGTATTCTGTTTACCAGAAATCCGCGGAAATCCGCCAAGGGCCCGGGTGCGCGTCTGCAATCCGATTGATCCTGATCAAACAAACATCCTCAGCAGAAAAAAACGCGTCTGACCGTTTCACGACACCTCGGAACATGGGTAGGGGGCTGCCTGTTGTCTTGACATGACCTCCCGCCGCCTCAGGTGACGGGGGGATGGTTTGCGCCACCGACCCGGAAACGGCAAGCGGCGCGGACCGGCACGCAACAGACGACGCAACCGAAAGGAGGTCCTTCGTGACCTATCCCGAAACCGCCCGCGCCGCCACGCAGCCGAATGCCACCCATGATGTGGATCCGGATCTGAAGCTCGACCGCCAGGAAGCCCGTCAGGGCAAGACCGGCCTCAATGTCCGCTACGTGCTGGCCATCTCCCTGGCCGCTGCCATCCTCGCCATGGCGCTGATCTACACCGCCGGCACCGCGTAACAGCGCATCACGCCGCCGCACACTCAGCCCGCGCCCTCCGGATACACGGAGATGGCGCGGGCTGGGGTGCCGCGGGCGCCTGGCTCAGGTGTCACACCACGCGGACATAGCCGGCCAGACCGGTCTTCTGGTGTTCGATGACGTGGCAGTGAAACGCCCAGTCGCCGGGATTGTCGGCAACAAGCGCGACATCGATCACTTCATTCCGCTGCAACAGCACCGTGTCCGTCGGATTGGCCGGGACCACCCGCTGGTTCGAGTGAATCGGCGTGAACACCAGCCCGTGCAGATGAATGGGATGCGCGTTGGGTGATTCATTGCGCAGCCGCAGCACATAGCTTCGCCCGCGCTTCAATGTGGCCACCGGCCCGACACCCTCAACCGCATCCCCCGGCCACGGCGTGCGGTCGATGGACCAGAAGCTGTAGCCGAAATTGCCGCACAGCCCGTTATCGGCGCCGCTGCCATCCGGCGTCCAGCCGAACACCAGCTCCTGCATCTCGGCTTTGGCGAGATCAGGCACCGGCAGCGGATTGGCCGGCAGCACCGACACCTCCCGCATGTCACGTCCCAAACTTGCGCCGACCGTCCGCAGCCGGACCATGTCCTGCTGGCCGAAGCCGAGCATGGCCACGACAGCAAGCTCGACGCCGTCCGCATCCGGCATCCGCAGCGCGACGTCCACCCGCTGCCCCGGCGACAATGCAAGCGGCGCGTCCACCGTCGGCCACGGCACCTCCTCGCGCACCGGGTGCCCGTCCCAGGCGATAATCCGCCCCGGCACATCCGGCAGCACGAGCTGATAGATGCGCGCCGTATCGGTCGCCGCGAACCGCAGCCGCACAAGCCCGCCCGCCGGAACCTCTTCCACCGGGCTGATCTGCCAGTTGGTCGTCAGCACATTGCCCAGAGTGCCGCCGCGGGCAGCCCCGCGCGGGGTGAAGTAGGGCAACAGCTGCCCGTCATCTCCGAGGCGGAAATCCTTGAGGTTGAGCGGCACATCGGCGTCAAAGCCCATGTCCTCGGCTTCCTCCACCACCAGAATGCCGGTCAGCCCCTGCGCCATCTGCCGCATGGTCATGCAATGGGGGTGATACCAATAGGTGCCCGCATCCGGCGGCGTGAAGACATAGTCAAACGCCTCCCCTTCGCCCACCGGGAACTGGGTGAGATAGGGCACACCGTCCATGGCGTTGGGCAGGCGGATGCCGTGCCAGTGCATGGTGGTGTAGTCCGGCAAAGCGTTGACCAGCCGCAGATGCGCCGGCTGCCCCTGCTTCAGCCGCAGCACCGGCGGCGGCGCGTTATCCGCCAGGCTCACCAGACCCGCAGTCTCCGGCCGGTCCGCCCCGAAGGTGTAGGACGTCTCCCGCACCCGCAGCTCAATCGGACCGCGCCCGCTATCAGCCGCGCGCCACAGCCCGTACCCGCCTGCCGCGAGGGCACCGGCGCCTGCCGTGCCGAGAAGGAACTGACGTCTGTCCATGGAGTTCACCTTAGGCCCGCGGCCCCTGCCCCGCACCAGAGCGAAATGCCGCAAGCGGCGCGACTTGCTGCCATCCCCTGCCATCTCGCCCCTTCCAAAAGCGGGGGCGGCGTACCATATTCGTTCCCATGTCCGAGACCTCGAAAACCTCCCCCAAGCCGAAGCGCAATAGCGCTGCGAAGAAAAAAGCCGCAAAGAAAAAGACGGCGGCCAAGAAGCCTGCGCGCGAGGCGGCGCGGCGGGATGATCTGACGCCGGCCACTGCCGACGCCTATCCGCTGCCCGCTGACCAGGCCGCTAAAGACGTGCAAGGCATGGCGGAAGCGCCGGGGGCATCGTTTGTGCCTGCGGCCGAGGTGGACCCGAAGGAAGCGTTCAAGCTCGACGGCTCGGGCGCCGGTCTCAAATATCTGCCCGACGTGCCCTATGAGCCGCACCGCCCGGCGCGGCCGGACAAGGCGCTGCCCAATGTGCGCTTCCGGGTGGCGTCCGACTATGAGCCCGCCGGCGACCAGCCGCAGGCGATCAACGAGCTGGTCGAGGGCGTGGAGGCCAATGAGCGCGACCAGGTGCTGCTCGGCGTCACCGGCTCCGGCAAGACCTACACCATGGCCAAAATCATCGAGGCAACCCAGCGCCCGGCCATCGTGCTGGCCCACAACAAGACCCTGGCCGCCCAGCTCTACAGCGAGTTCAAGAACTTCTTCCCCGACAACGCGGTGGAGTATTTCGTCTCCTATTACGACTACTACATGCCCGAGGCGTATATTCCGCGCACGGACACCTTCATCGAGAAGGAAAGCACGATCAACGAGCAGATCGACCGGATGCGCCACGCCGCCACCCGCGCTTTGCTCGAACGTGACGACGTGATCATCGTCGCCTCGGTCTCCTGCATCTACGGTATCGGCTCGGTCGAAACCTATACGTCGATGACCTTCGACCTCAAGAAGGGCCAGCGCATCGACCGCAACCAGATCCTCGCCGACCTCGTGGCGATCCAGTACAAGCGCAACGACGTGGCCTTCCAGCGCGGCACCTTCCGCGTGCGCGGCGACACGGTGGAAATCTTCCCCGCCCACTATGAGGACCGCGCCTGGCGCGTCTCGATGTTTGGCGACGAGATTGAGGAGATCACCGAGTTCGACCCGCTGACCGGCCAGAAATCCGCCAGCCTCGACGCCATCAAGGTCTACGCCAACAGCCACTATGTGACCCCGCGCCCCACGCTGGCCCGCGCCATCGAGGGCATCAAGCAGGAGCTGAAGGCGCGCCTGGCCGAGTTCACCGCCCAGGGCAAGCTGCTGGAGGCCCAGCGCATCGAGCAGCGCACCCAGTTTGACCTGGAGATGATGCAGGCCACCGGCTCCTGCGCCGGCATCGAGAACTATTCCCGCTGGCTGACCGGCCGCAAGCCCGGCGAGCCGCCGCCCACTTTGTTCGAATATGTGCCCGACAACGCGCTCATCTTCGTCGATGAGAGCCACCAGACCGTGCCGCAGATCGGCGGCATGTTCCGCGGCGACTACCGGCGCAAATCAACGCTCGCCGAATACGGCTTCCGCCTGCCCTCCTGCGTGGACAACCGGCCCATGCGGTTTGAGGAATGGGACGCCATGCGCCCGCAGACGGTCTTCGTCTCCGCCACCCCGGCGCAATGGGAGCTGGACCAGACCGGCGGCGTGTTCACCGAACAGGTGATCCGCCCGACGGGCCTCACCGACCCCGTGACCGAGATCCGCCCCGTCGAGACCCAGGTGGAAGACCTGATCGCCGAGGTGAAGGACACCGCCGCCAAGGGTTACCGCTCGCTCGTCACCGTGCTGACCAAGCGCATGGCCGAGGACCTCACCGAATACATGCACGAGCAGGGCGTGCGCGTGCGCTACATGCATTCGGACATCGACACGCTGGAACGCATCGAGATCATCCGCGACCTGCGCCTCGGCGCCTTCGACGTGCTGGTCGGCATCAACTTGCTGCGCGAAGGCCTCGACATTCCCGAATGCGCGCTGGTCGCCATCCTCGACGCCGACAAGGAAGGCTTCCTGCGCTCGGAAACCTCCCTCGTCCAGACCATCGGCCGCGCCGCCCGCAACGTGGACGGCCGGGTTATTCTGTACGCGGACAATATCACCGGCTCGCTGGAACGTGCGCTGGAGGAAACCGACCGCCGCCGCAAGAAGCAGCTCGCCTATAATGAGGAGCACGGCATCACGCCGCAAAGCGTCAAGGCCAACATCTCCGACGTGCTCGACAGCATGTATGAGCGCGACCACGTCCGCGTGGAAGGCGCGATGGGCAAGGACGGCGAAAGCATCCTCCTGGCCGGCCACAACCTCAAAACCCACATGGAAGACCTCGAACGCCGCATGAAAGACGCCGCCGCCGACCTGGAGTTCGAGGAAGCCGCAAGGCTGCGCGACGAGCTCAAGCGGCTGCAGGAAACGGAGCTGGCCGTGGCGGATGATCCGATGGTGCGGCAGGATGAGTTGCGGCGGGCGCAGGGAGCGGCAGGGGAAGGCTAAAACGCGGGGGAAGCAGGGGCGGTAAATCTAAGCAGATCTGTGCCAAGGCGATGTATCCAGAGCAAGACACAATTTCACACATGTTCTGGTTGATAAACACTTCGTCGCACCGCATGGTTGCTACATGAGCGAGCTCCAGCACAGACAAATAAAGGCTGCAATCGAACGCGAATTCGCGGCCATTCTCGACCTCAGCGATTGTGTTGGCCGACCAACACATGAACGTGAGAACGCCATCTTGAGCCGTGGCCTAGCTGCCTTTGCGCTGACACATGACGCTGGCATATCGACACAAGAAGCATCAAATAGTGTTGTCGACGGCTTTGAAGATGGTGGAATAGACGCAATTTATTTTGACGATGCCTCAAGCACTATGTTCATAGTGCAATCAAAATGGTGTAAAAAGCACAGTGGATCAGTTGACCAATCTTCAATTTTGAAATTTACAAACGGAATACAAAGGCTTCTAAATTCCGACTCATCTCATTTTAACGAAAGGATTAAATCAAGGTGGAAAGAACTTCAATATCAAATAAATAACGCAAAAAAGATCATTGTTATGCTGGCGTATAGTGGAAGTGAAAAAATTTCCCAGCACGGCGAAAGAGATCTAACTGATTACATAAATAAAGTGAACGATACCGGAGATGTAGCATCTTTACGGATCATATCACAAGAAAATCTATATGGAATTCTAAGCCACGGATCTCTTGGAGAGCCCATAAATATCGACATAGAAATTTTGGATTGGGGGCAAAGAAAAGAACCAATACAGGCCTACTATGGCCAAGTTAAAGCTGGTGATGTTGCACAATGGGTGGCAACACATGGACCGAGGATCTTCTCAAGAAATTTGAGGATGTTTTTAGGAGACGCAACACCAGTAAACGAAAGCATACAATCAACACTCGAAAAATCTCCAGAACACTTCTGGTATCTAAACAACGGAATTACAGTACTTTGCAGTTCTTTCCTGAAATCGGCAGCTGGCGGTACGTCGCGAGACATTGGCATCTTCAAATGCTCAGAAGTAACGATCGTCAATGGCGCACAAACTGCGGGAGCAATCCACAGCTACCACTCAAAGAATGCGACTGAACTGGACAATGCCCACGTTCCTATCAAACTAATTTCGCTGGAAGACTGCCCCGAGGAGTTTGCTGCGGCTGTTACGCGAGGCACAAACACTCAAAACCGGATTGACGCCCGAAACTTTGTTGCCTTAGACCCACAGCAACAGAGAATCAGGAACGAATTGCAGCTTGATGGGATCGAGTATGAGTTTCGCCAAACGGAACCGTCTCCTCCAGCACCCAAAAAGTTGGACCTACTTGAAGCCACCATTGCCCTAGCTTGTTCTCACAAGAACATTGAACTTGCTGTCATAGCAAAAAGAGAAGTTGGCTCACTTTGGGCAAACATTGAGGCGCGACCGTATACAGAAATATTCAGCGACAAATTGAGCGGCGACGAAGTATACAAAAGTGTTCGAATTTTTAGGTCGTTAGAAAAAGCAGTCTCGGCCGCTCAGGGAAAACGACAGGGAAAAGCTGCCAATGTACTCGTACATGGCAACCGGGTCGTCCAACATTTATCCTTTCGCGCAATTGCAGCTGGTGAACAGCAAGACCAGACACAAACCCTTTCACCCACATCGATTGATGGACTCGTGGAATCGATAGCAGCCCAACTAATCGATATCGTCGAGGACCGCTATCCGGACTCATACTTGCAGAGCCTGTTCAAAAACACCGCCAGATGTCGGGAGATGGCCAGCCTAATATCACTTATCGACCCCTATCAGCTGGAACAGCCCCAACTGGACCTTGGGAAATAAGAACACTTATCCCCGCCCCCTCCCCCCTGCCTCATACTCACCGCACCTTCTCCTGAGGGCATCCCGGGCCGTCCGGGCTCTGGGGGGAGGGCGGCGCCTGGAGCGGGGCCGGGACCATCCGTCGGCGGATGGGGCCGGGTCTGCGTGCGGAGGGAGTAACCGGCCTTCCCGGGACAGGCGGTGAACCGATGCGGGGTGGCGTGTGTCCTCCCGGCACCGGGCGGGGTTTCCGAGCGGAACCCCGGATGCAGCCCCATCGCGCGCGGGCGGCCGATCGGCCCGCAGGCGTCCGGCAGCATTCCGGCAAGGCCCGGACCGGACCGGCAGGCGCAGGCCACTAAACCAAATGCCGCGTGCGAGTAATGACGGCGCGGCGTTTGAGCAGGGTCTTTGGGTGGATGCGGTTCGCCGAAGCTTGCCGTGCAGGGACTGCCGCACCGGGCGGCGTTTTTGCTAGCCATGAAGGCCGCCCGCGGCGGTCCCTGCCCCCTCGCCTGTGTCGCGCGGGAGACGGATCATTCCCCCGGCGGGGCATCCCGCGCGGGGGCGCTGGCTCTTGGCCTGCGCGGCGGTGCCCCGGAAGTTGGGGGGCGCGCCCCCCGCTCACCCCCTCCTGCCCGTGCTCCTTACCGCTATTCCTCCGGCTTGACCGGAGGATCTCTGGGAGGCTCGGACATGGGGAGAGAGGCCCTCCGGTCAAGCCGGAGGGACAGCGGATGAAGGGGATGACGGAGGATGGCGGGAGAAGGGAATGCCGGAGGGAGAGTGGGGTGGGGTGCCCTGCTCCTGCTCCCTGCCCCGGCTCCCTGCTCCTGCTCCTGCCCCTGCTCCTTACTGCTATTCCTCCGGCTTGACCGGAGGATCTCTGGGAGGCCCGGGCAGGGGGAGAGAGGCCCTCCGGTCAAGCCGGAGGGACAGCGGATGAAGGGAATGCCGGAGGGACAGCGGGAGGACGGGAATGCCGGAGGGATAGCGGGAGGACGGGAGCGCGCAAGGGAGCGCGGGTAGAAAATGCCAGAGAGAGAGAGAGAGAGAGAGAGAGCGGGGAGGAAGGATGCCGCAGGGACAGCAGCCCGGAGGGAGGGGAAAGCCGGGCCGGGCGGGCATGGTCCTAGCGGATTCCATAGGTGTGCGGCGGTGCTTGCTCTGCCATGGTGCGCCCGCATGAGACTTCCGCGGCCGGGGAGCCGCTTTCCAGGGGACATACGCCACATGACCATTTTCACTACCGGCCGCCTCGCGGCCCTCGCCCTCGCGGGCAGCGCCGTGCTGCTCAGCGCCTGCGCCACCCAGCAGCAGCGCGACGCGGCTGCCCAGACGCGCAACCAGAACCACACCCTGACGGTCCTCGACCGGGTGAGCGAGGAGCCCGCCCCCGGCGTGCAGCAGACGGTGGAGGTGAACAAGCCCGTCTACAAGGAAATCATCGGCGGGCTGCGGGGCGCCCGGCTGACGGCGCCGGCCAACGGGGAATCATGGTCCGCGCGCTTCGAGGCCAAGGAGGGCATGGAGCTGACGCTCTTTGATGGCGGTGCGTCCAAGCAGAAGATCTACTGCTCCACTGACCCCTTCGTATACAACAGCCTGTCCGGCTGGAACGACGGCTGCATGGTGGACCGGGACGGCAACGGTACCTTCGACGAGGCGTCGCGCCTGGCATACGATGTCTATACGCGTGCGTCCCGCGCCGAACTGACCCCGCCGGTGCCCTACGAGGAGATCACTCTCGACGAGCCGCAATTCTCCTACGTGATGCGCCTGTATTATGACGGGCTTGAGCCCGGCGGGCGGGCGAAATTTGCCGCCATTGGCTTCGTGCATTCCGGTCCGCGCGCCGAGGAAAAGCAGCTGGGCTCGTCCATCCGGTCAACACACACCGCAACGCCGGGCGCCAATGTCTCCATGCTGGGCGTCAAGCTGGTCATCCATGAAGCCACCGCCTCATCGCTCACCTACACCATCACAGAAGGCGGCTTCGACGAGGTGCACCGGCTGGATTCCCGCACCCTCGGCCTCGTGCGCCGGCAGGTGAAGAACTGAGACAGGAAGCGGGGCAGCGAAAAAGCTGCCCCCCTACTCCGCCGCGGCTTTCCCCTGGCCCGCGGCGTCTGCCGGGTCTTCCGGGTGGACGTCGGCGTAGTCGCGGTTGCGGATGCGGGTGATGATGTCGCCGACGGCTTCGCGCGGGGTGCCGAGGCTTTCCAGCACCTGGCCGGCGAGCTGCAGGGAGCTTTCCAGCGTTTCGGGCACCACGCCGGTGGCGCCGAGCTTCAGCAATTCGTCCGAATGCGTCATGTCCCAGGCGCGCACGAAGATGGGGATCGACGGCCAGCGCTCGCGCGTGGCCTCCACCGCGCGGGAGGCGGCGGCGAAATTGTCCAGCGTGATGACCACCGCGCCCGCATGGTCCGCGCCCACGCGCTCCAGCACGTCCGGCTTGGCGGCGTCGCCGTAATAGACAGGCTCCCCGCGCGAGCGGCAGTCGCGGGTGCGCGGCACGTTGAGGTCGAGCGCCATATAGGGGTGCTTGAGATCAGCCAGCAGATTGGCCACCGTCTGCCCCACGCGGCCATAGCCGGCGATGATCACATGGCCCTCCAGCCCGCGCGCCTCGTCGCCCGTCGCCTGGATGGGCTCGCCGCCCGTGCGGTCGTCCAGCTTGCGTTTGATGAACGTGCCGAGATCCGCCAGGAACGGCGTCATCGCCATGGAGACGGCGGCGACGATCAGCATGTACTGGCCCACCGGTTCGGAAATGATATTCGAGCCCATCGCCGCGGTGACGCCGACAAAGGCAAATTCACCGCCCGCCGCCAGCAACAGGCCGGTGCGCAGCGAGGTGGACAGCGGCAGCGAAAACGCCTTCACCAACGCCGTCAGGATAAGGAATTTGAGCACGATCAGGCCAACGACGCCGATCGTCACATTGACCCAGGTCTCCGCCAGCACGCCGAAATTGATCTGCATGCCGATGGAAATGAAGAACAGGCCCAGCAGCAGCCCCTTGAACGGCTCGATATCCGTCTCGACCTGGTGGCGGAACTCGGTCTCCGACAGCAGCAGACCCGCAAGGAACGCCCCCAGCGCCATGGACAGCCCGGCAAGCCCGGTGAACCACGCCGTGCCCAGCACCGCCAGCAGCGTCAGCGCCATGAACAGTTCCGGGCTCTGGGTCCACGTCACCATGCGGTAGAGATGCCGCACCAGCCAGCGCCCGGCGACGATGATGACCACCACCGCCAGCACCGCCCGCAGCAGCGCCGTGCCCACAAGCTCGGTCACATGGCCGGATTCCCCGGCGGCAAAGATCGTCACCAGCATCAACAGCGGCACCACGGCCAGGTCCTGCGCCAGCAGGATGGCAAAGCCCGTGCGGCCCATGCGCGAGGCGAATTCACCGCGCTCCATCAGAAGCTGCATCACCACCGCCGTGGAGGACAGCGCCAGGCACAGCCCGATGATGATCGACGCCTGCACCGAATTGCCCCACCACAGGGCCACAGCGCCGATGACCGCGCCGGAGACAATCACCTGCGCAAAGCCGAGGCCGAACACCATGGTCCGCATCGCCTTCAGGCGCTCCACGGACAGCTCAAGCCCGATCATGAACAGCAGGAAGACGACGCCCAGCTCCGCCATGCGCGCCACGCCGTCAACGTCGTCGATGATGGCAAAGCCGAACGGGCCGATGATGGCGCCGACAAACAGATAACCGAGCACCGGGCTCGCCTTGAACCAGCGGAACAGCGGCACCAGCAGCACGCTCGCCACCAGGAAAACCAGCATCTCGCGGATATAGGGCACCGTGGCGTGGCCCGCGGCCCCGTGGCCGTCCTCGCCCATTCCCGCAGCACCCGCCGCCATGTCGGCAGCCTGCCGTGCAACTTCCGCGATTGTATCCGGTTCCAAGAAACACCTCTGCTGGCCAGCGTCACACCCATGCCGCCCGCGCCGCAAACGCGCTCTTGGGATAGTCCCCAGGCACTGCACCAGCCAATCGGCAGACAGCTCCTTTGCAACGGGCAGGCAGCCCATATATATCAGAGGAATTCGGGGCGGATACGCCGGGGGGCCGTATTCACCGCAGAAAAATGTCAATCACACGCCGCCGGTCTCACCCGGACGGCATCAGGACGGACCCGCGGGGCGCCCATAAGGCGCCAAAGGCCGCAGGCAGCGGCACACACCGCCTGCGGGGTCCGGGTCAGAATGGGGCAGCAGCCATTTCTTCCGTAACCATGATTCCCTGCCGCGCCGGAGCCTGACGCGCCCATGATGTATCTCGCGCTTGCCGGCGGCCTGATCATTCTCCTGTTCTGCGGCGACCTCCTGGTCCGCGGCGCCGTGGCGCTGGCCAGCCGCTTCGGCGTCCACCCGCTGATCATCGGGCTTACCGTCGTCGCCTTCGGCACCTCGGCGCCCGAGCTCATGGTGTCGGTCAAGGCGGCGCTTGAAGGCTCCCCCGGCATCTCGCTGGGCAATATCGTCGGCTCCAACGTGGCCAATGTGCTGCTGGTGCTCGGCCTGCCCGCCATCATCTACCCCACCGTCTGCAACCAGGCCTCGATCCGCCGCAACACCTCCATGATGGTGGGCTCCACCATCCTGTTTGTGGCCCTGTGCATGACCGGCATGCTCACCTTCTGGGACGGGCTGATCCTGTTCCTGCTGGTGATCGCCTTCCTGCTCTATTCCGCCCACCGCGCCCGCACCTCGCCCGCTGATGCGGGGCTGGAGGACGAGCTGGACGACATTTCCGGCCTGCCTGAGCGCGTCTGGGCCATCTGCGCCTTCCTCGCCATCGGCCTGCTCGGCCTGCCCCTGGGCGCTGAACTCGTGGTGGAGGGCGCCACCGAGATCGCTCGCCGCTTCGGCGTCTCCGAGGCCACAATCGGCCTCACGGTCATCTCCCTGGGCACCTCCCTGCCGGAGCTGGCCACCACGCTGGTCGCCGCCTTCCGCCGCCAGGCTGACGTGGCCGTGGGCAATGTCATCGGCTCCAACCTGTTCAACATCCTCGCCATCGGCGGCATCACCGCCATGGTGGTACCCCTGCCCGTCTCGGAAGCGTTCCTCGAGTTCGACCTCTGGGTGATGCTGGCCTCAGCCCTGCTGGTGGTGCCCTTCGCCTTCCTGCGCGCCACCATCACCCGCTTCGCCGGGGCGGTGTTCACGGTGCTCTATGTCAGCTTCCTCGTCACCGTCTTCCACATGTCATGACCGGCAGCGGCACCCCGAAAGCAGCGCTCGTCACGGGCGGGGCCAAGCGCCTCGGCCGCGTGATCGTGGAAGGGCTGGCGGAGGACGGCTGGGCCGTCGCCATCCATTACGGCACCTCGGCTGACGAAGCAGAAGCGCTGGCCGAAGCCATCACCAGAAACGGCGGCACCGCCGTCACCGTGCAGGCGGATCTGGCCGACCCGGACGCCCCGGTCCGGATGATCCGCGAGGCCAACGCGGCCCTCGGCCCCCTCGGCCTTCTGGTCAACAGCGCCTCCCTCTTTGAGGAGGACGATGCCCGCAGCCTCACCGCCGAGAGCTTTGACGCCCATATGGCCGTTAATCTGCGCAGCCCGCTGCTGCTGGCCCGCCATTTCGCCGATCAGCTGCCCGGCGACAGCGAGGGCTGCATCATCAACATGATCGACCAGCGCGTCTGGCGGCTGAACCCGCGCTTCATGTCCTACACCGCCTCCAAGGCCGGCCTGTGGACCATCACCCGGACCCTCGCCCAGGCCCTCGCGCCGCGCATCCGCGTCAACGGCATCGGTCCCGGCCCGGCCCTGGCGAATGAGCGCCAGGCGGCGGAGGATTTCGCCGCCCAGGCCCGCGCCGTGCCGCTGGGCCACGGCCCGCGCATGGCAGAGTTTCAGCACGCGGTGCGCTTTATTCTTGAAACCCCGTCCCTGACGGGTCAAATGCTTGCCCTCGATGGCGGCCAGCACCTGGCCTGGGAAACCCCCGACGCCACCGGCAACGAATAACGCGATCTGTGTCCCGCATGACCGGGGCCACCCAGAACGGCAACGAGCGCACCATGAGCAAGTCAGCCACAGGAACGGCCTCTACTGGCAATGTGACGCCCCTGCGCATCGCCGATGCCGCCCGCCTCACCCGTCATGTCTTCGTCCGCGACCTGCGTCTCGACGCCCATATCGGCGTTTACCGCCACGAGGAAGGCCGCACCCAGCCGATCCTCATCAATGTGGACCTGACGGTCACCGAGGGCGACGTGGAGATCGACGACAATATCGACAATGTCGTCTGCTACCGCAGCGTCGTCACCAACATCAAAGCCCTGGTCGATGAGGGCCATGTGCGGCTGGTGGAAACACTGGCCGAGCGCATCGCGTCGGATTGCCTTGAAGACCCCCGCGTGCTCGCCGCCCGCGTGCGGGTGGAAAAGCTCGAAGCCATCGAGGAAGCCCATTCCGTCGGCATCGAGATCGAGCGCCTCCGCCCACTGCCCGCATCCTGACTTTCGGCAGGCGGACAATTTCGCACCCCGGCCGATTCCGGGCCGGAATCTGTCAACCTGGCTGACAAATCAGCGCCTGCAGGCCCATTTCTTCAGCACCCCGATTGTCAGCAGAACCCCATGGTTGAGCGCCGTTGTGCACATACGCACGAGGTGCGGGTTGGTAAGGCAGCCTTACCCCTTTGCCCATCTGATTCATGGTTAACATAGTTTGAAGATCGATAATTCAGATGAATAATCAGACAGTTACGGCCCCGCACGCCACAAGGCCCGTTTCGGCCCCGCATTTCCTCTTTTCCGCGCCGGACGTGGTGATGCAGCTGTTTCCAACAGACTTATCCACAGGCCGGAACGACTGATTGACCGCGCGGCAAGGTTCAATTTGCCTCCGGCGCATGCATATTCAGGATCATGAGCGACGCCCCTCCTCCTCCATCCGCTGACGCCCCCCTCATCGGCGCGGACCTGATCGCGGATTACGTCACCCGGCTGCCCCACGCGCCGGGCGTCTACCGCATGTTCGGCGAGGACGGTGAGGTGCTCTATGTGGGCAAGGCGCGCAACCTTAAAAAGCGCGTCACCAGCTATACCCGCCTCATGGGCCACACCAACCGCATCGCGCGGATGATTGCCGCCACCCGCGCCATGGAATTCGTGGTGACGGAAAGCGAGACGGCGGCCCTGCTGCTCGAGGCCAACCTCATCAAGCAGCTGCGCCCGCGCTACAATGTGCAGCTGCGCGACGACAAGTCCTTCCCCTATATCCTCATCGCCCGCGACCACGAGGTGCCGCAGATCCTCAAGCATCGCGGCGCGCGCAGCCGCAAGGGCGACTATTTCGGCCCCTTCGCCTCGGCCGGCGCGGTCAACCGCACGCTGAACGCCCTGCAGAAGGCCTTCCTGCTGCGCTCGTGCTCCGACACGGTCTATGACGCCCGCACCCGCCCCTGCCTGCTGTTCCAGATCAAGCGCTGCTCCGCCCCCTGCACCGGCGAAATCAGCCATGATGATTACGCGAGCCTGGTGGCGGAAGCCGATGCCTTCCTCACCGGCAAGAGCCGCAAGATCCGTGAACGGATGGCCGCGCAGATGGAAGCAGCCGCAGGCGAGCTGGATTTCGAGAAGGCCGCCATCTACCGCGACCGCCTGCGCGCCCTGAGCCACATCCAGCAGCGCCAGGGCATCAACCCCCAAACCGTGGAAGAGGCGGATGTCTTCGCCATCCACGCCGAGGGGGGCCAGGCCTGCGTGCAGGTCTTCTTCTTCCGCGCCGGGCAGAACTGGGGCAACCGCGCCTACTTCCCCAAGCACGACAAGGACATGGAACCGGCTGAAATCCTCGATGGCTTCCTCGCCCAGTTCTACGAGGAACGCCCGGCCCCGCGCCTCGTGCTGCTCAATGAGGACATCGAAAATGGCGACCTGCTGGCCGAAGCGCTGACCGTCAAGCGCGGCCGCAAGGTGGCCGTCGGCCGTCCGCACCGGGGCGAAAAGCGCGAACTGGTGCAATACGCCTTCGACAATGCCCGCGAGGCCCTGGCCCGCCGCATGGCCGAAAGCTCGACCCAGACCAAACTGCTGGCGGGCCTCGCCGAGGCTTTCGGCATGGACACAGCGCCCGAGCGCATCGAGGTCTATGACAACAGTCACATCTCCGGCACCAACGCTGTCGGCGGCATGATCGTCGCGGGGCCTGAAGGCTTCCGCAAGAACCAGTACCGCAAGTTCAACATCAAGAACCCGGACACCGAGCCCGGCGATGACTACGCCATGATGCGCGAGGTACTGACCCGCCGCTTCGCCCGCCTGGTGAAGGAGCAGGAAGCCCTCGATACCGCCGAGGATGAGGCCCGCGCTGATCTGCCCGTGCCCGACTGGCCCGACCTTGTGCTGATCGACGGCGGCGCCGGGCAGCTTTCCGTTGTCCAGGAGGTGTTCAACGAACTGGGCATCGACCGGGTGACGCTGGTGGGCATCGCCAAGGGCCCTGAGCGTGACGCGGGCCGTGAGCGCTTCTTCATGACCGGCCGCCAGCCCTTCATGATGGAGCCGAAAAGCCCCGTCCTCTACTACCTCCAGCGCCTGCGCGACGAAGCCCACCGCTTTGCCATCGGCAGCCACCGCACCCGCCGCAAGAAGGCGATGGGCAAGTCGCTGCTGGACGGGATCGCCTCCATCGGCCCCAAGCGCAAGCGCGCATTGCTTAACCATTTCGGCTCTGCCCGCGCCGTCGCCGCGGCAGGCCTCGCCGACCTCGAAGCCGTGGAAGGCATTTCAACCGCTGTCGCCCGCAGCATCTACGATCACTTCCACGAGGGCGCGAAATAGGGCCTGAGGGCACCCACGGCATTGCGAGACCACGTCATCAAGATTTGTTGTCCCGCCCCTCCCCGCCCTGTCCGGCCTCGTATATGATCCCGCCATGTCGAGTGAGCCCCGCGTATCGTCCGCCGCCGCCACCTCCGTGGCCTGGACCCTGCCCAACATCCTCACCTATGCGCGTATCGCACTGGTGCCCGTCCTTGTGCTGACATTCTTCATCGAGGGGAATATCGGTCGCTGGATCGCCGTGGGCATCTTCGTTGCCGCCAGCATCACCGACTATGTGGACGGCTACATCGCCCGCGCGCTGAAGCAGCAATCAAGCCTCGGCACCATGCTGGACCCGATCGCCGACAAGCTGCTGGTGGCCGCAGCCCTCTTGCTGCTCGCCGCCGACGAAACCATTGCCGGCATCAGCCTGTTTGCCGCGGTCATCATCCTGTCCCGCGAAATCCTCGTCTCCGGTCTGCGCGAATATCTCGCGTCCCTGCAGGTCAGCGTGCCGGTCACCCAGCTCGCCAAGTGGAAGACCGCGATCCAGATGCTGGCCGTCACCTTCCTGCTCTGCGGGCCGGAAGGCCGTGAGCTTTATCCCTTCACCAGCGAGCTCGGCATCACGCTGCTGTGGGTCGCAGCGCTGCTAACGCTCTACACGGGCTATGACTATTTCCGCGCCGGCATGCACCATGTCATCGCCGCCGATGACCGCAATGCGCCACGCGTCGGGGACGACGCATGAGCGCGCCCGTCACCATTCTCTATTTCGCCCGCCTGCGTGAAGCCGTCGGCACACCGGAAGAGCAGCTGAGCCTGCCGGACGGCATCGCGACCGTCGGCGCGCTGGTGGCGCATCTGGCGGATACGGACGAAGACAAGCGCTTCGCCTTCGATGGGATGGATCTCAAATTCGCGGTCAACCAGGAGCAGGCGGACGCGGATACACCCATCCGCCCCGGAGACGAGATTGCCCTGTTCCCGCCGGTGACGGGCGGCTGACCCCATGCCCGTGCGCATCCAGCCAGAGCCGTTTGATGCCGGTGCCGAATTGATGGCGCTGACGTCAAGCCGTGCCGATATCGGCGCCAGCGTGACATTCGTCGGCCAGGTGCGGGATCTGTCAGGCGGCGAAAAGCTCCACACCATGACGCTGGAGCACTACCCCGCCATGGCGCAGGCCGAGCTTGAGCGCATCGAGGCGGAAGCCCGCACGCGTTTTGACGTGCAGGACATCGAGATCATCCACCGCTTTGGTGATCTCTCCCCCGGCGACCCCATCGTGCTGGTGATCGCCACCTCTGCCTCGCGGCAGCCGGCCTTCGACGCGGCCAATTTCGTCATGGACTTCCTAAAGACCAACGCCCCCTTCTGGAAGAAGGAGCATGGCGAGGACAGCAGCCACTGGGTAGAGGCCCGGAAAAGCGACGACGCCGCCACTGAAAAGTGGCAGCGCCGCTAGCTCGTCCAAAACCGGATGCCTGCTGATTATTCAGCGGCGGCAGACGTCCCCGCCCGGTTCACCAGCGCCGTGTAGTCATCCATCAGCTGCTTGGTGATCTCGCCCGGCGTGAAGCGGTATTCGCCGATCTCCGACACCGGCGTCACTTCCGCCGCCGTGCCGGTGATGAAGCACTGGTTGAACTCAGCCATCTCCTCCGGCTTGATGTGCCGCTCGATCACCTCCACGCCCCGCGCCTTGGCAAGGTCAATCACCGTGCGGCGCGTGATCCCGTCGAGGAAGCAGTCCGGCGTCGGCGTATGCAGCTTGCCGTCCTTCTCGAAGAAGACATTGGCACCGGTCGCCTCGGCCACATAGCCGCGATAGTCCAGCATCATCGCGTCCGCATAGCCCTTGCCTTCGGCTGCATGCTTGGAAATCGTGCAGATCATGTAGAGGCCCGCTGCCTTGCTCTTGCACGGCGCGGTCTCCGGTGCGGGACGGCGATACTGCGCCATGTCGAGGCGGATGCCCTTCAGGCGCTCTTCCGGATCGAAATAGGACGGCCATTCCCACACGGCGACGGCAAGGTTGATCTTGGTTGCCTGGGCCGAGACACCCATCATCTCGCTGCCGCGCCACGCCACCGGACGCACATAGGCATCCTTGAAGCCCTGCGCCGCAACGGTCTCCTTGCAGGCAGCGTCGATCTCATCCGCCGTATACGGAATCTCGAAGCCGAGGATCTTCGCCGAGGCGATCAGCCGGTCGGTGTGCTCGCGCAGCTTGAAGATCTCACCCGAATAGACACGCTCACCTTCGAACACGCAGCTCGCATAATGCAGGGCATGGCTGAGGATATGGACGTTGGCATCGCGCCACGGGCGCAGGCTGCCGTTCATCCAGATAAACCCATCACGGTCGTCAAACGGTATGGAGGCCATGGCGGGCCACTCCCTTGTTCAGTCTTGTTGCCTCGGTGCGCCGTAAAGGCCCGTCACACGGGGGTGCCGCAATCCCTGCCGTCTCGCGGGCGCCCGGCAGGCCGGGGCGGACGTAACAGAGTGCGGGCAATTGTGAGAGCGGCCGGCGCGCAATATCCTGAAGACCAGCGTATCGTGACCGCTTGGACGTCATTTGCCACCCGATTCCACCGGAGTTCAGGCGGTTTTGGCCCCGTCGCGACTGATCCTGTCTTCTCAACGCGCTAACAGGTAACAATCTAACCAATATAAGTCAACATGGCTGACATAAATTCTTTCGCCGCCCCGCCCGCCGAGTCGCCGTCCGCCCCCTGCCCGGACGAGGAGACCGAAGCGCGCGTGATCGAGGCCATGGAACTGCTGTTCTTCGCCTACAGGGATTTCGTCGGTGACCCGGACGCCATCCTCGAGCGCCAGGGCTTCGGCCGCGCCCATCACCGGGTGCTGCACTTTGTCGGCCGCAATCCCGGCATCACCGTGCAGAACCTGCTGGCGATCCTCGGCATCACCAAGCAGAGCCTCGCCCGCGTGCTGCGCCAGCTGGTGGAGGACGGCCAGGTGGAGCAGCGCACCGGCGCCCAGGACCGGCGCGAACGGCACCTGCACCTGACCCAGAAAGGCATCGACCTGTGGGATCAGCTCCGCGCCCCCCAGCGCGCCCGCCTGCTGCGCGCCTTCGAGGCAGCCGGCCCCGACGCCGAAGAGGCCTGGCGCAAGGTGATGGAGGCGATGCTCGACCGGACCAGCCGCAATGAGCTTCATCCGGGGACGGACCATTTGCCTGCCCAGGAAAAGGACGCAGGCCAGTGAGTGACCCCGCCGAAAACATGCCCGCAGCCGGAAGCCCGCCCGCACAGCGCCCCGCGGGCCGCACCGCCCCCCTGCCCGATGACGCCCCGCACCTGCTGATCGTCGATGACGACCGCCGCATCCGCGAGCTGCTGCGCAAATATCTCAGCGACAACGGCTTCCGCGTCACAGCGGCAGAACACGCCGCCCAGGCGCGCGAACGCATGGAGGGGCTTGCCTTCGACCTCATCGTGCTCGACGTGATGATGCCCGGCGAAAGCGGCATCACCTTTGCCAAGTCCCTGCGCACCACATCCGATGTCCCCATCCTCATGCTCACCGCCCGCACCGAGGCAGACGACCGGATCGAAGGGCTGGAGGCCGGCGTCGATGACTATCTGCCCAAGCCGTTCGAGCCGCGCGAATTGCTGCTGCGCATCCAGACCATCCTCCGCCGCACCCAGAGCCGCCCGCAGGCGGCCCGCTCGGTGGAGTTCGGAGAGCTTGAATTCGACGTGGAACGCGGCGCGCTTGCGCGCAACGGCCAGCCGGTGCGCCTCACCACCCGCGAGATCGAACTGATGAAGCTGTTCTGCCGTGCCGTCGGCCGGGCCCTGCCGCGCGAGGAGCTGACCGGCGGCGATGACACCATCTCCGACCGCGCCGTGGACGTGCAGATCAACCGTCTCCGCCGCAAGATCGAGCCGGATCCGAGGGAGCCGCGCTACCTGCGCACCATCCGCGGCGCCGGCTACATGTTTGTCCCCGACTGATCGAACCCCATCTACAGTGGAGGTGCGCCGAAAAAACCGCCGCAGGCGCACCGCAGGCCCCGTTAGGAACGCTTCTCCATGGCTGACACCACGATCCACCGCACGCCCGCCCGCCGGTTCCTCGCCGCCATTGATCCGTCGATCCTGATCAAGGACTGGACGCCGCGCGGCCTGTTCGGCCGGTCGCTGATCATCGTCGTCGCCCCCATGCTGCTGCTGCAGATCGTCGCCACCTCGGTCTTCCTCGACCGCCACTGGGAGAAGGTGACCCGCGGCCTTGCCTATATGGCCGCCAACGACATGGCGCTGATCATGCGCCTGTATGACGACATCTCCGACGACGCGGACTATGCCGACTTCGTGGACCGCATCGGCTCCACCATCGAAGTGCAGATCGCCATCTGGCCGGGCGAGAGCCTGCCGCCCAAGGTCGAGCCCGGCTGGTTCCCCTTCCTGCACGACACGCTGGAAACGGAAATGCAGAGCCGCTTCGACCGCCCGGTCTGGGTGGACACGGTGACCTACGAAAAATACGTCGATGTCCGCGTGCAGGTGCCCGAAGGCGTCGTCCGCGCCCTGTTCCTGCGCAGCCGCGTCTCCGCCACCAACAGCCACATCTTCCTGTCCTGGATGGCCGGCACCTCACTGATCCTGCTGGTGGTGGCGATCCTGTTCCTGCGCGGGCAGGTGCGCCCCATCCAGCGGCTGGCCCAGGCGGCGGAAGCCTTCGGCCTCGGCCGCGACATGCCCAACTTCAAGCCCTCGGGCGCCACCGAAGTGCGCCGCGCCGCCCAGGCCCTGATCGTCATGCGCGACCGTCTGGCCCGCCAGATCCAGCAGCGCACCGCCATGCTGGCCGGGGTCAGCCATGACCTGAAGACCCCGCTGACCCGCTTCAAGCTGCAGCTCGCCATGATGGGCGACGACCCGGATATCAGGGAGCTGCAGGACGACGTTGTGGAGATGCAGCGCCTGCTCGATGAATATCTCGACTTCGCCCGCGGCCAGGGCGGCGAGACGGCGCGCGAGGTGGAGCTTGAGGATTTCCTCGAGGACATCCGCGTCAACGCCGCGCGCAAAGGCACCGACATCGAGCTGGTGATCGACGGCCCCATGCCCATCCGCGCCCGGCCCCACGCCCTCAAGCGCTGCATCACCAACCTGGTTGAAAATGCCGCCGGCCACGCGGACCATGTGCGCCTGGCCGCCCTGCGGCGCGGTGCCATGGTGGAAATCACCGTCGATGATGACGGCCCCGGCATTCCCGCCGACCAGATGGAAGACGCCTTCCGCCCCTTCCACCGCCTCGATGAATCCCGCAACCAAAACCGCTCCGGCTCCGGCCTCGGCCTCGCCATCGCCCGCGACGTCGCCCGCGGCCATGGCGGCGACATCCTGCTCCTCGAAAGTCCCCTCGGCGGCCTCCGTGCCCTGGTGCAGATCCCGGTCTGAGGCCCCGGCAGGTCCTCGAAACACGCCGCAAGTCAGATGGACCCTCCGGTCAAGCCGGAGGGAAAGCGGAGACAAGAAGCAAACATAAAGTCCCCCTCTCCCCTCTCCCCTCGCGGGAGAGGGAGGGGCCCGCCGCGCAAGCGGTGGGAGGGTGAGGGGGTGGGCCTCCCACTCGGCACTAAGCCCCCGCATCATCGCAACCACTGCCCCCCTCACCCGGTGCTGCGCACCGACCTCTCCCGCAAGGGGAGAGGTGACTGGCTTTGGCACCGCGCACGCCTTCCAAGCTCAGGCATGGTGAGAGAGACCCTCCGGTCAAGCCGGAGGGAAAGCGGAGACAAACCGGGGTGATGCGGGCACCTTCCCGTTACCCCTCAGATCAATGCGGGGTGATGGCGGGAGAAATGGAAACTCATCGCTGTCCCTCCGGCTTGACCGGAGGGCCCATGGGAGGTGCGGCATGCCTTAACGGCGGCAGCCCGGCCTACTCGTCCACCTCGGTGGCTGCCTGCCGTGAAGTGCCGAGATTGGCCAGGGCGCCCAGGGCCGTGCGCATCAGGCCGGAGGCGGTTTCAACGGAGCCTGCGGCCTGCTCCATCAGCGATTCCGCGCGCCGCAGGCGGCGGTCGAGATCGGCCATGGTCTTGGCCATGTCCTCGCTGTCTTCCTGCAGCCAGACGCGCAGATTGGCGGCATAGATCAGCCCTACGGCCCGCACCCGCAGTGCCCCGCGAACGCCGGATGTATCAAGGTCGGCGGCTTCCAGCATCCACTTCACGCTTTCAAGGGCAGGCGACAGCGCCGCCAGCAGCGCACCGGGATCACTGGGCAAATCGCCGAGGATCGCCCGCAGCGCCGGGCGGTGCGGCCACAGCGCGTCGTAGCGGCTCATCAGCACGTCGAACAGCCGGTCGCGGGCCGGCTCGTCGCCGGTCTCGCCTTCCATCTCGTTCAGCACCTGAACGTCGATATGCTGCGAGAAGGCCCGCAGGATCGCGGTCTTGTTGGGCGTGATCTCCAGCGCATTCGCCAGCGGCACCTTGGCCTTGGCGGCAATCTCCGCCATGGACAGGTCACGCCAGCCCCGGCTCTGCGCCAGCGTCAGCGCCGCCTTCACCAGATGTGCCTTCTGCTTCACCTTGCCGGACTTCTTGCGCGGCTTGCGCGCCTTGCTGTCGATGTCATCGCTCATGAGAGGAAAGATAGGCGACAGGCAGCCCCTCTGCCACCCATGGCGGCAGACAACCCGGCCCCGGATCCTCTTATGCTTAAAGCTCCCGCGCCCGGTCCCGCGCCGCCGTCAGCGCCGCAGCCATCAGGGGGGCAAGGCCGCCCTCCGCCATCAGAACCTCAAGCGCTGCCGCCGTGGTGCCGCCGGGCGATGTCACGTTCTGCCGCAGGGTGGCAGGCGTGTCGCTGGCCTGGTGCATCAATTCGCCCGCCCCGCTCACCGTCGCCCGCGCCAGGGACGCGGCAAGCTCCGCCGGCAGGCCGAGTTTCTCGCCCGCGGCCGCCATGCATTCGGTGAGCCAGAAGACATAAGCCGGCCCGCTGCCGGACACAGCCGTCACCGCATCCATCAGCTCTTCGTCATCAAGCCACACGACCTCACCCACGGCCTGCAGCAGCGACGTGGTAAGCGCCACCTGTGCAGGCGACACGCCCGGCCCGGCGAAGCCCGCCGTGATGCCCCGCCCCACCGCCGACGGGGTGTTGGGCATGGACCGCACGATGGGCGCCGCCCCCAGCGCCGAGGAGAGATCACCCACGGTCTTGCCCGCGAGAATGGAGACGACAAGCGGTGAAGAAGCCATCACCGGCGCGAGCGTCTGCGCCGCATCAGCCAGCATCTGCGGCTTCACCGCCAGCACCAGCACGGCGGCATCATGCACACCATCCGCATCCGGACGAACGGCAAATCCCTTCTTGGCTGCAAGCGCCTGAAGCTCATCGGACGGCTTAGGGTCGATGACCGTGATCAGGGACGCATCCGCCCCAGCCTCCAGCCAGCCGCGCAGCATGGCGCCGCCCATCTTGCCCGCGCCCGCCAGAACAAGTGTGCCGGGCAAGGCCAGCGGTGAGGAGGGCGCGGGAGATGATGTCATGGATGTCAGGCGGAACCTTGGGTTTCAAACATGCAGGCCGCCATTGCATCCTCCGCCGACTGGCCGGCCCACAGCACAAACTGGAATGCCGGGTAGTAGCGCTCACACGCTTCCACCGCCAGCGATAAAAGCACCTCGCACTGCTCCACCATGTCCTGGCCGCTGCCCAGCAGCAGCCCGTGACGGAACAGGACAAAGCCCTCCTCCTTCCAGATGTCGAAATGCCCCAGCCAAAGCTGCTCATTGATCTTCGCCAGCAGCGCGTGGATGTCGGGCACCTTGCCCGCATTGATCTTGAGATCGAAGGCACAGGCCAGATGCAGCCCGTGCAGGTCGTCGCGCCAGCTGAACGACAGATCGTAATCGCACCACGACCCCTTCACCGCCACGGAAAGCTCGTCCTCCGCAGACCGGTCAAACGGCCAGTCCTGCTTGGTGGCGATCGTTTCCAGAACGTCGATGGGGTTTTCAAGGAGATGGGCGGTATCAGCAACGGTCAACGACATGGGGTAGCCTTCCCGGTTGTCGGGGGCCCGATGCCCGCTGGCTGGGTGTCCGCCGGTCTGCCCGGAAACGCTCCGGACGGGCTGGCGGCATGTGTCTCAGCAAACCGGCATCACCCCCCGGTGACACTGTTTGCATGTCGTCCGCTCCAGCGCTGGACGCTCCCCCAGATATTGCGCGAAGAGGCAACATCTTGTGGCCGGAGCAGCGCGACACACCATCGCACCGTGCCCGTGCAACTGAGTCGGTGCAAGCGCTCTTTCATGAATCTTGGAAGACAGGGCCACCGCCGGAAGACTGCCCCGGAGAGGGAGCGCGTTACGCGCCGGTCTCAAGCTTTGCCACGCGGGCTTCCAGCGCCTCGAGACGCTCCTTCAGCTCTTCGGCTTCCGTGCGCGCGGCCACCGCCAGCTCGCGCATGGCCTCGAAATCCTCCCGCGGCACCAGGTCGAGATCCGCCACCAGCCGCTCCGCCTGCGACCGGATCACGGTCTCCACCTCGCTGCGCATGCCCTGCGCCGCACCGGCGGCACTGGTCATCAGCTTGGCGACGTCATCAAGGAAACGGTTTTCGTACTGGGTCATCGGCTCAACTCCTGTGGGCGCCCGCACTATCGCGCGCCCGCCCCGCCTCGTGCAAGCGCGGCAGATCGGCACAATACACGCGGCCGAATACTCCTCTCCCTCCAGCGGAGAAGTGACTGGCACTTGCGCCATGTCCTTTACTATTGCTCAGGCAGGGGGTGAGAGACCCTCCGGTCGAGCCGGAGGGATGGCGGAAATGGTGTGACCCATCAGTCAAAAAACCGCTCTCCCTCCGGCTTGACCGGAGGGCCCATGGGAGGCGCGGGTGGTCTCCGGCCGGCGAAGGCATCCACGGACCCATATTTACGCCCGCAATCCCCCGGAGTTCCTTGACTTTGCGCCGCCCGCAAAGAACCCTCCGCCAGACATCCGCCCCTACTCCCGGACAGGCAAACTGCCATGTATGAAATCACCTATCCGCAGTTCGATCCGGTGCTGGTCGAAATCGGCCCGCTGGTCATCCGCTGGTATGCGCTCGCCTATATCGCGGGCATCATCGGCGGCTGGCGGCTGGCCCTTCGCATGGTGCAGACACCACGCCTGTGGGAGGGCTACCCCTACCCGGCAGCGGCGCAGAAGCGGAAACACGCCAAGCCCCAGGCGCCCATCCTGCCCGAGCACATCGACGATTTTCTCGTCTGGGCCACGCTGGGCATCATCCTCGGCGGCCGCATCGGCTTCGTGCTGTTCTACAATCTGCCCTACTACCTCTCGAACCCCATTGAGATCTTCTATGTGTGGCAGGGCGGCATGGCGTTCCATGGCGGGCTGGCGGGCATGGTCATCGCCATCGTGCTGTTCGCCCGCTCGCGCGGCATCAACATGTTCTCGCTGGGCGACCTCATCGCCACCGTTGCCCCGCTGGGCTATTTCTTCGGCCGCCTCGCCAACTTCATCAACGGCGAGCTGTGGGGCCGCGCGGCGGACGTGCCATGGGCGATGGTGTTCCCGCGCGATGAACTCGGCATCGCCCGGCACCCGAGCCAGCTCTACCAGGCCGCGATCGACGGCGCGCTTCTCTTCACCATCGTGCTGGTGGCCGTCTACCGCTTCCAGACCCTGCGCCGCCCCGGCCTCACCATCGGCATCTTTCTCACAGGCTATGGCTGCGCGCGCTTCTTTACGGAGAACTTCCGCGAGCCTGACCCGCAGCTCGGCTATCTCATTGGCAACTGGCTGACCATGGGCATGACCTTGTCCCTGCCGATGATCGTGGCCGGCATCTGGTTCATCTGGCGCGCCAATGCGGAACCGCCGCTGGGCACCCGCGCCGTCGACAAGGCCCCTGCGAAACAGGGCTGAATGACGTCCCCCCTCGCCGACATCATCCGTGCGGAAATCCGTGAAGCAGGCCCCATGCCGGTCAGCCGCTTCATGGCGCTGGCGCTCGGCCACCCGAAACACGGCTACTACATCACGCGCGACCCGCTGGGCACGGACTTCACCACCTCACCCGAAATCTCACAGATGTTCGGTGAACTGATCGGTGCCTGGGCGGCGGATTGCTGGGCCAAGCTCGGCGCGCCCTCCCCCTTTGCCCTGGTGGAACTCGGGCCGGGACGCGGGACGCTGATGGCCGATGCCCTGCGCGCCACGAAAGCAGTGCCCGGCTTTGCCGCAGCCGCGCAGATTTGCCTTGTCGAGACCAGCCCCGTCCTGCGCCGCACGCAGCACGAAACCCTGCGCCCGGTGCTCGAACAGGGCGGCTACCGTCAGCCGCGCTGGCTGGACAGCACCGCCACCCTGCCGGACATGCCGCTGATCGTCATCGCCAACGAATTCATCGACGCCCTGCCCATCCGCCAGTTCATCGCCACTGATGACGGCTGGCGCGAGCGCTGCGTGGTGGAGTTCCAGGGCAATCTCGTCTTCACCGCCGCGCCAGCGCCGCTGCCCGACATCTCCATCCTGCCGGAGGCCGTCCACACAGCCCCGCCGGGGGCCATCGCCGAGGTCTGCCCCGCCGGCACCGCCATCACCGCCGACATCGCCCGCCGCCTCAAGGCCCGTGGCGGGGCGGCGCTGTTTATCGATTACGGCTATGGGCGCAGCCAGCCCGGCGACACGCTGCAGGCCATGCACGAGGGGGCCTATGTGCCGGTGCTGGAGGCGCCCGGCACGGCGGACATCACAGCCCACGTGGATTTCGAGGCGCTGGTGGCCTCCGCCACACCCGCCGCCGCTATCCATGGCCCCGCCACCCAGGGCCAGTTCCTGCTGGCGCTCGGCATCGCCCAGCGCGCCGCCATGCTGGCGCAGCACGCAACGCCCGATCAGGCCAAGGCCATTGAGGCAGCCCTCAGCCGCTTGACCCATGCCGATGCAATGGGAACTCTGTTCAAGGTCATGGCCGTCACCTCGCACGGCCTCACGCCCGCAGGATTGTGAGCCTCATGTCTGTCCACCCCCTCCACGCCATGGAACTCGACGGCCTCAAGGGCATCCGCCACGGCTTCTTCACCCGTGCCGGCGGTGTGTCCACGGGCATCTATCACGGCCTCAATTGCGGCCCCGGCTCCAATGATGACCCCTCCGCCGTCGAGCTGAACCGCACCCGCGTCGCCATTCACCTTCAGGTGGCCCCGGAGAACCTGCTGTCGCTCTACCAGGTCCACTCGGGCAAGGCCGTCACCGTCACCGAACCGTGGGACGCGGAGAACCGTCCGCAGGCGGACGGCATGGCGACCGCCACGCGCGGCCTCGCCCTCGGCATCCTTACCGCTGATTGCGCGCCCGTGCTGTTCGCCGACCCCAAGGCGAAGGTCATCGGCGCGGCCCATGCGGGCTGGCGCGGGGCGGCAGGCGGCATCGTCGAGGCAACGCTTGCGCAGATGGAAGGCCTGGGGGCCCGGCGCGCCGACACCATCGCCGTGGTCGGCCCGGCCATCAGCCAGGAGAATTATGAGGTCGGCCCGGACCTGCGCGACGAGGTGATGGCGCTTGATGCCGCCAATGAGCGCTTCTTCGTGCCGTCGGACCGGGACGGCCACTGGCGCTTTGACCTCGAGGCCTATGTGCTGGCCCGCCTGCGCGCAGCGGATGTGGGCACCATCGGCGGGCTGGGCGAATGCACCTATGCGGACGACCACCGCTTCTTCAGCTTCCGCCGCACCACCCATCGCGGGGAAAAGGATTATGGCCGGCAGATTTCGGTCATCACCCTGGCCTGACCCTCTCCGCCGCCCCGCCAATCCCCTATACTTTGCCAGCCGCCGGGAAACGTGATTCGATTCCCGGTCCCTGGTGCATGCCGCAACCCAGACCCTGACGCAGGACCCCGCCGCCCGATGACCCCGCTCCGGTCCCTTCTCACCGCTACCGCGCTGCTGCTGGCCACCGCCAGTTGCGGCAGCTGGGACAGCTGGAGCGATGAGGCGGAGAACCCGGTGGATACGACGGCGCTTGAGATCGCCCGCCCCGGCCTTGCCGTGGCCCCCATCATCGGTGTGCCGATCGATGCCTCCGCCCGGCTGACGGACCGCATCACCAATGCCGCCGCCTCCCGCGGCGTGCCCATGGCGACGGACAACCGGGCTGCAGGCTTCGACTATGTGCTCGAGGGTACGGCGTCGGCCCGGCAGACGGACCAGGGCACCGTGCTTGCCTTCGCCTGGGACCTGACCGACGCCGACGGCATCCGCCGCCACCGCTTCATCGATACGCAGCTCGTCCCCACCCGCTCGCCGGACGTGGCCTGGAGCGCTGCCGGGGAAGCCTCGCTGACCCAGGTCGCCTCCGCCGTCGCCAACGAGCTGGCAGGCTTCTATGCGCAGCAGGCCGCCCTCACCGGCGCGTCTCCCATTACCACCGCCGCCCTGCCGGACGCCGCAGCTGCCACACCCGCACCGCCCGCGCCGGTTGAACTGACAGCCCCCGTCACCCTGCATCTGCGCAGCGTTGCCGGGGAACCGCGATCCGCCCCCGCCGTGCTGGCCCCCGCCCTGCGCCGCGCCTTCCTCGACAAGGGCGCCAACCTCGTGGCCGCGCCCGAGCCCGGCGTGCTGCTGGTGACCGGCTCCATGGTGGTGCGCCCGTCCTCCGCCGGAGGCGACATGGTGACCCTGCAATGGGACGTTACCCGCTCCGGCGGCGCGCCCGTCGGCTCCGTCATGCAGGAGCGCCTGTTCGGCCCCGGCGAGCTTGAAACCGGCTGGGCTGCCGCAGGGCCGGAGGCCGCCGCCGGCGCCGTGCGCGCCGTCTATGCGCTGGTCAGCCCCACCCACGACACCAGCGGCCGCGACACAAGGGCAACAGCCGCTGCCCTAAAGGAGCTTCGCGGGTTTACATCGCCGGATACGAATTGATACAACGCGCGCGCTGACAGACCGTCACGTAACTGTCACGGCCTGTCGGCCTCATAGCACTCCATCGCTCGCCTGAAGGGGCCCGCGACAAAAGCGCGGGATACGGGATCCGAATGAAGCTTCTTGCCGGCAACTCCAACCGGGCGCTGAGCGAAGCCATCGCCGCCTATCTCAACGTGCCGCTCACCAAGGCCGTTGTCCGCCGCTTTGCCGACATGGAGGTCTTCGTCGAGATCCAGGAGAATGTGCGCGGCGAGGATGCCTTCGTCATCCAGTCGACCTCCTATCCGGCCAACGACCACCTGATGGAGCTGCTGATCTGCATCGATGCCCTGAAGCGCGCCAGCGCCCGGCGCATCACCGCGGTGATCCCCTATTTCGGCTATGCCCGCCAGGACCGGAAACCCGGGCCCCGCACGCCCATCTCCGCCAAGCTCGTCGCCAATCTGGTGACCCATGCCGGGGCTGACCGGGTGCTGACGGTTGACCTGCACGCCGGGCAGATCCAGGGCTTCTTCGATATCCCGACCGATAACCTCTTTGCCGCCCCCGTCCTCACCAAGGACATCCAGGACAACCTAAACGGCAAACCGCTGATGGTCGTCTCCCCGGATGTGGGCGGCGTGGTGCGTGCCCGTGCCATCGCCAAGCGCATCGACGCGGACCTCGCCATCGTCGACAAGCGCCGCGAGCGCGCCGGCGAAAGCGAAGTGATGAACATCATCGGTGACGTGGACGGCCGCTCCTGCATCCTGGTCGACGACATCGTCGACAGCGCCGGTACCCTGTGCAACGCCGCCCAGGCCCTGCTCGACAAGGGCGCCACGGAAGTGTCCGCCTATGTGACCCACGGCGTGCTGTCCGGCGGCGCCGTCGCCCGCGTGTCGTCGTCCAAGCTCAAGAACCTGGTCATCACCGACACCATCCAGGCGACCGAAGCCGTGCGCGTGGCCCACAATATCCGCGTCGTCTCCATCGCCCCGCTGATCGGCGAAGCCATGCACCGCATCGCCGAGGAACGCTCGGTCTCCAGCCTGTTCGACTAGGCTCCGCAAGCCCGCCTGTCAGGTCAGATTGCTTGCACTTCCCGCGACGAGGCGCGCGAGCAGCTCGGACAGTTGTTTCAGGTCGCCCTCGTTCCATCGATCCTGAAACGCATATCCGGCCTGCTTGGCAAACGTCCCGCGCGCTTCGCCCAGTTTGAGCCGACCGGCTTCACTCAGCGCCACAAAGGCCAGCCTGGCATCCCGCATATCCGTCTCGCGATCGACCATGCCGGTTTTCTCCATGGGCGCCACCATGCGCGTCACGGTTGAGGCACTCACATGCATCCTCTTGGCCAGTTCGGCGCGCGACAGCCGGTTTGCCGACGCATGATCGAGATGCATCAGCAGGAAGAACTCATTCACCGAAAGTCCATGGACGGCTGAGAACTCACCCGAAAGCCGGGCTCTGAATTCATCTGCCGACTGCAGCAGACGCAGGGCATTGATCGTCGGAAGGTTTTTCATGGAAGGTTTATAACCGATAAACTTGCATATGCAAGCAATATGCGTCACACCTTGCCGATCATATTTTGTCGTCGTGAGGGACGGTTATGGATTTCGAGCTTGTTTTTTCCGCAGTGGGACTCCTCGCCATGGTTGGCTGGGTCACACTTCTCGTATCGCCTTTCATACCGGTTTGGTCAGACCGGATTGCCGGGCTGGTCGTGCCATTGGCGCTCGCCGCTGCCTATACGGTCTTCCTGCTCTTCTTTCCGGCGCAGGATGGCGGCGGCTTCAACAGCTTTGCAGAGGTGAAGCAGCTCTTCACAAACCCGGAAGCCGTTATGGCCGGCTGGATTCATTTCCTCGCCTTCGACCTCTTGATCGGCGCCTGGATATGCCGGACAGGTCGCCGGGAAGAGGTCAGGTTCTGGATGGTCCTGCCCTGTCTTCCAGCGACATTCCTGTTTGGTCCGGCCGGTTTTCTTCTGTTCTGCGCAGTGCGGGCATTCAACAGGTTGGTGTCTTCGCCCCGGCCGGCGGCCGTCTGAGGTCTGCGCTCAGCACCTGCCGTACCCGAAAGTAACCAGCAGGCAGACGGCACTTCGGTGCCGCTTGCCCTGCCGGTCATTTTCCCCTAAAACCCCGCCACCAAAGCCTTTTCCGCACCCCTGGAGGGGAGAAGGTGGATGGAAAGGACGGCGGGTCCCGCATCGTTCGGGCCCAGACGCCGTCCTTTTGTTTTGACGCTCATTCAATGGAGACGACCAATGGCACAGACCATGGCGTTGACCGCTGAGCGCCGCGACCGTGCCGGCAAGGGGGCCGCACGGGCAACACGGCGTGAGGACAAGGTTCCTGCGGTCATTTACGGCGACAAGAAAGAACCGACCCTGATCAAGGTCGAGAAGCGCGAAGTTACCAAGCTCTGGAACACGGGCAACTTCATGTCCACGCTCCTGGAGCTGGACGTGGAAGGCGAAAAGACCCGCGTTATTGCCCGCGACGTGCAGCTTGACCCTGTGCGTGACTGGGTGATCCACGTGGACTTCCTGCGCCTCGGCAAGGGCTCGCGGATCAACGTGATGATCCCGGTCCACTTCATCAATGAAGACCAGAGCCCCGGCATCGACAAGAAGAAGGGCGTGCTCAACGTGGTGCGTCACGAAGTCGAGCTGAAGGTTCCCGCTTCCGACATTCCGGAAGAACTGGTGATCGACCTCACCGGCAAGGAAATCGGCGACTCGATCCACATTTCCCATGTGGACCTGCCCGCCGGTGCCAAGCCGACCATCACCGATCGCGACTTCACCATCGCCACCATCGCCGCCCCGACCATCGCGGTTGCGGATGACGAAGGCGACGCCGAAGGCGAGGACAGCGGCGAGGAAGCCGCAGCGGAGGAAGGCGGCGAGGAGTAATCCTCCCCTCCCCGCACCAGCGACACGGCCGGGCGGGCATCTGCCCCTATCAGATGCCCGCCCGCCCCGCCGGTTTCAGGCAGCGGACGCCGACAGCGCGCTCCGGACTGACGCAAGACCGGCCAAAGCCCCGCACCCTGAAGAGGACAGGCCCCGATGATCCTCATTGCCGGGCTCGGCAATCCCGGGCCGAAATACCAGAACCACCGACACAATATCGGCTTCATGGCCGTGGACGAGATCGCCCGCGCGCACGGCTTCGGCCCGTGGCGCGCCCGCTTCCATGGCGAGGTTGCCGAGGGGCGCATCGGCAGCGAAAAAATCCTGCTGCTCAAGCCGGCAACCTTCATGAATGAAAGCGGCGTCGCCGTTTCCGAAGCCGCCAATTTCTACAAGCTCGGCCCCAACGAGGTGTACGTCATCTATGACGAGATTGATCTCGCACCTGCGAAGATCCGCGTGAAGGCCGGCGGCGGCGCCGCAGGACACAACGGCATCCGCTCTATTGCAGCGCACTATGGCAAGGACTTCATGCGCGTCCGTCTCGGCGTCGGCCATCCCGGCGACAAGAACCGCGTGCCCGGCTATGTGCTGCATGATTTCGCCAAGGCGGAGCTTCCCTGGGTAGACGCGCTGATCCGCGCGGTCAGCAATGCACTTCCGGACCTTGTGCAGGCGCGCGATTCCGAGTTCATGAACAGGGTAGCGCTCGACATGCGTGAGCAGGGCTTTGCCGAAAAGCCCGCGAAGAAAAAGACTGACACCAAGGCTGCCGCGGCAGTGCCTGGCAGCAAATCCGGAGACGATACCTGATGGGGTTCAAGTGCGGCATTGTGGGGCTTCCCAATGTGGGCAAGTCGACGCTGTTCAATGCGTTGACCAAGACGGCGGCGGCCCAGGCGGCCAACTACCCCTTCTGCACCATCGAACCGAATGTGGGTGAGGTCGCGGTCCCCGAGCCGCGCCTGTTCAAGCTGGCGGACATCGCCACCTCCAAGGAAGTGATCCCCGCCCGCCTCACCTTCGTGGACATTGCCGGTCTCGTGAAGGGTGCCAGCCAGGGCGAAGGTCTCGGCAACCAGTTCCTCGCCAATATCCGCGAAGTGGACGCCATCGCCTATGTGCTGCGCTGCTTCGAGGATGACGACATCACCCATGTGGAAGGCCGCATCGACCCCACAGCCGACGCCGACGTGGTGGAAACGGAGCTGATGCTGGCCGATCTCGACAGCCTCGAGCGCCGCATCGCCCCCCTCGAAAAGAAAGCCAAGTCCGGCGAGAAGGAAGCCAAGGCGCAGGTGGCGCTGATGGAAAAGGCGCTGGTGCTGCTGCGCGACGGCAAGCCCGCCCGCCTTGCCGACATATCCGAGGACGAAGAGCAGGAGTGGAAGAAGCTCCAGCTGCTCACCTCCAAGCCGGTTCTGTATGTCTGCAACGTGGACGAGGCCTCAGCCGCCACCGGCAACGACTTCTCCAAGGCCGTTGCCGCCCGCGCCGAGGCGGAAGGGGCGGCCTTCGTCGTCATCTCCGCCAAGATCGAGGCCGAACTGGCCCAGCTCGATGACGAGGAAGCGGCCGAATATCTTGAATCCCTGGAGCTGGAAGAGCCGGGCCTCAACCGCCTCATCCGCTCCGGCTACGGGCTTCTGGGCCTGTGCACCTATTTCACCGCCGGGCCCAAGGAGGCCCGCGCCTGGACGATCCGCGCCGGCACCCGCGCGCCCCAGGCCGCCGGCGTGATCCACACCGATTTCGAGAAGGGCTTTATCCGTGCCGAGACGATAGGATACGAAGATTACGTATCCCTCGGCGGCGAGACTCAGGCCCGTGAAGCAGGCAAGATGCGTCTTGAGGGCAAGGACTACATTGTCCAGGACGGCGACGTGCTTCATTTCAGGTTCGCCAATTAGTCAGAGCGCCGTTTCAGCAGGCCAACTCAGCAGAGAGTCGGGATAAGCAAAAAGATGACAACCACACCGGAGCTTTACTGGGAGGATTTCCCGGTTGGGGAGGAAGTCACATTCGGCTCCTACCTCGTTCAGAAGGAAGAGATGATCGACTTCGCCAGCGAGTTCGATCCGCAGCCTTTCCATCTCAACGAAGAGATCGCCAAGACGTCCCTGCTCGGCGGCCTCGCCACCTCCGGCTGGCAGAACTGCGCCATCGCCATGCGCATCATGTGGGACGGCTATCTGCACAAATCCGCCTCCATGGGCGCCCCCGGCGTGGAAGAAGTGCGCTGGCGCAAGCCGGTCTATGCGGGCGACGTGCTCTCCATGACGCGCAAGACGCTCGAAAGCCGCCGCTCCAAGTCGCGCCCGGGCATGGGCCTCGTCCGCTTCATGTGGGAGATGTACAACCAGAACGGCGAACTCAAGATGACCATGGAAGGCTGGGCCATGTTCGAGTGCCGCACAAAAGAAGCTGCGGAGGCCTAGGTTCCATGTGGTTTGAAGATTTCAAGATCGGCTCCAAGATGGAGCTCGGCTCCTACACCTTCAGCGAAGAAGAGATCATCCGCTTCGCCAAGAAGTATGACCCCCAGCCATTTCACGTGGACCCCGAAGCCGCCAAGAACGGCCCCTATGGCGGTCTCATCGCCTCGGGCTGGCACACCAGCGCCACCTGGATGAAGCTGATGATCGCCCTGCGCCAGTCGACCCCGCGCCCTGCCGGCGATGACAGCCCCCAAGGCGGCCCCTCCCCCGGCTTTTTCGACATGCGCTGGCCCAATCCGGTCCGCGCCGGCGACACCATCACCTACTCCGCTGAATGCGTCGAACTCGTGCCCCTGAAGTCACGCCCTGAATGGGGCATCGTGCGCCATCGCAATGAGGGCTTTAATCAGGACGGCAAAATGGTGTTCCATTTCATCGGGCAGGGCCTGATGCCCCGCCGCGATCCGGGGGATGACATCCCGTCCTGAGGCCATATGCGCCGACCTGCCCGGATCACCGAGCGTGAAAACGAAAGGGAACCGGAGCACTAACGGCAATGGCGCAGACGCAAGATGGCCGCAAGGGCCAGACGATCACCCTTAAGAGCCAGAGTGACGGCGCCGAGCTGTCGGCCTATCACGTCCGCCCCCATGGCGACCGCAAAGGCGGCCTCGTGCTGGTGCAGGAAATTTTCGGCGTCACCGACCACATCAAGGATCTGTGCGACGGCTTTGCCGCCGACGGTTATGAGGTCGTCGCCCCCTCTCTCTATGACCGAGAGGAAAAAGGCTTTGAGGCCAGCTATTCGGATGACGACATCGCCCGGTCCCTGAAGCTGCGCGACGCCACAGGCTTCACCCACACCGCAGGCGACATCCAGGCAGCGATTGATTTCCTCCACACCCAGAACAATCTGCGCGTCCACATCACCGGCTATTGCTATGGCGGCTCGGTCGCCTGGCTTGCCGCCTGCCGCTGCAAGGGGCTGACATCCGCCGCCGGCTATTATGGCCGCCACGTCATCGACTTCATCAGCGAAGAGCCCAAATGCGAGACGATCCTGCATTTCGGCGAGCAGGATCAGACCATACCCATGGACTGGGTCCGCGAGATCGAGGCCGAGCACCCGGAAGTCCGCGTCTATGTCTATGACGCCGACCACGGCTTCAACTCCGACCGCCGCAAGAATTACGACGAAGACGCCACCGCCCAGGCCCGCGAACGCACGCTCGAACTGTTCGAGATGGCGGATTTGTAAAAACACATCTGCTGTCCCCAAAATCCCCCTCTCCCCTTGCGGGAAGGTGAGGGGGTGCGCCGTCGCGCAACACCAAGACCGTTTAACAAGCCGCCGCTGTACCCCTCACCCGGTGCTCACGCACCGACCTCTCCCGCAAGGGGAGAGGTGACTGGCTCCGGCGACAGGGAAGAAACACCTGCTCAGGCACGGGGACAGAGACCCTCCGGTCAAGCCGGAGGGTGAGCGGGAGGGGGGCGGAGTACCTTGGAAAACCGCTGTCCCTCCGGCTTGACCGGAGGGCCCATGGGAGCAGCAGCTCTCCCCAAAATCCCCCTCTCCCCTCGCGGGAGAGGGAGGGGCCCGTCGCGAAGCGATGGGAGGGTGAGGGGTCGAAAACTCAGCCCGTCGCACACAACCAGGACCTCACCAGACGCCGCCGGTGCACCCCTCACCCGGTGCTGCGCACCGACCTCTCCCGCAAGGGGAGAGGTGATCGGCTCCGGCGCTAGGCCAGCCAAATCTGCTCGGGCACGGGGACAGAGACCCTCTGGTCAAACCGGAGGGTGAGCGGGATGGGGGGACAATATTTGGAAACTATCGCTGTCCCTCCGGCTTGACCGGAGGGCCCATGGAAGCAGCAGCTGTCCCCCAAATACCCCTCTCCCCTCGCGGGAGAGGGAGGGGCCCGTCGCGAAGCGATGGGAGGGTGAGGGGTCGAAAACTCTGCCCGTCACCCCCGCCCTAGAGCAGCGGCTTCAGCTGCCTGATCAGGTCCGCCTTGCGCTCCGCCGTCATCGGCTCACGCTCGCCGATGCCCCATACGGGGCCGGGCCATGCGAAGTCACCCTCGTGGCGCGCCACCACGTGAATGTGCAGTTGACGGACGATGTTGCCCAGCGCACCGGTATTCACCTTGGTGGGCTGTCCCACCTGCGCCACCGCGCGCGAGGCGCCAACCATCTCCGCCATCAATTGCTGCTGCTGATGCGGGCCGAGATCATGCAGCTCCACCGCATGGGCCACCCGCGGCACCAGGATCAGCCACAGGGTGCGCGCGTCATCGCGCAGGAGCAGGTCGCACAGCGGCAGGGAGGCGATCAACTCCCCTTCATCCGCCAGTCGCGGGTCGAGCCGGAACGGATCGCTCATCGCCCCTGCTCCGGATAAAGCCCCGAGAGCCCCTCAGCGCTTGCGGCGCACACGCCGCGCTCGGTGATCAGCCCCGTCACCAGCCGCGCGGGCGTGACGTCAAAGGCCGGATTGCCCGCAGGCGACCCGGGGGCGGCGATATCCACATGCACCACCCCGCCCTTGCCGTCGCGGCCCGCCATGCGCGTCACTTCCTCGGCGCCGCGCTCCTCGATGGGGATGTCGCTGCCATCATGCAGGGTCCAGTCGATGGTCGTGCCCGGCAGGGCCACATAGAACGGCACGTCATTGTCATGCGCTGCCAGCGCCTTGAGATAGGTGCCGATCTTGTTGGCCACATCGCCTGACGCCGTGGTGCGGTCCGTGCCGACGATGCACATATCCACCTGCCCGCGCTGCATCAGATGCCCGCCCGCATTGTCGACGATGATCCGGTGCGGCACGCCATGCGCGCCCAGCTCATAGGCGGTCAGCGCCGCGCCCTGGTTGCGCGGCCGCGTCTCATCCACCCACACATGCACATCGATGCCCTTGTTGAAGGCCATGTAGATGGGGGCAAGCGCCGTGCCCCAGTCCACCGTCGCCAGCCAGCCAGCGTTGCAATGGGTCAGGATGTTGACCAGCCCGCCCTGCCTGGCCGAGGCAATCTTATCGATCAGCGCAAGCCCGTGGCTGCCGATGGACCGGCAGGTTTCCACATCCTCGTCGCATATCTCCCCGGCCCGCGCCTTCGCCATGGCCACCCGCGTATCCGGCGCCGCGGGCCGCAGCCGGGCCAGCATGTCGTTGATCGCCCAGCGCAGATTGACGGCTGTCGGCCGCGTCGCCAGCAGCACCTCTGCGGCCCTGTCCAGCGCCTCGTCGGACGCATCCGCACGCAGCGCCAGCCAAAGCCCATAGGCCGCCGTCGCCCCGATCAGCGGGGCCCCGCGCACCTGCATGGTGACGATCGCCCGCGCCGCATCATCAAGCGTGCGCAGCACGGCCACCTCGAAGACATGGGGCAAGAGGGTCTGGTCGATGATCTCGACCGAGGCCCCGTCCTCACCGGGCCAGATGGTGCGGTAGGCGGTGCCGTTGATCTGCATGGTAACGCCTTTCAGCCGGAGGCTTATTCGCCTTCGAATTCACACAGGGTCTGCACTTCCACGCCCAGCGCCTCGATGCGCTTGCGGCCGCCGAGATCCGGCAGGTCGATGACGAAGCTCGCCGCGATCACCTCGCCCTCGGCCTGGCGGATCAGCTTGATGGCCGCCTCCGCCGTGCCGCCCGTGGCAATCAGATCATCCACCACCAGCACGCGCTGGCCGGGCGTTACCGCGTCGATATGCATCTCCACCATGTCGGTGCCGTATTCGAGCGCGTATTCGACGCCGATGGTCTCCGCCGGCAGCTTGCCTTTCTTGCGGATCGGCACGAAGGGCTTGCCGAGCTGGTGCGCCACCGCCCCGCCCAGGATGAAGCCGCGCGCCTCGATGCCCGCCACCACGTCCACCTGGTTCACCACGTGCAGCTGCACCAGATCATCGATCGTGCAGCGGAAACCGCGCGCGTCGTTCAAGAGCGTCGTCACATCCCGGAACATGATGCCCGGCTTGGGATAATCGGGAATGGTCCGGATGAGGTCTTTGATATCCATGGGATCGGTCTCGAAATCTGAAATGTGAAATCAGGAAGAGGAAAGCACGCGGCCCGCCACCGCGTCGAGCTTGGCGATAAGCGCGGGGTCGCGCGCCTCGGGGGCCGTGATCAGCGCCGTGTCCAGCGTCGTGTCGGCACCCGATGGGCACGCGCCGCGCTCCCGCGGGAAGTTGCGCGCCAGATGCGTCACCAGCTCCACTGCGTTGGCGGCATTGCCGTGCATCACCTCGAGGATGTCGGTGACCTCCACATTGTCATGCTCCGGGTGCCAGCAGTCGAAATCCGTCACCATGGCAACGGTCGCATAGGGAATCTCGGCTTCCCGCGCCAGCTTGGCCTCCGGCATGTTGGTCATGCCGATCACGTCACACCCCCACTGGCGGTACATGTTGCTTTCCGCCAGCGACGAGAATTGCGGCCCCTCCATGCACAGATAGGTGCCGCCGCGCGACACCACCCCGATACCCGCAGCCTTCGCCGCCTCTTCCGCATGGTCCTGCAGGCGCGAAGCCACCGGGTGCGCCATGGAGACATGGGCCACCAGCCCGTTGCCGAAGAAGCTCTTCTCGCGGGCAAAGGTCCGGTCGATGAACTGGTCCACCAGCACGAAGGCGCCCGGCGGCAGATCCTCGCGGAATGATCCGCAGGCGGAGATCGAGATGATGTCCGTCACCCCGGCCCGCTTCATGATGTCGATATTGGCGCGGTAATTGATGCCCGACGGCGACAGCCGGTGCCCGCGCCCGTGGCGCGGCAGGAACACCACCTTCTGCCCTTCCAGCTCACCGATATTGAGCGCGTCGGACGGTGTGCCCCACGGGCTGTCAACCGCGGTCCACGCGGCATTCTTCAGCCCCGGATGGTCATAGACCCCCGAGCCGCCGATGATCCCCAGAACGGTTTCCATGCAGTCTCTCCCCGGCAGGGCCCCCGACCCGCCACATGTGCTGTCTCAGCAAAAAGGCCGTCCGGTTTTAGCGGACGGCCTTTTAAATTCAATCCCGATACGGAACTGCGTGTCGAATGATGCTGACCTTAGTGCTGGTCAGACCAGATCTTGCGCTGGGTGAAGTAGAGCAGGCCCGCCAGGATGACCAGGAAGGTCATCACCATGAAGCCCGTCTGCTTGCGGGCTTCGAGCTTCGGCTCGGCTGCCCAGTGCAGGAAGGCCGTCACGTCCTTGGACATCTGCTCGACCGTGGCCGGCGTGCCATCCGCATAGGACACGGAGTCCTCGTAGATTGGCTGCGCCATGGCGATCTGATGACCCGGGAAATAGACGTTGTAGTTCAGGCCCGGGCCTACCTCGAAACCGGCCGGGGCGTCTTCATAGCCCGTCAGCAGGGAATAGAGATAGTCGGCACCCCCGTCACGCGCCTTGGTCATCAGCGACAGGTCCGGCGGCAATGCGCCGCCATTGGCCAGCTTGGCCAGCTGCTCGTTCTCGAACGGCGACTTGAAGGCATCCTTCGGCAGGCCGGGACGCTCGAACATGTCGCCCTCGTCATTCGGACCGTCGGTGATCTGGTAGCCCGCCGCAATCGCCTTGACCTCGGCCTCGGAGAAGCCGGGGCCGCCCGCATCGCCGAGGTTGCGGTACTTGACGTATTTCAGGCTGTGACAGGCGGCACAGACTTCCTTGTAGACCTGGAAGCCGCGCTGCAGGGCAGCCCGGTCGAAGGTGCCGAACGGCCCTTCCCAGCTCCAGGACACGTCCTTGGGAGCAACACTATCACCCGCTGCGACCGCAGCGCTGGCCCCGCCGAGTGCCAGGGCGGCAGCGCCCACAAGGGCAAAGGCCGTCCGGCGCAGGGTGGATGAAGGCTTCGAAAATGAAGTACGGCGCATCTGCGTCCCTTCCATCAATTAGGCGTTGCGGTCAGGCGCGGCAGCGGCACCGGCGGGGGCGGAACCGCCACCCGAATGGGCCTTGCTCTCAGCCAGGACAGCGTCGGAAATGCTCGTCGGCACCTCGCGCGGGGTCTCAACCAGCCCGAGCACGGGCAGGATGATGATGAAATGCGCGAAGTAGTAAGCAGTGAGGATCTGGGCCGCGAGCACGTAGCCGCCTTCCGCCGGCTGCGCACCGAGCCAGCCGAGGCCGAGGCACACGAGGACGAAGATCCAGAAGAACTGCTTGTAGAGCGGACGGTACCGGGCCGACTTCACCTTGGAGGTGTCGAGCCACGGCAGGAAGAACAGGATGGCGATGGAGCCGAACATGGCAATCACGCCACCGAGCTTCGCGTCGATCGGGCCGATGTTGAAGGTGATGGCACGCAGGATCGCGTAGAACGGCAGCAGGTACCATTCCGGAACGATATGCGCCGGGGTCACCAGCGGATTGGCTTCCACGTAGTTCACCGCGTGGCCAAGCACGTTCGGGTCGTAGAACACGAAGTAGGCGAACAGGATCGCGAAGATGGTCAGCGCGAAGGCGTCCTTCATCGTGTAGTACGGGTGGAACGGCACCGTGTCTTGCGCGTCCTTCACTTCAACGCCGGTCGGGTTGTTGTTGCCCGGCACGTGCAGCGCCCAGATGTGAAGGAACACCACGCCCGCGATCATGAAGGGCAGCAGGTAGTGCAGCGAGAAGAAGCGGTTGAGCGTCGCATTGTCGATGGCGAAGCCGCCGACGAGCCAGGTCTGCAGGCCCTCACCCACAAGCGGGATGGCGCCGAACAGGCTGGTAATGACGTTTGCGCCCCACAGGCTCATCTGGCCCCACGGCAGCAGGTAGCCGAGGAAGGCAGTGCCCATCATCAGCAGGTAGATGATGACGCCGAGGATCCAGAGCACCTCGCGCGGTGCCTTGTAGGAGCCGTAATAGAGGCCGCGGAAGATGTGCAGGTAAACGGCGAGGAAGAACATCGACGCGCCGTTGGCATGCACATAGCGCAGCAGCCAGCCATAGTTCACGTCACGCATGATCTTCTCGACGCTGGCGAAAGCCATGTCGACATGCGCGGTGTAGTGCATGGCGAGAATGATGCCGGTCACGATCTGCACAGCCAGGCAGAAGGTGAGGATGCCGCCGAAGGTGTACCAGTAGTTCAGGTTCTTCGGGGTCGGGAAGTTGATGGCGGTGTCGTGCGCAACCCGCATGAGCGGCAGTCGCTCATCCATCCAGCGCGCAAAGCCGTTGGACGGCTGATATGTCGATTCGTGAGCCATGAAATGCCTCGTCTATTTGCGTGCTAAGCGGGATCAGCCGATGCGGATACGCGTATCGGTCAGGAAGGCGAGCGGCGGGACCGGGAGGTTCTCCGGTGCCGGGCCACGGCGGATACGGCCGGCCACGTCGTAATGCGAGCCGTGGCACGGGCAGAACCAGCCGCCGAAGTCACCCTGGTTGGACAGCGGCACACAGCCCAGATGCGTGCACACGCCCACCAGCACGAGCCACTTCTCGGTGTCGGAAGCGGCACGGTTGATGTCTTCGGCACCTGCATCGTCCGGCACGTTGGCGTTACGCGCGAACGGGTCCGGCAGCTCGTCCATGGAAACCGACTTGGCTTCCTCGATCTCGGCCGGGGTCCGGTGACGGATGAAAATCGGCTTGCCGCGCCACATGACCGTCACCACCTGGCCTTCAGCAATATTGCTGATGTCCACCTCGATGGAGGCAAGCGCCCGGGTCGAGGCGTCAGGGTTCATCTGGTCGATCAGCGGCCAGACGGCGAAGGCGCCGCCCACGGCCGCGAAAGCGCCGGTGGCCACATACAGAAAATCGCGGCGGGTGGGCTCTTCGCCACCTGCGGTCTGGGCTGGAGTCGCGTCTGCCAACGGAAATGTCCTCCGGACTAATAGTCGTAGGCCGCACCCCTCCCCCAATGGACAGGCACGGCGATAGATGCCAGCAACGAATACGACGCGGCGAATAACCGAGTGCCGGGACTCAACTCATGCGCTTCGTAGAAAAAGCAGGCGCGTCGCGTCGTTCTTTTGCCACCGCGAAAGCTAAATTGTCCACCCCCGGCCGGTTATGTGTCACGATGCCGCAAGTTTTTTCCGCCAAGCCACTGATAAGTCAGGAAAAAGCGCCCCGGCACCCGGCCCGGGCACGGTTTCCCGGCCGCCTGAAATCGGCAGTATTCCGCGAGTCACCCGATGCGCCTTGCGCTCTATGAGCCTGATATCCCTCAAAATGCCGGCACCATCATGCGGCTGGCCGCCTGCATGGGCGTTCCGGTGGAGATCATCGAGCCCTGCGGCTTCACCCTGTCCGACCGCCGCTTCCGCCGCGCGGGCATGGACTATCTCGATCACCTGGACCTCACGGTTCATCCCGCCTGGGACGCTTTCAGCGCCGCCCCGCCGCGCCATGACGGCCGGCTGATCCTGCTCACCACCCGGGCCGGGCCCGCCCACACGGATCATGCTTTTGCCCCCGGCGACACCCTGCTGCTGGGCCGCGAGAGCGCCGGGGTGCCCGATCACGTGCACGCAACGGCGGATGCCTGCGTCAAAATACCCATGCTGGACGTGCCCGGTTTGCGCTCGCTCAATGTTGCTGTCGCAGCCGCCATGGTACTCGGCGAGGCACTGCGCCAGACGGGCGGCTACCCGCCGCTTGCCCCGGCAAACGCATCCGGCTCCGGCCTGAACAGCCCCGCCGGCATGAAGACAATCGAAGAAGTGGAGTAACCCCCCGTGAGTGATGCAGCCCTCTCCCCGGCCCCGGCCGACTATGTCAGCGAAGACCACAAGGCCCGGGCGGCCGCTTGGTTCCGCCAGCTGCGCGACGAGATCTGCGCAAGCTTCGAGAAGCTGGAGGACGAGCTCACCGGCACCAATGCCGACAAGCCCGCCGGACGCTTCGAGCGCACGCCGTGGCAGCGCGGCGAGGCAGGCGAGGACCCATCAGCTTCCAAGGGTGGCGGCGGCGAAATGTCGATCATGAAGGGCCGCGTCTTTGAAAAAGTCGGCGTTCACATCTCCACCGTCTATGGAGAGTTTTCCGAAGAGTTCCGCCAGCAAATCCCCGGCGCCGAGGAAGATCCGCGTTTCTGGGCCTCGGGCATTTCCCTGATCGCCCATATGTGGAACCCACACGTGCCCGCCGTGCACATGAACACCCGCCACGTGGTCACCACCAAGGGCTGGTTCGGCGGCGGCGCCGACCTGACGCCGGTGCTCAACCGCTACCGCACCCAGGACTTTGAGGATTCCGTCGCGTTCCACGCCGCCATGAAGGCCGCCTGCGACCCGCATGGCGCCGATTATCACGACCGCTTCAAGCAGTGGTGCGACGAGTATTTCTTCCTGCCCCACCGCAACGAGCCGCGCGGGATCGGCGGCATCTTCTATGACCGCCACAACACCGGCGACTGGGACGCGGATTTCGCCTTCACCCGGGATGTGGGCTGCGCCTTCCGCGACATCTACCCTCAGCTCGTGCGCAAGCGGATGAATGATCCGTGGACGGAAGAAGAGCGCGACGAGCAGCTCATCCGCCGCGGCCGCTATGTGGAGTTCAACCTGCTCTATGACCGCGGCACCACCTTCGGCCTCAAGACCGGCGGCAATGTGGATTCGATCCTCTCCTCCATGCCACCCGAGGTGAAGTGGCCGTAAGCGCTGCCAGCACGAGGACAGTGGACAAAAGACAAAGGGGACGGCTCAGCAAGAGCCGTCCCCTCTTTTATGTGCCGGGGGCCGGTCCAGGGGTGGCGCACAAGCGCATCCGAAGGGGTGCAGGAGGCAGGTGCGGGGACCACACCCCGGCAGCATCACGCGTGGCCGGTAAGGCGGCCTCAGTCCTTGTAGTCGGTGCCGCGATACTTCATGTCGTGGCCGTGCTTGGGGTCTTCGTGATGGGCCTTGTAGGAGGAGCCGCGGTAATTCACCTTCTCGCCCTCCTTGTATTCGTGGTGGGCATCAACGTCCTTGTTGCCCTTCTTCACTTCCGTGCCGCGATAGATTTCTTTCTCAGACATTTGGTCACTCCATCATCGAGGGACGCCATGGCGCGTCAGCCATGAGGTGTGGCCCCGCCTGCGAGGGACCGGCGGAGACATATGCCGCCTGGCGGACACCAGACACCTCGTCCCGGTTGCTGCAAATCGGCCGGACGGGCCCAAACAGGCCCTCCGCCGGCTTGAGCTTTTGACGCATGCCCGATGCGGCGGCTCACAAGCTGAACTCCTGAAATCCGCACGAGTGATGTTGCCAGCATTAACCACGTTGGCAACCGAAAAATGCAGTATTCAGCGGCTTTATTTGCGCCAACCCTGGTCGTGTTCATACGTTGGGCAAGCATTGATGAATTGCTCAAAAGTTGAGCGCCCACAATTTGATCTGTTCGCCTAAAAAACAGCCCGCGCGCTTCTTTGCCCAATCGAAGTGCTGCCCTGTCCCCCGCCCCTGAACTGGTCCGGCGGGCGCGGCCACCAGCAGGCCGGTGCCGCGCCTGACGGGCCTGAAGTAGCGAAACCTTAATCAGTTCATTCTATTTCGAATTATACAACTTTGACTCAGCATGGACCCGGATGCGATGGCCGAGACGAGCACCCGAAACGAGCTGAACGCCGCACGGACCCTGAAAACCGGCCTGCCCGGTACCCGCCCCGGCATTCTCCTTATGATTGCGGCTGCGCTGGCCGGCCTCGTCGTCGTTGCGGTCATCGAGTATTTCGAGATCCAGCGGCACGCTGAAACCATCGCAGTCCGTAACGCCGAACGCCTCTCCCTGAGCTGGGCGACTTATCTGTCCGGCAATCTTCCGGGCATCGAGGACGTGCTGGCGGGTAAACCCGTCTCGGATGAGCAGCGCAAGGTCGTTGACCGTCTCACCGCCTTCCCGGACCTGTTCCGCTTCAAGCTGTTCGACGCGAGCGGCAATCTCATGCTGGTGTCGGACGCCATCGACCTGCCGCCGGAGACCCAGTCCCTCGGCCAGCACAACCCGAAGGCCAACCAGGTCATCCAGAGCGGGAGCCCCTACACCGCCTATGAGGACGGCACCGCCAAGGCCGACCGGCCGGATGTGTATGTGGAAAGCTACGTGCCGATCCTGCGCGACGGCCGGATCATCGGCGTGGCCGAGGTCTATGTGGACCAGACGGCGGATTCGGCGGCTGTCTTCAGCGACTTCCTGCATTTCCAGATCATGTCGATCCTGCTGCTGCTGGCGGCGCTGGCCATCCCCGGCGCCATTCTCGTGATCATGGTCCTGCATCTGCGCGCGACGAATGCCGACTTGAAGCAGGCGCGCGATGAAGCCTTGGCGGCGGAAAAGGCAAAGTCAGAGTTCCTCGCCACCATGAGCCACGAGATCCGGACACCGATGAACGGCGTCATCGGCACCGCCGACCTCATGGCCGGCACCGACCTTGACCCCCGCCAGCGCACCTTCATCGACATCATCCAGTCATCGTCGCGGGCGCTGCTCGACATCATCAACGACATTCTGGATTTCTCGAAGATCGAAGCCGGTCAGGTACCGCTGGTCGAAGAGCCGTTCAAGCTCAAGCGGATCGCCCAGGAACCCGCCCGCATGGTCACCGAGGCCGCCGCCACCAAGGGCATCGAGCTTGCCATCCGCGTCGCTCCCGGCACACCGCGCCGGGTGGTGGGCGATGCGGACAGGCTGCGCCAGATCGTGGCCAACCTCGTGGGCAATGCCGTCAAGTTCACCGAACGCGGCGAGGTCATCATCGAGATTTCAACCACCCCGCCCGCCATCCTCCCGGCTGAAGAACTCACAGCCATGCAGGACGCGGCCACCGGCGCCGCGGAGGATACCGGCACGGCCAATATCTGGGTCAGCGTGCGCGACACCGGCCCGGGCATTCCGCTGAGCGACCAGGCGCGGATCTTCGATCGCTTTTCGCAGGTGGATTCCTCCACCACCCGCCATCACGAAGGCACCGGGCTGGGCCTCGCCATCAGCCGTGGCCTCGTCCACCAGATGGGTGGCCGCATCGGTCTTGTCTCCACGCCCGGCGCGGGCTCCACCTTCTGGTTCATGGTGCCGCTGGCCAGGGCCGCCGACGAAGACCTGCCGCCCCAGCCGCCGGTGACAATCCGCGGCCTGCCGGTGCTCATCGTCGACGACAACGCCACCAACCGCTTCATCCTCGACGAGCTGATGGCCTCCTGGGGCTTCGAGACCACGCTGGTGCCAAGCGGCGCGGAAGCGGTGCGGAAGGCTGAACGCGCTGCCGCCCTGGGCCGCCCCTTCAGCCTTGTCCTGCTGGATCACCACATGCCGGGCAAGGACGGCGAAGACGTGCTGCGCGATTTGCGCAACTCGCCTGACTGCGCGGATCTGCCCGTGATCCTGCTGACCTCCATTCTCGAAAGCAGCTCGCTGGCCCGCTGCACCACCGATCTCGGGCTCAACGGCTTCATGGCCAAGCCCGCAGGGGCGTCTGACCTGCTCGACAAGATCATGGATGTGCTGTCTTCGGCCTCGGCAGGCACCGCCGCCACTCCGTCTCCCGCCGCATCAGACACACCTGCACCCGACCGCGCCACAGCCCGGCCCGCTGGTACCGCCGCGCCGGAAGCTGCAAGCGCCGGCACGCAGGTGGATGTGCTGGTGGTGGAAGACAACGCCGTCAACGGCATGCTCGCCCGCCACATGCTCGGCGACATGAACCTCACCCTTGCCACGGCAGAGAATGGCGAGGAAGCCGTCAGGATGTTCGAGGAACTGAGCCCGCGCGTGATGCTGATGGATATCTCGATGCCGCTGATGAACGGCTACGAAGCCACCGGCGCCATCCGTGCCATCGAGCAGCGCAAGGGCCTGCCCCGCACGCCCATCATCGGCACCACGGCCCACGCCATGCCCGGCGACCGCCAGCGCTGCCTTGATGCCGGCATGGACGACTACCTCGCCAAGCCGCTGACCATCACCGGCCTGCAGGCCGCCGTGAACACGGCCCTCGAACGCACGGATACAAAGACGGCCGCCGCCGAGTAGCGGCTGCGGCGCTAGTAAACCGTCGCCTGCACCACGGCCTTCAGCCGTTCGATGATCGAGAATTCGTCATCGGTGAAATCGCTGTCGATCCACCATTCCTCCACCTCCCGGTGGACGCGGCCCATTTCCGGGCCCTCGGGCACGCCTGCGGCCTTCATCATCGAACCGGTCAGCGGCAGCTCGGGCTTTTCCCAGCTGTCGCCCATGGCCAGCAGCGCCCGCCACTGGAACGCGTTGGTGGACTTGCCGTCTTCCGCCCAGCCCAGCATCACCCGGTCCTTGAACAGCTGAAGCCCCATCAGATAGAGCGCCCGGCGCACCTCGCGCATGGAGAGGTAGCAGACGATCTTGGTGGTATCCCTGTGCATGGCGATGATGCGATCGCGGTCGGCATTGGAGAGCTTGAGGCGCCTGGCCGCGCTCTCCGCTGTCTCGGCGCTGTCCACCAGCATGCCGAGCCGCAGCACGGGATCGCTCGAGAACAGCTGCGTCGTCTCGATGTCCACCGCCTTCTCGAACCGGTCGAGCCGCGCGGCCTCCGGCAGCACATCCGCCAGAATGCCCGCAGCCGCCATCGCCCGCAGCACCGGCACGGAATGGTCAGCGCCCACGAGCTTCAGCAATTCGGTTTGCACGCGCTCGGCGGAGAGCTGCGCAAGGCCCGCCTTGTTGTCGGCGCACGCCTTGAGGCCGGTCTCATCCAGCACCCCCCCGCCGTAGGACGCGGAGAACCGGAAGAAGCGCAGGATGCGCAGATAGTCTTCTTCAATGCGCGTGGCCGCGTCGCCGATAAAGCGCACCTTACGCGCCTTCAGATCGTCATAGCCGCCCAGCGGGTCATGCACCGTGCCGTCCGCATCCGCATAAAGCGCGTTCATGGTGAAGTCGCGGCGCTCCGCATCCCCCTGCCAGTCACCGGTAAACGCCACTTCCGCGCGGCGGCCATCGGTCTCGACATCCACCCGCAGGGTCGTCACCTCATAGGTCCGCCCGGCGGCGCCCACGGCCATCACCGTGCCGTGGTCCACGCCCAGGGGCACCATCTTGAAGCCCGCCGCCTCGATCTTACTGGCGGTTGCGTCCGGGGCATCGGTCGTGGCGATGTCCACATCCGTCACCGGTTCGCCCATCAGCGCGTTGCGCACACAGCCGCCGACAAAGCGCGCCACGGCGCCGTCCGCGTTGAGCGCGGCCATCAGCGCCTGCGTCTCTGCGTCCTTGAGCCACATCTGCATGCCGATGGATGGAATCTCGCTGGCCATTGGCCTTACTCCCCTCAGATACGCTGCGCCCCCGGCCGGTACATGCGGCGGGTGCCCGTCTTGTTATTCCTGCGGCGGCACCGGCTCATCCGCCGGCACCACATGGCCGGGAATGATCCGTCCGTCTTCATAGCGCGGCGGCACATAGGTGCCCTCCCCCGGCGTGCCGGAGAAGACCGCAAGCCATACGAGCCCCGCCGCCATGCACCCCACCCCGGCCACGATCAGCCAGGCATAGGGGGCATCATTGAACATGGGTCCCTTGATCGCCGCCTTGCGCCGCATCAATAGCGTGTACAGCGCCCAGACCACGAAGGGTATGGCAAACAGCAAAAGCTGAATCAGGATGATGCGCAGCATGGGTGCAGGCCTCCCTCAGGCGTCTTCGGTCTCGGGTGCCGCGGCAAAGCAGCGTTCGTAGAGATTGACGATCATCCCCGCCGTCGCCCCCCAGATGTAATGGCCGTCATAGGGCATGGCATAAAAGTGCCGCCGCTTGCCCTGCCAGGTGGCCGAATGGCGCTCATGGTTGTCCGGGTCCATCAGAAAGGCCAGCGGCACCTCGAAGGCTTCATCCACTTCCGCCGGGTTCAGCGTCAGCTCGAACCCCGGCCGCACGAACCCGACGACCGGCACCACGCGGAAGCGCGTGCCCGTCTCATAGGGATCGAGGAACCCGACCACATCCACATGCGCCCGGTCGAGGCCCACTTCCTCTTCCGCTTCCCGCAGCGCCGCGTCCACCGGCCCGTCATCCTCAGGGTCGATTCGCCCGCCGGGAAACGCCACCTGCCCCGCATGGCTCGACAGATCACCGGAGCGCTCGGTGAGCAGCACATGGATGCCGTCCTCATGCTCCACCAGCGGCACCAGCACCGCCGCCTCGCGGATTGCCTTGTCCACGTCGATGTCATTGGGGTCGTTGAGACGGAAATCGCCGTTCAGCGCTGCGTCCGTGCGGTCAAGCGCCGGCGGCTGCCGCCTGAGGCCGGCCATCAGCCTGATTCTGAATGTCTCGCTTGGGCGCATGAGGCAGAAAGTCTCTGAAATCAAAATCCGATGGCGAAAAGCAATGTTGCAGCCAGTCTAGCCCAGCTCGGCGGCCCGCTGCATCCTGAAGAAGACCCCGCCGCTCCACACGCCGAACCAGCTTTCGCCGTCCACATCATGCGTCTCGCCGAGCTCCACAAGCTCATAGAACACCGGACGCGCCAGCCGTGCCTCCAGCGCCCGCGCGCCGTCACCGCGCACATGCACGTATGGCGACGGTTCCTCCGTTTGCGGATCGATCTCGAAGCGCAACCCGTGCTCCTCGCCCGCCACGGCCACGTCACCCACATTGGTGGTAAAGGCCAGCACCTGATCGCGCCCCTCGCCCGCACGCTCCATCGATACGGCGATGAAGGGCACGTCCTCCACCTCGATGCCCGCCTGCTCCACCGGCGTCACCAGATGATAGGACCCGTCCGCATCGCGCCGCAGGATCGAGGCGAACAGCTTCACCAGCCGGTCGCGCTTTATCTCGCTGCCCTGGTAATGCCAGCCGCCATCCCTGGCGATTCGCATGTCGATGCTGTGCTTGTGCTTCGGCTCCCACTTATCCACCGGCGGCAGGCCGGACCGGGAGTCAAGCTCCGCCTCCTTGAGCCCCTTCACGGCATTTTCAACAGCTTCTTTTGCAGTCACGTCGCTCATGGCCTTCGCTTCGAAGTAGGGTCATAATCTGAACACAGCCGTCCCGGACAAGAAGCCGGAACGCCGGATTCACGAAAGGGCCGCGCCCTCGCCGCAAACGGTGCCGCGCAGCCTGAAAGCCGCCTTAACGGGCGCCGCCTCAGGACTATATGTAGGGTCATGACCTCACTGAGTGAAGCAAACGACGACGTTATCCGCGCGGTCGAGCAGACCGGCGACCAGATTTCCCGCGTCAAGGAGGCCATTGGCCGCCTCGTTTTCGGCCAGGAACAGGTCATCGAGCGGGTGCTGATCACCATTCTGGCCGGCGGTCATGGCCTGCTGGTCGGCGTGCCTGGCCTTGCCAAGACCCGCCTTGTGCACACCACCGGCATCGTGCTCGGCCTGTTCGACCGGCGCATCCAGTTCACCCCTGACCTCATGCCCGGCGACATCGTCGGCTCCGAGGTGCTGGAAGAAGGCGAAAACGGCCGCCGCTCCTTCCGCTTCATTCAGGGCCCGGTGTTCTGCCAGCTGCTGATGGCCGACGAAATCAACCGCGCCTCCCCGCGCACGCAATCAGCGCTGCTGCAGGCCATGCAGGAACGGCACGTGACGGTGGCCGGCCACCGCCATGAGCTGCCCCGCCCCTTCCACGTGCTCGCCACGCAAAACCCGCTTGAGCAGGAAGGCACCTACCCGCTGCCCGAAGCCCAGCTCGACCGCTTCCTGATGCAGATCGACGTCAACTATCCGGACATGGAAGCCGAGCGCCGCATGCTGCTGGAAACCACCGGCGACGTCGAAGCCACCGCCACCGCCGTGATGCGCGACGATGACGTGGAAGCTGCCCAGCGCCTTGTCCGCCGCATGCCGGTGGGTGAAAGCGTGGTGGATGCGATCCTCCAGCTGGTCCGCAGCGCCCGCCCCGAAGAGACCGACAACGAGGAAGTGCGTGACACGGTGGCCTGGGGTCCCGGCCCGCGCGCCAGCCAGGCGCTGATGCTCGCCGTGCGCGCCCGCGCCCTGATGGATGGCCGCTACGCCCCCAGCGTGGACGATGTGGTGGAACTGGCGGACCCGATCCTGCGGCACCGCATGGCGCTGTCCTTCGCCGCCCGCGCCGAGGGCACCACCGTCTCCGGCGTCATCGACCGTCTCTGCACCCCCTTCCGCTGATCTGACGCCACGGGAGCCCCACCCCAGCATGGCCAGACAGTCAGCAGACAGAGAATCCCAAGCCCGCGCCACGCGGGACGGGCTGGCCTATGGCCGCACGCCGGAGCGCCGCGAGGCTGAAGAGCTGGCCGACGCCCTGCCGCCCCTGCTGGTGGAAGCAGAGCGCATCGCCGCCACCGTTGCCCCCGGCATTCATGGCCGCAAGCGCACAGGCCCGGGCGAGACCTTCTGGCAGTACCGCCGCTACGAACAGGGCGACAGCGCCCACCTGGTAGACTGGCGCCAGTCCGCCCGCAGCGACAGGCTTTATGTGCGCGAGCATGAATGGGAAGCCGCCGAGACCGTGTGGCTGTGGCCCGACCTGTCGCCCTCCATGGATTTTGCCTCCGGCCGCGACCTGCCCACCAAGAAGCACCGCGCAACCGTCATCACCCTTGCGGTCGCCACCATGCTGATGCGCGGCGGCGAACGTATCGCGGGCCTCGGCACGCCGCTGCCGCCGGCAGCCGGCCGCACCGCCCTGCGCCGGCTTGCAAGCCACTACGCCTCTGAAAATCCGTATGCGGACAGCGATATCCCGGCTGACGCGCTGCCGCGGTTCTCCCGCGCCGTCATGGTGAGTGACTTCCTGTCCGACCCTGAAGCGATCGCTGCACGCATCCAGAGCCACGCCACAGCCGGTGTCCGCGGGCATCTCCTGCAGGTGCTGGACCCCGCCGAAGAAGATCTGCCCTTCCATGGCCGCACGGAGTTCGCTGGCATCGAGGAGGATGCGAGCCTCACCTTCGGGCGCGCGGAAACCATTCGCGATGCCTACCAGGCGCGCCTTGCCACCCACCGCGACGCCCTGCGCGCCGCCACCCGCCGTTTCGGCTGGACTTTCACCACCCACCGCACGGACCGCCCGCCGCAGACCGCCGTCCTGGCCCTGCACGCTGCCCTGTCCGGCGCCCCCATTCCCATGGAGCGCTGACGCAGCATGCTCGCCCTTGGTCCCATCGGCTTCGCAGCCCCCCTTGCCCTTGCAGGCCTCATCGCCCTGCCGGTGATCTGGTGGCTGTTGCGCGTCACCCCGCCGGCGCCTCACCGGGTGCGCTTTCCCGCCCTCAGGCTGCTGCGCGGCCTGCATGACGAGGAAGAGACCCCCGCCGCCACGCCCTGGTGGCTGATGGCCCTGCGCCTGCTGGCCGCCACCCTGCTGATCCTCGCTTTCGCCGAACCCGTGGCCAACCCGGCCCGGCAGGACGCGGGCACGGGCCCGCTGCTGCTGGTGGTGGATGACGGCTGGGCCTCAGCCCCCGGCTGGTCGCGCCGCCAGGCAACGCTCGACGGCATCCTCGCCACGGCAAGACGCGCCGGCCGCGATGTCGCCCTGCTCACCACCACTCCGCGCGCCGTCGCCACGGGTCTTGACGTGCTCACCGCTGATGACGCCACCGCCCGCGCCACGGCCCTGACCCCGAGCGCGCTGGCGCCGGATTATGCCGCCACCGCCACCCGCCTCACCGAAGCCGCCCTTCCGGACCAGGGCAGCTGGCAGGTGATCTGGCTGAGCGACGGGCTCAGCGGCGACAACGCCGATGCCTTCGCCGAGGACCTCGCCCGCCACGGCCCGGTCACCCTCATTGCACCATCCGCGGATGAAACAGCCCTGGCGCTGCTGCCGCCCGCGCAGCTGGGCCAGTCCATGGAAGTGACAGTGCTGCGCGCCACCGGCAGCGGCACGCGGAACGGCACCGTCGCCGCCATCGGCAAGCCGGGCCGCCAGCTCACCGAAGCGCCCTTCACCTTTGCCGAGGGCGAGACCGAAACCACCATCACCCTCGACATGCCGCTGGAGCTGCGCAATGCGGTGACATGGCTGGAAATCAGCGGCGAGAACTCTGCCGGGGCCGTCACCCTGCTGGATGACCGCTGGCAGCGCCGGACCGTTGGCCTCGTGGCGGGCACCAGCACCGAGGACGCCCAGCCGCTGCTGTCGGACCTCTATTATCTCCGCCGCGCCGTCGGCCCCTTCGCCGAAATCCGCGAGGCCCATGCGGGCAGTGACACGTCAGAGATCGAAGACCTGCTGTCGCGCCCGCTCTCCATGCTCATCACGGCCGATGTCGGCCAGCTCGTCGGCGATGATGCGGAGCGCGTGCGCCAGTGGGTGGAGGATGGCGGCACCCTTGTGCGCTTCGCAGGGCCGCGCCTTGCAGCGCAGACGGATGAGCTGATGCCCGTGCCCCTGCGCGGCGGCGGCCGGGCGCTGGGCGGCGCGCTCACCTGGGCCACGCCCCAGGGCCTTGCCCCCTTCGAGGAAAAAAGCCCCTTCGCGGGCCTCGCCATCCCCGAAGACGTCCAGGTCCACCGCCAGGTGCTGGCCGACCCGACCGCGGACCTGTCGAGCCACACCTGGGCACGGCTCACCGACGGCACACCGCTTGTGACCGCGACCCGGCGGGGCGACGGCTGGCTGGTGCTGTTCCATGTCTCCGCCGACACCGACTGGTCGAACCTGCCTATCTCGGGTCTTTACGTTGAAATGCTCCGCCGCGTCTTGGATCTGAGCCGCGGCACCGGGGCGGGCGAGCAGGATGCCCAGCGCTTGCTGCAGCCCTACCGCGCCCTGGACGGCAATGGCCGCCTCGTGGCTCCTCCCGCCCTCGCTGAACCCCTGCCGCTTCTCGCCGTGGCAGACACACGCCCCGGCCCGACCCATCCACCGGGCCTCTACGGCACCCAGGACGGCTTCCGCGCCCTCAACGTGATGGACGGCTCCGCCCGCCTCGCCCCGCTTGAAACGGGTTTCGCGGCCTCAACCGAGGCCTATGCGGGCAGCAGCGAAACCGCACTCAAGCCTGCCCTGCTGACACTCGCCCTGCTCCTGCTACTGGCCGACGGCGTGATCGCGCTGATCCTGTCCGGCCGCCTGCGCCTGCCGCCGGCCATCATGGCCCGCCTGCGCAGCGGCACCACGGTAGCCGCCCTGACAGCCCTGCTCGCGGTCCCCGTCGCCGTCATGGCCATGGGCACAACGCCTGCAAAGGCGCAGACGACCAGTGCCGAAGACGAGATTGCCCTTCTCGCCACCCTCGATACGCGCCTTGCCTATGTCATTACCGGCAATAGCCGCGTCGATGAAATGAGCCGTGCGGGCCTCACCGGCCTCAGCCAGGTGCTGCGCAGCCGCACCGCCATCGAACCGGCGGACCCGCTGGGCGTCGATGTGGAGCGTGATGAACTTGCCTTTTACCCGCTGCTCTACTGGCCCGTGCTGCCGGAGCAGAAGGACCTGTCGCCGGAAGCGCTGGCGCGGGTGGACAATTACATGAAGCGCGGCGGCACCATCCTGTTCGACACCATGGACCATCAGCGCATCGAGGCCATCGGCGCGTCACCGGGCAACGAGGCCCTGCGCCGCCTGCTCGGCAATCTCGACGTGCCGCCCCTTGAGCCGGTCAGCGAAGGCCATGTGCTGACCAAGGCCTTCTACCTGCTGCAGACCTTCCCCGGCCGCTGGGCCGGTGGCGACTTGTGGGTGCAGGCACAGGGCGATGCGGGCGAGACCCCCGGCACCCTTAACCAGGATGGCGTGACGCCGCTGCTGATCGGCGCCAATGACTACGCCGCCGCCTGGGCCGTGGATGCGCGCGGCCTGCCCATGGCCAAGCCCGTGCCCGGCGGTGAGCGCCAGCGCGAGATGGCCCGCCGCTTCGGCGTCAATCTCGTGATGTATGCGCTGACCGGCAATTACAAGGCAGACCAGGTGCACGTGCCGGCCCTGCTGGAAAGGCTGGGCCAATGAACGCGTCTCTTGCGAACATGGAAAGCTGGCAGCTCGGCTTCGCCCCGCTGGTGCCGGACTGGCTGCTCACCGCGGGCACCATTGCCGTCGTGCTGCTGCTGGTGCTGGCGCTGACCCGCCGCGGCCCCGGCGTGTGGTGGCGCGGTATCGCCTATGCAGCCCTGCTCGTGGCCCTGCTCAACCCCTCCGCCCTGCGCGAAGAACGTGAACCCGTCACGGATGTGGCGGTGCTGGCCATCGACCGCTCCCAGTCCAACCGTCTTGCCGATCGCGGCGACCGCACCGAGGCACTGGCCGCCGCCATGCGCGACCGGATGGACGCGCAACCGGGCCTTGAACTCCGCGAAGTGGACGTGACCGACAGCCTCGGCCTCGGCACCGATGACGCTTCAGGCAGCACTGCCGGCGGCACGCGCCTGTTCTCCGCCATCGAGGACGCCATTGCCGATGTGCCGCCGGAGCGCATCGCGGGCATTGTCGCCATCACCGACGGGCAGATCCACGATCTGGCCCCGCGCGCGCTGGCGACCACGGGCGCGCCCTTCCACGCGCTGCTCACCGGGCCCGACGACGAAATCGACCGCACCCTGACCATCGAGGACGCCCCGCGCTTCTCCATCGTCGGGGAAACCATGACCCTCAAGCTGCGGGTGGATGATGCAGGCGCGGAAGATACGACCCGCATCGCCCAGCTCGAGATCCGCATTGACGGTGAAGCGCTGCCGCCTGTCACCGTCACCACCGGCCGCACCGAGGAAATCGAGATCGAGCTGGAGCATGGCGGCGAGAACGTGATCGAGATCGAGGCCGCGCCGGGCCCCGGCGAACTGACGCTCGAAAACAACCGCGCCGTGGTCATCGCCAACGGCATCCGCGACCGCCTGCGCGTGCTGCTGGTGTCCGGTGAGCCCCATGCGGGCGAGCGGACCTGGCGCAACCTCCTCAAGGCCGACCCCGCCGTTGATCTCGTCCACTTCACCATCCTGCGCCCGCCGGAGAAGCAGGACGGCACACCGATCAACGAGCTGTCGCTGATCGCCTTCCCTACCCGCGAGCTGTTCTCGGTTAAGCTCAACGAGTTCGACCTGGTGATCTTCGACCGCTATCGCCGCCGGGGCGTGCTGCCGGTCGCCTATCTCAAGAACATCGCCGATTACGTGGACAATGGCGGCGCGCTGCTGATGGCGGCGGGACCGGATTTCGCCTCCCCCTTCTCCATCTTCCGCACGCCGCTGGCAGGCGTCCTGCCCGCAGCACCCACCGGCGAGGTCATCACCGGCGGCTACCACCCGACCGTGACCGATCTCGGCCGTCGCCACCCGGTGACAGCCGGTCTTCCGGGGGCGGACCAGTCGCCGCCGCGCTGGGGCCGCTGGTTCCGCCTGATCGACGCGGAAATGGCCACCGGCGAAAACCTGATGGAAGGCCCCGGCGGCAAGCCGCTGATGGTGCTGGACCGGGTGAAGGAAGGCCGCGTTGCCCAGCTCCTGTCGGACCATGCCTGGCTGTGGACCCGCGGCTATGAAGGCGGCGGCCCCCAGGCCGAGATGCTGCGCCGCCTCGCCCACTGGCTGATGAAGGAGCCGGACCTCGAGGAGGAAAAGCTCCGCGCCTCGGCCCAGGGCGGCACCCTGACGGTGACCCGCCAGACCATGGCAACGGAAACCCCGCCCGTGACCGTCACCCGCCCGGACGGCACCACCGAAAGCCTGACCCTGAGCGAGGACAGCCCCGGCCGTTTCACCGGGCGCATGCAGATCGACCAGACGGGCCTCTACCGGCTGAGCGACGGCATCGAAACCGCGATCACCGCAGCAGGCCCGCTCAACCCCAAGGAATTTGCCGATGTGCGGGTAACACGCACCCAGGTGGGCGGCCTCGTGGACGAGACCGGCGGCAGCGCGCGTTTCATCGAGGACGAGACAGCGCCGGATATCCGCCGCATCCGCCCCGGCCGCACGGCCTCGGGCTCCGGCTGGATCGGCCTCAATGCCAATGAGGAATATGCGGTGCGCGCGGTGAGCGAACACACCCTCATCCGCCCGGAACTGGCCTTGCTGATCGCCCTGGGGGCCTTCATGCTGGCCTGGCGCCGCGAGGGCCGCTGAGCCCCGCACGCAACGCCGCCTCAGCGGGTCTTGAGCATTGCCCCGGCCACATCTTCCTCAGCACCCGGAACGAGCGGCAGCCACAGGAGCCGGTCCGGGTCATAAGGCTGCGGCATCACCACCCGCCCGCGCGGCACCTGGCTGAAGCCCACCCGCGCATAATAGGGAAGATCACCCACCAGCAGCACCAGCCGGTGGCCCATTTCAGCGGCAAGACGCAGGCTTTCCTTCATCAGAGCAAGACCTGCGCCCTTGCCCTGCACTTCCGGCGCCACCGCCAGCGGACCAAGCAGCAGCGCTGCATCCATCTGTGATGACGCATTGGGGCCGATCATCACCGGCCAGTAGCGGATGCTGCCGACAATGGCGGTGTCCCCCTCACGCATCGCAACCAGCGACAGGGCATCGATGGGCTCCACGCCCTCGCGCAGGCGGTAGGACGCCTTGGCATACCGGCCGGGGCCGAACACGCGGTTCTGCAGGGCGGAGATGGCGGGTTTGTCAGCAGCGATTTGCGGCCGCACCGCGAAGGATGCGGGGGATACGGATGAAGACATGTGGGAAGTCCAGGTCAACCGGCCGGCAGACGAAAGAGATATCGCATGCCTTGATCCGGTTGCGCCGCGTCGGGCCGGTGATTACGCGGCGGCTGCAGGAAGCGGAAGACATGCAGCGTCCATCACCGGCATCACCCGTCGCCGGGCACCGGTGAGGCGCAACATCTGTCGTCGTCGTTCGCAGCGCGGAAACATCGCGTCTGAAATCCTCTGCCGCGCGCCGGTCAATCGGAGCGCCTTCATGGAAGCCGCGCTTTTACACGCGCCCGTGCCCCCCGTAAAGCCGGAATACAGCCGTGGCACGGCAGCACTCAGGCGCCCCCGCCGTGCAAAACGGCCCGGCTGACCCCTTGCCGGATGGCGTGAAGCGCACGCTTGTGCGCCCAGCGCCGGTCACGGGTCAGCAGGTCATAGGCCTGCACCGAAGTGGACATCCAGATAAAATCCGCAGCGTCCGCCGCCGACCATCCGCCGGCCAGTGCCCCATCGGCTTCCAGAGAACGGGCCAGCTGCTGCCACACTTTCAGAAGCTCGCGCATCCGGTCATTCCACGCCGCCGCCGCATCTTCGTCACTTGCCCTTAGGCGAACAATGTCGCGGGCCACCGGCACGATCTCACGCACAAAATCGAGCCACACCGTCACCGCACGGGCAAGACGGACCGCCGGGTCCTTTTCGGCAAGTGCTGCCGAAAAAGCCTCGAATATGCCCAACCGGTCATCCGTCCGCTTCAACAGCGCCATCAGCAGGCCGCCGCGCGAGCCGAAATGCACATAGACACTCTGCCGCGTGATACCCGCCGCCGCCGCGATATCCGCAATGCTGGCGGATGCCCCCTGTTCCATTACCAAAGCCCAGGCGGCGTCCAGAATATGATGCCGTGTGCGGGTTGCGCGATCAATATTTGACATGTGTAAAATTCGTTCCTATTTGACACGCGTCAAATTACAGAGGAGCGCCTCCCATGCCAAGCACTTCCCAGACCAGCCGGATCGACCGGCTGCTTGCCGCCTATGCAGATCACCCGCCACAGAGCGTCCCGTCCCGCGCGCAATGGGAATCCCTCGCAAGCCTCGGCGAAGACCGACCGGTCGCACTGGTCAACTATTTCCGCTTTCGTCAGCAGGCGGTCTACCCGGATGGACGCGGCGACACTGTGTCAGGCCACGAGGCCTTTAGCCGCTACACAGCGGTCAGCGGCGACGCGCTCACGCGGGCCGGAGGTCGTTTTCTCATGTTCGGCAAACCGACCGTCCCCCTCATCGGCAATGACCGTCCCTGGGACCTCGTTGCCATCGGCAGCTATCGCTCGCCGCAGGGTATCTTCACGATTTTCGAAGATCCGGAGTACCGCGCCTGCATGATGCACAGGACCGCTGCCGTCGAGGACCAGCTCGTCACCGTCTGCGTTCTGTGACGCACGGCCATCAAGAGCCTTTGCTCCGCGCCCACTTCCCGCTAGCTTGCCCGCCAAACCCGCTGTTCACATGCGACGTCAAAAGCAAGATTGACCGACAACGAGGAGGTATGACGCACAATGGGTGTTCTCGACGGTAAAGTGGTTCTGGTGACGGGCGCGGCCCGCGGCATCGGCAAGGAATGCGCCGTGCTCGCAGCCCGCGAAGGCGCCAAGGTGGTGGTCAACGATCTCGGCGGCGGCGTGTCCGGCGGCGATTCCGGTGACGCTGGTCCGGCGCAGGAAGTGGTTGACGAGATCAAGGCCGCCGGCGGCGAAGCCGTGGCCAATTCCGACAGCGTGTCCGACCGCAAGGGCGCGGGCCACATGGTCGAGCAGGCCATGGACGAGTTCGGCTCCCTCAACGTGGTCATCAACCCGGCCGGCATCCTGCGCGACAAGATGTTCCACAAGATGGATGACGAGGACTGGGACGCGGTCATCAACGTGCATCTGCAGGGCGCCTACAACGTCGCCCGCGCCTCCATCCAGCACTTCCGAGACCAGGAAGACGGCGCCTATGTGATGTTCACCTCCACCTCGGGCATCATCGGCAATATCGGCCAGGCCAACTATGCCGCCGCCAAGATGGGTGTTGCCGGCCTGTCGCGCATCATCGCCATGGAAGGCGCCATGAAGAACGTGCGCTCCAACATCATCGCGCCGTTTGCCTGGACGCGCATGATCGCCACCATTCCGGTGAAGGACGAGGAAAGCGCCAAGCGCGTCGAGCGCATGAAGAACGCCATGCGCGCCGACCAGGTGGCCCAGCTCGCCGTCGCCCTCTCCGCCCCGTCGGACGTCTCCGGCCAGATTTTCGTCGCCCGCGGCAACGAACTGTTCCTGATGAGCCAGCCGCGGCCGCTGCGCGGCATGACCCGCATGGAAGGCTGGGACCCGACCTCGATCCTGGAACACGCCTTCCCCGCCATGAAGGCGGACATGCCGGATCTTGGCAATACGGGCTCCGTCTTCACCTGGGAACCGGTCTGATCCGGCATCCCCTGCAAGACGCAGACATCAGCACACAAACAAAAAGGGCGGCCCCGCAAGGAGCCGCCCTTTCTGCTGGATGCACCACACTTACTCGGTGGTGATGATGCCGTCCGGTGCCTCGTCATCAAGGCCGATGCGCCAGGTATTGTCCGGCCGGTCGCCGTCATATCGCACGGACATCGGCAGCGCTTCGTGGAAAGCCTTGAGCACCGGGTCGTCGGAAATCTCGACGCCCGTTTCCACACCGCTGATCACGCACGGATCGCGGTCGCTGCGATTGATGCCGCCCAGCGAAGTGGTGCACTGGCGCTGCGCGGTGTTGATGATGCGGCGGTGACGCTGTTCGAGCGTGCGCAGGGCTTCCTCGTCCTTGGGAAGCAGCGCAACAACGACGGTGGTCTCACCGGTTGCTTCCGCCTCGCCCGACATATGGCCCTCATGGCCGTCAGCCTGCGCCGCGGTGGCGCCCGCCAGCACGAACGCACTCGCCATGGCAGCAGGCACAATTGTCTTACGCATGAACTCAAGCATGGTGTCGCCTCCTGGGTGCTCAGGCACCCTGTCATTCTTTCGGGGGGATTAAGCGGCACGCAGGGACGGAGGGGATATCGCCCAGGGGGGGGGGAACAGGGCTTGGGAAAGTACCGTCCCTGCGTGTCGCGTATGAGGAAAACGCGCTTGGCCGCCGCTGGTTCCCCGGCGGGCTCAAACTTTTTTACTTTTTCCACCAAGGAAACAGGCTTGTTCCAGGACGCCTGTTTATGTCCGGCGTCCGCGGCCCGATATCTGCCTCAACACGGGACGCCCGGCATATGGCCGGTGCCGCGCCCCCCACCCCGCTCACAGGAGGCAGACATGGTCGATATCCGCCATTTCGACGATCATCCCCACACCCGCCTGCCCTGGCTTGATGCCTATCACCACTTCAATTTCGGCCCCCACCGCCATGTGGGCCGCAATGGCTGGGGCAGCCTGCTGGTCTGGAACGACGACACCATCGATCCCCACACGGGCTTCGACATGCATGGCCACCGGGACATGGAGATCATCACCTATGTCCGCGAGGGCGCCATCAGCCACCAGGACCATCTGGGCAATGAGGGCCGCACCGAGGCCGGCGACGTGCAGGTGATGTCCGCCGGCAAGGGCATCATGCATGCGGAGCACAATCGCGAGGAGGCGCACACACGCATCTTCCAGATCTGGATCGCACCGGAAAAACCGGGCGGCACCCCGCGCTGGGACCAGGCGGCCTTCCCCAGGGAAGACCGGTCCGGCCAGCTCGTGGCGCTCGCCTCCGGCCAGGGCCACGAGACCGCCCTGCCCATCCGGGCCGATGCGGCCGTGTTCGGAGCAACGCTTGCACCGGGCCAGACCGTGACCCACAGCCTCGGCGAGGGCCGCTACGCCTATCTCGTCCCCGCCCGCGGCGCTGTCACGGTCAATGGTGATCTCGTCCCGGCGCGTGCCGGGGCTGCCATACGGGACGTGGCGGAAATCACGATCACCGCAGCGGACGGTGAGGCGGCCGAAATCCTGCTGGCGGACGTGCCCGCCTGACGCGAGATGATCCGTCCGCCCACAAACAAAAGACCCCGCCGGTCACCCGGCGGGGTCCTCTTGTCAGCTAGCCTGAGCGAGCTTACTCGGCAGAAGCTTCGGCCTCGACATTGACCTCGGCCTCGGCGTCGCCTTCGACAGCTTCTTCAGCTTCTTCAGCGGCTTCCTCGACAGCTTCACCGGTCTCCTCGGCAGCTTCTTCCGCGCCTTCGACGGCGTCCTCAGCGGCTTCTTCAGTCGCTTCGGCGGCCTCTTCAGCAGCTTCGCCGGTGGCTTCGGCAGCAGCTTCCACGTCGTTTTCCGCTTCGGTCATCACACCGGTCTCGACAGTGGCACCGGCTTCCACGCCGGCTTCCATTTCGTGGTGCTCGGCGAAGGCCGGGGTTGCCATGGCAAAGCCGGCGGCAAGGGCAAGGGCGGACACGGCCGTGGTGGCGGTCTTGAGGTTCGTCATGTGTTTGTCTCCAAAACTTTAAGATCCCGGCGAGAAAACAAGCGGAGGGTCGTGTGGGTTCCCTCTGGGCTCATCGCTCGTCAAAAAAACCGGCGGGAGCGCCCCTCTGTGCAACGCCCCCGGGGTGTGGCCGGCATCGGGGCATCGCCTGCCGAACCGTTCCACGTGCAATTGGATCAACCTCAATTGTGTAGTTTTTGTGTCCGAAATTCCGCACCTGCGAAATCGCGCACGAACGGCCGGGATCAGGGCCCTGCAGCCGCGAAAAGTCAGCCGTAGAGGATCGACATCACCATGTCCGGCAGGCCGGTGAAGATGGACACCAGATACAGCACATAGGCCGTCAGGAAGAGCACGCCCTCGGCCCGGCTGATTCTCAGCCCCGTCACCATGACCGGCACCATGATCGCCGTTGCTGCCACCATCACCCACACGTCATAGCGGGCGATCTGCGCGGCCACCGGCGTCTCGGTGATGAAGCCGGTGACGCCGAGAATGAGCAGCAGGTTGGAAATGTTGGAGCCGATGATATTGCCCACCGCCACGCCCGCATGCCCGCGATAGGCCGCCAGCAGCGACACCGCAAGCTCCGGCAGCGATGTGCCCACCGCCACCAGCGACAGGCCGATCACCGCTTCCGACACACCCATGGACAGGGCGATCTCGGTGGCGCCCTGCACCAGGAATTCCGCCCCCTGAACAACGCCCACAAGGCCAATCAGGATGGCGGGGATGGCATAGATGAATTTGGGCGGGATGCCCTTGTATTCGGCAACTTCCGCCTCGCGCCGCTCGGCGGACGGCGCATTGCGCACCATCTCCGCCCAGTAGCTGAACACCAGATAGAAGACGAGCAGCACCACCATCGCCGTGCCCTGCCCCGGCGTGATGAGCCCGGTAAGCGCCACCATGGCAACCCCGAAGCTGACCGCGAGCAGGAACAGCCCGTCGCGGAACACCATGCGCGGGTCAACGATGATCGGCTGCACCAGCGCGGTCGCCGCCAGCACCAGCAGGATGTTGGAGATGTTGGAGCCAATGACGCTGCCCACCGCGATGTCCGGCGTCCCCGTCATCGCCGCATTGATCGCCACCGTCAGTTCCGGCGTCGAGGTGCCGATCGCCACCACCGTGAGGCCGACGAAGACCGGCGAGATGCCGAGCCGTTCCGCCAGCGCTACCGCGCCGCGGATCAGCGCTTCACCGCCACCTGCCAGCAAGAGAAGACCACCCAGTACCAGCAAGTAGCTCATCGCCCGTCCTTGTAAGCTCGCGTCCGGAAGCGGCCCTGAAACCGCCCGTGGCCTCCGCACAGGTCACGCGCACAGGTCACGCGCGGAGGACCGCCAAGATATAAGGCACAACGCCCCTTTTGCCGACCATGCGGACCCGCACCCCATGCGCGGCGGCGCAATTCGGCAGGCGCCAGATGCACCCCGGCAACACTCGTGCGCAGTCGAGGCACTTTCCGTGCCCGCCCGCATATGGGCAGGCGGCCACATTCAGGGCACCACCCGATGGTGCAACCCCGCCTGCCCCTGTAAGGTTCCGCCGGAAACGGACAATCGAAAGCCGGACAGCAGATCCGGCGCGCCACAACACATAACGGGGGAAAGCGGCATGAGCGGCTTCAGTGAGTATGACCAGTATGACGCGCTCGGCCTGGCGGACCTTGTCCGCCGCAAGGACGTGACGCCGACAGAGCTGCTGGACGAAGCCATCACCCGCCTCGAGCGCGTGGACACAGCCCTCAACGCCGTGCCCCTGCGCCATTATGACGAAGCCCGTGCGCAGATCAGCCGCGGCCTGCCCGACGGCCCCTTCACCGGGGTGCCCTTCCTGCTGAAGGATCTGCACCTGCTGCTCACCGGCACGGTCACCACCTATGGCTCCGGTGCCTTCACCGGCAATATGGCCGACCACAATTCCACCCTCACCCAGCGCTACCTGGATGCGGGCATGGTGATCTTCGGCAAGACCAATTCGCCGGAGTTCGGCCTTGCGGGCACCACCGAACCCCGGCTCTACGGCCCCACCCGCAATCCGTGGAACACGGAGCATTCCCCCGGCGGCTCCTCCGGCGGCGCGGCAGCAGCCGTTGCGGCGGGCGTGCTCCCGATCGCCAATGCATCCGACGGCGGCGGCTCCATCCGCGTGCCTGCGTCCGCCTGCGGCCTGTTCGGCCTCAAGCCCACCCGCGCCCGCACCCCCATGGGGCCGGACCGGGGCGAAGGCTGGGGCGGCATGTCGATCAGCCACGCCGTCAGCCGCTCGGTGCGCGACAACGCAGCCCTGCTGGACGCAACCTGCGCGCCCGCGCCGGGGGATCCCTATGCGGCCCCGGCACCGGCGCGGCCCTATCTGGACGAGGTAACCACCGAGCCGCGCCGCCTGCGCATCGCCCTCACCGCGACCGGCCCCAACGGCAACAGCGCCGACACGGAGGTGCAGGCGGGCCTTGATGCCACCGCCACCCTGCTGCGCGAGCTGGGCCACGAGGTCATCGAGGCCGCCCCGAAGGTGGACCCCGCCGACATGGCGCTTGCGCAGATATCCCTCATCGCCAGCAACATCGCCCTGACCCTCGACATGCGCAGCGAGGCATTGGGCCGTCCGGTCACCGAAAACGACGTGGAGCACATCACCTGGGCCATCGCCCAGAACGGCCGCGGCCTCACCGCCGCCGACTATGCCCGCGGCACGCTGACCATCCACCGCCTGGGCCGCCTGGTCGCCGATTTCATGACCGAGCAGAAAGCGGACCTGCTCCTGTCCCCCACCCTGGCGCTGCCGCCGGTGAAGCTGGGCACGGTCAACATGGATAGCGAGGACATTGCCGCCTATCTCGACATCAACGCCCGCTACATGCCGTTCCCCGGCCTGTTCAACATGACCGGCCAGCCCTCCATGTCCGTGCCCCTGCACTGGACGGAAGCGGGCCTCCCCGTTGGCATGATGTTCACCGCACCCTTCGGCGACGAGGCCACCCTGTTCCAGCTCGCAGGCCAGCTTGAACGCGCCCGGCCGTGGGGCGACCGCCGCCCGCCGGTCCACGCAGCCGGCTAGACGCGCTTACACGACAGGTGCCTACCAGTAGACCGTGGTCCGCCGCCGCGTGAGGGCTTCCTCGATCCGCAGCCGCGTGCCGGGGCTCGTGCCCTCCGGCAGCGCATCGGGCGGGAAGAACCCGATTTCGGCAATCTCGAACCCCAGATGCGGCGCAGGCCCCGCCTCCTCCCAGTCCGGCACCTCGTAGACCAGCACGTGGTCGGATTTGAGCTGCAGGAAATTGGCGTAGGCACCGACGAGGTTCATGTCCCCCAGCGCGCGGATGCCCGCTTCCTCGTGCAGTTCGCGGGCCACCGCCGCCTCCAGCGTTTCGTCCTTGCCGACGCCGCCGCCGGGCATGAACCAGCCGGGCACATAGGTATGGCGGATCAAAAGGACGTGTCCCTCATCATTGCGCACCAGCGCGCGCACCCCCAGCGTCACCGGGCGGAACAGCGCCGCATGCAGGCGCTTGAGGCGATAGCCTACCTGCAAAACCCGCCACAGCAGCGGCTGCACGAGGCCCCGCGCCCGGGGAATATCTCCCGCCTGACCTTTGGGTCCTGCCTGTCCTTTGGGTCTCGCCCACATATCCCCGGCCATTCACGCTCCCCTGCCGCACTCTGCGCAAACTGTTTCAAACTTGCCGGATGTTTCGGTCGAATCCGTCAGGCCGCCTAAAGCGGACCGTCACCGGCGCACGCGCAGCATAAGCGCCATGATTGCGATTGAAACAACCTCCTCCGGCCGCGCCCGGGAGGCATGGCTTGCCCTCGAGGCCCTTGCCAACCCCAAGGCCGCCCATCGCCGCCGCAAGGCAGACCGCCTGGCCGCCCTCGCCAAGGGCCGCAAAGCGCTGGACCGCCTGCGCGCCATGCCGCACATGCCGGCCCTGCCGCCCCACCTGGCGGAAGCCGTGGCCGCCATCGAGACCCTGGAGGCCGCCGTCCTGTCGCTGGACAGCATCGGCCACCGCCTCGCTGATGCAGGTGAACTGGTGGACGCCGCCGAACAAGCCGACCGCACGGACCTGCCCGCCGATGCCGAAGACGCCGCCCGCGCCCTTTTGGCCGAGCGCTATGACGAGCTGCGTGAGGATATCGACCGCATTGCCCGCACCGCCTATGCAGGCCGGGTGAACCTGCTGGACGGCCTCGGCGGCGAACTGACCGTGCCGCTGGATGCCCGCGGCCGCTCCAGCGCCGCCATTCCCGGCGTCAATGCCACCAGCGAAGCGGAAGGTCTGGCCCTGCCTGCGCCCGAGCTTGCGTTCGCCACCGCCGCTGAACGCACCGCGATCCGCCAGGCGATTGCCGCCGCGCGCCAGCAGGCCGCAGCCTTCGCCGCCCGCTTCGAGGTGGATGCAGCTTTGCTGGCCGCCCGCATCCAGCCCGAACCGCCTACCTCCGGACGCCGCCGCAAGGCCCGCCGCCGGGCTCCCGACGCGGGGGCACACGCGGCCGATCCGGACTCGTATAGCGCGCACTCTGCCAAGGAACCTGTCTGAAAACGCGCTTAATACACGTTTAACGTGTATTTGGGTAGTGTCAGACCATCGAAGCGCGAGCAGAGCTTCATGGGGACACCAATGGCGCAAGACAGCGAACTGAATTTCAGCCGCATCAATCTCCTCATCGTCGAGGACAATCTCTTCATGCGCAATCTCTACAGCGCCATCCTGCGCGCCATGGAGTTTGAACAGATCCGCATGGCATCCGACGGCTCGGAAGCCTTTGAACTGATGCGCGACTTTCCGCCGGACATCATCATCACCGATGCCGCCATGCAGCCGCTGGACGGCTTCGACTTCGCCCAGCTGGTGCGCAATGCCGCCGACAGCCCGAACCCGCTGGTGCCCATCATCATGGTCACCGGCTACCACAACCGGGCCAGCGTCGAGCGCGCCCGCGATGTCGGCATCAATGAGTACCTCGCCAAGCCGGTGACGCCCGCGGGGCTTTACTCGCGCATTCACCAGGTCATCACCCGGCCCCGGCCCTTCGTCCGCACGCCGACCTATTTCGGGCCCAACCGGCGCCGGCGCACCAATCTCGCCTTTTCAGGCCCCTTCCGCCGCGCCAGCGACAAGCGCATCGGCCCGCCGACCCGCGCCGAAGCAAGGGCCCATGGCCGCCTGCGCCGCAAATCGCAGGGCTTTTTGCACGATACCCAGAACACCGTGGGCGTCATGAACATGACCGGCACCGACGGGCCCACCGCCGATGATTGGGGAATGATCTGATGACCGCCGAATTCATCAAGCCGGACAACCGCCTGAAGCTGATGGTGGGCGACAACCTCCCCGCCGAGATTCCCGGCGACATCAACCGGGCCGCCACCGAGGCCATCGCCGAGGCCACCATCACCAGCGCCACCATCGCCATCGGCGATGAAATCGACCGCCTGTGGCAGCTGGTCGATAACAACGATCCCGGCCAGTTGCTGGATGTGGACCGGATCTTCTTCATCGCCCACGACCTGCGCGGCCTCTGCCCCACCCTCGGCCAGCCTATCGCCGGGTCCATCGCCGATGCCCTGTGCACTTACATCGAGTCCGCCAAGGAAGCGGGTTTCGTGCCGCGCGCCAACACGATCTGGCTGCATGTGTCGTCGCTCAAGCGAGCGGCGGAGGAAAAACAGGCCGCCGACACGCTGGGCCGCTACCTGATCGACAGCCTCTGCGCCCTGCGCCACAAGGAATTGTCCCAGGCCTGTCCGGGCTATTGCGATTGCGACTATCGCCCCGGCCATCCCTCCCGCGCATCCGGGTCCCCGCAGGACGACGCGGATCGCGAGGACAGCTGACCGCCACCGAAAATGACGCCCTCGTCATCTTCTTCACAAACCTGCCCGCGCCCACTAAGCTTTCGCCATGCGTGGTGACAGAGCGGCACAAAAGCCGCCGCCCGCGCCCCTTGCGGCCTGAAGCAGGCGTGCACCCTCACGCCTCCCCTGGCCGTGCGAGCTCAGGAGGAAACGGCATGAGCCAGCCAACCAACGACCAGAAAAGCTTCACCGTCGATCCGGCCTACGAGGCCGTGGCGCCGGACGATTTCGGCGCGATGATCGAAGTCGACCGCTATGGCAGCCGGTCGGACGCCTTCGACAAGATCATTTCGGCGACCCATGATCATTTCTGGGACCCGATGGACACCCGCTATATCGACTTCTCCGCGCCGTTTGATCTCGACAAGGACTATCTGGTCGACCCGGATCAGAGCATCGAGCTGCGCATGGCCATCGGCGACAAGCTGGATGAAGCGCAGAAGATCAAGCTGGTGAACCTCAACACCCAGTGGAGCCTGTCCTCAATCCTCCACGGCGAGGCCGGCGCGCTGGCGCTCTCCGCCTCCCTCTGCCACATCCTCAAGGACCCGGGTGCGCAGGAATACGCCGCCAACCAGACCCGCGAGGAAGCCCGCCATGTCACCGGCTTCTCCAACTACATCAAGGCCCGCTGGGGCAAGCCCGTGCCTTGCGGCCCCGCCCTGCGCAACCTGCTGATCGAGCTCGTCAACTCACCGCTGGTGTGGAAGAAGATCGTCGGCATGCAGATGATGGTGGAAGGCCTGGCCATGGGTGCCTTCGCCTCCATGTATCGCTGGGGGCGTGATCCGCTGCTGGTCAAGCTCATGCAGCTCACCATGACCGACGAAGCCTTTCACCATAAATTCGGCAAGATCTGGGCCGACCGCACGGTGCCCAACGTGCCCGCCGCCGAGCGCGACCAGATCGAGGACTGGGCGTGGGAGGTCTTCCAGGTCCTGCTCTACAATCTCGGCTCGCCGGAGCAGAAGAAGCACATCTACGACCAGCTCGGCCTCGACTGGGAATGGGTGCAGAGCGCCTTCATGGAAGCCATGACGGATGAGAACATCCAGGAGGACATGAAGGAGCAGGAGAACATCTTCCGTGTTCTGATCAAGACCCTGCTCAACGCCGGCATCATCACCGACCGTACCGCCGGCAACTACGCGACCTTCGTCAACATCAAGGAACTGCATGCCGAAGGCGACCGCATGGTCGGCGACGACATCGCCGAAGACGGAATCAAGTTCCTGCTCGGCATCAATGGCGGCAAGTTCACGTCGCCGGGCGCCACAGTAGCCGCGGAGTAATCACCGCATACGCAACTCCGGACGGGCCCTTCGGTCCTGTCCGCATCCTGACAAACCTCAAGGCGGCCGCGGCATTTCGCGGCCGCCTTTTTGCTGGACGCCTGTCCACAGCGCAGCAAGGCTGCCATGCAAGACCCGCATGTGCGGATTCACTGATTTGTCTTGGAATTTTTACACGGGAATATTCCGCAATATTGTGCGGATTTATCCGCTGTTCATTTTGAACAGGTCCGGACTTGCGCAACCGTTAACCATGGGTTGCATGACTCGTGGACCAAACCGCACTAAGGTTGCGAATTGATCTGCACACGGATTTCGCCTAGCTTCAAAAGCACAGTCAAACTGCGATGAACAAGCCAGCCGCGGCGTCACAGAAAGTGATCCGCGGCAAACTTTATGCAAAACCCAAGTAAAACAAGAACCTATTCGATTTTACAGTAAGTAAGTCTACCAAACAGTCAGGGTGTCAGTAAGGATGAACGCGAACAAGGGTCAGAGCGACGAGACAAAGAAGTCTATCGATAAAACTCTTCTGAAGAATTTTGCAGCTTTTGAAAAAAGCATTCAAGACCTGTGCATTAAGCTCGCAACCATTCAGCATGTTTTCGGTGATGAAGAGTTTTCGAGTCTGATGTCGCACATCGAGTCTCTGGAAGCAGCGGCAGCAGAAAAGAAGAAGATCATCGGATCGTGAATACTTGAAACAAATCAAGCCCCCAACCATTCTTGCGCCACACCGGGCTCCGTGACAGACTTTTCCCGTCTGCCTGTCTTATCAAGGTGTCAGGGTCCGGCGGAGGTGGTAATTGGCGGCAATACTCAGCACGCTGAGTTCCTTCTTTTCAGCAAGACATGGTCTTTGCCGGAAGGCGGCCTGCGCCCTGGCCCTGACAGCGGCTGCCCCCCTGCCCCTCGCGGCGAATGTGTTCGACAAAGACGACCGGCGCCCCCTGACCGCCGAAGACGGTTTCGCCGCCGTGGGCCAGATTGTCTGCGACGGATCGTCCCGCCGCCCCATCGGCACCCTCATCCAGCATCCCCGCCTGCCGGAAAACCGCGACTACGATCTCGTGGTGACCGTCGCCCACGCATTCCGGGGGCGGCACAATTCCATGGAGGCCCGCTGCGCCTTCCTGCCGGGCGGTCTCGACAGCGAGGCCCGTGACGTGGTGCACATTGCCCTGGGCACCCTGGAGCCGGGCAAGGCCTGGCACCATGACTGGGCCGTCGCCGCCATTGCCGGCACCCCGTCCACCGAGTTCGGCGCCCTGCCGCTCCGCACGCTCACCCCGCAGGACCTCGCCCCCGTCACCCGCGCCGGCGGCCGCTATGTGCTCATCGGCAAGAACGGCGAGCGCCCGCGCATGATGATTTCCGAACGCTGCGGCCCCGTGCCCAAGCGCCACTGGCATCACGGCTATTTCTCCCCCGGCGAGTTCAACCATGATTGCGACATGATCCCCGGCTGGTCCGGCGGGCCGCTGGTGCTGCTGCTCGGCGGCGAGCGCCACATCGTCGCCCTCAACACCACGGAGCTGAACGGCATCGTCCACAAGGTCGGCGACCCGTGGCACCCGCGCATGTTCCCCAACACCGCGATCCGCTTCGACGGCGCCTTCCGCGATGCCGTCGCCCGCCTCGCCGGCGGCTCCTGGCTGCAGCGCGAGGATGATGCGCCCGCGACCCGGACCACCCCGGCCTCCGCTGACGGCCTTGCCTTCTCGGTCATCCCGGAATCCTGTCCGGATGAAAGCGGCGCGGACGCCCTGGCTGTCCTCTCCGCCGAGATCACGCTCGTGCCCGCCGCCCAGGCCCGCGCAATCTGCTAGCCCCCCCCCGCAGAGCAGGCCGCAGAGCATCGCGCAAAGCATGGTGATGACGCCGCGGATTCCGGCTGTATAGTAGCGCCTGAAAAAACAGAACTCCCCAAACGGACAAAGGAGACCGGCCAAACCAGGTCCCGGTTCCGTGCGGGAGCGACATAGTCAGGGAGACGACAATGGCCTGGAATTTCGGCGACATCCTGGATGCCATCGCGCCGGCGCTGCCGGCTGACAAGCCCGCCCTCATCCACATTGCCAAGGACGGCACGGCGGACATCAAGACATGGAGCGAGTTCACCGCCCGCACCAACAACCTTGCCCGCCAGCTGCTGGAGCGTGGCGCCAAGCCCGGCGACAAGGTGGCGTTCTACATGCGCAACCGCTCCGAATACGCGGAGATGCTCGCCGCCTGCTTCAAGGCGCGCCTCACCCACGTCAACGTCAACTACCGCTACCAGCCCGACGAGCTGCACTACATCTTCGACAATTCCGACGCCCAGACCATCGTCTATGGCGACGAATTCGCAGCCAACATCGCTGAGCTGAAACCGCGCCTCGGCAAGGTCGGCACCTTCCTCGAAGTCACCTCCGGCACCCCGAAGAACGATTTCGCCGACCGCTACGAGGACCTCACGGCAATCGGCAATGGCGGCGACCTCGGCATCGAGCGCTCGGGCGATGATTTGCTGTTCCTCTATACCGGCGGCACCACCGGCATGCCCAAGGGCGTGATGTGGCCGGCGGATGATCTGCGCGAAGCCCAGCTCGCCGCCCTGCGCGCGCTCGGTCCCGTGCCGGAAACGCTGGAGGAAGTGCAGGCTGCCATCAAGGAAACCGGCGGCGCCAGCCCGATGATCCCCGCCTGCCCGATGATGCACGGCACGGGCCTGTTCACCGCCATCGGCAACATGATGAATGGCGGCTGCATCGTCACCCTCGACAACGAGCACCTCGACCCGCACGCCATCTGGCAGGCGGTGAACGACCACAAGGTCGAGCAGATCGCCATTGTCGGCGATACCTTCGCAAAGCCCATGCTGCGGGCGCTCGAGGAAAAGCCGGGCCACTACGACCTGTCCTCGCTGGTCAGCATCATCTCCTCCGGCGTCATGTGGTCGCTGGAAGTGAAGCGCGAGCTCATCAAGCACATGCCCGAGGCCATGCTGCTCGACAGCTTCGGATCCTCCGAGGGCCTCGGCTTCGGCTCCTCGATCTTCGCTGCCGGCGGCGAGATCAAGACCGCCAAGTTCCAGATCGGTGCCCGCTGCAAGGTGTTTGACGAAAACGACCAGGAAGTGGCCCCCGGCTCCGGCAAGTCCGGCGTCATCGCCGTCGCCCAGCCGATCCCGCTCGGCTATTACAAGGACGAGGAGAAGACCGCCAAGACCTTCCGCACCATCAACGGCGTCCGCTACTCGATCCCCGGTGACTTCTGCACCGTGGAAGAGGACGGCACGCTGACCCTGCTGGGCCGCGGCTCCGTCTGCATCAATACCGGCGGCGAGAAGGTCTATCCGGAAGAAGTCGAGGAAGCGCTGAAGACCCACCCGGCCGTGGAAGACGCGCTTGTCGTCGGCCTGCCGGACGAGAAATGGGGTCAGGCCATCACCGGCATCATCAAGCTTGCAGATGGTCAGTCCCCGGACGAAGCCAGCCTCATCGCCCATGTGAAGGACCATCTGGCCCACTACAAGGCTCCCAAGCGCGTGCTGGTGGCCGCCAACGCCTTCCGCGCGCCCAACGGCAAGGCGGACTACAAGGGCGCAACCTCCTTTGCCAAGCAGGAGCTGGGCGTTGCCTCCTGAGACAAAACCCGTCCTCGCCCTCACCGGTGCCATCGCCGGTGAGGGCCGCGCGGCCATCGAGCAGCACCTGTCGACCGACTGGGACATCCGCAGCTGGACGGCCGGGGACGGCGACGACGCCCTCGTCTCCCTGCTGGCGGAGGCAGACGCCGTTGTGCCCGGCGTCGACACGCTGTTTGTCGGCGCGTTCTTCGCGGGCCTCAAGGCCAGCCCGCGCCTGCGCCTCCTGCAGATCCCCTTCGCCGGCACCGACTGGCTGACGCCGGAGCTTCTGCCCGCGCGCGCCATCGCCGCCGGGTGCAGCGGCCATGAAGTCACCATGGCCGAATACACCCTGGCCGCCATGCTGGAATGGCAGATCCGCCTGCGCGTGATGGATGCGGATTTCCGCACCGGCAGCTGGACCTATTCAGGCTCCTCCAAGGCACCCATCGCCTACCATGGTGAAATCTGGAACAAGACCGTCGGCATTGTCGGCTATGGCGGCATCGGCGTTGAGATCGCAAAGCGCGCCAAGGCCTTCAGCATGCGGACCATGGGCCTCAAGCGCTCCAAGGCCCCCTGCCCGCCGGAACTCGACTGGCTCGGTGCCAGCGCCGACGACCCCAACGCCCTCGACACGCTGCTGCGCGACAGCGATTTCGTCGTGCTCGCCTGCGACCTCAATGACGCGACCCGCGGCCTGATCGGCCCCGAGCAGTTCGCCGCCATGAAGGACACCGCCGTCCTCATCAACATCGCCCGTGGCGAAGTGGTGCAGGAAGAGGCGTTCTACACTGCCCTCAAGTCGCGCGACATCGCCGGCGCCGTCATCGACACCTGGTATCTCTACCCCGCCCGCGGCCTGCCGCCGGGGAAAAAGCCCGATGATCCGTCCCCGGCGCATTTCCCCTTCCTTGAGCTCGACAACGTCATCGTCACCCCCCACTGCTCCGCCCATTCCCACGAAGCCGACGACCGGCGCATGATCTCCATCGCCGCCAATCTCGACCGCTTCGCCCGGGGTGAGCAGCCGGACCGGGTCATGGTGAAAGGGGCGGACGCCGCCGCCTGAGTGCCGTCCTTTGCTGAGCGTCACCCTCTACTGGGGACCGCCCTTGCGGCAACGCACAGGCGCCTTGCGCAATCATCGGTAGGCCCTGCCGCAATCGCCGGTGTACCGTCGCGCCATCATGAGCGATGCCGCGATCATTCTCGTCCTTCTGCTGACGGCCATCGTCCACGCCACCTGGAATGCCGCGCTTAAATCCGGCGCCGACCGGGTGCTGGACATGGCGGCCATCCGCGTGTCCGGCATCATCTTCGCCGCCGTGCTCATTCCGCTGACGCCTCTGCCCGCCGCCGAGGCATGGCCGCCGCTGCTGGCCAGCGCGGTTGTCTATATGGGCTATTACACCTTCCTCATCGCCTCCTACCGGCACGGCGATCTGAGCCAGGTCTATCCCATCGCCCGCGGCTCTGCTCCGCTGATGGCCGCGCTCGCTGCCTTCCTGTTCATCGGCGAAACACCGACGCTGGCGGGCCTTGCGGGCATCGTCGCCATCTCCGTCGGCGTCATCGCCGCGGGCACCGGTGCCTTCCGGCAGAACATCGTGGCGATCCTGTTTGCCGGCATCACCGGCTTCACCATCGCCGCCAATGCCTTTCTCGGCGGCATCGGCGTGCGCGACGCGGGCACCGTGCTGGGTTACTCCGCCTGGCTCGAGCTTCTCACCTGCGTGCCCTATGTGGCCTTTGCCGTCACCTATCGCCGCGGCCACGTCATCGCCTATGCATCAAGCCGGGTGGCCCGCCGCAATCTCATCCTCGGGTTCGGCAGCGTCTTCTCCTTCCTCATCGCCCTGTGGGCCATGACACAGCTGCCCATCGCGACCGTCACCGCCGCGCGGGAGACCAGCGCCGTTTTTGCCGCCCTCGCCGGCGCCCTCCTGATGAAGGAACCCTTCGCCGGCCGCCGCATCGCCGCAGCCCTTCTCGTGGCCCTTGGCGTTACCCTGCTGGTTATCGGCTGAACGGCCGGCCCGCGGCGTGAAATTTTCCACGACGGACTTTGCAGGCCGCCCCCGTTAAACTTGCAGCTCACACGGACCAGCACGGAGGGGGATGCGCCGTGACCCGACTGTCCCGATCAACGGCCCGCGCCGGGGTGATGCCCGCCATGGCCGTCATTCTCGCCATCGGCATGGCCGCGACCGCTGCCGCCCAGATGGGCCCGCGCAGCCGCGCCCACACCACCCTCCAGTCAGACGGCACACCGGACCGGGTGCCCGCCACCAGCCAGGCCCCCGGCACGCAAAGCGTCACGGCGACCGTGGAAGGTGATCAGCGGATCATCATCGCCAGCGGCATTCCCGGCCATGCGGTCGGCCGCTTTCCCAACAGCGGCAACCCGCATTCAATCCGTGCACAGAATTACTGGATCACGCTTGATGCGACCCCGCAGAAGGCAGACCGCACCACCCCGGCCCGCGGTTACCCCTTCGGCATCGCGCTCAACGGCGTGGTGTTCGATCCCGGGGCCGCCGAGTGGTATCAGGGCCGCCCCGGCCCCTGGCAGTATGAGCCGCTGTCCGGCGCCGTGCCCCTCGGGCTTGACGCCAACAATGCCCATGTCCAGCCCAGCGGCGCCTATCATTATCATGGCCTGCCCGAAGGGCTGATGACGCAGCTCGGCGTCTCGCGGGACACCCACTCCCCGCTCATCGGCTGGGCGGCGGACGGCTTTCCCATCTATGCCCTGTATGGCCATCTCGACGGCGCGGACCCCGCCTCGCCCATCATCGAGCACAGCTCCGGCTATCGTCTCAAGCAGGGCCGGCGCGAGCCGGTGGAGGCCCGCGACCGCTTTGCAGACGCCCCCACGCCCGGCGGCTATTACGACGGCACCTTTGTGGCCGACTACGCCTATGTCGAAGGCCAGGGCACGCTGGATGAGTGCAACGGCACCTTCACCGTCACGCCCGACCACCCCGAAGGCACCTACGCCTATTTCCTCACCCGTGACTGGCCGGTCATTCCCCGCTGTTTCGCAGGCACACCGTCCGAGAGTTTCACCGCCATGCGCCCCGCGCGCGCCGGGGGGCGGGACGGAAACCGGGACGGAAACAGGCCTGCCCGCCCCGGCGGCCCGCGCGACGGGGACCGCTTCGGCCGCTCGCCGCGGCGTTTCTGAGGCGGACCTTGCGTCCTGCGCCTAGGCAAATCGGCGTGCCCGATTCAAGACTCGCCATGTCTCCCCCAGCCTTTATATTCTCGGCCAGAAAATCGAAAAATTCACCTGAAGCTGTCAGGGAGACACCAAATGGCCGATCTCGAAGCCTTCCGCAAAGACGTTCAAGCCTGGCTTGAAGAAAACTGCCCCCCCTCCATGCGCACACCGATGCCGGAGGATGAAGTGGTCTGGGGCGGCCGCAACGCCAAGTTCAAGAATCCCGACAGCAAGAAATGGCTCGATGCCATGGGCGCCAAGGGCTGGACCGCGCCGACCTGGCCGAAGGAATATGGCGGCGGCGGCCTCTCCAAGGAGGAGAACATCGTCCTGCAGCAGGAGCTGCGCGCCATCCGCGCCCGCCCGGCGCTGAACTCCTTCGGCATCTGGATGCTTGGCCCGGCCCTGCTCGAATTCGCCAGTGAAGAACAGAAGAAGAAGTTCATCCCGCCGATCGTGCGCGGTGAAATCCGCTGGTGCCAGGGCTATTCCGAACCGGGTGCCGGCTCCGACCTCGCCGGCCTGCAGACCAGCGCCGTGCTCGAGGGCGACCACTACGTGGTCAACGGCCAGAAGGTCTGGACCTCCTACGCCGACAAGGCCGACTGGATCTTCTGCCTGGTGCGCACCGACAAGACCGTGAAGCATGACGGCATCTCGTTCCTGCTGTTCGACATGACGACGCCGGGCGTTTCCACCAAGCCGATCCGCCTCATCTCCGGCTACTCGCCCTTCTGCGAAACCTTCTTCGACGACGTGAAGGTGCCGGCCGATCAGCTGGTCGGTGAACTCAACAAGGGCTGGACCATCGCCAAGCGCCTGCTCCAGCACGAGCGGTCAATGATCTCCGGCATGGGTCTCGGCGGTGCGCTGTCCGGCGCAACGGGCCAGACGCTCGCCGGTGCCGCGAAGGAATATCTGGGCGAAGACAATGGCCGCGTGGCGGACCCCGTCGTGCGCCAGCACATCACCCAGCACAACATGGACTCCAAGGCCTTCGCGCTGACCATGCGCCGCGCCCAGGAAGAGGCCAAGGCTGCCAACGATGTGAGCGCCACATCCTCCGTGTTCAAATATTTCGGCACTGAGCTCAACAAGCGCAAATACGAGCTGCTGATCGAGAGCATGGGCACCAAGATGCTCGGCTGGGAGCCGGACGACACCTATAACGCGGCCGAGATTGGCAACACCCGCGCCTGGCTGCGCTCCAAGGCCAACTCCATCGAGGGCGGCACCTCCGAAGTGCAGCTCAACATCATTGCCAAGCGCGTGCTGGGGCTGCCGGACTAGGTCTGCCCCCACGCATTTTCAGCGCTCACGACATACTGACTAAGGGAGACACCCCAATGGGCTTCGTCCTCACGGAAGAACAACAGATCCTGCGCGACAGCGCCAAGGGCTTCATCGCCGAGAAATCTCCGGTGACCGAACTTCGCCGCCTGCGCGACAGCAATGACGAGAACGGCTTCGACACCGGCCTGTGGTCCCAGATGGCCGAAATGGGCTTCGCCGGCATCATCATCCCGGAAGAATATGGCGGCGCAGGCTTCGGCTATCGCGGCCTCGGCCTCGTGCTTGAGGAGGCGGGCCGCACGCTCGCAGCCTCCCCGCTCGTCTCCACGTCCCTGCTCTGCGCCTCGGCCCTGCTCATCGGCGGCTCCGAAGACCAGAAGAAGGCCCTGTTGCCGGAAATCGCCTCCGGCAATCTCGTCATGGCCCTCGCCATGGATGAAGGCGCCCACCACAACCCGGCCAATATCGAGGCCAGCGCTGCCAAGGATGGTGACGGCTACGTCCTCAACGGCACCAAGTCCTTCGTGCTCGACGGCCATGTGGCCGGCAAGCTCATCGTCGCCGCCCGCACCTCCGGTGCCCGGGGCAACACCTCCGGCCTCACCCTGTTCATCGTCGATGGCGATGCCGCCGGCGTCACCCGCAAGCGCCACATCATGGTGGACAGCCGCAACGCCGCCGAGATCACCCTGAAGGATGTGAAGGTGGCCGCTGGCGACGTGTTGGGCCGGGCCGACAACGGCTTCGAGATCCTCAGCGAAACCCTCGACCGCGCCCGCATCGGCCTTGCCGCCGAAATGCTCGGCAGCCTGCAGGAAGCCTATGAGCGCACCATCGAGTATCTGAAGGAGCGTAAGCAGTTCGGCGTTGTTATCGGCTCTTTCCAGGGCCTCAAGCACCGCGCCGCCAAGATGTTCTGCGACATCGAGCTATGCAAGTCCGTCGTTGCCGACGCGCTCGACGCCATCGACGAGCGCCGCAACGACATCGCCCAGGCAGCGTCGCTTGCCAAGGCCCGCGTCGGCGCGGCCTTCAACGAGATCTCGTCTGAAGCCGTTCAGATGCACGGCGGCATCGGCGTCACCGACGAATACGAGATCGGCTTCTTCCTGAAGCGCGCCCGCGTCGCCGACGCCACCTTCGGCAACGTCGCCTTCCACAGCCAGCGCTACGCCGAGCTGGAAGGCTATTGAGCCAAAGGCGCAACAGCCTTCCATCCTCCGACTTGATCGGAGGATCTCATCCAATATGGCAGAGCCCCGGAGCACCCCTCCGGGGCTTTCGCATGTCCGCTCTTCTTTTCTTAGTCCGACGACGCCACCTCCCCGCATTCCCTCCGGCTTAACCGGAGGGTCTCGGCCCCCATGCCCGAGCCTCTAAGAGATCCTCCGGTCAAGCCGGAGGATAAGCGGGTTGGGAGAGGCCGCCAGCTCCCTCACACATTCTGAAACGTAAAGCTCGACAGCCCCCGCGCCTGCTCATCCACGATGAGCTTGCGGTTGATCGGCGGGAACGCCCGCTCCGCGCAGTCCGGCCGCTCGCACAGGCGGCAATTGACGCCGATGGGCGTCACAGCTTCCGGCGCTTTCAAGTCCAGCCCCTTGGCATAGGTCAGCCGCGAGGCATCGGTCAGCTCGCAGCCAAGCCCGATCGCCAGCTCCTGCTCCGGCGCCAGCACACCTGCCCCCGGCCGCCTGACCGTGCGCGCGATCGAAAAATAGGTCGTATCGTCCGGGAGCTGAACAATCTGCGTGATGATCTTGCCCGGTGAGCGGAATGCGTCATGCAGGTTCCAGCGCGGGCAGGTGCCGCCGAAGCGCGAGAAGTGAAACCCCGCCGCGGCAAACCGCTTCGACACATTCCCCGCCCCGTCCACCCGGATCAGGAAGAACGGAATGCCCCGCGCCCCTGCCCGCTGCAGTGTGGTCAGCCGGTGGCAGGTCTGCTCAAACGACGTGCCGAAGCGCCGCGCCAGCAGCTCGATGTCATAGCCGCTGTCCTCCGCCGCCTTGTGGAAGCGCCCATAGGGCATGATCAGCGCCGCGGCGAAATAGTTGGCCAGGCTCACCCGTGCCAGCCGCAACGTCTCCTCGCCCTTCAGCGACGACGCCTTGACCATGCTGTCGATCAAATCCGCCTGCTCCAGATAGGCAATCTGATAGGCCAGCTGAAATGTCCGCGCCGGAGCGTCCAGCACCTCTGATAGCAGGATGCGCTTGCCGTGCCGGTCATAGCGCCGCACCGTCGAGCCCATCACCTCCACCGGCATCACCTTGACCCGCAGCCCGTGCGCATCCGCCAGGTGCCGCCTGAGGCCGATATAAAGCTCGTCCTGCGCGAACCCGCCATAATCATGCAGCGCCTCGGCGGCCTCATCGAGTTCGCCAAAATGGTTGCGGTTGGCATGGATATAGTCGCGCACCTCCTCCACCGGGAACTTCATCACGTCCAGATGGTCGCTCTTGTCCCGGTCAGCGATGATCTCCGTCGGCGCCACGGGGCCGAGCCCCAGCCCCTGCCCCGCCAGCTGCTCCCGATAGGCCTGGTACAGCGCCGTGATGGCATCCGCCACATTCGGGCTCGCCGAGGCCACATCCTGCACATCCTGCCGCGACAGGCCCGCATTCTGGAACAGCGGATCGGCGAACACCTCGTTAAGCTCCGCAAAGGCCCGCGCTTCCTGGTCCCCCGCCAGTGCCCGCACATCAAGATCGAAGCTCTCCGCCAGCTTCAGCAGCAGCTGCGCGCTCACCGGCCGCTGGTTGCGCTCCACCAGATTGAGGTAGCTGGCCGAGATGCCCAGCTGCTCCGCCATCCCCGCCTGGGTCAGCCCCTGCTCGCGCCTTAACCGTCTAAGCCTAGGGCCCGCAAAGACTTTCTTGCCCCTGCCCCCGGTGCCGGCCGCACCGCCGGCCCCGGAGCCCGAGCCCCCACCGGACCTCGTTGTCACACCTGTCGTGGATTTGGCAGCCATACTGACCTACTGATTTACAAAATTTACTCATTTACAAACCAGCACCACACAAGTGTCAACACGTTCACCCGAATGTTTTCAACGGGTTCTGGACAGGGCGCCTCATCTTGTCAATTGTGTGCGCCATCCAGCGGGGCAGCCCGGACGGCCGGTGCGGCCGCAGCCTGACCCGACGGAAAATAGCCGGTGGACGCCATGGACTCATGGGCCTCCGGCGGGTAAACCCACCCCGCGCCGGACGCCCGCGCCCTCAAGGGCCGCGTGTCGGGTTCGGCACCGAGATTGAGAAACACAGGGACCACCTGGTTCAGGAATTCGTCGACATCCTCGCTGTCTCAACAGCCCCTCCCCATAAATCCGGGACAGGGCTTGCTGAGGATAAATTTACCCCCGCGCGCTGCCTGACGAATGTGACAGGGCAGCGCCAAAACGCAGAGAGAAGGAACTTCGTATGAGCAAGAGCTTCTACGACATCATTCCGTCCGCCCCGAAGGGCCGCTTCGACAACGTGAAGCGCAACTACACCGTCGAAGACGTGGAAAAGCTGCGCGGCTCCTTCCCGATCGACTACACCCTCGCCACCCGTGGCGCCAACAAGCTGTGGGACCTGCTGCACACCGAAGAGCGCGTGCACTCCCTCGGCGCCCTGTCCGGCAACCAGGCCATGCAGATGGCCCGCGCTGGTCTCAAGGCCATCTACCTCTCCGGTTGGCAGGTTGCTGCTGACAACAACACCGCCGGCACCACCTACCCGGACCAGTCGCTGTACCCGGCGAACTCCGGCCCGGAACTGGCCCGCAAGATCAACCGCACCCTGAAGCGTGCTGACGAGATCGAGCACTCCGAAGGCGGCGCCAAGCGCGACTGGTTCCTGCCGATCGTGGCAGACGCCGAAGCCGGCTTCGGCGGCCCGCTCAACTGCTTCGAGATCATGAAGGCCTACATCGAGGCCGGTGCCGCTGGCGTCCACTACGAAGACCAGCTTGCTTCTGAAAAGAAGTGCGGTCACCTGGGCGGCAAGGTGCTGATCCCGACCAAGGCCCATGAGCGCAACCTCAATGCCGCGCGCCTCGGCGCCGACGTGATGGGCGTGCCGACCATGATCATGGCCCGCACGGACGCCGAGTCCGCCAACCTGATCACGTCCGACATCGACGAGCGCGACCACGAGTTCATCGACTTCGATGCCGGCCGTACCCCGGAAGGCTTCTACCGTCTGAAGCCGGGCACCGGCGTTGACCACTGCATCAAGCGCGGTCTGGCCTTCGCGCCGTACGCCGACCTGCTGTGGTGGGAAACCTCCAAGCCGAACCTTGATGACGCCCGCCGCTTCGCGGAAGCCATCAAGAAGGAATACCCGGACCAGATGCTGGCCTACAACTGCTCGCCGTCCTTCAACTGGGAAGCCAACCTTGATAAGGACACCATCGAGACCTTCCAGCAGGAAATCGCGGCAATGGGCTACAAGTACCAGTTCGTGACCCTGGCCGGCTTCCACCAGCTCAACCACGGCATGTTCCAGCTCGCTTCCGGCTACCGGGATCGCGGCATGGGCGCCTACTCCGAGCTGCAGCAGGCCGAATTCGCGTCCGAGAAGGATGGCTACACCGCCACCCGTCACCAGCGCGAAGTGGGCACCGGCTACTTCGACATGGTCTCCATCGCAGCTGGCGGCGGCGAAAGCTCCACCACTGCCCTGGGCGACTCGACCGAAGCCGCTCAGTTCAAGAACGACGCTGCCGAGTAAGCCAACAGGCTTATTCAGCATCCTGACGACACCAAAGGCCGCGGAGCAATCCGCGGCCTTTCCTTTTGCGCGTTCAGCAACCACCGTTCTCCTCCGCAGCCAATAGGCCGCATCCCTCCGGCCCAACCGAATGCCCCACTCGCCTCCGCTGTTGAGCACAGCATGCGCTCCCTCGAAACCCCTCTCCCGAACAACACCCCGCATCCCTCCGGCTTGACCGGAGGGCCCACTCGCCTCCGCTGCTAGTCAACGCGTGCGCGGTTCACGCTGTGCTAATCCCCCCTTGGGGGAGAGGTAAATCTGCTCATTCCTCGTCTCTTCCCCGTCACCCCGGACTTGATCCGGGGTCCACTCGCATTGGCAGTTGAGCACATGGTGCGCGGCTCCCGCCGGGCAGTATCTGCTCGCGCTGCGGCAAGCAGCGCTGAGAGTAGACCCTCCGGTCAAGCCGGAGGGATACGGAGAAGGGGGCACCACCCAC
>ERZ1023313.16-NODE-16-length-153180-cov-6.514273_pt1 | contig 153180 bp, 142 predicted proteins | sample MGYA00521233_ERZ1023313 | MGnify/ENA primary metagenome ERZ1023313 (study PRJEB32759, sample SAMN07749866) | skin metagenome | biome: transportation; feature: city; material: polyester macromolecule | host: Homo sapiens | place: Hong Kong:TKO line | collected... | reverse complement strand
CCGGCGTGTCGCCCAGCGTGTCGGAGGTTGGCGGTGCCGTCGGCCGGCGCGGGCGGCAGCGGCCACCGGCTCGGGCGGGACGAAGCCCGCGCCGAGGCCCAGCGCCTCGAGTTCCGCGGCGAGCGCGGCAGGCAGGCGGTCGGCCACCGTCAGGCGGGGCCCGGCACGGGGCCGCCTCAGGCCGCCGGCATCCGCGCCTCGACCATGCCCGCAAACCAGCTCGACCCGAACGGGATCGCGTCGTCGTCGAAGTCATAGGCCGGGTGGTGGACCATCGCCGTGTCGCCGTTGCCGACGAAGATATACGCCCCCGGCCGCGCCTCGAGCATGTAGCTGAAATCCTCGCCGCCCATGGTGGGTTTGGACACCTGGAAGTGCTCCTCGCCGACTTCCTTCAGCCAGCGGGTAACGGTACCCTCGGTCACGGACTCACCCAGTGCCGGCATGGCAACCCGCTCAGACATGCGCCTCTGCTCCTTCTATCGAGATGGGATACGTCACAGACTCTCACGAGTCGGTGGGCTGGTGTCCACAGGGCCCACGCTCGCGCGTGGCACGGATCGGCGTCCGGCCGGGCCCGTCGGCCGAGCGGTCTCAGGCATGGGCGTGCAGCGGTCGGCCGGCGGCCAGCATGGCGGCCTCGCCGAAGGCCTCACCCTGGCTCGGGTGCGCGTGCACGAGCGGGGCGATGTCCTCGGGGTGCGCCTCCCACGCGACGGCCAGCTGACCCTCGGTGATGAGCTCGCCCACGCGCTCGCTGTAGGCCTCGACGACCATGGCACGCTCAGCTTCCCGCACCTTCTGCACGATGACCTGCTTGGCCTTCTGCGCGCCGATGCGCCCGAAGTCCACGGACGGTACCGTCTGCTCGATGACTTCGCCCGGCTGAATCTCCGGGTGATCCTTCTGCGCGTAGGTCAGCTTGATCTGGCGCTCTGGATATTCGAACTCCTCGGAGTCGTCCTCGAACACAGTCCAGCGGCGAAAGCTTTCGTATTCACCCGTTTCGCGATCAATAGCGACACGGATCTCCGCCTCATCCCCATGATGCTCTTTGGTGGCCGACGCCAGAGCAGCCTCCAACGCCTGGAAGATGATTTCCTTCTCCACGCCTTTCTCGTTGGAGACCACATCCACCATCAGCAGAATGTTCTTGTTCATGATTTCGCCAGTTCCCGGTCAAAATCGGGCACCAGACGGGCCCGCTCGATCTCCGAATAAGACAAGGTCACACGCCCTTCCGCCGCCATCAGCTCGATGCCGTCGTCGTCAGCGGAAAGCAATACCCCCAACCATTTGCGCCGGTTATCTCGCGGCGCCACCAGCTGCACCCGGACCTGTTCACCCAAGAAGCGCTGATAGTGCGCCGGCGTGACCAATGGGCGATCCAGCCCGGGCGATGACACTTCAAGTTGATATGCCGACGGAATGGGATCCTCGACGTCCAGCAGGGCTGCGACCTCACGACTGACGCGTTCGCAGTCGGCGACGATGATTCCGCCCGGCGAGTCGATGAACAGGCGCAACGTTGCCGAGCGACCAGCACCCTGAAATTCGATCAGGACGAGTTCGTACCCCAAGCCTTCCACGACCGGGGTCAGCAATGCCTGCAAACGCGTTTCCAGCATGTGGCTCCTGCAACCCTACGCAATAAAAAAGGCCCGCAAGGGGCCTGGACCAACCAATAATGTGGTAGCGGGGGCAGGATTCGAACCTACGACCTTCGGGTTATGAGCCCGACGAGCTGCCAGACTGCTCCACCCCGCACCAGACAGACGATAAGTATACAACCAAACCCGTATCGCCTCAACCACTTTTCCCGTTTCGACCTGCCATTCCCGGCACCCATTCTTGGTGCCCACGGGGAGACTCGAACTCCCAAGGCTCTCGCCGCTACCACCTCAAGGTAGTGTGTCTACCAATTCCACCACATGGGCGTCGATCGGGGGCGCGAATCATAGCGCCTGGACCGGCCAGCCGCCAGCCCCTGCACCGAAAATATCGCCTTATTCGGGAATCACCGGTGTCGTCGGTACCGGCTCGCTGTCCGGAATGACGGAATCCGCAACAGAGGCATCCGGCACAGCCGGGGCCTCGGCGGGCGCCGCCATGCGGTCGACGACCGAATCCACGGGACGATCTGCGTGCACCAGGTAGGCAAGCGCCAGGCTCACGAGGAAGAATCCGGTAGCGAGCCACGCCGTCGTGCGAGACAGAAAATTGGCGGAACCGCGCGCACCGAACACCGTGCCTGAAGCCCCACTGCCGAAAGCAGCCCCAGCGTCGGCGCCTTTCCCGTGCTGGATGAGAATCAGGCCGACCAATACAACCGAAATCAGGACCTGGATGATGACAAGTGCGGTATACATGAACAATTAACCATTACGGGCATGTGCGGCGGCGCAGATCGCCAGGAACGCACCCGCCTTGAGCGAGGCGCCGCCGATCAGACCACCATCGACGTCGGATTGAGCAAACAAGGTGGCGGCATTGTCCGCGTTGACACTGCCACCGTACAGCAAGGGGACCAAACCGGCGATTTTAGCATCGCCCGCCTGCAAACGGCTGCGTACAAATGCATGCGCAGCCTGCGCCTGCTCCGGCGAGGCCGTGCGCCCCGTACCAATGGCCCAGACCGGCTCATAGGCGACCACCGCATTGCGGAAGGCCGCGATCCCGGCGCGCGTCAGCACCGCATCCAGCTGCCGGGCCAATACCGTCTCGGTCTGCCCGGACTCACGGTCCTCCAGGGTCTCGCCAATACAGAGCACCGGCACCAGTCCGCAGGATTGCGCGGTGACGAATTTCTCCGCCACCCGATCATCGGTCTCGCCATACAGGCTGCGGCGTTCCGAGTGCCCCACCAGCACGTATCGACAACCGAACTCCCGCAGCATATTGCCGTGGATCTCGCCGGTAAACGCACCGGCAGACGGCTGCTCGCACAGATTCTGCCCGCCTAGACGCACCGGCGAACCGGCAATCTGCTGCGCCACGCTGTCGAGGTACACCGCTGGCGGGCATACCGCCACCTCGATACCACCGAACTTCTTGACCTCCAGCAGCAGGTCACGGAGCAAGGCCGCGTTGTCGTCGCGGCTGCCGTTCATCTTCCAGTTACCCATCACCAGGGGGGTACGCGTCATCTGCTTGTCCTCTCGTTCGTCTTCGTTCAGTCCGCCGTGGGCGCCAGGCTCCGTACCACCCCCGCCAGGCGTTCGGCGATCTGCCGACATTCGTCGGCATCGTGCGCCTCCACCATGACCCGCAGCAAGGGCTCCGTCCCGGAAGGGCGCAACAGGATCCGGCCACGTCCCGCAAGCGCCTGGGATTCGGCCACTTCGGCCTGCTGCAGCGGCGGGTGCGTCATGAGCGCCTTGGCGTCCCCCTGCACCGGCACATTGATGAGGACCTGCGGGCAGCGCGTCATGCCGGATACCAGATCCGCAAGGCCCTTCCCTTCGCGTGCCATGATCGCCAGCACCTGCAGGGCCGTGACGCAACCATCTCCGGTCGTCGACCGATCCAGGCACAAGGTGTGGCCGGACGTTTCGCCCCCCAGCATGCCGCCGGTGGCCTGCAACCGCTCCATGACATAGCGATCGCCCACCGCGGTACGCTCGAACGGCACGCCCATTTCGGTCAGGGCCTGCTCCAACCCCAGGTTCGACATCAAGGTCCCGACGACCGGGCCTTTCAGCGTGCCCGCAGCATGCCGCCCACGGGCGATCGCAAATAGGATCTGGTCGCCATCGACCACCTCGCCGTTGGCGTCCACCAGCAGACAGCGGTCCGCATCCCCGTCAAACGCAATGCCGACATCGGCACCGGTGCGACGCACAGCCTCCTGCAAGGCCGCCAGATGTGTCGAGCCGCAGCCATGATTGATATTGAAACCGTCGGGCTCACCACCGAGAACCTCAAGCACCGAGGCCCCCAACTCATCAAACACGGCGGGCCCCACCCGATAGGCCGCTCCATTGGCGCAGTCCACCACCAGCTTCAGTCCATCCAGGTTGCCGTCGCCAAAACTGGCCTTGCAGAACTCGATGTAGCGACCCGCGGCATCGTCAATGCGACGCGCCAGCCCCAGCGCTTCGGGCGCCACCATGCTCATCGGCGAAGCCAACGCAGCCTCGATCTCCGCCTCCACGGCATCACTGAGCTTGCCGCCCTGGGGGCCAAAAAACTTGACGCCGTTGTCATGATGCGGATTGTGCGAGGCGGAGATGACGATCCCGGCCTCGGCGCGTAGCGCACGGGTCAGGTAGGCCACTGCAGGCGTCGGAATCGGCCCCAGCAGCAAGACCTCGACACCGGCGCTGGAAAGTCCGGCCTCCAGCGCCGACTCGAAGAGATACCCGGAACGCCGAGTATCCTTGCCGATCACCACGCGCGCGCCGGGCTCCCGCCCCAGCACCTGCCCCGCCGCCCATCCCAGGCGCACGGCAAACTCTGGCGTCATCGGTGTCACACCGACGCGCCCGCGAATACCATCCGTTCCGAAGTACTGCCGCGACATGCACGCTCCCGGAAGCCGGCCTATCCGGCTGAATGATGCCCTGCCAGTCGCAGGGCATGTGCCACGCGCACCGCTTCAACGGTGGCACGGACATCGTGGGCGCGCACTATAGCGGCCCCCTGAAAAACGGCAACCGCAGCAGCCGACAGACTCGCCGATAAACGCTGATCCACCGGAAGCCCCAACAGGTCACCGAACATCGACTTGCGGGAGACCCCCACCAGCACCGGCACCTCCAGGGCCATCAGCCGTGGCATCGCCGCCAGCAGGGCAAGGTTGTCGGACAGCCGCTTGCCAAAGCCGATGCCGGGGTCTACGCATAACCGATCCCTGGCAACCCCGGCCGCCAGACAGGCGGCCACCCTGGCCTCGAGAAACGCGACCACATGCCCCACCACATCGTCATACTGCGGGTCGACTTGCATGGTCGCCGGCAGGCCCTGCATGTGCATCAGGCAGACACGGGCCCCGGTCGCGACCGCAGCATCGAGCGCTCCGGGCGCCTGCAGTGCATTGACATCGTTGATCCAGCTTGCCCCGGCCTGACAGGCGGCGCGCATCACCGACGGCGTACGCGTATCCACCGACAGCGGGACAGCGAACCGGGTGGACAGGGCCTCGATCATGGGTACAACGCGATCGAGCTCCTCCGTCTCTCCGACCGGCGCTGCCCCCGGCCGTGTCGACTCCCCGCCAATGTCCAGCAGATCGGCGCCCTCCGCGACCAACTGCTCGGCACGCTGCACTACGGCGTCGACGGTGGCGTAACGCCCCCCATCCGAAAAGGAATCGGGCGTGACATTGATCACGCCCATGACCCACGGCTGCGCGGGCGGCCAAGCGCTCGCTGACGCCGCAGGCTGCGCCCCAACCCGCGGTGAACTCAGAGCTGGTTCGCCGGCTTGGACGAGGCCGACGGCGCCGGCTTGTCGTCATCCGCAGGGCGCTGTGCTGGTGCAGCGGGCGGCGTCGGATCGTTGTCGTGCCAACTGCTGGGCACCCCGGGATCCTTGCCATCCATGATGCGGGCGATCTGATCGCTGTCGATGGTCTCGTACTTGATCAGCGCTTCAGCCATGGCGTGCAGCTTGTCGAGGTTGTCCTCAAGGATCTTGCGCGACCGATTGTAGTTGCGGTTGATGACCTCGCGAATCTCCTGATCGATCACATGCGCGGTTTCATCCGAGATGTTCTTGGTCTGGGTCACACTGCGCCCCAGAAACACCTCACCGTTGTCCTCTGAGTAGGCCAACGGCCCGAGTTTGTCGGACAAACCCCATTTGGTAACCATGTTGCGGGCGATATCGGTAGCCCGCTCGATGTCGTTGGAGGCGCCGGTGGTGACCTTGTCGGCCCCGAAGATGATCTCCTCGGCGATACGCCCGCCGAACAGGGAGCTCACCTGGGAGTTCAGCCGCTGCTTGGTATAGCTGTAGCGATCCTCTTCGGGCAGGAACATGGTCACCCCCAGAGCCCGCCCACGGGGAATGATGGTGACCTTGTAGACCGGATCATGCTCGGGAACCGACAGCCCGACGATGGCATGTCCCGCCTCGTGATACGCCGTCAGGCGCTTTTCGTCATCGCTCATCACCATGGAGCGCCGTTCGGCCCCCATCATGATCTTGTCCTTGGCGCGCTCGAAATCTTCCTGGTCCACCAGGCGCTTGTTGCCACGCGCGGCAAACAATGCCGCCTCGTTGACCAGGTTGGCGAGATCCGCGCCAGAGAACCCCGGGGTGGCACGGGCAATGATCCCCGGCTTGACGGAGTCGGCCAGCGGCACGGCGCGCATGTGCACCTTGAGGATCTGCTCACGGCCACGCACGTCCGGCAGCGGCACCACCACCTGACGGTCAAAGCGGCCGGGGCGCAGAAGCGCAGGGTCGAGCACGTCGGGCCGGTTGGTGGCGGCAATGACGATGACGCCCTCACTGCCCTCGAAGCCGTCCATTTCCACCAACAGCTGGTTTAAGGTCTGCTCGCGCTCGTCGTGACCGCCGCCCAAACCGGCTCCGCGGTGACGCCCCACCGCGTCGATTTCGTCGATAAAGATGATGCAGGGCGCGTGCTTCTTGGCCTGCTCGAACATGTCACGGACGCGCGATGCCCCGACGCCAACGAACATCTCAACGAAGTCGGAGCCGGAGATGGCAAAGAACGGCACGCCGGCTTCGCCTGCGATGGCCTTGGCCAGCAGGGTCTTGCCGGTCCCCGGGGAGCCGACCATCAGCACCCCGCGCGGAATCTTCCCGCCCAGCTTCTGGAACTTGCCCGGATCCTTGAGGAAGTCGACCAGCTCGGATACCTCCTGCTTGGCCTCCTCCACCCCTGCCACGTCTGCAAACGTGATCTTGATCTGGTCGGCACTGAGCATGCGTGCTTTGCTCTTGCCAAATGACATGGCGCCACGGCCGCCGCCGCCGCCCTGCATCTGCCGCATGAAGTAAATCCACACGCCAATCAGCAGCAGAATCGGGAAGGCATTGAACAGCAACTGCAGCAGGATCGGGGTCTGCTGCGGCAACTCGCCGTCAAACTTGACGTCGTTGTCGATCAGGGTACCGATCATCGACCGGTTGTCGGTTTCCGGGCTCACGGTGGAAAAGCGCGAGCCGCTCTTGAGCTGACCGCGGATCACCTGATCCTGAATGTCCACCTCGGCAACATTGCCCTGCTTGACCTGATGGAGGAACTCCGAATAGGCCAATTGCGGGGTTGCCCCCCGACTGCCCCCCGAGAAGCTCTGGAACACGCTCATCAGGACGACGAGGATGACGACCCACAGGAGCAGATTTTTGGCCAAATCGTTCAATGCACTCTTCCCATTACCCGGGCACGTTGGACACGTTACACCCGTCTAAAATTCCGCGCCAGCACATACACTTCCCGGGACCGCGGACGGCTGGCTTTGGGCTTACGGACGGCAACCTGCGGAAAAACCGCCCGCACCGCCCGCAGATAGGCTTCCGAGCCCTCGCCCTGAAACAGCTTCACCAGAAATGTGCCACCCGGTTTAAGGTGCGCGACGGCAAACTCCAGTGCCAGCTCGCACAGATAAATGCTGGACGCCTGATCAGCGGCGTCCACACCCGATAAGTTGGGGGCCATGTCCGACATTACAAGGTCCACCCCCTGATCACCGATTTCAGCCTCCAGGGTGGCCAGCACCTCGGCCTCGCGGAAGTCGCCACAGAGGACCTCCACGTCGGGCAGGCTGTCCATCGGCAGAATGTCCAGGGCGAACAGACGCCCCTTTCCGCCCAGCAATGGGCGCGCGTACTGACTCCATCCGCCAGGCGCCGCACCCAGATCCACCACCACCTGCCCGGGCTTGAAGAGGCGATCGCGCTGATGGATCTCCTCCAGTTTGAACACCGCCCGAGACCGGTAGCCCAGCTTGCGCGCCTCCAGTACGTACCGGTCGGCTTCGTGCTCAGCCAACCATCGCGCCGAACTGCCACTGCGTTTTCGGGCCATCGCCGCCTCGGACTTTCGCCCTATTCGTAACGGATGGTGATGATCTCGAGCTCCCTCACCCCGCTGGGGACCTGAACGCTGACCACATCCCCTTCGGTCTTTCCGATCAGGGCACGGGCAATCGGGGAGTTGAAGGAGATCATGCCGGCCTTGATGTCCGCCTCATCCTCGCCGACGATCTGGTAATCCATCTCTTCGCCGCTATCGGCGTCCGCCACCGCCACCGTGGCACCAAAGATCACTTTCCCCTGCGCCTTGAGTTGCGTGACATCGATGACCTGGGCCGACGCCAGTTTCGACTCGATCTCGGTGATACGTCCTTCGTTGAAGCCGTGCTGTTCACGCGCAGCGTGATATTCGGCATTCTCGCGGAGGTCGCCGTGTGAGCGGGCCTCATCGATGTCAGCGATGATCTTGGGGCGCAGCTCGCTCTTGCGATACCGCAGCTCCTCGCGCAGCTTCTCGGCGCCGCGCGCCGTCATGGGGGTCTTATTCATGTCCGGGCTCCCTTGGCTCCAGGCAAAAAAACGCTCCGCGGCCCGGATAAGGCCACGAAGCGCTTCTGAATTGAGGACCGACTGTAGCACGCCCCAAGGCGCACGGGCAGCCGGGTCGGTGCCGGTCAATGCAGGCGTTGATGCAGACTCTGCAACCGGTTGACGTCGAGTTTGTCGAGGTGCGCCATCGCCACCGCCGCTGCCAGAGCGCCGGCAATCGTGGTGAAGTAGCACACCTTGTTCTGGATGGCAGCGGCCCGAATCGAGCGGCTTTCCTCGATCGACTGCTTGCCCTCGGTGGTGTTGGCGATGAACTGGATCTCGCCATTCTTGATCATGTCGACGCAGTGCGGTCGGCCTTCCTTGACCTTGTTCACCCGCTCGCAGGGGATGCCCGCCGCCTGAATGGCCACCGCAGTCCCATGCGTGGCGACGACGCGAATGCCCCGGGAGGCCAGCAGGCGTGCCAACTCCACCGCCTTGGGCTTATCGGGCTCTCGCACTGAGATGAAGGCCGTGCCGCTGGCGGGCACCACCATGCCACCGGCAAGCAGCGCCTTGTTGAAGGCTTCACCGAAGTGATTGCCCACGCCCATGACCTCGCCGGTCGAGCGCATTTCCGGCCCCAGCAGCGGGTCCACGCCCGGGAACTTGCTGAACGGAAATACCGATTCCTTGACCGAGTAATAGTCGGGCACGATCTCGGCCGTCACCCCCTGCTCCGCCAGTGAACGGCCCGCCATGCAGCGAGCGGCGATCTTGGCCAGCGGACGCCCCGTTGCCTTGGACACGAAGGGGCTGGTGCGTGACGCCCGCGGATTGACTTCCAACAGGTACACCCGATCATCCTGCACCGCGAACTGGGCATTCATCAGGCCGACCACGTTGAGTGCCTTGGCCAGCTTGACGATCTGCTCCCGGATCACGTCCTGTACGGCACGGGACAAGGAGTAAGCCGGCAACGAGCAGGCCGAATCGCCGGAGTGCACACCGGCCTCCTCAATGTGTTCCATGATGCCGCCGATGACGACGTCACGGCCATCGGCCAGCGCATCGACATCCACTTCGATGGCGTTGTTGAGGAAGTGGTCCAGCAACACCGGAGAGTCATTGGACACCCGGACCGCTTCGGTCATGTAGCGCTGCAGGCCTTCGTCGTCGTGAACGATTTCCATCGCCCGGCCACCGAGCACGTAACTGGGGCGCACCACCAGCGGATATCCCACCTCCGCTGCAATCGACAAGGCCTGCTCCAGCGAGGTGGCGGTGCCATTGGGGGGCTGCAGCAGCTGCAGCTCCTGAACCAGCTTCTGGAAGCGGTCGCGGTCCTCGGCCAGGTCGATGGCATCGGGCGTGGTCCCGATGATGGGCGCGCCGGCGGCCTCCAGCTGGCGCGCCAGCTTCAGCGGCGTCTGCCCGCCGAACTGCACGATCACGCCCTTGGGCTTTTCGATGTCGATGATGGCCATGACGTCCTCGAACGTCAGCGGCTCGAAGTACAGGCGATCGGAGGTGTCGTAGTCCGTCGACACGGTCTCCGGATTGCAGTTGACCATGATGGTCTCGTAACCATCCTCCCGCAGTGCCAGTGCGGCATGAACGCAGCAGTAGTCGAACTCGATCCCCTGCCCGATGCGGTTGGGACCGCCACCAAGGATCATGATCTTGTCACGTCCCGTGGGCGCCGACTCGCACACTTGGTCGTAGGACGAGTACAGGTATGCCGTCGAGGTCGGGAACTCGGCCGCACAGGTGTCTACCCGCTTGAAGACCGGCCGCACGTCGAGCGACAGACGGCGCTGACGGACATCGGCCTCGCCGACCTTCCACAGGGCGGCCAGGCGACGATCCGAAAAGCCCAGGCGCTTGTAGCGGCGCAGGGTCGCGGCATCCACCGCGTCCAGCGATGTCCCCGTCACCTCGGCTTCGGTGCGGATGATTTCCTCGATCTGGTCGAGAAACCAGGTATCGATACGGGAGATGCGGTAGACCTCGTCGACGCTCATGCCCATCCGGAAAGCGTCACCGACATACCAGATGCGGTTGGCGCGCGGAATCGCCAACTCGGAGCGCACCCGGGTTTCCGCGTCCGCCTGATCGGGCGTCACCATGGGGTCGAAACCGTCGCTGCCCACTTCCAGGCCGCGCAGCGCCTTTTGCAGGGATTCCTGAAAATTGCGCCCCATCGCCATCACTTCGCCGACGCTCTTCATCTGCGTGGTGAGGCGGGAGTCGGCCTGCGGGAACTTCTCGAAGGTGAACCGCGGAATCTTGGTCACCACATAGTCGATCGACGGCTCGAAGGATGCCGGCGTGCGCCCGCCCGTGATGTCGTTCTTGAGCTCGTCCAGCGTGTAGCCCACCGCCAGCTTGGCGGCGACCTTGGCAATCGGGAACCCGGTGGCCTTGGAGGCCAGCGCCGATGATCGCGACACCCGGGGATTCATCTCGATCACGATGATGCGCCCGTCGGCCGGGTTGACCGCGAACTGCACATTGGAGCCCCCGGTCTCGACGCCGACGCGGCGCAGGACCTTGATCGAGGCATCCCGCAGCAGCTGATACTCCTTGTCGGTCAGCGTCTGTGCCGGCGCCACCGTGATGGAGTCGCCGGTATGCACCCCCATGGGGTCGAAGTTCTCGATCGAGCAGATGATGATGCAGTTGTCCTTGCGGTCCCGCACCACCTCCATCTCGTACTCTTTCCAGCCGAGCAGCGATTCCTCGATCAGCACTTCGGTGGTCGGGGACAGATCGAGTCCGCGCGAGACGATCTCCTCGAACTCCTCGACGTTGTAGGCCACGCCGCCGCCGGAGCCGCCAAGCGTGAAACTGGGCCGAATGATGACGGGGAACCCGATATCCACCTGCAGCTGACGGGCCTCATCCATCGAATGGGCAATGCCGGATCGCGCGCTGCCCAGGCCGATTTCGGTCATGGCGTCGCGGAACTTGAGGCGATCTTCAGCGAGATCGATGGCCTCTGCATTGGCGCCGATCATCTGTACGCCAAACTTCTCCAGCACCCCTTCCCGGGCAAGGTCCAGCGCGCAGTTCAGCGCCGTCTGACCGCCCATGGTGGGCAGCAGGGCGTCGGGTCGCTCCTGCTCGATGATGCGCGCGACGGTCTGCCAGCGGATCGGCTCAATGTAGGTACTGTCGGCCATTTCCGGATCGGTCATGATCGTGGCCGGGTTGGAGTTCACCAGGATGACCCGATAGCCCTCCTCCCGCAGCGCCTTACACGCCTGGGCTCCGGAGTAGTCGAACTCGCAGGCCTGGCCGATGACGATGGGGCCGGCGCCGATGATGAGGATGCTCTGGATATCGTTACGTTTTGGCATATCAGCGGCTCATCAGCGCCATGAATTGGTCAAACAGGCCATCGAGGTCATGTGGGCCGGGGCTGGCTTCGGGATGCCCCTGAAAACCAAAGGCCGGTGCATCCTCCAGTGCGATACCCTGCAGCGAGCCGTCGAACAGCGACACATGGGTTACCCGCACGTTGGCCGGCAGGCTGTCCGGGTCGACCGCGAAACCGTGGTTCTGGCTGGTGATCATGACGCGTCCGGTGGCCAGCTCCTGCACCGGGTGGTTGGCCCCGTGGTGGCCGAACTTCATCTTCAGCGTCCGGGCGCCGACCGCAAGGCCGAGAATCTGGTGCCCCAGGCAGATGCCGAAAGTGGGCACCTTGGCCGCCACCAGGGCGCGAGCGGTTTCGATGGCATAGGTACAGGGCTCGGGGTCGCCGGGGCCGTTGGACAGCAAAACGCCGTCTGGCTTCAGCGCGACCACTTCCGCAGCCGGTGTTTTGGCGGGCACCACAGTCACACGACAGCCGCGGTCCGCGAGCATCCGCAGGATGTTGCGTTTGACGCCGAAGTCCATCACTACGACGTGAGGCCCTTGATTGTCCAGGCTCGGTGACTGGTTGGTCTCCAAGGCCCAACTGCCGAGCGTCCACGGATATGGCGCATCACAGCTCACCACCTGCGCCAGGTCTGCACCCTGCAGTCCCGGAAACCCGCGGGCTGCCGCCAGCGCGGCTTCCGGCGTGGCATCGGGCCCGGCCATGATGGCACCGGCCTGGGCACCGGCGTCCCGCAGTACACGGGTCAGGGCGCGGGTATCGATACCGGCGATGGCCACCACCCGGTTCTGAACCAGGTAATCGCGAAAGGACGTCTGCGCGCGGAAGTTGCTCGCGGAACGGGGCACTTCGCGCAGCACCAGCCCTGCAATATGCACGGCCCCGGATTCGGCATCCTCCGGATTGGCACCAACGTTACCGATGTGGGGATAGGTCAGGGTGACGATCTGCTGGCGGTACGAGGGGTCGGTCAGGATCTCCTGATACCCGGTCATCGCCGTATTGAAGACCACCTCGCCTGCCGAAACACCGTCAATCCCAATGGAAATGCCCTGAAACACCGAACCATCAGAGAGGGCGAGTACAGCCGGTTGTTGTTGAGTCATCGGCAGGTTGTCTTGAATCACTAATCCGGGGCCGTTTCCAGCGTTTCACACGGAAACGGGGGCAAGGAGCCCCCGTCTCGGATTAGGCGGGCATGATACTGCCGCGCCGGCGAAAGGTCCATGAAAAATTGCTGCAGCGCGATAAAAAAGTGCGCCCGTCTCATCCCAGCACGTCGTGCATGCTGTACAGGCCGGGCGAACGCCCGACCAGCCAGTGGGCCGCGCGGACGGCACCACGGGCGAAGTTCATCCGGCTGGATGCGCGATGGGTCAGCGCCACACGCTCACCATCCCCCAGAAAGTGCACAGTATGGTCCCCCACCACATCGCCGCCCCGAATCGTGGAGAAGCCGATGGTGCCCGCGGCGCGGGGGCCGGTATGCCCTTCGCGGGCATAAACGGCGTCGTCTGCCAGCGAGCGCCCAGCCCCCCGGGCCGCCGCCTCACCCAGCATCAGCGCCGTGCCACTCGGCGCATCCACCTTGTGACGGTGGTGCGCCTCGACGACCTCGATGTCGAACTCTCCGCCCAGCATCGAAGCGGCCTGCTCCACCAGGCGCTGCAGCAGAAAGATGCCGACGCTGAAGTTGCCTGACATGCAGATCGGAATCTCGGTGGCCGCCTGCTCAATGGCCGCACGCTGGTCGGCACTGTAGCCGGTGGTGCCAATGACCAGGCCCCGACGTCGCTGCCGGCAGGCGGACAGGGCGCCCGCCAGCGCTTCCGGCCGCGTAAAGTCGATCAGCACGTCAAATGTGTCTGCATTGAGGGTGGCCTGCACCGCCACCCCCGAAGCCGGCAAGCCTGCCAGGGTACTGGCATCAGCCCCGAGGGCTGCGGAGGCGGCATGCTCGAAGGCCGCGCCCAGCGTCACCCGCCCTTCGCTGGCGGCCACTGCCTGCACCAGCGTCCTGCCCATGCGACCGGCCGCCCCGAGAATCCCGACCCGCGCCGCCTGCTGTTCATTCATCGTCATACACCGCCACGTCAGCTTGTTTCCCCAAAGGCGCACATCACAGCGGCAACTCGTGCGGCTCGTCAGCGAACGCCAGGGTCAGCGCCCCTGGGCCGACATTGATGCCCCCGGTCATCGACAGCATGCTCTCCAGCACCTCGACCCCGCTATCCCTGCACACCCGCCGCAGCTCGTCGTATCCGGGCAGCCGGTGCAGTTGCTCGAGCTCACCGCCATAGCTGATCACCAGTGTCGGCGCCAGCAGTCCTTTGCGCACCCGAGCCCCCGCATACTCAAACAGCCGCCGCGCGCCATCCTCAAAATGACGGAGTTTTGCCACCGGACCGGTGGCGTTGCGGTAGCCCTTGATCAGGGGCTTGATATCGAGTGCGGTCCCCAGCATGGCGCCGAACCATCCAAGGCTGCGGTCCCCCTTCTTCTGGGCGCGGGCCCGCAGATAAAACAGGTCCTGCGGCAGCATGTAGCCGTGCAGGTTCTGCACCAGAAACTCAAGTCGCTCCCGGATCTTGACCGGGTTCTCACCCGCCTGGATCAGGCGGATCGCCTCCGCAGCCAGCAACCCCTGACCAGCAAACAGGTTCTGGCAGTCGATGACCCGCAGCGCGAACGGCCCCGATATCCCTGCCTCGGCACGATAGGGCTTGTAATCGTTGAGGATTGCAAAGGACGCCTTGACCGCATTGTCGAACATCGGGCTGCGACTCGACGCGATGGTCAGGCAGAACACGAAATCAAAGTCGATCACCAGCTTGGACAGGAACAACGCCTTGATCTGCTCGGTAGAGAACGCCGAAGTTCCCGCGTCCCCGTGGCCGTCCCAGTTCTCGGAATAGAAGCGCCGAGTCTGCTCGACATCGCGCTCGTCAATCAGGTCCCGCGTCCCCATGTGCAGGGTGATCGGCAGGATGATGATGTTGTGTGCCTTGATGAACTCGGGCGGCAGGTCACAGGCCGAGTCCACCACCAAACCGATTCGCATATCGCCTCCCCATCGGTACCGCTGTTATAAGGGCCGGACTCTATCACGCAGCTGCAGCCAAGCCCGATCAGGACTCACGCTGCTTGGCCTTCACCCATACCCGCTCCATTGCCTCCAACCGACCCGCGTCCCCCAGCGGGGGCAGCGCATCGGCAACCGCCTCGACCTGTGCAAACCGCCGGCGGAATCGCTCATTGGCCGCCTCCAATGCTGCAGCCGGATCCACGTCCAGATGTCGCGCCAGGTTGATCACCGTCAGCAGTACATCGCCCAGCTCATGCCGCTGGCGTTCGGCCGATTGGGAAAGCGCTTCCGCCAGTTCCTCGCGCTCCTCATCAAGCTTGTCGAGCACGCCCTGAACGTCCGGCCAGTCGAACCCCAATGCAGCCGCCCGCCGCTGCAGCGCCAACGCCCGCTCGATCACGTCAGCCATCGCCGCGCACCCGCAAGGCCAGCTGCCGCAGCATGCCCGCCGTTGCCCCCCAGATCCGATGGGGCCCGTGCTGCAACTCATAAAACGGCAGCCGGATCCCCTCTCTCAGGAGCGTCTGCTGGCGATAGGCGCAGGGATCCAACGCAATCGACAAGGGCAATTCGAAGACTTCGGCCACCTCCTCCGGCGCCGGGCGCCACTGCGCGGGTGGCTGCTCAACCACCCCGACGACGGGCGTTACCCTGAACCGGCTGAGCGTCGGATAGTCGTCCAGGTAGCCCAGCACCTCCACCCCTTGCGGCAACAACCCGACTTCTTCCTCCGCCTCCCTCAGCGCCGTGTGGGCCAGCGAGGTATCGCCTTCGTCCCGGCGTCCGCCCGGAAAACTGACCTGCCCCTGATGGGCGCGCAGCTGCTCGGAGCGCCGGGTCAGCAGCACAGTGGGATGTGATGGACGCATCAGCACCGCGATCAGCACCGCCGCCGGCCGCAACTGTCGCAGCAGGCCATCGGGCACCAATCGCTCGAAACCCTCAGGAAAATCAGCATGATAGAACCGTCGCGGCGGCGTCTCGGTGGTCCCGCGCAGGGCCGCGTGCAGTGCCGCGAGCGGGACCGGAGGCTCATAGGGAGGCATCACACCCCCTCCCGGCCACACACTGTCGAGATCGGTCTTCTACACTGGCGTCCATGACGCATTCTACCCCTCCGCTGCCTGCTGACTGGATCACCGTGCGCGAATGGGACGAGGCCCGTGGTCACCCCAAGGGCACCGCATTCAGGAGGTTCAAGCACTGTGTGCCCGGCTGGGTCGAGGGGCAACATTACCGCCGACTGGACCACAGCGCTGATGCACCGACGCTGCAGCACCTGAAGCTCGGTAACAGGTTGTACATGAGTACCGTGCATGCTGTGCTGCTGTCTCCATCGGCCGCTCGCAGCATGGACGATCCCGCGTCGTAATGGGCATTACCAATGCATTGAATCGCATTGCCTCGCCGTCGACGTGGCGCTAGCATCCGCGTTCATTCTTTTTTCAATTCGGAGCATCTCAGCCATGTCCGCTGTCGATCTGATCAAGCAACTGCCGGCCGCTTTCAATCCGGATGCCGCTTCCGGCCTGGACGCCACCCTGCAGTTCAACATCTCCTCCCCGATGCACGCGACGATCAAGGGTGGCGAGTGCTCGGTGGGCGAAGGCCCCGCCAGCAGCCCCGACGTCACCATCACCATGGAAGACGACGATCTGGTTGCCCTGTTCAAGGGCGAACTGAATGGCATGACCGCGTTCATGACCGGCAAGCTGCAGATTGAGGGCGACCTGATGCTCGCCCAGCGCATGAGCAGCCTGTTCGAGGCCAGCAAGCTCTCCTGAGCGATGCTGCCTGAGGCGACAACCCCGGACCTTGATGTCCGGGGTTTTTTATTGGAGCGCGATGCCCGCGGCTGGCTCGGCATCCGGGTCGAGGCCCGTCCTGAAATGGGGGCAATTCAGGCCGACTGGCGCAGCGAGGCGCAACGCCGACGGATTGCTGCCGGCCGCCGGCAGCTTCTGGCCAGGGCCTGCGGCATCGGCCGCGAGCCGGAATGGCGAATCCTCGACGCGACGGCAGGCCTGGGCCGAGATGCGGTCACCCTGGCGGCCCTTGGCGCCACCGTGACCCTGTGTGAGCGTCATCCGATGATGTTCGCACTACTGGAGGACGCACTGGCACGACTTCAGTGTACCGACCCTTCTTTGGCCTCCCGCCTGCAGCTCGCAGGCGGTGACGCACTCGACGTGATGCAGCACCAACCCGGCTGGGATGTGATCTACCTCGATCCGATGTACCCGCACCGGGGGAAACAGGCGCTGCCCGGAAAGGAAATGCAGGTCTTCCGAGCCCTCACCGGCAGCGATCCTGACGCAGACCGCCTGCTGGCACCGGCCCGCCAGCATGCCGGGTGGCGTGTCGTCGTCAAACGTCCCCGCAACGCCCCCCCTCTGGCCGACACCACCGCGCTGCAGACCCTGAGAGGGACACAGGCCCGTTTCGACCTCTACATGCCCCTCCCATGCGCTACCTGACCCTGATCCGCCACGCCAAATCGAGCTGGCGTCACACCGACCTCACCGACTTCGAGCGCCCGCTGAATGCGCGGGGCCACCGCGATGCACCAAGGATGGCGGCCCGCGTCCGGCAGGCGCTGCCAACACCGGATGTGTGGATCAGTAGCCCGGCCACCCGCGCGATGATGACGGCACGCCTGTTCGCGGAAACCCTGACCGAGCCCCTCAGCCGCCTGCGGTATGACGCCGCGGTCTACGATGCCAGCCTCGATACGCTGGTCACCGTGCTTCGGGGGCTGCCCGACGACGCGGAACAGGTCTGGCTGTTTGGCCACAACCCCGGCCTGACCTTGCTGACACAGTGGCTGGCTGCGGAGACCGCCCCTGCACACATGCCCACCTGCGCGGTGGCACACCTTGCGCTCTCGATACCAGAGTGGCGCACGGTGGACGCCCGCTGCGGGCAGCTTCGCTGGTTCAGCGCCCCAAAACTCGACGACGACCCTGCGCCGCCATCAGACCCCACCCCCCTCAGTCCAGGGGCTTGAGCCCCGTGGCGAAGCGGGCGGCGTTCTGGACATAGTGTCGGGCCGAAAGCGTGATGATCTGCTGCTCGGCCGGGCTCAGTTCCCGCACCACCTTGGCCGGGCGCCCCATCAACAGCACCCCGTCGGGAAACACCTTGCCTTCAGGCACCAGGCTGCCCGCGCCCACCAGACTGTTACGGCCGATCACTGCACGGTTGAGCACCACGCTTTGAATGCCGATGAGACTGTTGTCGCCGATGGTGCAGCCATGCAGCATCACTTGATGACCGATCGTGCAATCGCGCCCGATGCGCAGCTGGATACCGACATCCGTGTGCAGAATCGAACCATCCTGCACGTTGGAACCCTCGCCCACGTGCAGCGCATCGGAATCACCCCGGAGTACGCAGCCGAACCAGACACTGGCCCGGTCCGCAAGATGCACCCGGCCAATGACCTGCGCACCCGGCGCAATCCAGACCGACTCGCCCAATGAAGGCTCAACTCCGTCCAGTGCGTACCGCACCGGCGTCAAGCCGCGGCGGACACGTTGGCGTCGTTGCGCCCGAACCCGTGTCCATTGTCGATCAGGTACTCCAGCCACTTGCCCAGGGTCAGGTTGCGCCGCCACTGCTCATCGAGAAACCGTTCGGCCCATGGGTCGCCTTCTCCTTCCGCCTCCCAGGGCGGACGGTTGGGCTGATTAAGCGCTTCGGCGACACCGGCGTCGCGGTAGATGCGCACCCAGAGGTCCGGCTGCCGGCGAACACCCTCGTCATCCACAAACTCGTAGGTGAGCTTGCAGGTCAGGGTGTAGCGATCTCGCTCGGTGACTGTCAGATGCAAAGGCGGATCCGCAAGGCTATGCGAGATAGCCTTCTGCGGCGGCAGATCCAGCGCCGGGATCAGCCGCTGCAGCAGGCGAAAATTCCGCTCGTACAGATCGAGCAGGACCGCAAGCCGGCGCGACGGTGTCGCAGCGGCAGCGGCGGGTCTTTCATAGGACGTCTGCATACACTGACTATAAGATAAGGTGCCAAGTCCCCACAACGAAAGCCATATGTCTGCCCAGGAAATTCCCACCACCCCCTTCCGCGATCAGAAGCCCGGCACGGCCGGACTGCGCAAGCAGGTGCGGGTGTTTCAGCAGCCTGGCTATCTCGAAAATTTCCTTCAGTCCACCTTTGACTGCGTTCCGGGGCTAAAAGGTTCCGCACTCGTGATCGGCGGCGATGGCCGCTTCCACAATCGAGCGGCCATCGCCACTGCGATATCAATGGCGGCGGCCAACGGAATTTCAAGGATCATCGTCGGCCAGGGCGGTCTGCTTTCCACGCCCGCCGCCTCCCACCTGATCCGGAAGCGCCGGGCCGGCGGCGGCCTCGTCCTTACTGCCAGCCACAATCCTGCCGGCCCGGACGGCGACTTCGGCATCAAGTTCAACGTCGCTGGCGGCGGCCAGGCCAGCGAGAGCCTGACCGATCAAATCTTTGAGAGAAGCCTTAGTATTTCTCGATATCTTATTGATAATTCTATAGATATAGACATCGATCGCCGCGGGGAAACGCCGTTTGACGGTGGTGTGGTCGAAGTCATCGACGGCCTCGAGGATTACCTTAGGTTACTCGAAGAACTTTTTGATTTTGAAGCAATAAAGAGCTGGTTCCAACAGGGTCACCGGATTCGCTATGACGCCCTGCATGCAGTCACCGGCCCCTATGCCCGTCGCATTCTGATCGACCGCCTCGGTGCCCCGGAGTCCGACGTGGTCAACGCCACCCCGCTGGAGGATTTCGGCGGCGGCCACCCGGACCCCAATCTCATCTACGCCGCTGACCTGGTGTCACACATGATGGGCGCGGATGCCCCTGATCTCGGCGCCGCCAGCGATGGCGACGGCGACCGCAACATGATTCTCGGCCCGGGGCAGTTCATTTCCCCCGGTGACTCGCTGGCCATGCTCACCGCCCATCTGCACCGCTGCCCGGGCTATCGGCAGGGCCTTCGAGGCGTCGCGCGCTCCATGCCCACCTGCCGTGCCGCCGATGCCGTGGCGGCAGCCCTGAATATTCCGTGCTACGAAACACCGACCGGCTGGAAGTTTTTCAGCAATCTGCTCGATGACCAGCGCATCACGGTCTGTGGCGAGGAGAGCTTTGGCACCGGCTCCGACCACGTCCGCGAGAAAGACGGCCTCTGGGCAGTTTTGGCCTGGTTGAACATCCTCGCCTCCACAGGCGAGTCCCTGCCGGCACTGGCACGCGCGCACTGGCAGCGCTTCGGACGCCACTACTTTATCCGCCAGGACTACGAGAACCTCCCGGCCGAGGCCGCTCAGGCGGTCATGCAGGGGCTGGAATCCCAGTTGCCGGCGCTGCCAGGCCAAACTTTCGGCTCACTTCAGGTCAGCGAGGCCGACAGTTTCGCTTACCGGGACCCCGTGGATGACAGTCGAGCCCACGCGCAGGGCCTGAGGGTGGTCTTCGGGGAGCAAGCCCGTATCGTGCTGCGCAAGAGCGGCACCGGCACGCAGGGCGCCACATTGCGGCTGTACCTTGAACACTGGCGACAGGATGCGCTGGATCTGGATCCCGAGACGGCACTGCAGGGGCTCGCGCAGGTCGCACTGGGCCTGACCCGCATGACCGCGCTGACCGGCCGAGACCAACCCGACCTGGTGACCTGAGGCCATGCGCGCACTGACCCTGCTGTTGATGCTGGTCGCGATACTGGGGGCCTGGACCTGGTGGCAGAACCCCGAACGCGTGCCGCTCGACGATGCAGCACGGGCGCAAGCGCCGATGAGCTTTGTGGCGCTGCCCGATGGCATCACAGCGTTCCGGTTGGAGGGTCGCGAAAGCGGTCCCCTGGTGGTCCTGATTCATGGCTACTCCTACCCGAGCAGCCTCTGGTCGAACACGGCGGCGGCCCTGCAGGCCGCCGGATTCCGCACCCTGCGCTATGACCTCTATGGGCGGGGATGGTCGGACCGCCCGCCCGGACGCTACGATCTCGACCGCTTCACACAACAGCTCGAGGCCCTGCTCGACGCTTTGGCGCCTGACACCCCGGTGCAGATCGTCGGGCTGTCCATGGGCGGGCTGATCGCCGCCGATTTCGCCAGACGCCATCCACAGCGGGTGCAACGTCTGGCCCTGCTGGCCCCCTTCAACACCGAACGGACAGTCCTCGCGCTGCAACTCCCGCTGCTGGGGGAAGCCGTCGCTCACGTCGCCTATTTCCCGGCTCAGGCCAGCCTGCAGGCACAGAGCTTCCACGACCCGGCGCTGGCCCCGCAGTATCTGGCGGGTTTTACTGAGCAACGGGTGTACAAGGGGTACCGCCGGGCGCTGTTGTCGACGCTGCGGAACCTGATTGCGCGAGATCCCACGCCGGTCTACGAGGCGCTCGGCGCAAGATCGCTGCCAACCTTGCTGCTCTGGGGCCGCGAAGACGCCGTGGTGCCAGCGGCGGAGGCGGAACCGCTGCTGTCACGCCTGGGGCCATCGGCACAGCTGCAATGGGTGGCGGATGCCGGTCACCTGCCACAACTGGAGCAGCCCGGAACCACGCATGAGGCCCTGCTGCGGTTTCTTCGCCCCTCGCTCAGATCGGCCCCTTTTCGGCAGGACCCGCAGCGCTAGAGCAGTGTTTCGCACTGATGGGCACCGCCCCGGGAGGCGCCATCAGTCCCCAGCAGCGCGAAACACCGCGCTAGTACGTCGGCTTGCGCAAGCCTTTCTCCTGCATGATGACCGATGCCATCTCCTCGATGGACATGTTGGCCGAATTGACGAAGGGGATCCGGTGCCGACGGTACAGCTGCTCTGCCTGACGCAGCTCGAAGGCACACTGCGCCAGCGATGCGTATTTCGAACCGGGACGACGCTCGGTCCTGACCTGCATGAGACGCTCGGGATCGGAGGTCAGGCCGAACAGTTTGGGCACCTGCCCTTTCAGGGCATCCGGCAGCCGCCCCTGAGCCAGATCCTCCTCGATCAGCGGGAAGTTCGTGGCGAAAACCCCGTGCTGCAGCGCGAGATACAGGCTGGTGGGCGTCTTGCCACACCGCGATGGCGCTACCAGGATCAACTCGGCGCGCGCGAGATCCCGAATCGACTGGCCATCGTCGTGCTCCATCGCATAGTTCATGGCGGCGATGCGGGCGTTATAGCGCAGCGAGTCCGCCACTCCGTGCGCCCGCCCCTGCGCGTGGCTGGATTTCAGCGCCAGCTCCGACTCCAGCAGGGGAATGAAATGATCGAACAGGTCGATGAAAACCGCCTCGGCGCCCCGCAGGACCGTTCGCACCGCGTCGTTGACCGTGGTGCTGAACAGGATGGGTTTGACCCCCTGCCGCTGCGCAAGATGGTTGATGTACTCCACCGTGGTGCGCGCACGCGCCTCACTGGTAATGAACGGCAGGGTGGTCTTGTGAAAGGTGACCCCCTCGAACTGCGTCAACAGCGTATTACCCAGTGTTTCAGCGGTAATGCCGGTGCCGTCTGAAAGAAAGAATACCGGTCGCGGCGCGCTCATGTGCCCCCCATTTCGTCAGTCGTCAGTGTGCGTCATTCGGCGGCAATGTTGCAGCGCACCGCCCGCATTTCGATAATCCACACCCCGCTCCCATCCCGAATCCTCATGAGCTCCCAGCCGCACGTCCTGTGGTACTCCGCGCTTGGCATGCACGACGTCGAGACCGTCGGAGGCAAGAACGCCAGTCTTGGCGAAATGATCAGCCAGCTTGCAGAAGCCGGTGTCAAGGTGCCCAACGGCTTCGCCACCACGGCGGAGGCCTATCGGGAGTTCCTTGCTCATGAAAGCCTTGATGCGAAGATCAAGGGGCTGCTCGACGGGCTCGATGTCGACGATGTCCAGCGCCTTGCCGACATGGGCAAGGAGATTCGGGGCGCCGTCATGGCGGCGCCCTTCCCGACCCGTCTGGAGGCGGAGATCCGCGAGGCCTACGACACCCTGGTCGCAGAATCGGGCAAGGCCATCTCGGTTGCAGTGCGTTCCTCCGCCACCGCCGAGGACCTCCCGGACGCCAGCTTCGCCGGTCAGCAGGAGACCTTCCTCAACGTCGACGGCATCGACAACGTGCTGAAGGCCATCAAGGAGGTCTTCGCCAGTCTCTTCAATGATCGCGCCATTGCCTACCGGGTACATCACGGCTTCGAGCATGCCCAGGTGGCCCTTTCCGCCGGCGTCCAGCGCATGGTGCGCTCCGACCGCGGCAGCTCCGGTGTGATGTTCACCATGGACACCGAATCCGGGTTCCGGGACGCGGTGTTCATCACCGCCAGCTATGGCCTGGGTGAGGCCGTCGTCCAGGGCGCGGTGAATCCCGACGAGTTCTATGTGTACAAGCCGGCTCTGCGCGCCAACCGACCGGCCATTCTGAAGCGCGGCCTTGGCGAAAAAGCCAAGCAGATGATCTATTCGCAAGACCGTACGCTGGGGCGCACGGTCATGTTTGAACCGGTCCCGAGCGAGCGCCGGGCCCGGTTCTCGCTGAATGATCAGGACGTCGAGGCCCTGGCCCGGCAGGCCCTGATCATCGAGGACCACTACGGTCGCCCGATGGACATCGAGTGGGGCAAGGACGGCGTCGATGGCCAGCTTTACATCTTGCAGGCACGTCCGGAGACCGTACAAAGCCGCGCCAATGCCAACGTGCTGCGCCGCTACAAGCTCAAGGGCTCCGGCCGCAAACTGACCGAAGGCCGCGCCATCGGCCAGAAGATCGGCGCCGGTCCGGTCCGCGTGCTCGACAGCATCGAACAGATGAACCGTGTCCAGAAAGGCGATGTGCTGGTCACCGACATGACCGATCCCGACTGGGAGCCGATCATGAAACGCGCCAGCGCCATCGTCACCAACCGGGGAGGACGCACCTGCCATGCCGCCATCATCGCGCGCGAACTGGGCATCCCTGCCGTGGTGGGCTGTGGTGACGCCACCGCGCTGCTGAAGGATGGCCAGCCGGTAACCGTGTCCTGCGCCGAGGGCGATACCGGCGTGATCTACGACGGCAATATCGACTTCGCGGTTGATGAGGTCGCCCTGGATCAGATGCCGGAGATTCCGCTGAAGGTCATGATGAACGTCGGCACGCCGGAGCAGGCTTTCGACTTCGCCAGCCTGCCGCATCGCGGAGTCGGGCTGGCCCGCCTCGAGTTCATCATCAACCGTCAGATCGGCATTCATCCCCAGGCCCTGCTGGCGCTCGACGAGCAGCCAGCGGACCTGCGGCGCATCATCGACCCCATGATTGCGGCCTACGACAGTCCGCGCGACTACTTCGTCAAGCGCCTGGCCGAAGGCGTCGCCACCATCGCGGCTGCGTTCGCACCCGAGCCGGTGATCGTCCGCATGAGCGACTTCAAGTCCAACGAGTACGCCAACCTGGTGGCCGGCACCCGCTACGAGCCGCATGAGGAGAACCCCATGCTCGGCTTCCGTGGGGCCTCCCGCTACATCTCCCCCGACTTCCGCCCCTGCTTCGACATGGAGTGCGAGGCCCTGCGCTTTGTCCGCAACGAGATGGGACTGACCAACGTCAAGATCATGATTCCGTTCGTGCGCACGCTTGACGAAGCCCAGCGGGTCAACGAGATTCTGGCCGAGAATGGCCTGAAGCGCGGTGACAACGGCCTGCAGGTCATCATGATGTGCGAGTTGCCGTCCAACGCGGTGCTGGCGGATCAGTTCCTGGAGCATTTCGACGGGTTCTCCATCGGCTCCAATGACATGACCCAGCTCACGCTGGGACTGGATCGCGACTCCGGCCTGATTGCCCATCTGTTCGATGAGCGTGACCCCGCCGTCAAACGGATGCTGCACATGGCCATCACCGCCTGCCGCGAGAAGGGCAAGTACGTCGGCATCTGTGGCCAGGGCCCCAGTGATCATCCGGACCTCGCCCGTTGGTTGCTGGATGAGGGAATCGAATCGATTTCACTCAACCCGGACACGGTGGTCGAAACCTGGCTTTTCCTGGCCGGCCAGACCCGCTGATCAGACCGAAAATTTTTGTCGCAAGGTATTCACAAACGGAAACAGAACCCCGTATAATCGCGGTCCCTTGAGAGGGGGCTATAGCTCAGCTGGGAGAGCGCTTGCATGGCATGCAAGAGGTCGTCGGTTCGATCCCGACTAGCTCCACCATCTCATATTTGAAAGATTGCCTCGTTCCCATCGTCTAGAGGCCTAGGACACGTCCCTTTCACGGATGTAACCGGGGTTCGAATCCCCGTGGGAACGCCATCTTTCAACGCCGGTTTCCGGCACTTGCGAGCCCGCCACCTGGCGGGTTTTTCGTTTCCGGTACCTGCTCCGGGGTTTCATTCCGGCTAGCATGTCACAACACGGTACGAACACACGGCATGCCCAGAAAACCCGCACGCGAACAAGGCGACACCCTCTCCATCATCCAGGAGCAGGCGTTCCAGCTGTTTGGCCGCTATGGCTACGAGGGCGTCTCGATCGGCGACATTGCCCGGCACGCCAAACTATCCAAAGGGGCGTTGTACTGGCACTTTCCCGGAAAGGACGCGCTGTTCCTCAGTTGCCTGCAACGCGTTCACGATCTTTTCAACAGCTACATCTTCGTGCCGATGGCACAGGAATCGCGGCCGGGCCTTGGCATTCTGCGCTTGTTCGAGGGACTCGAAGACTTGCTCAAGGACGCCCGTATTCAGAACGGCATTGCGGGCTATTGGCTACTGCCCTCGTCGCCGGAGGCAGGCCCCATCCTGAAGGCCCAGGGCGCCTTCGAGGCCAGCGCGATCGAGACAGTGCGGCAGACCCTGCTGCGTGGGCAGCAGAGCGGTATCATCACACTGGGCGCGGAAATCGACGACATGAGCCGCGCGATCATTTCGCTGGTCGAGGCCATCATCCTGCCGATGCGCCATCAGGCCGCCGACGAGGTGCACCGGACACTGGGCGTGCTGGTCAGAACGCTGTTCCGCGCCTATGCCGACCCGGCTTCGATGACATTACTGGACCGGTTTTCGCGACCCACTGCCTGACACGGCGAACCAAGCTGGTTTCGCATGGTCCATGAACTCTCCCCTTTCCATTGCCAACTGCATGAGCCCCAAGATCGCGGCCGCCATCCTGAGCGTAGCGGCGGCCACCGCCTGCCAACCAGCGTCGGAGGCAGTCGCGCCCACCGCACTGCCCGCCACGCCTGCGATTCCGGTCGCCGTACACGCCGTACAACCTCAGACGCTGACGCGCTCGGTCAGCGCCGTTGGCACCCTGCAGTCCAACGAATCCACCATCATCACCGCTGAACTCAGCGGCCGTATCGTCGAGGTGGCCTTCCGCGAAGGCGAACGCCTGGATCGAAGCGCCCTGCTGTTTCGGCTTGACGACGCCATTGCGCGCGCCGAATGGCAGCAGGCACAAGCCAATCTGACACTCGCGCAGCGCTCGCATGCACGCGCCCGCGAGTTGGTGGCGCGGCAGCTGGTGTCGCAAGCCGAACTCGACCAGGCTGATGCCACCAAGGCGGTGGCAGAAGCTGCGGTGGCGCTGGCACAGGCACGCGTCGACAAGCACCGCATCACTGCACCTTTCGAAGGCGTGGCTGGACTGCGACAGGTCAGCCCGGGTGCCTACGTCAACCCCGGGGATCCGCTGGTTCCGTTCGAGGCGCTGCACCCGATGAAGGTCGAATTCCGCGTTCCGGAAACAGTGCTGGCGGACCTGCAAGCCGGCCAGAAGGTGGACGTGACGTTGGACGCCTTCCCAGGCGAGGTATTCAGCGCCACCGTCTATGCCGTCGCAGCCGGAGTCAGCGAAGCGTCCCGCTCGGTGGCGGTCCGCGCTTTGATCGACAACGAGCATGCTCGCCTGCGCCCCGGTCTGTTTGCCCGCATCCGGCTGGACCTGGAAACCCGTGAAGATGCCGTGGTGGTCCCCGAGGCCGCCGTGTTCCCTCGGGGAGACAGTGCGCGCGTCTATCAGGTCGTGGAGGGGAAGGCCCGGGAGGTCGAAGTCGTTCTGGGTCAACGCCAACCCGGCGTTGTCGAGATCATTCAGGGCCTCGCGGTCGGCGACACGGTGATCACCTCCGGTCTCCAGAAAGTGTCCGACGGCGCCGCGGTGCAACCCGACACCTGAGCACGGCGAGTCAGCGCCAATTCAGCATCCCTCGCTAGGCTTGAAACCGTACCCGCCCCGGGTATCGTCTGGAGCCTGCCATGAAACACTCGATACTGCTCACCAGCCTGGGGCTGGTGCTGTCCACCCCCGCCCTGGCGGACAGCCGCTGGAACAATACACACACTCCGCACTACGCGACCCCTGCCCCCGAATATGCGCAGGTGGTCGAGACACGGCCTGTCTATACGGCAGTGCAGGTATCACAGCCGCGGCAGGAGTGCTGGCAGGAGCCGACGGCATACAACCGCGGAGGCCAACAGAACTATTGGTTCACCGATGGCGTCGCCGGCTCGGTCGTCGGTGCCATTGCGGGGGGCGTTGCGGGGCACCAGTTCGGCAAGGGGCGCGGCAAGGACGCCGCAACCGCGCTGGGCGCGATCATCGGCGCCGGTGTTGGCCAGCGCGTGGTCAACAGTCGCGCCGCGCCCGCCTCCCAGACGGGGGCATACCAGACCCGTTGCCAGACGATCCCCAGCACCTACACCGAACAGCGCATTGACGGATATGACGTGACCTACCGGTATCAGGGCCGCCTCTACTCCACCCGCATGCCCTATGACCCGGGCGCGCGCCTGCCCGTCAACGTGCACATCGAACCGGTGCGGTATTGAAAGCACGCCGTTACACTCAAGCCATGAGTCGACTGACCGTTCTGATCGCCGTCATCCTGTGTGGCTGTGCCTCGATGGCGCAGGCACAGCTGCGTGACGAGCGACTGACGCGTCAGTTGCTGCGTGAGTTCTCACCGGCACAACAACGGCTTTCCGCAGGCGATCTCACTGCTGCGGAAGCGGCTCGAATTGCACAGAGCCAGTACGGCGGACGCGTTCTCTCGGTCGACCCGGCTGGCAATGGCTTCCGGGTCAAGTTGTTGATCGACGGCGAAGTCCGGATTGTCCACATAACCGAGCGCTGAGCGCGCGAACTGCGGGAGAGGTTCACCATGCGTGCACTGGTCGTCGAGGATGATGATGTGCTGCGGAAGCATATTGTCGAAGTGCTCAGTGGCAACGGCTTTGCCGTCGATGCAGCGGCCAATGGCACAGACGGCCTCTTCATGGCCGAGGAGTACCCGACCGATGTGGCCGTGATCGACCTCGGCCTGCCTGAGACCCCGGGGATCGACATCATTCGCAAAGCGCGGGCTGCCGGACGCGACTACCCGATTCTGATTCTGACCGCGCGGGACGGGTGGCAAAGCAAGGTCGAAGGACTCGAAGCCGGCGCGGATGACTACCTCGTCAAGCCGTTCCACAAGGAGGAGCTGCTCGCCCGCCTGCGGGCCCTGCTGCGCAGGAGCAACGGCTGGGCCCAGTCCATTCTGGTATCCGGTCCGGTGGCGATTGACCCCGGCGCGCGGACCGTCAGTGTCAATGACGCGCCGGTGGAACTCACCAGTTACGAATTCCGTGTGCTGGAGTACCTGCTGACCCATGCCGGCAAAGTGATCTCGAAGACCGAATTGCACGAGCACCTCTATGCCGAAGAAGATGAACGTGACAGCAATGTCATCGAAGTCTTCATCCGTCGGCTGCGCAGCAAACTGGATCCGGATGGCAGCCTCAGCCCCATCGCCACCTTGCGTGGCGCCGGCTACCGCTGGGATCTTCCGCGCCCCAACACTGCCGGGTGACCTCGCTTCGCACAAGGCTGCTGATTGCAGCCTCGATGGTGTTGGCGGGCTTCGTCCTCGCCTGTGCAGCAGCACTCGACCATGCGTTCGAGGAACGCGCCCTGTCCACTCAGCGTGATCGACTGCAAGGCCTGGTATATGCGCTGCTGGCCGCCGCCGAGCCGACAGCGGATGGCACACTGAGCCTGTCGCCCTTCCGGCTTCCAGACCCGCGGCTGCAGAACCCGGGTTCCGGCCTGGAGGCGGCGCTGATCGACGAACGCAATGCGCTGACCTGGGGCAGTGTCAGCCTTTCCGACGACTTTCCCCTGCCGCCGGAAGTTGCGCCCGGAACCTTCGACTTTGTCACCGACCGGCAGCGCTTCAGCCTGGCTTTCGGGCTGCGATGGCTCAATCCGCTCGAGGGGGAACAACGCTATACCCTGGTGGTGATGGAAGACCGAAAGGCCTTCGACCAGCAGATGCAGGCCTATCGCCGAACGCTCTGGAGTTGGCTGGCCATCGCCGCGGTCGCACTGCTCTCAGTGCAGGGCACGGTGCTTGCCTGGGGACTGATTCCGCTGCGACAGCTGCGCAACGAACTGGCGCGCGTCGAACAGGGCGCCCAGGCACAGCTGCAAGGCGAGTATCCTGCCGAACTGGCGCCGCTGACCGATGCCATCAACGGCATGATCCGCAGCGGCGAGGCGCGTCTTGCACGGCAGCGCAACGCACTGGGCGACCTTGCCCACAGCCTCAAGACGCCCTTGGCCGCGCTGCGCGCATTGAGCGAGGAGGCACGGCTGTCCGATGAAGACCAGGGGGCAATCTCCGAACCGGTCAGCCGCATGCAGACCATCATCGACCACCAGCTTCGCCGCGCCGTCACCGCTGGCGGACGTTCGCTGGCTGAAGCCGTTGCGGTCGATGAAGTGCTGGAGCGGTTGCGGCGAACCCTCACCAAGGTCTATGCCGATCGCAAGCCTCACTTCGAGTGGCGCCTGCCGCGTGGACTCAAGATCCGCATGGACAGCGGAGACCTCTACGAGCTGCTGGGCAACCTGCTGGAAAACGCCGTGAAGTACGGCAATGGCCGGGTCCGGGTCAGCGCAGGTCGTCTCGGGCGCGCCTTGGTGCTGACCGTTGATGATGACGGCCCGGGCTTCCCGGACGATCCTGAACGGCTGCTGGCGCGAGGCGTCCGCGCAGATACCCGCACGCCCGGCCAAGGGATCGGACTGGCGGCCAGCCATGAACTGGTGCACACCTATCATGGCCGCCTGATGCTGGACCACAGTCCCGACCTCGGCGGCGCGCGGGTCGAGATTCGCCTGCCGGTCTAGGATACGGCTCGCCGTGCACCAGCGGGATGTCGATGCGCAAGGCTACGGTGAGGTCACCGCCAATTGAATGAAGTGACTACGGTAGTAGCGCAGCTCCGCCACCGAGTCGCGGATGTCGTCCAGCGCGAGGTGGGTGGACTGCTTGGAGAACCCCTTGGCAACGTCCGGCGCCCACCGCTGGCACAGTTCCTTGACGGTGGATACGTCGATATGCCGGTAGTGGAAGTAGCGCTCCAGCGCCGGCATGTAGCGGGCCAGGAAACGACGATCCTGGCAGATCGAGTTCCCGCACATCGGTGATACGCCAGCCGGCACCCAATCCGACAGGAAGGCCACTGTCGCCGCCTCGGCGTCCGCCTCCGAGAGACTGCTGGAGCGCACCCTCTGAGTCAGGCCGGACTGGCCGTGCTGCCGCACATTCCAGTCGTCCATCTTGTTGAGCTCCAGCTCGCTCTGGTGAACCGCCAGCACCGGCCCCTCGGCCAGCACCGTCAGCTCGCTGTCGGTCACCAGCGTCGCGATTTCAATGATCCGGTGGGTTTCCGGCACCAAGCCGGTCATTTCCAGATCGATCCAGATGAGGTGCTGCGCGTGTGCGTTCGACATGTGCTCAGGATAGCAAAGCACCCGCCCCTACAGCCGCCTACGAACGCCCGCCGCCGATCGCATCAAGATTGTTCTCCTGAGCTTCAAGCGCTTCCTCGGTCCGCTTGCGCAGTTCTATCCGCGTGCGCTCAATGGCGCGCAAGCGCTCGATCTCGGTCAGGGTGTAGGACTCCCACTTGGCCGCTGCTGCATAGCTGTCGCGGTCCTGCTTGGCACGCCGAAACGCCTGCAGCGCAGGCTCCAGCTCACCCCCGTTGAAATACGCCATGCCCAACAGCATCAGATTACCGCTGCGACTCTTCAGGTTCCCAAGCTGATCGGCCTTGGCCGCCGCCTTGGCGGCCTCGGCATAGTCGCCAGCGTTGAAGTGCACGCCGGCGAGCCGCGAGTACATCACACCGTCCCCCAACAGCGCGGCCGCGCGCTCCAGCGCCGGAACCGCCTTCTTATGTTCATTGGCCTGCGCCCAGGCGTTGGCGAGTGCTTCGATGTTCTTCGGGTTCTCCGCCACCACACCATCTGCCATCGCTTGCTCAATGATGCGGCCCGCGCGGTAGGGTGCCTGCTGCCCGAGCCACATGTAGGCAAGATTGAGCAGCTCGCTCTCGGACTTCAGCCCACCATGCTGGTAGACCGCGTCGTAGACCGCCAGGCGGCGGGTGTCCGCGCCGGTTTCGCTGTACATGCCAGCCAACTGACGCATGTAGCTGACCTTGGGGTACAGGCTGATCAGCTGCTCATAGACCTTGGCGGTCGAGGCATAGTCCTTCTTGCCGTAGAACAGCGCTGCCTTCAGGCGGAGCCACGATTCGTCTACGGGCTTTCCTGCGCGCTCCGACAACAGTACCGCCCGGTCGACATTCCGGAGCGCTTTGTCGAAATCCGATTTCTGGTAGTAGGCCTGGGCAAGCATGATGTGCGCCGTCGGCGTAGGCTCGTCAACCGTGAACAGCCACTCTTCCATGAAACGGATGCAGTCATCGTACTTCTCGAGCTGGAAGTAGAGCTGGGCCGTGGTGTACTTCGCAGTGAGAATCAGGCCGTCGCTCGCATCTTCCTCAGCCATTACCTTGGCATAGGCATTGATCGCCTTCTGGTACTCGTTGCGGCTGGCGTGAATGAAGGCGTAGAAATTCCACAGCTGAGAACGCGCATAGCTGTTGAGCCGAGGGCTCTCGCGCAGCTCGTCGAGCACCGCGATCGCCTCGGAATGCTGCCCGGCTTCGGCCAGGCTCTGCGCCTTGGTGAGCTGATCGAACGTCCGCGCATCAATCGCACCCTGCTGCGCCCAGGCCGCCCCCCCGAGGAGCACGCCGACGAGCGCCAAAACCCGCACTACTGATCGCATCATCGCCTCTGTGTTCAGGAAGCCCGGTCCAGACGGAACATCACGCGTGTACGTACTCCGGGCACCTCGATGGGGTTGCCGTCGACAACGCGGGGCTTGTACTTGTAGCGCAGCGCAGAATCCATCGCGGAAGAGTTGAACACCGGGTTGGTACTCTCAATGACGACGGGATCCCGAACCGAACCCTGCTTGGTCACGGTGTACTCGAGTATCACGTCCCCTTCGAGACCACGACTGAGCGCTCCGCGCGGATAGTTCGGCGCCACCTTGACGATGGGCAGGTACTCGCCATCGGTAGCCGACAGTCCCGCGCCCATGCTGAGGTCGAGATCGGCTGCCACCTGCGAAGGTCCACCAAGCTGCCCTACTTCAGCGTTGCCGTCGACCTGATCGAACGCCTGTTGCGGCACATCCGGCGGCGGCGTGTCATCCATCTGCGGCTTTTCGGGCTTCTCCACCGAGCGCTGCGTTTCGATCTCCATTTTCGGCATGTAGATATCGGGCAGCTTCACCACAGGGGTCTTGTCCAGACGGCCATCGGCAAAGTGGATCAGCGTCACCATGACCATCTGCAGGCCAAAAGTCACGATCGCGGCGGGGACCAACACCATCATCAAGCGCATGGCGAACTCCTCAGTTGGACTGGGTGGCGAGGGAGACTCGCTCGGGCGGAACCACTTCGCGTGCCTGATCAAGCACTTCGGTGAAGGTCTTGACAGATGCCAGCTCATCCGCCTGGATCACAACCGCACCCTCCGGATTCTCGGCGTGCATGCGCTCAACGTTGGCGCGCACTGAACGGATGTCGATTCGACGCTGATCCATCCAGATGGTGTTGTCGGCACGGATCGCAATCAGTACCGCAGCATTCTTGTTCTCAGCGGTTTGCGCCTGAGGGCGATTCACCTCGACGCCCGTTTCCTTGATGAAACTGGCAGTCACAATGAAGAAGATGAGCATGATGAAGACCACGTCGAGCATCGGCGTGAGGTCAATCGCGCCTTCCTCTTCACCCTCGTCCTGACTGATATAGCTACGCGCCATGGGCGGGATTCTCCTTGGGAGCAGGTTCCAGATGGTGGATGGGCAGCAGCGCATCGATTCGCTCTCGGCGCTGCGTCGCCATCCTGGACACATAAATGTTGCCGAACACGCCGGACAGCGCGGCGACCATGCCGGCCATGGTCGGGATGGTCGCCCGCGAGACGCCCCCCGCCATCGAACGCGCGTCACCGCCGCCGGTGATCGCGAGGATGGTGAAGACGTCAATCATCCCCGTCACGGTGCCCAGCAGACCGAACAGCGGACACAGTGCGATCATCACCTTGATGAAACGAAGGTGCTGGTTCACCCGGATACGCAATTCCGATACCAACTGCCGACGAACCGCATCGCCGTACCACGAATAGTGATCCTGGCGTCCCCGCCAGACCCCCAAGGCTGCGCTCAGGTCGCGGTTGAACGGCCGCGTGTAGTAGGAAAAGCGCTCAAGGATCATCACCCACATCACGAAGGTGAGCACTGCAATCAACTGCAGGATGGGGCCACCGGCATTGAAGAACTCGCCGATGGCCTCACGCGCATCCAGTAGGAAGAGCAACACGGGCAGCTCCGATCAGCGGCCAGCGCGCTGGGCAACCAGCCCTGCGGTCTGCTCCTCGAGAACATGCAGCAACTCCCGCGCCCGGCCGTGCAGTAGGGTATGGAGCAACAGCATGGGGATCGCGACAAGCAGGCCCAGCACGGTGGTCACCAGTGCACTGGAAATACCGCCGGCCATCGCCTTGGGATCACCCGCACCATAGATCGTGATCGCCTGGAACACGATGATCATCCCGGTTACGGTGCCGAGCAGCCCCAGCAACGGTGCCACCATGGCGATGATCTTGAGCAGGGGCAGGCCGCGCTGAATCTCGGGGCGCTCCTTGATGATTGCCTCACCGAGCTTCACCTCGAGCGTTTCAACATCGTCGTTGGCATGCGCAGCACCCGCCAGCAACACGCGCCCTAACGGGTTGTCGTCGCTCGCAGTATCACTGCTGCGCTGGCGACGTACCTTCGCTGCAACCTGCGCCAGCGCCAGGAATCGCCACAGCGCCAACAACAGGCCGATCAGCCCCACAGCGGTGATGACGTAACCCACCAACTTGCCCTGATGCCAACGCTCCATCAGCGTCGGCGTATTGATCAGCGCCTTGAGGTACCCGCCTCCGGCAGACCCGGTTGGATCGATGCCCACGGCCGTGAAACCTTCTGCGGCTGTCTGCAATGCCTTGGCATGCCCTGTGAACCCCTCTGGCTGGCGCGGCAGCACCGACACCGTGTGGGTGTTCTCGTCGTAGGCAAGATAGTCCCCATTGGACAGCAGGTTGAACAACCCGACCCGCACCACCTCACGCGAGGACTCGGTCCCCACCACTCCGGCGTACTTGACCACGCGACCGGACTCGGTGAGTTCGCGATGCAATTCAAACCAGAGTTGCTCGATCTCCTCAACGGTAGGCAGATCGGTATCGTCATTCATCTTGCTGATCAACTCGCTCAGGAAGGTCTGACGTCCTTCAAACTGATGCGTGGTGATGGACGCACCCAGACGGGCGCGAAGGTCGCCAGCGGCGCCGGTCAGGTGCCCAAAGAGCTCCTTCAGAGAACCCAGACGCTCATCGCGCTGCGCACGCTTCTCTTCAACTTTCAGTTCGTTGGCATTGAACACGCGCTCCAGTTCAGCACTGCGTGCTTCCAAGGCTGCGATGCGCTGCTGCGCTTCACGGATCAGTCGATCCTGCTGCTCGCGATCCGCCACAAATGCCGCCTCACGCTGCTTGTTCTCGGCAGCATCCCGTGCGCGGCCCTCGCGCACTTCCTTCAGCAAACGCGTCATCGATACCGCGTCGTTACCCTGTGCCGATGCTGCCAACGGGAGCAAAGACGCCATCGCCAGGCCCATCGGGGCCAGCCAGTTGAAGCACTTCATTCGGCAGCCTCCGGAGCTGGGATCGGGAGCGTCACGATGTCAATGGACGCCTGCTTGCTCGCCATCAGAATCCCGCGGCGAACACTATTGCGATAGTCGCCGGCGTCAAGGCGTTCCCATGCCTCAGAAGCCGAATTCCAGGCCACCGTCGTGCGGGTGTCCTTGCTCTGCGCCACGAGCGCAACGCGCCCAAACCGCAGCACATCCACCTCGAGGTCTTCGCCGTCGAGCTGGATAATCTGTTGATAGGTGTCGATCTTGCGACCGTACTCGGTCTCGATCTGATAGGCCTCGATGACCTGCCGGAACTTTTCGGCGACATCGATATCGGCCTTCGACAGGCTGTCCCTGAGCTGGGCTATTCGCGTATTGCGTTCGTCGATATGGAACGGCTTGTCGAGTTCTACATACTCTGAAAGCGCATCCGCCATCCTCAGGATCAGCGGCAGCATCTGACGCTCGATCGTTGCAACCTGCTTGATCGAGTCATCGAAGCGTGTGATCAGCGCCTGTTGGCCTTCGATCTGCGTGGAAAGCTGCTCGTTGTACTGCTCCAGGCCTTCGACCTGCTTGAGCAGCGCACGATAGGTGATGAGCTTGGACTGTTGAGCATCCACGATGCTGTCGATGCGCTCCTGGCTTTTTTGTGCCTCGACCAACTTACCCTCGCCTTCCTTGACGACGCTTTCGAGGTTCTGCGCCTGGGCAACTCCCGCCCACAACACCCCCCCCAGCGCGAGGGGCATCAGCCCCACCACGTGCATCGACCGCTTCATGAGCTTGTTCCTCATCATTCATTCATCCCAGAGAAAGAAGGCGGCGGACGTTTGCACGTCCGCCGCCTCCCTGGCAGGAACCGTCCTTCGCCTTAGCGCAGCGAACCCGGAATCGTCCAGTCCGCCCACCAGGCATCACCCTGGGCCGTGCCCGGCTTGACCGCGCCGATAAAGTCGGTGCTGTCGAACACAAAGCCCGAACCATTGTTGACAGGCGTGATGGCCGTGCCTGAACCCAGCGTCGCAGCCGCGTTGGTCAGGGCGTAAGCCGCATCGACATCGAAATCAAGATGCACTGTGTTGGTCTCGCTGTCGGCGGCACGCTTGTCGTAGAACCCACCCGCGTCACAGTCACCCAGTACGTTGGTCAGACCCACCACCGAGAAGCTGTCGACCACCGTGTCTCCGTTGGTGTCGGAATCGTCAATCCGAATGCAACCGGTGGCGAAGCCCTTCACTGCGGAATTGAAGATGTTGGTGGTAAGTGAGCCGCGCAGACGCATGCCCGGCTGCTCAAGACCGGCGGCGTTCACCACGTTACCTCCCAACAGCAGGACGTTGGCAATCACCGCCTCCGTCTGCGGCACGTAGTCGGCGTCCGAGCTGTTGGCTTCGATGCCGCGCGGGTCATTGCTGCCAGCAGGTGCCGCGTTGTTGCTCTTCTGCACCAAGGCGTACTGGATGTTGCCCTTGTAGCCTTCGTCAAAGTCGATGTCGTCATCGTCGTTGCCGGTGAGCACCAGATACTTGGCGTTGACGGTGCCGCCGAACCACTCGACACCATCGTCCTGGTTGTTGTGGACCTGCACGTACTCGATATCAGTGCCATGCCCCACACCCTGCAGCGTCAGACCATTGATTTCATCGTTAGGTCCGGCAATCAGGCCCCCTTCCGCGATCCGCACGAAACGCAGCGATCCGCTGTCGTCCGCAGGGTCATTGCCACCGAAGCGACCGACAAAGTCACCACCCTCACCTTCCACGTTGCAGATGGTGCCGGCACCAAAGCAGGCGCCAGTGTTGCCCGGGCCAAACTGCGGCGCGAAGCCCTGGATCACGATACCGCCCCATTCACCAAACTCATCAAAGTCGGCATCAAGGCTGCTGAAGGTGATCGGCGCGGAGCGGGACCCCTCCGCGATCAGCTTTGAGCCACGGGTCACCAGAAGCACACCGTCATCAAAGGCCTTCACGTTCACGCCGGGACGCACGGTCAGAGTGACGCCAGCGGCCTTGATGGCATCAACACCTGCTTGATCGGCCACCACCACATTGCCCTCGCCAACCTGAACCACGCCATCCAAGCGCCACTCGACACCCTGGACAAACACGTAATCCTCGTCGATCAGCCCCGTCACGGTGCACACCGTTTCGCCCGCATTGCAGCTGACAAAGTCGGCCGGCTCGACGGTTTCGGAAACCTCGCCCAGCGAACCGGGGATAATCCAACCGTTCCACCATGCATTGGCCACATCCGTTCCCGGCTTCACCGCGCCGACATAGTCGGTCTGGTCAAACATGAAGCTGGAGCTGCCCACTGCGGTGATGTTGGTCGGCGCACCGAGCTGCGCAGAAGCTTCGTTGATGGCAAAGGCGTCATCGAGCGACAGTGACGCCGCACCAGAGTTCACCTCGGTGTCGGCAGCACGCTTGTCGTAGAAGCCACCTGCACCGCAGTCACCCAGCACATTGGTCAGGCTGACATCGGAGAAGCTGTCCGCAACGGTATCGCCGTTGGTATCGGAATCGTCGATGCGGATGCAACCCGTATCAAATCCACCGACCGCAGAGTTGAAGATCTGCACGGTCAGAGATCCGCGCAGACGCATACCCGGCTGCTCAAGCCCGGTAGCGTTGACGACATCGCCACCGATCAACAGCACGTTGGCGATCACGGCGTTCGTCTGAGGCACATAGTCGGCATCAGAGCTGTTGGCTTCGATGCCGCGCGGGTCATTGCTACCCGCAGGCGCCGCGTTGTCGCTCTTGCGCACGATGGCATGCTGGATATTTCCGACATAGCCCTCGTCGAAATCAATGTCATCGTCGTCATTGCCGGTCAGAACCAGATACTTGACGTTGACGGTGCCACCAAACCATTCGACGCCGTCATCCTGGTTGTTGTGAACCTGGATGTACTCGATGGTCGTGCCGTGACCCACGCCCTGCAGCGTCAGGCCGTTGATCTCGTCGTTCGGTCCCGCAATCAGACCCCCTTCGGCGATACGGACATAACGCAGGCTACCGCTGTCATCCGCTTCGTCATTACCGCCAAAGACGCCGACGAAATCGCCACCCTCACCTTCAACGTTGCAGACCGTGCCGGTACCGAAGCACGCTCCGGTATTACCCGGCCCGTACTGCGGTGCAAAGCCCTGGATGACGATGCCGCCCCACTCACCAAAGTTGTCGAAATCAGCGTCAACACTGCTGAAAGTAATCGGCTGAGTGGCGGTACCGTTGGCTTCCAGCTTGGAACCACGCGTCACCAGAAGCACAGCATCATCAAACGCCTTGATGCTGAGGCCGGCGGGGATTTCCAGGGTGACACCGGCAGCCTTGATCGCGTCAACGGCAGCCTGGTTGGCAACGGTGACATTGCCGGCGCCGACGCGCACCACGCCATCAATGAACCAGTTCTTGGTGGCATCCAGGACGTAGTCCTCGTCGATGTCACCCGACAGGGTGCAATCGTTGCCAGAGCAGGACACGAAGTCGGGCGTCGGGGTGGGCGTGGGGCTGGGGCTCGGGCTGGGGTTCACACCGCCACCGCCGCCACCGCCGCCACAGGCGGAGAGCACCACGCCGGCAAGGCATGCTGCAGAGATAAGCTTGAGGTCACTCATGTCAAAATCACCATGGGTCAAATTTCAGGAATGCTGCCTGTGCTACCACTCACGCGCGTTTCCGTGCGCTACTCGAAACGCAGGCCCTATCCCGACCTGCACTGCTGCTGGCGAACTGCTCGCGGCTAATCCCGATCCAGACAATTCTCAGATCGCGAAATCCCACGAATAGCCCAAAGAAAAGCTCACCCCTTCCTTCCAGGACTCGACAACACGTCCGTCCTGGGTGAATTCGATCTCTTCATCCAGAAGATTCTGGATCTTCAACTTGAGCGTGGATGCCGGGGTAAGGCCCTTCTCGTAGTTGAAATTCAGCGTCGCGCGGCCGGCCTCCATGATGTTGCCCAGCTGCCCACGTGCAACACGGTCGATCCGGTCGTCAAAGTAGTTCACAAGCAAGGTGAACTTCTGATCGGTTGGGAAGTGATCAAGGCTGATCTGAAGATTGGCAAGAAACGGAGACTGCCCCTGAAGGTCACGCTTGGTTGTGCCTTCCTGCTGAGCAGCAGCATCCGTAAGCGTCGTTTCCGAATCGATGAACGACATGTTGGCCCCGACTTCCATCGAGTAGTTCTGCCACTCGAGGAACGACTTGTTCAGATCGATTTCGACGCCCGAAACAGTGGCCTCCTTTCCGTTGGAGAAGGCCAACGCACCAGCCGCGCTGCCGCTTGCGGCAGGGATGGTGATCTCGAGCGGGTCATCGATCTGCTTGTCGAACAGCGCGATCGAGATGCTGTCGTTGTCTCCGAAGTAGTACTCGGCCCGAATGTCGAAATTGTCGATCAGGGAGGGCAAACACTCGGTCTGCGTGGTCGACTGACAGCCTCCGATATACAGCCTGTCGTTCTCGTCAAAGAAGCGTGACTGCGAGATTTCAGTGATGTTCGGTCGTGAAACGGTATTGCTGTATCCGAAGCGCAGCTGCACCGACTCGGTCGGCCGGTAAACCAGTGCCAACGACGGCAGCAACTCATTCGATTCCAGCTCGGTTGGCACAGCGGTATTGGAGTTCGGATACTCCACGTCCACCGAATAGTCGTCCTGCCGCACACCGACAATGGCTGTCCATTCGCTACCGTAGTTCAACTCCGTCGAAAGGTAAGCAGCAACGGATTCCTGATCTGCTGTATAGCTATCGGTGGAGGCCGTCAGGTTGCGCAGTCGAATCCGATCCTCCTCGAAATTGACTGGCACGAGGATGTCTTCAATATTCTGGTCAAGCGCGGGCGCACGCGATGCGATGACCTGAAAGCCGACCCGCACCAACTCGACATCGCGCTCACGTGTATTTCCGAGTGCGCCGAGACGAACATTGCCGAACCATTTACCGGCATCAAAAGGAATCTCGTAGTCCAATCCGAGATCCAGACCGTCTTCCGTCAGATCGGAATAGCTCCGCTGAACCGACCCCACATCCAGCACGGGCCCCCGATAGTTGTAGGAGCGGCGATCCGGCGCGTAACGGCTGGTCTGAGAAAGGCCGGCGCGCCAGGTCAGTTCATGCGAATCGTTGAAGAACCGCTGTACACCTTCAAACTGTTGCGCGATGAATTCACGCTCAATCCAGTTCAGGATCGTTTCGTTGAGGCCTTGGTCTTCGACCTTGTCGGTTCCGACTTCAGTCGTGGTCCGGTCTTCAGTATCGCGAAGCACGATGGTACGACTGGACACTTCCCATCCCGCCGCAGCTTCATACCCGGCAAACAGGTAGCCGTTCAGCGTTGTATTGCGCGTACTGCGCTGCCGATCTGCCAGCCGCGTGGTGCTGTCAACAAAGGCATCCTGATCGGACTCGCTTGACTGCCCGTAGGACGCGGTGCCATAGAGCCCCAGTGTCCCCGCCGACAGGTCGAACAGATTTCCGAGTGTGTATGAAATATCGAAATCCGGACCAGCGGACTCGGTTCGACTGTTGTAAATGTTGGGAAGCGCGCTGGCGGCGGCTGCAGCTACAGGCTGTTCGACACAATCCTGTTGGCCCTGCACCTGACAGATAGTGACATTGGTTGTGCCATTGTTGGTCACCCGCCGCACCAGCCCGGGCAGCTCACGCAGGCCATCGTCGTAGCCAAACCCATCGCTTCCGCTACCCCGATAGGTTATGAAGTCGTCACCCGTGACGCCGGTGGTGTAACCCAGCGACCCGGACAGGCTGTTCACGTATCCGTCCGGCATCCCCCGAGTCGAGATCTTGATGATGCCGCCCGTTGTATCACCGGGGAGATCACTCGAGAACGTCTTCTGAATCTCGATGCCACCTAGAATGTCTGAAGGAAACAGGTCCAGCTGGACATCTCGCCGGAACGGATCGGTGCTCGGCATCAAGTTGCCGTTCAAGGTCGCAGCGATGTAGCGGCCGTCGAGTCCGCGGACTACCGCGTAGCGGCCATCCGTTACTGACACTCCGACGAGGCGCTTCAACGTCGCCGCGACGTCGCTGTCTCCGAACCTCAAGAGATCGTCAATGCTGATCGCGTCGGTAATCGCTACCGAGAACTTTTCCAGATCCGTGGCGTTCTCCGTGGGCTTGTAGGCCCCCATCACCACAACCTCTTCATCAGCACTGGCGCTGAGAGCCGGAACGCCGCCTGTTTCGCCAGGCACCAGCGGTGCCAGCTTGATGTTGGTGGCGAGTCCGATGTTCGCCACAACACGCAGGTCTGCGCGCTCAAGGCGATCATAGTCAGGGTGACTGACCACCAGGGTGTACACGCCGCGGGGCAGTGCCAGCTCGAATGCGCCGTTGGGGCCTGTGGCGGTCTCCACTTCGGCCTCAAGCACAGAGACACTCGCCCCGGCCACCGGCTGACCATCAGGTCCGCGCACTTCGCCACCGATCGTTCCGGTCTCGCCCTGCCCGCCCGGGGACGCATTTTCGTCAAACTTGGAGAGCGTGAACTCCGGCGGCGTCGAGAAATCAGTGAACGTCGCACTGAGCTCGGCACTTTCACCGGCTCCAACGGAAAAGGCGTAATTCGCCAGCGGGATACCGTTCTTCAGAAACTGCACCTTGTGCTTTCCGGCAGTGATCGGCGCTGATGCTTCACCCAAAGCACCGGTTTCACCGACCAAGCTTCCATTCAGTTCGACCTCTACGCCCTTGAATGGGCGGTTCTGGAGGAAGGTGTTGACGAGTAGCTCGGCTGCATACAGTGAATGCGAGAACAGCGAGGCCGAGACCCACACCAGAACTTTCAGGGAAAACTTCATGCGAACTCGATCCAGTTCAGAAAATAGTGAGGAGGGGCCACACACCCGGCGTCCCGTAGCGACGCCGGATGACGCGTCCCGATCCAAAGCGGGCTCAGGCTAAAGGGCCACTTTCGCTATCTTGTGAAACTTGCGTGACAGCTTCGTGACAACCCCGGCGCTTTCGGGCGGGGATGTTTCAGCCGATCACTCGAGCCTGCGAAGTCGCGTAAGCTCCCGGGGCCGCGTATTCAATCGGCAGCACCGGAGCCTCCGTCATGCCTACATCCGATCTCGTCGCCAAACGCTGCGTCCCATGCGAAGGTGGTATCCCGCCGCTGGATCTGGCGGCGGCCACACGTCTACGGCAGCAACTGCATGAGCGCTGGAAGATCACACATCAGGGGGAACGTATCGAAGCCGTGTTTCAGTTCAGCGACTATTGGCGGACCACCGCCTTCGTCAACGCGGTGGCATGGATCGCACACACGGAGGACCACCACCCGGAGATTCGCTTCGGCTACCGGGAGTGCACGATCCAGTACTGGACGCACGCGGTGAACGGCCTCACCGAGAACGATTTCATCTGCGCCGCAAAGGTGGACGCGCTATTGCCCTGACCCGCCGGACATCGGCTGCCGGCGGTTGAGCGCATGGGCCAGCGTCCCGCCATCGACATACTCGAGCTCGCCTCCCATCGGGATGCCGTGCGCGAGTCGACTGACGGTCACACCGGCGCGGCGCGCCATGTCGGCGAGATAATAGGCGGTGGCCTCGCCTTCCACCGAGGGATTCAGGGCGATGATCATTTCTTTCACCCCGTCAGCGAGCTGTTCCTGCAGGCGCTCCAGCCCGAGCTGTTCGGGCCCGATACCGTCCAGCGGTGACAGGCGCCCCATCAGCACGAAGTAGCGCCCTCCGTAGTCGGCATGGCGATCGATCGCCACCAGATCAGCGGGCGTCTCAACCACACAGATCTGGCCGGTTTCGACTCGCTGGAGACTGCAATACTGGCAGTCCCCCCCCTCGCAGAACATCCGGCACTGGGCGCAGCGGCCGACGCCTTCAAGCGCCTCCCGCAATGAGGTCGAAAGATGATCTGCACCCTCGCGGTCGCGATCAAGCAGATGAAACGCCATTCGCTGCGCGGATTTCGGACCGACACCCGGCAGGCGGCGCAGCGCCTCGATCAACCGGCCCAGTCGGGGGGAATACGGACCCACCTCAGAGTCCCAGGTTCATCCCGGGTGGCAGCGCCATGCCGCCCGTCGCGGCGCGCATCTTTTCGGCTGAAGCCGTTTCGACTTTCTGACTGGCATCGTTGATGGCGGCCGCAATCAGGTCTTCGAGAAACTCCTTGTCCTCAGAAAGCGCATCCGGGCTGATCTCGACCTTGCGGGCCTGATGCTTTCCGGTCAGCGTGACCTTGACCAGCCCGGCGCCGGATTCACCGGTGATCTCCATCCGGGCGACTTCGTCCTGAGCACGCTTGAGGTTGTCCTGTAGCTGCTGCGCCTGGCGCATCATCTGGGCAAGTGGACCTTTCATCGCGAAACATCTCCAACTGAAAAATGGGAAGCGGCCGTCAGCGGATCAGCTTGACGGCCGCACCGAGCCTCGCCTCACGGTGGCCCCGAACTGCTGCTGCAACGCTTGCAGGGTGGGATCAGCCTTGAGCCGCGCTTCGGCCTGTTGTTGGGCAGCGGCAGCACGACGTGCCTCCAACCGCGCAGGACTGTCGTCCAATGGCGCCTCGGCGGCCGAGATCACCACTTGCACAGAGGCGCCGCGCGCACGCGACAGGGCTGCAGACAACGTGCGACTGCGCTCCTCGCTCAGCAAGTGACTGACCGAAGGATCCAGCGCAAGGCGGATCTGATCACCATGGTCCTCCACCAATGTGCAATTGCGCGCCAGGCTCTTGGTGAAGGCTTCCAGCCCCAGACGCTCCACCTGCTCGGGCCATGACAGATCGGTGGGGACTGGAGCCGGTGCATCATCAACCGCAGCAGCCGCAACGGCCGCCTGCTCAGCTGGGGGAGAAGGGGCCGACACCCGCGCCGGGGCGGGCGCGTTGCCAGGGGCGGTGGAGGCATGCCGGCGATCCGCAGCCGCACCCGCGCCGCCGGGGGGCGCAGCCGACGTCTCGCCGTCGGGCTGAAATGCGAGCATGCGCAACACAGTCATCTCGAAGCCGATGCGCGGATCCGGGCTCCAGGCCAGGTCTCGGCGCCCCAGCACCACAATCTGGTAATAAAGCTGCAGCTGCTCGGGATCGGCCGTCTCGGCAAGGGCAAGCAGATCTGCCTCATCGTCGTCGCTGCGCGCCTCCGGCAGCAATTGCACCACTGCCATGCGCTGCAACACCATCGCCAGCTCGTCCATCAACGCTGCGTAGTCAGGCGCCATGCCTTCCAACTGTGCCAGCTGGCTGGCGAGCCGCGCGCGGTCATCCGACAACAACGCCTGCAACAGCGGCCACAACAGGGCGCGGCCCGCTGTGCCCAGCAGCGCCTCCACCGCTTCGCCTTCGACTGCACCGCCACCCGCAAAGGCAATGCACTGGTCCAGCAACGACAAGCCATCCCGCATCGAACCATCGGCGGCACGGGCGATGGCGGTAAGCGCGGTGGTCTCCGCCTGCACGCCTTCCGCCTCGGTGATCTGCTGCAGCTGCTGACGGATCAGCGCCACGGGCAGCCGTCTCAGCCCGAACTGCAGGCAACGGGACAGCACGGTCACGGGCAGCTTCTGCGGATCGGTCGTGGCCAGAATGAACTTGACGTGCGGCGGCGGCTCTTCAAGCGTTTTCAGCAGTGCGTTGAAGGCGCCCTTGGACAACATGTGGACTTCATCGACCAGATAGACCTTGTAACGGCTCCGGGCCGGCGCGTACTGGGCGTTCTCGATGATCTCGCGGATGTTGTCGACACCGGTGTTGCTGGCGGCATCGATTTCCAGCATGTCAACCGAGCGCCCTTCGTCGATCTCGCGGCAACTGCTGCAAACGCCGCAGGGCTGGCTGGACACGCCGGTCTCACAGTTCAGCCCCTTGGAAATAATGCGTGCGAGGGTGGTCTTGCCCACGCCCCGGGTCCCGGTCAGCAGGATGGCAGGGTGCAGGCGGTCCTGATTCAGCGCATGGGTCAGCGCCTGCACCACCGGCCCCTGCCCAAGCACGTCCTCGAAGCGGCGGGGACGCCATTTGCGGGCGAGGGCGAGATAGCTCATGCCAGGTCGTCTCGAAGAGGCTGCAGAAAGAAGTTGGCCCGCGTCAGCTGACTCCGGCACCCGGTACCACCGCTACCGTTGCTCCCTTCCGGGCCTGGCGGGGTTCACGGCTCACCGTCGCGGAGGGCCGACGCGGACCAGCCACAAGTGTGCCTCAAATCGGGCAACGCATGGGGTACGCCCGACTCAATCCCCGTTGGCTGCGCGCTGAGCGCGCTGCTCGACCATGGTCAGTGCCACCTTGTCGCGCAGATAACTGGGTTGCAACGCGTCCGCCGGCACCCCCTGCCCTGCGACGAAAAGCGGCTGCGCCAGCCGCAATGCGGCGCGCGCATCCGGCAGAGCGCGCGCATCCATCCGCGTGAGTGGTGCACCCCAGGCCGACACCAGGGTCTCGGCATAGGGGCCGAAGCCAGTGCCCACGCCCGCCCACCCCGGGCCGGCCTCGGGACATGAAGGCAGATCCGCAGGCAGGCACAACATCGGCGCCAACACCGCTGTCCACCCCTCGGGCTGCCGTCTCCAGGCGCCCGCGTACACCGCGGACAGGCGGGCATCGATGACGGTCAGCACTGACGGCTCATCCTGTGCTTCCGCGAGCATGGCCAGCGAACTGATGCCGACCGTGGGAAGATCCGCCGCCAGCGCCAGCCCCTTGGCAAAACCGATGCCGATGCGGACACCGGCGAAGCTCCCCGGCCCGACACCGCAGGCAATGCCATCCAGGTCTGACACCCGCAAGCCGGCCTCGGCGAGCAAGGCCGCCACCATCGCCGGCAATCGTCGGGTATGGTCGCGCCCCGCCACTTCAAAACGGTGCAGCGCCCCTCCGGGCCATTGCAGGGCAGCCGAGCACGCCTCGGTGGCGGTATCGAGCGCCAACAGCTTCATAGTGTCGCCACCCATGCCAAGGCCGACTCCGCATCTTCCAGCAACGGCATCGGGGGCAGCGCGGCCAGCATGCGACGACCATAGGGCTTGCGCTGCAATCGGGGGTCGGCAATCACCAGCAGGCCCCGATCTGCGGGATCGCGGATCAACCGCCCCACCCCCTGTCGCAGGGTCATGATGGCCTCCGGGAGTTGATGGTCATTGAACGGGTTGCGGCCGGCGGCACGCAGCGCCTGCAGCCGTGCATCGAGCACCGGATCCCCTGGCGGGGCGAAGGGCAACTTGTCGATCACCACGACCCGCAGAGCCTGTCCCGGCACATCAACACCCTCCCAGAAACTACTGGTGCCAACGAGCACGGCATTGCCGTCCTCGGCGAACTGCCGCACCAGCTCAGCCCGGTCGGCCTCGCCCTGCACCAGCAGCGTCTGCAGCAACCGGGGTCGCAACCAGGCCGCAATCTGGGTCAGCGCGCGACGGCTGGTACACAGTACAAACAGCCCGCCGTTGCCCGCAGCCGCCAGTTGCAGCGCGATCTCCGCAACAGCCTGCGGATGTCCTGGCTGCGACGGGTCCGGCAGACCCTGTGGCAACCATAAGCGCGCCTGCCGGGGGTAGTCGAACGGGCTCTCCAGCGCAATGCCGGCATCCGCCGACAAGCCGAGCTGCCCGGTGAAGTGCTCGAAACGCCCATCGGCGGCCAGGGTCGCCGAGGTCAGCACCCAGGCCCCGGGATAGGTGGCCAGCATCTGTTGAAAAGCGTCTGCCACACCGATGGGCGTGGCATTGAACACGCCGCCGCGCGCCAGCGGTTCGACCCAGCGCACCTGCACCTCAGAGGTTTCGTCAAACAGCAACTGCGCTCTCGCCTGCAATTCCAGCCCCCGCTCCACGGCAGCCGCCATCGCGGCGTTGCGTTCCTCCAGCGGCAGCAGACCCGCAAGCAGCGTCTCCAGGGCGGCACGCAAGGGCGCGATCGCGTCGTCGACCCGTCGGTCCCGCCGGAACTGCGCCAGGGTGGTGCGCTGGTCGAGCCGCGCAAAACACACCTCCAGCGGCGCACAACAGGCCTCCATGTGCTCGGCGGCCTGCCGCACGGCATCGACATCTCCCAGCGCGAGCGCCTCCGCAGCCAGGTCTCGGGCGAAATCGCGCAGCTGCCGCGTTGAGAGGCGCTGCCCGAAAAACTGGGCCGCCAATGCCGGCAATTGATGGGCCTCGTCGATCACCACCGCATCGACCCCGCTGAGCAGCTGCCCGAACCCCTCCTGTTTCAACAGGTAATCCGCAAACAGCAGGTGATGATTGACGATCACCAGCTCCGCCGCCTGGGCCTTGCGGCGGGCCCGGACCACGAAACACTGATCGAAATCCTCGCAGCGGCTGCCGAGGCAGTTGTCCGCCGTCGAGGTCACCTGTCGCATCAGCGCTGCCTCGTCCGCCAGGGCACCCAATTCAGCAACGTCCCCCTCGGTGGTCCGCCCCGCCCAATGGCGCACCGTTTCCAGGGCCGGCCCCAGCTGCCGATCGACCATGCCGCTGCGGGCACGTTCGAGGCGATGCAGACAAAGGTAGTTCGCGCGCCCTTTCAACAAGGCAGTCCGCACTGGTGTACCCAAGGCCTCCAGCAGCCGGGGGAGATCGCGACGAAACAGCTGCTCCTGAAGATTCTTGGTGCCGGTGGAAACGAGCGCGCGCTGCCCCGACGCCAGCACCGGCGCGAGGTAGGCATAGGTCTTGCCGGTTCCGGTACCCGCCTCCACCACCACCGTGCGGGATTCCTGCAGGGCCGCCTCGACCACCTCCGCCATGGCGATCTGGGCGGCCCGTGGCGCAAATCCGGGCAATCTGGCCGCCAGTACGCCGTCGGCGCCCAGCCAGCGGGCCGCCTCGCTCACTCTGGCGGCAGACCGGCGCGCAGCTCTTCGACCCGTGCCTCGGCCTGCAGCCCGCCAGTCGCATCACCCCGCCCGTTGCGGGCAGCCGCAATCACACGCCAGTTCTGCATCTGCACATGCGGATTCCCCCGCGAAAGGCTGTTGGAACGCTGTGCCATGGCCTCAGCCTGCTCAAAATTCCCATGATCCAGATGGTGCTCCGCCAGCCGCGCCCAGACGAAGGCATTGCGCGGCTCGATGCGTACGGCGCGCTCAAGATTGGCAGCGGCTTCGTCGAGGCGCCCGGCCGCACGACTGACATCCGCCTGCTCCATCAGTCCGCGCACCGCAGGCCCACTGACCTCGGCTGCGGTCTTCGGCCATTCCGGGGTCTGGGGCAACCCGTACGGGGGCAGCGCGGTCGGCGCCTGTGCCTCACCCGGAGGCGCGGGTACCGGCTCCGGCTCGTATGCCGGCCCCGGCGACGGGGCTTGCGGATAGGGCCAGACCGGCTCGCGAACCCCGCTGGCGGTCTGACATCCGACCACCATCAGGCTCAAGATCACCAATGCGGCACGCAACACCATGGCGCTTCCATCTACCGGGAGGGGCCCCATTGTACCGATGCCGTCCGCCAACTCCCATTACGGCCGGGCGCCGTCCTGACCTTCCGGCGTGCGCTGGAACAGGTTCATGAACCAGTCGAGCGGCGTCTCCGGCACCGCGGCATTCGCGCAGGGCGCCCAGGGCGTCGGGGGGTGGCTGACCAGATAGGGGACCGCCACCGTCGCGGCACAGCCTTCGTCGGCACGCTGACCGGTAGCGGGATCGATCAGGAAGGCCTCGACCGTCGCTGGCTGGAACGGATCGCGCGACTGCACGTTCAGCCCTTTCATCACGCCCGCCCAGATCGGTAGTGCGCCTGACGAACCTGACAGGCCGACGCTCTTGTTGTCGTCGCGCCCCACCCAGACCACCGCCACCCGATCTCCCCCGAAGCCTGCGAACCAGGCATCGCGGAAGTCATCCGTGGTGCCGGACTTGCCGGCCAGGTTGATTGCGCCCGACACCTCCCGATAGGCGCCGCGCCCGGTACCACTGCGCATGACTTGCTCCAAGGCCCAGTTGACCAGATAGACCGGCCCCTCCGGCAGCGCCTGACGCACTTTCAGAGGATAGCGAGACAGGGGTTCACCGGCTTCGGTCAGCACTTCCCGGATGGCCGACAAAGGTGCCTGGAAACCTCCGGCCGCCAGAGTGGCGTACATCTGGGCGACATCCAGCGGCGCGATATCGATCGCCCCGAGGAAGATCGAGGGCAGCACCGGCGCGTCGCCGCGATACCCGGCAGCCCGGAACGTCTTCATCACCTCACCCGCCCCGACCGCCAGACCCAGATTCACGGTCGGCAGGTTGTAGGACTGCGCCAGTGCCGCATATAGCGGCTGCGGGCCATGCAGTTGCTTGTCGTAGTTCTGCGGGCGCCATATCGGCCCATGCGCCATCTTGACCTCGACCGGCTCATCGGCCAACCAGCTGTAGAGGTTGTAGTCGGCGGGACGCGCCAACGCCGTCAGGTAGACGAAGGGTTTGGCCAGCGAGCCAATGGATCGCCGGGCATCCAACGCACGGTTGAAGCCGGGATAGCGGACCTTGCGACCGCCCACGAGGGCCAGAACCTCTCCGCCTTCCACATTGGTGACAACGCCCGCTGCCTCCAGCGTGCCATCGTCCATCCGGCGCGACCGCTCGATATCCGGAAGCCGGCGGACAATCTCCGCCTCGAGTACTTCCTGCGCCCGCGGGTTCAGCGTGGTGAAGATCCGCAGCCCCTCCCGGGTGAGGTCTTCCTCCTCGTACTGCAGGCGCAACTGGCGCTTGACCAGATCGACGAAGGCCGGGTACCGCTCGACGCCCCCATCACGCCCACCTGCGATGTCGAGCGGGCGTGCAACCGCAGCTTCGAGCGTAGCGGCATCGATAAGGCCGTCATCGGCAAATACCCGCAACACCAGATTGCGGCGGTCCAGTGCCCGCTCCGGGTTCCGCCTCGGGTTGTAGAACGACGGCCCCTTCACCAATCCGACCAGGAGCGCGATCTCATGCGGCATCAACTCGGCCAGGGGCTTGTTGAAGTAGAACTGCGCGCCCAGTCCGAAACCATTGACTGAACGCCCTCCGTCCTGCCCCAGATTCACTTCGTTGAGGTAGGCCTCAAGAATCTCGTCCTTCTCGTAGTGGGCTTCGAGCAACAGCGCCATGAAGGCTTCATTGATTTTGCGGGCCCAGGTCTGACGGTGGTCAAGGAAGAAGTTCTTGACCAGCTGCTGGGTCAAGGTCGAACCGCCCTGGACCACTCGCCCCGCCTGAAGATTGGCGATGAACGCCCGGGTGATGCCCTTGGGGCTGATGCCGAAGTGACGATAAAAGCCCCGATCCTCAACCGCCATCAAGCCCTGCGGCAGCAGGTCCGGCACCTCGTCGAGGCGAACCAGCACCCGATCCTCGCCCTGCTGGGGGTAGATGCTGCCAATCAGCATGGGGTCCAGCCGGGCCAGATTGAGCGGCGCCCCGGTATCGCCTCGGGACAGCCCGCTGAGCGTCCCGTCGGTAAACTGCACGATCATTGCCGCAGCCGTCTGGGGCCCATCCCAGAACTCGAAGGCACGCGCATGGACATCGATGCGCCCACCCGGACGTTCAACGAAGGTGCCCGGTCCCTCAAGCGAAGTCAGCGCGCGGTAGCCAAGGCGCCTCAGCTCGTGCACCAGCCCCCCCGCCTCCATGCGAGCGCCCGGGTAGAGCTCCAGCGGGGCGGCATAGACCTGTGCCGGCAGCGCCCAGCGGGCACCCGCAAAACGCGTGCGGATTTCGCCGTCCAGCCGGATCAGGTAGGCGGCGAACAGCAAGCCGCCCACGCAAATGGCGATGACCAGCAGGGAGAATGCCGCCCAGAGCAGGCGACGACGGAGCGGGGGGCGCTTTGCGCCCCGGGGACGACGGGAGGCCATAAGGCGCGAGTGTAGAGGAAGCGGCGCGGCGCCGGGCGCCCCGACGCGTACTACGAGCCTTTCTGAACGGCCTTTTCCATTGCGTCGACGGACACGTGGCGAACGTCCTGCCCCTTCACGAAATAGATCACGTGCTCGGCAATGTTCTTGGCGTGGTCACCGATCCGCTCCAACGCGCGAACGGACCATACGATGTCCATCACCCGGCGGATGGTCCGCGGGTCCTCCATCATGAAGGTGATGCACTGGCGCATGACCGCTTCGTATTCGCGGTCGATGACCTGATCTTCCCGCGCAACGGACAGGGCGGCTTCCGTATCCATGCGTGCCAGCGCATCCAGTGCGTCCCGCACCATCTGCGAGACATGCCGGGACAGGTGCTGTACTTCCAGCATGCCGTGACCGAGACGCTCCTGCTTGGAGAGATCCAGAGCCATTCGTGCGATCTTCTCGCTCTCGTCCCCGATTCTTTCCAGATCAGTGATCACCCGCGTTACCGCCAACACCAGCCGGAGGTCGCTGGCGGTCGGCTGACGCCGGGCCAGCACCCTCGAGCATTCCTCGTCGATGACCACCTCGAGCTGGTTGACCCGGGCGTCGTTCTTGATCACATGGCTCGCCAGGTCGGCATCCAGTTCCGTAAGCGACCGCGTGGCATCCACGATCTGCTGCTCCACCATGCCTCCCATGGCCAGAACGCGCTGACGGATATCCTCCAGTTCGGCGTTGAACTGGCTGGAAATGTGCTGCTTGTAGGCGGGCGTTGTCATGACAACTCTCGGTGGTTCGGTCGATACCCGGATGGGCGGATCAGAACACGCATCTTCGCCATCCATGGCGAAAGGGAACTGCCTCTCGGCAACCCCGGCCCGGGCTCCTGCCCGGGCGTTCGCATCAGATTGAGCGTTGCTCAATCCGATGCTCACCCATACCGGCCGGTGATGTAGTCTTCGGTTTGTTTCTGCTGTGGCTTGGTGAACACCTGATCGGTATTGCCATATTCCACCAGATTGCCGACATACATGAAGGCGGTGTAGTCCGAAACACGGGCAGCCTGCTGCATGTTGTGGGTCACGATGACGATGGTGTAATCGCGCTTGAGCTCGTTGATCAGCTCTTCCACCTTGAGCGTGGAGATGGGGTCAAGCGCAGAGCAGGGTTCGTCCAGCAGAATCACTTCCGGCTGGATGGCAATAGCCCGCGCGATTACCAGGCGCTGCTGCTGACCTCCGGACAACCCGAGCGCAGACTGGTCGAGCCGATCCTTCACCTCGTCCCACAAGGCGGCGCCGCGCAGGGCCCATTCGACGGTCTCGTCGAGGGTGCGCTTTTTATCGATTCCGCCGAGGCGCAGCCCATAGGCCACGTTCTCGTAGATCGACTTCGGGAACGGATTGGGCTTCTGAAACACCATCCCGACCCGGCGCCGCAGCATGGCAACGTCCACATCGCGATCAAAGATGTTCTTGTCGTGCAGGCGGATCGCACCTTCGGTGCGGCAGCCGTCGACCAGATCATTCATCCGGTTGAAACACCGTAGCAGTGTTGACTTACCGCAGCCGGAGGGGCCGATGAAGGCCGTCACCTTCTTTTCCGGAATCTTCAGATCAATCCCTTTCAGGGCGTGATTCTCACCGTAGTAGAGGTTGAGCTTGTCAACGGTCAGCGCGATGGTTTCCTCATCGAGCGAACTGAGGGTGCGGGCACGGCTCAGTGCATCCACATCGACCCCATGGGTCAGGGGGGTTTTCGGCTGCGTTCCAGTCATCGCTTCTTTGTCCAAGACTCGGGCCTCGTAGATCGTCGAGCGGGCGTCAGTTGTCCAGCGCCTTGTATCGCTCGCGCAGTCGGTTGCGAATCATCACCGCCGACAGATTGAGCACCATGATCACCATCACCAACAGGAATGAGGTGGCGTACACCAACGGTCGGGCCGCCTCCACATTGGGACTCTGGAAGCCCACATCATAGATGTGGAACCCCAGGTGCATGAACTTCCGGTCCAGGTGCAAAAACGGAAAATTGAAGTCCAGGGGCAGGTTGGGCGCCAGCTTGACGACCCCGACCAGCATCAGCGGCGCCACCTCGCCCGCCGCCCGTGCGATGGCCAGAATCAGGCCCGTCATCATCGCCGGGCTGGCCATCGGCAACACGACACGCCACAGAGTCTCCGCCTTGGTGGCACCCAGCGCCAGCGAGGCCTCCCGGACATGACGGGGAATGCGGGACAGACCCTCTTCGGTCGCCACGATCACCACCGGCAGCGTCAGAATGGCCAGCGTCAGGGAGGCCCACAGAATGCCCGGGGTCCCGAACACCGGCGCCGGCGCCGCTTCCGGATAGAACAGGCGGTCAATGTTGCCGCCCACCAGGTAAACAAAGAAGCCCAGACCGAACATGCCGTAAACGATCGAGGGCACGCCGGCAAGATTGTTCACGGCGATACGAATGGTGCGCGTCAGTACGCCTTGTCGCGCGTACTCCCGCAGATACAGTGCCGCGAGTATGCCGAACGGGGTCACGAACACGGACATCAGGATCACCATGAGCACCGTACCGAAAATGGCGGGGAAGATCCCCCCTTCGGTATTGGCTTCACGCGGCTCGGTGCTGACGAATTCCCAGAGCTTGCCGAACCAGAAGCCGATCTTCTGAAACACGTTCATCGCATTGGGGCGATGCCCATCGAGAATCTTGGCGAGCGGCACAGTCATGGTGCGCCCTCCCATGGTCCGCAGCTGCAGCTGGTCCTGCCCCAAGGCCTGATACAGGGCCGTGCGTTCCTGCGCGATCTGCGCATATTCGGCGTCCAGCGCTGCCCGGCGCTCGTCGATCCCGGCAAAAGCCGAAGGCTCCCCTTCGCGGTTTATCCCGTCCAGTGCCAGCCGGCGCTCCTGAAGTCGCAGGCGTTCCAGCTCGTAGTTCACCCGGCCGATACGGCTGTGTTCCAACGTCGCGATCTGGTCGCGCAAGGCGTTCGCCCGCTTCTGGGCAAGGTGATAGGCCGGCCAGGCGTTCTCGCCGATGTAGGTCTGCCCCTCCATGACCACACCGTCCAGGAACCCATGAAAGTTACCCCACTCCACACGCTCGAAAACAGCCGCGTCGGCCGGGTACTGCCGATCCACCAGCCAATCGGCAATCACGTAGCGGAAGTCCACACCGAGGACGTCGCGGTTGCCCACTTTCAGCAGCAAGCGATCGTAGAGGTCCTGCTCGGGATTCACCGGCAAACCTGCATTGAGCAGGCGGCCGACCGTGACTTCCTCGCCGCTGCGAATCTCGGCAAGCACCTGCTCAGCCTCACGCCCCGGCGGTTGATATCGCGCCTGCACCAGGTCCGCAGGCCAGAAATGGCTCATCCCCCTCACCATGATCAACACCAGCAGCGCCAGCGTGATGATGATGCTGCCGGTGACGGCGCCGCCGGTCAGCCACACATAGGGCTGCCCCGACTTCACATAGGCCCGAACCCCGGCAGTGTCCCGGGCAACGAGATCGGCGCTGGCGCTTTTGCTTTCGCTCATGAGTTGGGGCCTAGATGGAAGCGTACTTCTGCCGCAGACGCTGGCGTACCAGTTCCGCCAGGGTGTTGAAGGCAAAGGTGAACAGGAACAGGACCAGACCGGCGAGGAACAACAGTCGGAAGTGTGTGCTGCCCACTTCGGACTCCGGCATCTCCACAGCGATATTTGCCGACAGCGTGCGCAAGCCCTCGAACATGCTGAAATCCATGACCGCCGTGTTGCCGGTGGCCATCAATACGATCATGGTTTCGCCGACGGCGCGCCCGGTTCCAATCATGACGGCGGAAAAGATGCCGGGGCTGGCCGTCGGCAGCACGACACCGACCAAGGTCTGCCACGGCGTGGCACCCAGGGCCAGCGAGCCCAGCGACAGCTGCTTCGGCACGCTGAAAATCGCGTCTTCGGCGATGGAGTAGATGGTCGGGATCACCGCCACCCCCATCGCGATGCCCACCACCATCGCATTGCGCTGGTCATAGCCAATGCCGAACTCCTGATCCATCCAGGCCTGCATATTGCCGGCGAACAGCATGGCTTCCAACGGCTTCGCCACCAGGAAACAGCTCCATACCAGCACCACGACCACGGGAATCAGCAAGGCGGATTCCCAGCCAGCTGGCACCCGCTGCCGCAGGGCTCGCGGCACCATCAACCACACGTAGCCGAACAGTGGAATCGACAACGGCAGCAGCAACAGCGTGAGAAACACGCCGGGCAGGTTTGATTCCACGAAAGGCGCCAGCCAGAGGCCCGCAAGAAACCCGAGAATGACCGTCGGCAAGGCCTCCATCAGCTCGATGGTGGGCTTGACCATCTGCCGCATCTCGGACGACATGAAATTGGCGGTGTAGATGGCGCCGAAGATTGCCATTGGAATGGCAAACAACATGGCGTAGAACGCGGCCTTGAGGGTGCCGAATCCCAGCGGCGTCAGGCTGAACTTCGGCTCAAAGTCGCTGCTCGCCGCGGACGACTGCCACAACCAACGTGGCTCGTCGTAGCCCTCGTACCAGACCTTGCCCCACAGGGCGCTGAGCGACACCTCGGGGTGTTCGTTGTGCACCTCGAACCCGGCGAAGCCACCGGCATCGTCCAGCGCCATCAGATAGTTGGCACGCGGATTGAAAACCAGCTGGCGGATCGGACGTTCCATCAGCTTGCCTGACCACACCACGTCCCCTGCCGTCCCGTGCACCAGCACGGCTTCACCGTTGTCGCCACCCACCGCGACTGTGCGGCGGCGCATCTCCGGCCCGAGAGTGGTGATCTGGTCTCCACCGAAGACGGCGATATCGCGAACGTGGGCGAGGTAATAGCGGCCATCCTCCCGACGCGCCGGGAACCACTGGCTGACCTTGCCGTCGGCGTGCGCGGTCATCACCGAGATACCGCCGGAGAGATGGCGCATGTCCCGAAGGGCAGACCGGGTCTGCACGGTATCGATCAGCTCCGGCACCTCACCACGCAGTTGATACAGGGCAATACGCCCACTATCGCTCTCCGCCACATACAGCCAACCGATCAGCGGATCGACCAGCACCCGATCCACGGGGAACGGGGCTTCGAGCGTGACGAGCGGCTCCGGGGTGAGCGCGCCATCGCCGAACAGCGAGGCTGCCTGGCGATAGCGTCGCAGCTGCACCGTGGACTGCCCGCTGGCCGCCGCCATCATCAGCTGGCCGCGCTCCTGACGAACCGACAACGCACCCGCCGCACCTTCCGTGAAGGCCAACGGCGTGTCGCCCTGCGGAAACTCGACACTCGGACTGATCACCCGTCGCTGTTGAGCGTCGAAACGCACGTCATAACGCTGCTTCAACAGCAGTACGCGACCATCGGCCGCCTGCACCGCCAGCAGACTCTCCTCCCGCGAAACATCCGAAACCGCGGCGATACGCTGCCCGTCGAGCGGCAATGCCTGCGCTGCCAGCGGCGCGCCATCCGCGAGCCCGAAAAACTGCGCCTGACCGTCAGCAGTCAGACGGAAACCCACCTCTGCCTGCTCCTCGGCAGCGAGATAGACCGTCTCCTCGCTGCCGGACAAGGTGACTGGCGGCCGGGGGTCCACGCTCGCGCCACCGAACAGCGGCAACACCTCGGACACCAGGTAGAAAAAGATCAGCATCAGCGCGCCGATGACACCAAGCCCGCCGCCCCAGACCACCCAGCGAGCCGCACTGTCACGCAGGTAACGGCTGCGCATCCGCGCCGACCGTCCGCCCACGATGGAGCGGTCCGATTCGGATGCCGTGGGGGAAGCGGCGGGCTCGGCTGCATTCATGTCGCGGTTTCCGTCAACGTACGAAATCAGAAGTTGAACTGCGCCCGCAGGGCCAGCTGATCCAGCTCAGCCTCGGTGCGCGCGCCCGGGGTTCCAACCTCGTAGGTACCGCGGGTGACATTCAGCATGAAACGCAGCTGCGGGTTGAGGTAGTAGTTGGCGCCCACCGTCATTGCCACGGCCTCGGGTGCATCAGCCCGGTCATCGTTCTCGATGGTGTCATAGCGCGCGGTCAGCTCCAGCACCGGCCGATCCACCGGCTTGATCGCGGCGAAGAAACCGCGGTCCGCCTTGTAGGCCTTGCGCAGCTGACCGAAGTTATAGGCAATCTGGACATACCGAGCGCCGACATCCTGATCCGAGCCGGTGCTGCCCTGCCCCAGCCGTTGCCAGGTCTGCTCGGCCTGCAGGAAGAAACTGCCGATGGCCGCCGCCAGCTCCAATCCCACCGTGCTGGCGGAATCACCCGCGATCACGGTCCCGATCAGCCCGCTCTGCAGCGGGTCGGACGACACGTTGGAACGGCGCCCCGCGAAGCCCACCCGGGTGGTCAGTCCAACACTGGCCGGATCGCTCGACGTGTTCTCCAGGCTGTACCAGCCCCCGAAATGAACGGTTCCACGACCTTCCACCAACGGTGTGGCGTAGGTCCCACGGGAGGAGAAACCCACCCCTTCATTGCGCTGACTATCATCGTTACGCAGTGTGAAGGCGGAAGCCCCAAGAGTGTAACGACCGTCCTTGCGACCGATCAGATAGCCCACGCCCTGCTGAAACTGGCGTCCACTGAACACGCCACTGGCGGAGCTGAACGGGCGCTCCATCATCAGGATCTCGTTCGATGAGGTGAGCTCTTCCATGCTCCGGAAGGGCTTGAACTGCCCCAATGTCAGGAAGCCAGGCCCGATGTCACGACCGATCCAGAGTTCGCGCTCGTCAACGCCTTCGCCAGCGAACTCCTCCTCGAACTTGAACGACCATCCGTAGGCCTTGCCGGTCAAAGTCACACGGGCACGACGGAACTCGGTGCCACTCGACTGCCCGGAGGCCCGGGGAACCGTGACCCCATCCACTTCGGGATCGGAGAACAGGTACGCGTCATAGTGAATCCGCGCGCCCAGCTGAAAGGCGAAACGGCCATCGTCGGATGTCACCCCGATGCCGCCCTTGGTGGTAACCGTCTGCGCCCCCACGGCCGCCGGAACGACAATCGCCGCCAACGCCAGACCCCGCGACAAAACGTGCTTCATATTGATCCCACTCCAGAATTCAGATGACATCCACCCCGGTGCCGTTGGCACCGGGGTGAACCTCGATAGCCGTGTTTGAACTTATTCGATGCCGAGTTCAGTGCGGAAGCGAGCGGCCACCTCGGCCGGGAGCGGAATGTACCCGTCCTTGGCGACCACCATCTGACCTTCATGGGAGAGCACCATGCGGAAGAACTCACGCTCCATCGGCGGCAGCGGCTGGTTCGGGGCACGGTTGACGTAAACGTAGAGCAGTCGCGACAGCGGGTAGCTGCCGTCGATGGCGTGCGCCGGATCCGCCGCAACAAACTCACCACCGTGCTCGGCCGCCAGCGGCACCGCACGGACGCCCGAGGTGACGTAGCCGATGCCGGAGTAACCGATCGCATTGAGGCCGGTCGACACCGACTGCACCACGGACGCCGAACCGGGCTGCTCGTTCACATTGGCCTTGAAGTCACCCTTGCACAGGGCAGTTTCCTTGAAGTACCCGTAGGTACCGGACACCGAATTCCGGCCGTAGAGCTGAATCGGCCGACTGGTCCAGTCACCGTCAAGCCCGAGGTCACCCCACCGTTCGAGGTCCTTGTCGCCACCGCAGCTGCGCGTGGCCGAGAAAATCGCGTCCACCTGCGGAATGCTCAGACCCTTGATCGGGTTGTCCTTGTTGACGAAGACCGCCAGCGCGTCGATTGCCACGCCCACAGGGGTCGGCTTGTAGCCGAACTTCTGCTCGAACGCCTGGATCTCCTGCTCCTTCATCATGCGCGACATCGGCCCGACGTTGGCGGTCCCCTCTGTCAGTGCCGGCGGCGCCGTCGAAGAGCCCGCCCCTTGAATCTGGATGTTGACGTTGGGATAGAAGCGCTTGAACTCTTCTGCCCACAGCGTCATCTGGTTGTTGAGCGTGTCGGACCCGACGCTCGACAGCGAGCCGGAGATACCGGAAACCGGCTCATATTTCGGCAGGTTGGGATCGACGCGAGCATCGTCCTGACTGGCGGAAGCCGCCGGCGCGGACGGCTGGGACGTCGCAGCCGCAGGCGTGGAAGCCGGCTGGGGGGTAGCGACCGGCGTCGGCGCTTCGCCACCGCCGCAGGCGCTCAGCGCCAGCACCGGAGCCAGCGACAGAGCCATCAAAAAGGCGCGGGAAATCATCGAACTGTCCTCAATAAAGGTGGGGCGCAGCACATGGTGCGTGCTACGCCTGGTGAGAATATGACAGCGAGATGACAGTTTTGTGACGGCGCCGACCGCGAGTGGCCGGCGCCGACATGATCAGGCCCAGATCACCGCCTGCCGCTGACCCGCCCAGGCCTCAAAGCGGGGGCCGTAGGTCGCCTCGACCGCCGCACGCTTGATCTTCAGTGTCGGCGTGACCATGCCGTTGTCGACCGTCCACTGGTCGCGCACCACCACCAGGAAATCCAGCTGCTCATGGGGATCCAGCTGGGCATTCACCGCCTCCATGTGATCGGTAAAGGACTGGGAAAGGCGCTCACGGAGATTCACATCCGTCGTGACCGCCTTCATCACGTCCTCGGGCAGCATGATCAAGGCGAAGGGCTGGGGGAAACTGCTGCCGGTAACACAACACGCCTCAACCTGAGGGTGCGATGCGAGCCGGTTCTCGATCGGGTTCGGCGATACGTACTTGCCTTTAGATGTCTTGAACTGCTCCTTCGCCCGTCCGGTGATTCGCAGCCGTCCGGCCTCATCGAACGCCCCGAGGTCTCCGGTCTTCAACCAACCATCCTCGGTAAAGGTTTCCCGGGTCTTCTCGGGCTCCTTGTAATAGCCCAGCATGGTGGTCGGGCTCTTCACCAGCACTTCACCATTGTCGGCGAGCTTGCACTCGACGCCGGGCCAGGGGGTCCCCACATACCCCACGCGCCCGCGCCCGGGGAAAGAACCATGAGAAAGGCCGAAATTTTCCGTCATGCCATAGACCTCGGTGATCTCAAGGCCCAGATCACGGTACCAGGACAGTAGCGGTGGCGGCATCGGCGAGGCGCCTCCGCCGGCGAAACGCACCGCATCCAGTCCAAGCCCCTTGAGGATCTTGCGTCGCACCAGCCCCCCGATCACTGGCAGCTTCAGCAGGCGCTTGAGCTTGGGCCCGGGAATCTTGGCCTCGACGCCCTGCTGAAACTTGGTCCAGAGCCGGGGCACCGAAAAGAACATGGTGGGACGCGCGCGGTGCAGGTCCGCCACAAAGGTATCGAGTGATTCGGCAAAGTAAATCTTGAATCCGATCGCGAGCGCGTTGGCCTCGACGAACACCCGCTCGGCGACGTGCGCCAGCGGCAGGTAGGACAGCACGCGATCATCGGCGCTGGCACCGAACCCCTCCCGCGTGATCTCGGGTCCCACCACGAAGGTCCGGAACGGATGCATAACGCCCTTGGGCATGCCCGTCGTGCCGGAGGTGTAAATGACCGTGGCGAGATCATCAAGCCCTCGTTGCGCCACCGGCTCGAGCGGCGCATTGGCCTTCACCAACGCATCCCAGGTCGGATAGTCATTCTCCGGCGACAGCGGGTAGCTGATGCACTGCACACCGTCGGGGATGCCAGGCTTCATCTGCGGCCACTCGTCCAGCTTGCCAACGAAGCAGGCCTTGGCTTGCGAATGCTCGAGAATCTGCCGTACCGAATCGGCGGTCAACGTCGGGTAGATCGGCACACTGACGTAGCCCGCCATCCAGATGGCGTAGTCGCTCATCAGCCAATGAGCACAGTTCTTCGACAGGATGGCGACGCAGCTGCCCGGCGCCCATCCATGTGACTGCAGATAGGCCGCGATGCGCCGGGATTCGTCGTACACCTGCGCGAAGGTGTACTCACGGACCACGTCGCCCCCCATCGGCTGAACGAAATGAACCTCATCGGGCCGGCTGGCGTTCCATTGGGCAAGACGCGCCAGAGGCAGCATGTCCGGGGTGAACTGCATCGCAAACTCTCCTTTGTAATACTGATTACCAACTTAAGTCAGATTGGCAACATTGTGCCTGATACGCCATCAAGTTACCTTCTATATCATCGAATTGTGTCGAAGACTAACCGGTAACATTCATGACTCAGCAGGCTGCTCACCCCTTTCTGAACGACGACCATGAAGCGCTCCGGGACCAGGCCCGGCGTTTCGTGGCGCAGCACTGTCTTCCCAACATTGACCGCTGGGAGCGGGAGGGTCAACTGCCGCGCGCCTTGCACCGCCAGGCGGCGGAGGCCGGCTTGCTACAGATCGGCTTTCCCGAGGACTGCGGCGGCATCCCGGTCCCGGACCTGTTCTTCATGATGGTGCTGACCGAGGAACTGGCGCGGGCAGGCAGCGGCGGCCTCATTGCCTCACTGATGAGCCACGGCATCGCGACGCCACCGGTCTGCTCAGTTGGCACCGCAGAGCAGAAGGCGCGATTCGCCCAGCCCGTGCTGGCCGGCGACAAGGTGGCCGCGCTGGCCATTACCGAGCCCAGCGGCGGCTCCGATGTCGCCAACCTGAGAACCCGGGCGACACGGGACGGCGATCACTATGTGGTGAACGGCACCAAGGCCTTCATCACCTCCGGCCTGCGTGCCGATTTCATCACCACCGCGGTGCGCACGGGGGACGCCGGGATGGGGGGCGTTTCGCTACTGGTGATCGAGGGCGATGCGCCGGGCCTGACCCGCACGCCGATGGAAAAGATGGGCTGGCACGCCTCGGACACCGCCACACTGTACTTCGAGGACTGCCGCGTGCCGGCCAGTCATCGACTGGGCCCCGAGAATGCGGGGTTCATGGCGATCATGCTCAACTTCAACCACGAGCGCATCATGCTGGCCACCCAGGCTTGGGCCTTTGCCCAAGTCTGCTTCGACGAGAGTCTGGCATATGCGCGTGAACGGCAGACTTTCGGCAAACCGCTGATTCGCAACCAGGTCATTCGGCACAAGCTGGCCGACATGAAAATGCGTATCGACGCCGTCAAGGCACATCTCGACATACTGGCCTGGCGCGTCTCGCAGAAGCAGATGCCGATTGCCGAAGTCTGCCTACTCAAGAACCACGCCACCATCACCCTGGAATGGGTAGCCAATGAAGCCATGCAGATTTTCGGCGGCGCCGGCTACCTGCGAGGCAACCCGGTGGAACGCATCTATCGCGAGACCAAGGTGCTGACTATCGGCGGTGGCTCACAGGAAATCATGAAAGATCTGACAGCCCGGCAATCCGGCTGGTGACAGCCACCCCACCCCCTCTCGCGGAGTATCACGGGTTACGCGTAAGATGACGAGTTAAACGCGCATCCGCGCGTCCTACGTCAACTCTGGGGTGTCGAACCGATGAAAAAGGGATTGGGGCCACTGGCCGCTGCACTGGTCGTTATGGGGTTGTCGGGGGCCGCGGCCGCCTACCAACCAGGATGGTATTTTTCCGCAAGCGGCGCCTCCTCAAGCATCGACGATGCTGACGGACGGCTGCTGACCAGTCTGACCAGCTCGTCAGACACCACCACCACCGAACCCTGCCTGCTGTCCGACATCCTGGGCGACACCCCGCTGCTCGGCGGCCTGGTCGGCGGGCTGGATGCGTTGCTGGGCACCACCGGCGTCAGCAATGGCTGCCTGTTGACCCTGCTGGGGCCCGGTACCACCACTGGCGGCAGCAGTGACAGCTCCCAGCTGAACAATGTCCCCCTGCAGGTTCGCTTCGACGGAGGCTTCGCCGTTGGCGCCAGCGTCGGCTATCTGTTCGAAGGCGGCTTCCGCCCCGAGCTGAGCCTGAACTTCTCCGAAAACGACATCACCGGCGCCCGCGCCTTCCCCGCATCGGGCCCGATCGCCACTGCCGAGAGTGGCAAGCTGCGAGCCACCAGGATCGGCGCCAACCTGTGGTATGACCTCGACTTCGGCGGCTCGATCATGCCGTACTTCGGCGTGGGCCTGGGTTTCCAGGACGCCGATATCGAGTTCGATGGCATCGACGACAGCGACAGTGGCACCTTCTATCAGGCCGGCGCTGGCGTTTCCGCCTGGCTGTCGCGGCGTACCGCGCTGTTCCTCGACTACCGGTACATCGTGTCGGATGACGTTGCCCACAGCTCGTCCTCCACCGCCACCAACGGCGGCACCACCATCACCACCAACGTCACCCAGGACTTCGAACATCGCGTCCAGCAGGTCACCGCCGGACTGCGTTTCACCTTCAGTGATGCGCCCATGACCGACACGGATGGCGACGGCGTAGCAGACCGCTATGACCGTTGCCCCAATACGCCGAAGAATGTGCAAGTGGACAGCACCGGCTGCCCGCTGGACAGTGACGGCGATGGCGTGCCGGACTATCAGGACCAGTGCCCGAACACGCCGCCGGGCACCCCGGTGGAGCCCAACGGCTGCCCGGTGGACAGTGACGGGGACGGCGTACCGGACGCCCTCGACAAATGCCCCAACACGCCGCGCGGCGTGGAAGTGGACGCCAGCGGCTGCCCGCTCGACAGCGACGGCGATGGCGTGCCCGATGCCCGCGACCAGTGCCCCGGCACCCCTCCCGGTGTCGAAGTGGACGCCAACGGCTGCCCCGCCACCGATGCCGACGGCGATGGCATTCCCGATTTCCGTGACCTTTGCCCCAACAGCCCTCCCGGCATCCCGGTCGGCGATGATGGCTGCCCGCTGGACAGCGATGGCGACGGCATCCCCGACTACCTCGACGAGTGCCCGAACAGCCCGGCCGGTGCCCAGGTGCTGCCCAACGGCTGCGCGCTCAAGGGCGATTGCCGTCGCCCGCGTCCCGGCGAGCAGGTGGATGCCAAGGGCTGTGCAGTGGACAGCAGCTTCATCCTCCGTGGCGTCAAGTTCGAGTTCGACTCGGCACGCCTGACGGCAGAAGCCAAGGCCATTCTGGATCGGGTTTCCCAGACGCTGACGGCGTATCCGGACATTGACGTCGAGCTCGAAGGCCACACCGACAACATCGGTACCGCGGCCTACAACCTCGGCCTGTCCGAGCGTCGTGCGATTGCCGTCAAGGAATACCTCATCGGCCGTGGCGTCGCTGCCGACCGCATGATTCCGGTCGGTTACGGGGTTACCCAGCCGGTGGCGGACAATGCCACCGAGGAAGGCCGTGAAGAGAACCGCCGCGTGGAACTGACGGTCCGCGACTGATTCCGTCCCAGCAAAAACCCCGCCGGCTGCAACAGCCGGCGGGGTTTTTTTTGACCCGGGAAACGTGATGGAAACGATCAGGCGTCCGGCGTCACCGACAGCAGCAACTGCTTGTTCCGCACCTGCGTCCCGGACGCCACGCTGACAGCCTCGACCACACCGGACACCGGCAGCTGCAGCTGGAACTCCATCTTCATGGCTTCGAGCACCGCCAGCGTCTGCCCCTTCTCGACGCGATCACCGGGCGCGACATGCACCGCCACCACCTTGCCATCTGAGTGCGCCAGCAGGCGCCCATCCGAACCGGCCGGCGGCCCTTCGGCCGGTGCCAAGGTGCGGTCGGTCCACACCCAGGTCCGTCCCGCGTGCTCCACCCAGAGGGCGTCACCCTCGCGCTGCTGTTTGATGCGCGCTGTCACGCCATCGCGCTGACACCGGAAACCCCCCGGCTCGCGCACCACCCCGGTGAGCACCAGGGTTTCCGCATCGCCGCGGATTTCGCAGCGATCACCGTGTACCGCCAGGTCGAGCGTCCAGTCCCGCTCGCGGCAGCGCAAGGCAAACCGCACCGGGGTCGCGTGCGAGCTGTGCCAACCCAGCATGTCGGATGCCAACCCATGTTCGCCCGCCAGACCTGCGGCATCATCCAGATAGAAACCGAGCGCCGCCAGTCCGGCATCGAGCAGGGTCGGCACCACGTCGGCCGCTCGGGTGGCGAAATGCTCGGCCAGGAATGCCGTGGTGCACCCTCCTGCGGCAAATTGCGGATGCGCGATGATCTCCGCCAGGTAGTCCTTGTTGCTGATCACGCCCATCAGCGTGGTTTCCGCCAGCGCGCCCAGCAGGCGTGTCCGTGCGGTCTCGCGGTCCTCGCCCCAGGCAATGAGCTTGGCTTGCATGGAGTCGTAGTACGGACTGATGGTCATGCCGGTTTCGAGATAGCTGTCCACCCGTACCCCCTGCCCGGTCGGCGCCCGCCACTGCAATACCGTCCCGGTCTGGGGAAGATCATCGGCGAGCGGGTCCTCCGCACACAGACGGACTTCGATGGCGTGGCCGTTCCGGCGGGCATCCACTTCGGCCTGTGTCATCGGCAGCGGCTCACCCTGGGCGACGCGCAGTTGCCAGGCCACCAGGTCCACCCCATACACACACTCGGTCACCGGGTGTTCGACTTGCAGCCGCGTGTTCATCTCGAGGAAGTAGAAGGCACCATCGGCTGCCAGCATGAATTCGACCGTCCCCGCGCCCACATAATCCACGGCTTGCGCGGCAGCGACCGCAGCCGCCCCCATGCGCGCACGCAGGTCCTCATCCACTGCCGGGCTCGGCGCCTCTTCCACCACCTTCTGATTGCGCCGCTGCACCGAGCAGTCGCGCTCCCCGAGATGCACGACGTTACCGTGACGGTCGCCAAAAATCTGGATCTCCACGTGCCGGGCATTGAGCACCGCCTTCTCGATCAGCAACTGCCCTGATCCGAAGGCGCTCTCCGCCTCACTGCGCGCCGAGCGAATGGCCGCCTCAAGATCGGCGGCCTCCCGCACCAGTCGCATGCCACGGCCACCCCCGCCGGCGGCGGCCTTCACCATCACCGGCAGTCCGACCCGCTGCGCTTCCGCCATCAGGGTTTCGTCGCGCTGGTCATCGCCCTGATAGCCGGGCACGCAGGGGACGCCCGCCTCGATCATCCGGCGCTTGGATTCACTCTTGTTGCCCATGGCCTCGATGGAGGCTGGATCGGGCCCGATGAACACCAGGCCGGCATCCTGCACGGCCCGACAGAAATCGGCGCGCTCGGACAGGAACCCGTATCCCGGGTGAATCGCCTCGGCACCGCTCGCCCTGGCGGCGTCGAGCAGGCGCTCAATCACCAGATAAGACGCCTTGGCCGGCGACGCCCCGATGTGAACCGCCTGATCAGCCTCTCTGACATGCAGCGCCTCACGATCGGCATCAGCGTAGACGGCGACGGTTCGATAGCCCGCCTGCCGCGCACCCCGCAGAACTCGCACGGCGATCTCGCCGCGGTTGGCAACCAACACCTTGGTAAAACGTTGAGCAGTCTTCATCACGTATGGCTATTGCGTTTTTTTTGATGCAACCGAGGGAACGTCATGCCCCTCGTCGAATGAGGTGGCCCAGGCGGGCGCGCGTTTCTGCATGAAGGCGGCGATGCCCTCGGGGGCCTCCTGGCCACGGACGCAGCGGGCGAATCGCGCCGCGGCATCATCGAGAACGGCGTCCATCGACTGCTGCCCCACCGACAGCACGATCGCCTTGGTCATGGCATTGGCACCGGGCGCACACCGCCCGACCGCGGCGAGCACCGCCGACAGCCGCGTCCGCAGGTCGGCTTCATCTTCGAAGCACTCGTGAACAACCCCGAGCCGCAGCGCCTCCCTGCCATCGAACTGCATGCCGGTCAGCGCGAGGCGTCGCGCCTGGGTAAGGCCGATGCGGGTGACCACGAAGGGCGCGATCTGCGCGGGCGGCAGCCCGCGGGTCGTCTCGGGCATTCCGAACCGGGCCTCGCGATGCGACAGGGCAATGTCGGAAACGCAGGCCAGACCGAAACCGCCCCCCAGCACAGCCCCTTCACAGATCGTGATCAGCACCTGCGGCAGGGCTTCGGCCTGCCGCAGAAGGCGCCCGAAGGCGCGGTTGATCGTGACCACCGGGTCCGTCTCATCAGCGCTCGCGGCAGGCCTGCCGCCCGTCATCAAGCCCTTGAGGTCGGCACCGGCACAGAAGTGGCCTTCCGCGCCCCGCATCACCACCACCCGGAGATCCGCGCGCGACCGGCACTCCTCGAACACCGCCGCCAGTTCCTCGAGGGTCTCCGCGCGCATGGCATTGCGGGCCTCGGGACGGTTGAGTGTCAGGTAGCGAACGCCGCCGACATCCCGCACGACGATATCGGCGTAGGCAGGCACGGCCATCTCAGAGACGCGCCACGCCGAAGCTGTTCGGGCGAACCTCACGGGCCTGCGCCTCGCGACACACCGACAGGGTCAGGCCCAGTACCCTGCGTGTGTCGCGCGGGTCGATCAGTCCATCGTCAAACAGGCGTGCGGTAGCGGCGAAGGCGTGCGATTCGCGGTCAAACTGCCCGACGATGTTGCCTCGGATGGTTGCCAGCATCTGCTCATCGGCATCGGACATCTGCTTGCCCTGGGAGGCCCACTTCTGCCGGGTGATGATTTCCATCACGCCCGCCGCCTGTTCACCGCCCATCACCGAGGTTCTGGAATTCGGCCAGGCGAAGATGAAATGGGGGCCGAACCCCCGCCCGCACATGCCGTAGTTACCGGCACCGAACGAGCCGCCCATGACGATGGTGATCTGCGGCACGGTGGCATTGGCCACCGCCTGGATCATTTTCGACCCGTGCTTGACGATGCCGCCCTGTTCACTTTCGGTGCCGACCATGTAGCCGGTGGTGTTCATCAGGTAGACGATGGGTACCTGGGCCTGGCAGCAGAGCTGAATGAACTGCCCCGCCTTGGTGGCGCCCTTGGTGGTGATGGGACCGTTGTTGGAAATGATGCCGATCTGATGGCCCTGCAGTACCGCGCGCCCACAGATGGTCTGCTGGTCGTACTCGCTCTTGAACTCGAGGAAGGCCGAGTCATCGACGACTCGGGCGATGACCTCGCGGCAGTCGAACGGCTTGCGGTAGTCCGGCGGCACCACGCCGCAAAGCTCGTCGATGTCGTAGCGCGGCGCACGGACTTCGCGCAGACCCAGCACCGGCCGCTGGGCGTTCCAATCGATGTTGCGCACGATATCGCGCGCGATGCGGATGCCGTCCGCATCATTTTCAGCAACGAATTCGCAGGTGCCGGCCACCGAGGCGTGCATGTCGGCACCGCCGAGATCCTCGTCGTCGGCAATCTCCCCGGTTGCCGCCTTCAACAACGGCGGCCCGGCCAGAAACACCTTGGCCCGCTTGCGGATCATCACCACGTAGTCGGACAGGCCGGGCATGTAAGCCCCGCCAGCCGTGCTGGAGCCATGAACGATGGTGATCTGGGGAATCCCCGCCGCCGACAGCCGACACTGGTTGGCAAACGTCTTGCCCCCCGGAATGAACACCTCGGCCTGATACAAGAGGTTGGCCCCACCGGACTCGATCATCGACACCACCGGCAGCTTCTGCTGCAGGGCAATCTCCTGCAGTCGCAGCGTCTTCTGCACACCCCAGGGCGTCATGGTGCCGCCCTTGATTGCCGAGTTGGAGGCGACGATCAGACAGCGGGTGCCGGCGACGTAGCCGATACCGGCAATCATGTTGCCGCCGGCCAGCGAGCCATCCTTGTCGTCATGCTGGCGATAGCCGCACAGGGTGGAGAGCTCCAGCCACGGACTCCCCCGATCGAGCATCAGGTGCACACGCTCGCGGGGGAGCAACTGCCCACGCTGATGAAAACGCGCCGCCTTGGAGCGCTCCTCGTCCTGCCCCTTCTGCTCAACCGCACGCCAGTCGGCAATGCACTGCAGCATGCCTTCTCGCTGGGCGGCGAACTGGGGACTCAAGGGGTCGATCTTGGATTCGATAACAGGCATTTCCGATCCGCTTTCCAAAAATTAATCAGCGCGCCTTTGTACCAGCGATGGCGCACACGTTCATCAACAATATCGCTTACCTGCAGCGGCGGAATCAGGCCTTCCGGCTTTTCCATTGGCTGGCGCCGAGGAAGATCAACATGATCTGCTTGCCGGCCTGCCGCTGAATCTGCGCCAGCGCCTCCTCATCTTCCGGGTCGGCATCGAGCATGAGCTCGGTTGCGCCCATCACGCATTGCACCACCAAGGCGGTCACCATCCGCAGGTCTTCCGCCGACAGACGCTTGAGCCGGGGTATGACCGCGAGGTCCGCTGCCAGCTCACTGACCCAGAGGCGGACTTCCTTGCGGATGGCCAGTCGCACCACCGAGGAGCCGCTGACCCGCTCCTTGGCAAGGAACAGGAACTGCAGCCGATGCGCCTGCACGTAGTGCAGAAACGTCTCCACGGAATTGGCGATCAGGTTCGAACTGGGCAGCGGCGCCGTGCGCGCTTCCCGCATGAGGTCGTGCAGGGTATGGAAGGCGTCGTCCACCAGCGCCAACCCGAGATCATCCATACCGCTGAAATGACGGTAAAAGGCTGCCGGCACGACACCGCCCACCTTGGCAACCTCCCGCAGCGACAGCGAGGAAAAGCTGCGCTCGCCCGCCAGCAACTGCAGGGCGGCATCCATCAGGCCACGGCGCGTGCGCTGCTTGCGCTCATCCCGGGTGATGGCATCAAAGGTGGCGTCTGGCTTTCGTCTGCGCATACCCGAGTGTAGAGCCTGACGCCTCTCATCGCCCTGCTTTGGGCTCATTCTCACCCCGCCAAACCACTTTGGTGAACGGGTGTTGACTCATTGAGTGAACACTTGTACTGTGCACACATGTTTACTGATGGAGCACGTCACATCATGGCTTCCCCCCTCGCCCTGCCCCAGCGACTGATCACCGCGCTGGCCTCGCCGCGACGCCCGGACGACTTCTTTGCCTTGTTCGATCCGCTCTGGGCACGCGAGACCTTGCGCGCCCGCATCGTGGGCGTCCATCGCGAAACCGCGGACGCCACCACCCTCACCCTGCATCCGGGCACAGGCTGGAAGGGTCACCGCGCCGGTCAGTTCCTGCGCGTCTCGGTCTCGCTCGACGGCGTCCGTCATAGCCGCTGCTACTCCATCTCGTCGGCTCCTGACGCTGAAGCGGGGCGGTTGCAGATCACGGTGAAAGCGATCGACGATGGACGTGTCTCCCGCCATCTCGCCCATCACGCCAAAACCGGCGACGTGCTCGACATCGCCACAGCGGAAGGGGACTTCTGCTGGCCGTCGACCCTGCCTGAGAAAGCCCTGTTCATCAGTGGCGGCAGCGGCATCACGCCGCTGATGAGCATGGCGCGCTGGGCCGCGGCGCAGGGGCAACTGCCACCGCTCACCTGGCTGCACTACGTGCCCGCGCAGGCAGACCTGATCCTGGCCGCACCACTGAAGGCGCTGGCGGACGCACACCCCACACTGGACCTCAAGATCATCCCCACCCGCGAAGGCGGGGCGCGCTTTTCCGAGGCCGCGCTGGCCCGTCACTGCCCGGACTGGTGGACCCGGCCCACCTGGAGCTGCGGCCCGTCACCCTTGCTGGGCGCGGTGGAACAACTCTGGGCCGACACGCCGGCAGCGGCCGCGCTGACGGTCGAGCGCTTCCGCCCGCCCGCCCTGAAGGCCGGAACCGCGACCGGAGGGCGCCTCAGCTTTGCCCATAGCGGGCGCGCCGTGGACAGCGATGGCCGGCAATCCATCCTCGAAGCCGCCGAGGCCTCAGGACTAAGCCCCGCACACGGTTGCCGCATGGGGATCTGCCACGGCTGCACCGTGAAGCTTCGCGATGGCCAGGTGCGTGACCTGCGCTCCGGGCGCTGCTTCGGCGAACCCGATGACCTCATCCAAATCTGCGTCTGCGCCCCCGCAGGCGACGTCACCCTCGACCTCTGAAGGAGACTCCCATGGCTTACGACAGCACGCCTTCCACCCCCCGCCGCTGGCCGATCGGCCTGCCGCCGCTGACCCCGGAGCAGGTTGAGGCCTTCGGCCGCGAAATGGATGCACTGCGCGAAGCGGTGATCGCCAGCCGCGGCCAGCGCGACGCGGCGTATATCCGCCGCGTGATCCGCCTCCAGCGCGGTCTGGAGCTGACCAGCCGCGGCGTCATCTACGGCGGCATCCTGTTCCCGCCCGCGTTCGTGATCGGGGCCGTCGGCCTCGGTGTGGCCAAGATCCTCGAGAACATGGAGATCGGCCACAACGTCATGCACGGCCAGTGGGACTGGATGCGGGATCCGGCGATTCACTCCAGCACCTGGCAGTGGGACACCGTATGCCCTTCAAGCCAATGGAAGAACACCCACAACGTCGAGCACCACACCTGGACCAACGTGATCGGCAAGGACCGGGACATCGGCTACGGCATCCTGCGCATGAGCGAGGCCGAGAAATGGCACCCGGTGCATCTGTTGAACCCGATCAACAACGCACTACTGGCGATCTTCTTCCAGTGGGGCGTGGGGTTGCATGACGCTGAGATGGATCAGATCGCCCGTACCGGCAGCCTGCGTGCCGAATCCCGCGGCAAGCTGCGGGAGTTGTGGCGGAAGGCGCGCAAGCAGGTGCTCAAGGACTACCTGCTGTTCCCCGCTCTGGCCGGCCCGTTCTTCCTGCCCGTGTTGCTGGCCAACATTGGCGCCAACCTGATCCGCAACCTGTGGTCGTACATGATCATCTTCTGTGGTCACTTTCCGGATGGAGTCCACCAGTTCACCGAGGCAGAGATCGAGAACGAGTCCCGCGGGGGCTGGTATCTGCGCCAGTTGCTGGGATCGGCCAACATCGAAGGCGGGCCGTTGATGCACCTGCTGAGCGGCAACCTCAGCTTCCAGATCGAACACCACCTGTTCCCGGATCTGCCGAGCAACCGCTACGCGGAACTCTCACCCAAGGTGAAGGCAGTCTGCGAACGCTACGGCCTGCCCTACAACAGCGCCTCGCTGCGGCGGCAGTTCGGCACCACCCTGGGCCGCGTGTTCCGCCTCGCATTGCCAACCCGTTCAGGGGCCGCCGTGACGGCCTGAGCGACGTCAACCGCCGAAGGCCGCGCGAAGAACGTAGAAGAACACGATGGAGAGGATGGCCCCGGCGGGTAGCGTGATCACCCAGGACACGAAGATGGTCCGCACCACGCTGAGGTTGAGCGCGGCGATGCCCCGGGCCATCCCGACCCCCAGCACCGCGCCCACCAGCGTATGCGTGGTGGAGATCGGCAAACCGATTCCTGAGGCGGCCACCACGGTGGTGGCCGCCGCCAGGGTGGCGGCAAAGCCGCGGGAGGGCGTCAGGTCGGTGATGCGCGTGCCGACAGTTGCCATCACACGCTGCCCGAAGGTGACCAGACCGAGCACAATACCCACAGCACCGAGCATCAGTACCCACGGGGGCACCAGGGACTGCGCCGCCACCGAACCCGTGTTGACCACGCTGACGATGGCGGCTACCGGCCCCACCGCATTGGCGACATCATTCGAGCCATGGGCAAAGGCCATGGCGCAGGCCGTGACGATCATCAGCACCCCGAACACACGCTCGACATTGGCAAACTGAAAGCCCTGATCGTGCGACGGGTCCAGCTGCAGCCGGCGGATCGCGATCAATCCCAGTCCCGCAATGAGGGCCGCAGTCACCACCGACCAGCCGATGGCCCCGAATGCCCCCAGGTCGAGCCCGACGTGCTTGAGCCCCTTGGTCAGGGTCACCATGGCGGTCACCAATGCGGTGGCAAAGATGTACATCGGCACGTAGCGCAACGCCGCGCGCAAGGGGTGCTCGGTATTCAGAATCAGCGCCTGAACGCTCATGAACAACCCATAGGCCAGCACGCCGGACAGCACCGGCGAAATCACCCAGCTTGCCGCGATACTCCCGATCTTGTCCCACTGCACGGCATCCATCCCGATGCCGATGGCTGCGAATCCGACGATCGCTCCGACAATGGAATGTGTGGTCGACACCGGCCAGCCAAAGAACGACGCCACACAGAGCCATGTGCCCGCCGCCAGCAGCGAGGCAAGCATGCCGTAGACCAGGAGGTCAGGCTCGTCCGCCAGCAACGCGGTGTCGATCATCCCATTTCGGATCGTCGCGGTGACCTCTCCACCGGCCAGGTAGGCCCCCGCAAACTCGAAGATGGCAGCAATGATGATGGCCTGCCGGATGGTGACCGCGCGGGAGCCCACTGACGTCGACATGGCGTTGGCGACGTCGTTGGCCCCCACACCCCACGCCATGAAAAGGCCGAACACGCAGGCCAGCGCGATATACGCCGTTGCAATATCCATGTGCTTCAGCGTCCGCCCGACACCATCACCTGCAGCCGTGCCCCCACCCGCTGGGCACGATCTGCGAGGTCACCGATCCAATCGATGATCTGATAGAAGAATATGACGTCCACCGGCGGCAAGTCCCGTTCCAGCGTCAGCAGCTGCTCTCGCAGCTTGACCTGCAGACGGTCGGTCTCATGTTCTATGCGGTCCAGCTCGCTGAGCAGCTCGCCCACCAGCGCCGTCTCCCGACCGCGGAAGCCGGTGTCCAACAGGGCGTCCAGCTCGCGAATCGCCCGATGCGCTTGGTGACAGGCGTCGATGGTGCGCTGAACGTAGGCACGGAAGTCGGCTTCCAGCGCCGCCGGCACCTCCATGCGCCGCCCGAGCATCAGCCCGGCAATGTCCTTGGCCTTGTTGGCCACCTTGTCCTGCATCAGCAGCATGTCGAGGAGGTCACGGCGGTCCACCGCCATGAACAGGTGGCTTGGCAGTTGCCGTCGCAACGCCTTCTTCAGTCGATCCGCTTCATGTTCGCCGTCGGCGATGGCCTCCCGCAGCGTCGCGGCGGATACCCAATCCCGCGCGATGACCGCTTCGACGAAGCGCGGAAGGTGGTCGACACAGGCCATGACGCTGGCCATATGGTGTTTGAGCGGCTGGAACGGGGAGCCGCCCAGCATTTCCGCGATTGTGCTTTTCAGTGCCATCTGCGAAGTGTAATAAAACCTTCACATGGCCGGTGCCTCGATGTGCGAGATCAGAGCGGAAAGCGGGCGCCGCGGGCGAGATGGCGGTAGCGCCAGTCTCGCAGCGCGCCCTGGCACTGGGCTTCGATGCGCGATTCCTCCCCGGGCTTGTGATGGGTCAGCAGCAACTCGGGCCGGTGCCGCAGCCCTCTGAGCGCCCGCCCGAGACGGGCCGGCGTGAAATGACGGGACACCTCACCCAGTGCCTCCTCCTCATCAGAAAAGGCGATCTCGATCATCAATCGGTCCAGTCGCGGCAGGGCGTTCAGCCCCTCCCAGAGCGCCGGCGCGTCTGAAGTATCCCCGGTAAACACCAGAACCCCGTGCGGTCCTTCGACCGCATACCCCATTGCCGGCACCGTGTGAAACGCCGGAACGCCCATGAGGCGCACCCCGGAGCCGACCTCGGTCCAGACGCCGGGGTCAATCGGCGCCCAGCGCAGCAAGGGCTTGTCCTCGGTGGGCAAGGCGGCGAAATCGGGCCAGAGTTGCCAGTTGAACAGATGCCGCCGCAGGGTCTCGACCACTTCCGGGCGCGCATGCACGGTCAGGGGGCCCTCGATCTCATCCAGCAGATTGTCGGCCAGAAAGGCCAAGCCGCAGACATGGTCGAGGTGCGCATGGGTCAGGAAGACCTGCCGCAGGCGGCGCTGGGCATCCAAGGTCAGATCGCCGACACCGGTCCCGGCATCGATCAGCACGCTGCCGCCCAACAGGAGACTGGTGGTCCTCAGCCCTGGGCCGATGCCGCCACTGCACCCCAGCACCGTCATCTGCATGGTCATCCTCCTCCTCGTCATGCTACCCCGGTGATACGCTTCACGTCATGACGCTGATCTCCGCCCTGTTTGCCGCCCTCAGCTACGGTCTGGCAACCCTGTTGCTGTGGCAGACCCCGGCCGCCGCACGCGAGCGATGGCCGGCCGCCGTGGCCCTGCTGCTGCACACCGGGGTGTTGGTGCAGCTGCTCTGGCTGCCCGCGGGTCTGTCGATCGGATGGACCGGCGCGCTGGCGCTGTTCGCCTGGCAGTCGGCACTATTGTTGTGGATGTTCTCCCTGCGTCAGCCCTTGCGCCCCTTGGGGCTGGGCCTGTATCCCCTGGCCGCGCTGCTGGTCCTGGTGGCGGCCGGCTGGCCCTCACGCGCCGTCCCGGTCGAGGGCGATGGCATGGTGCGCGCGCACATCCTGCTGTCGCTGCTGTCGGCCGGCGTCCTCACCCTGGCTGCCGTGCAGGCCGGCCTGCTGGCAGCGCAGGAGCACTGGTTGCATCGGCATCAGGCGCCCGCCCTGATGCGCCGACTGCCGCCGATCCTCACCATGGAACGCCTGCTGTTTCAACTGGTCGGCCTGGGGTTCGCCCTGTTGTCGGCGGCACTGCTGACCGGCCTGGCCTTCATCGAGGATTGGCTGGCGCAACATCTGGCCCACAAGACCGTACTGTCGGTCACTGCCTGGATGATCTTCGGCGGCCTGCTCTGGGGGCGCTGGCAATTCGGCCTGCGCGGTCGGGCGGCGACGCGCTGGACGTTGGCTGGATATGGCGTCCTGATCCTGGCCTACTTCGGCAGCAAACTGGTGCTGGAGATCGTCCTGGACGCCCGATGGAGCCTGCACTGACCCAATTGAACGATCGGCCGGATTGACGCTGGCCGCCGTCTTCCGTCACTCTCGGGACTCACGAGCCTGATCTGCCCCCGTCTTGAACGACATCCCGTTATCTGCGCTATTCGCGCTGCTCTTCCTGCTGCTGTTGTTGTCTGCCTTCTTTTCCAGCTCCGAGACGGGGCTGATGACCCTCAACCGCTATCGCCTGCGGCACCGCGCCAAGCAGGGCGAGCGTGGCGCCCGCATCGCCTGGTCACTGTTGCAGCGGCCGGATCGGCTGATCGGCATCATTCTGCTCGGCAACAACTTCATCAACGTGCTGGCGGCCTCGGTGGCCACCGTGATCGGCCTGCGCCTGTTCGGCGACGACGGCATCGCCATTGCCACCGGCGCCCTCACGCTGCTGCTGCTGATCTTCGGGGAGGTCACCCCCAAGACCATGGCGGCACTGCACCCCGAACGGATTGCCTTCCCCGCCGCCTACGTGCTGTGGCCGCTCCAGCGGCTGTTCTACCCGCTGGTCTATGCCGTCAATCTGGTCAGCAACGCGCTGTTGCGCCTGGTGGGGGTTTCGCCCGAAGACGCCGCCGAGCACAGCATCAGTTCTGAGGAGCTCCGGACCATCGTTGCTGAAGCCGGCGCCATGATCCCCCAGCGCCACCAGAAAATGCTGCTGTCGATTCTCGACCTCGAAAAGGCGACGGTCGAGGACATCATGGTGCCGCGCAATGAGATCCTCGGTATCGACCTGTCAGAGCCCTGGGACGAGATCCGCAATGCCATCATCGACAGCGAGCACACCCGCCTGCCGCTGTATGACGGCTCCATCGACCAGCTCAAGGGCGTACTGCACCTGCGCAGGGTGGTGCGTCTGGCGGCGGATGACCGCCTGGACGCGGAAAGCCTGCTGAGTCTGGCGCGCGAACCCTACTTCATCCCCGAAGGCACGCCGCTCAATCAGCAGTTGCTCAACTTCCAGAATCAGAAACGTCGAATCGGGTTCGTCGTCGATGAGTACGGCGACATCCAGGGCCTGGTGACCCTTGAGGATATTCTCGAAGAGGTGGTCGGCGAATTCACCTCCGATCCGGCAACGCGCCTGAAAAACGTCTATGCCGATGATGACGGCAGCTTCCGCGTTGCCGGCAACGTCACGCTACGAAGCCTCAATCGCAACCTGGGATGGAAGCTGCCGACCAGCGGCCCCAAGACTGTCAACGGCCTGTTGCTCGAACAATTGGAGAGCATCCCGCAGACCGGCAAGAAGGCGCGCATCGCCAACTACGAGTTCGAGATCATCGAGGCCCGCTCCAACGCAGTGAAGGCCGTGCGCATCCGCCCCGCCGCCTGAGCCCCCTCACACCAGCGCGATCGCGTCCTCCAGACGCGCCACCGGCATCACCTCGATCCCCAGTGCTGCAGTTTTGCGGGGCTTGTTGGCCATCGGCACGATGGCATGGGTAAAACCCTGCTTGGCGGCTTCCAGCAAACGCTCCTCACCCGCCTGTACCGGCCGGATCTCGCCGGCCAGCCCCACTTCACCAAACACCACCCAGCCGGTCGGCAGCGGTCGTCCCCGCATGGAGGACAGTGCGGCCAGCAGCAGAGGCAGGTCGGAGGCCGGCTCCTGGATCTTCATGCCCCCCACGACGTTGGCGAAAACATCCTGATCCCCCAGAGCGACGCCGCCGTGACGGTGCAGCACGGCCAGCAGCAGGTTGAGCCGGTTGGACTCCAGCCCCTGTGTCACCCGGCGCGGATTTCCGAGCAGGGATCGATCCACCAGCGCCTGCACTTCGACGAGTAACGGCCGGCTGCCCTGACGGGTGACCGTGATGACACTGCCTGGCACCGGCTGCGAGTGGCGTGACAGAAACAACGCCGAGGGATTGCTCACCTCCTTCAACCCCCCGTCGGTCATGGCGAACACGGCCAGCTCGTTGACCGCGCCGAATCGGTTCTTGACCGCCCGCACGATGCGATAGCGGCTGCCCTCGTCGTGCTCGAAGTACAGCACGGTATCCACCATGTGCTCGAGCACCCGGGGTCCGGCGATGGCGCCTTCCTTGGTGACATGCCCCACCAGCACCACGGCCGTCTGGCTGCGCTTGGCGAAACGTACGATCTGGGCAGCGCACTCGCGTAGCTGGGAGACGCTGCCGGGCGCCGACTCCAGCGCATCGGTATAAAGAGTCTGAATGGAATCGAGTACCACGAACCGCGGCTTTTCGGCCTCCATCTGGGTCAGCACCGCCTCGACCCGGGTCTCCGCCAGTACCGGCAGATCCATGCGGGGCAACTCCAGCCGCTCCGCCCGCAGCCGTACTTGTGTGAGCGATTCCTCACCCGTGACGTACAAGGTGGGGTACAAGCCTTGTACATGGGAGAGCAACTGCAACAACAGGGTCGATTTGCCGATGCCGGGGTCACCGCCGATCAGGATCACCGCCCCTGGAACGATGCCGCCGCCAAGCACGCGGTCCATCTCCGGCGAACCGGTGGGCGTGCGGGGCACGTCGGCCAGCGACACTTCGTCGAGCCGTTCCACGGCAGGCGGCGCCAGCGTCGGCGAGAAACTGCCGCGACGGGTCGTCGGCGCCTCCACTTCCACCAAGGTGTTCCACTCGCCGCAGTCACTGCACTGCCCCGCCCATTTGGGGCTGGTGGCGCCGCAACGCTGGCACGCATACTGGGTCTTCGATCGAGCCATTTGTGCTGCAGTTCAAAACCGTTAGGATTAACCGACACTATAAAGGGGAGCCACGCGTGAAAGCCTCTATATGGTCCAAGGACTGGGTCGCTGCGCTGGCATATGGGGTCACGTTCGCCGTTGTAGCGGGCGTGTTGGCGGGGGATGCGTTCCAGCAAGTGGAGCGCGCTGCCTATGACGTGGGCGTCCGCTCGCGCGAACGCCTGCCCAACGACCGCATTGCGGTCATCGCCATCGACGACGATTCCATCCGCAACCTGGGCCGGTGGCCATGGCCACGGGAACTACAGGCGGAAATGGTCGAGCGCCTGAATGAGGCCGGTGCCCGCCTGATCGGCAGCACCGTCTTCTACTCCGAGCCGCAGCCCAATGCCACGCAGGCCGTGCTGTCCGACATCGTGGCGCTCCTTGATGACTCGCCCCTGAGCACGGATATTCCGCAGGAAATCGCCGTATTCGGGCTCATGCTGGACGATCTTGCCGTGGCGGCCCCCGAAGCCTCTGCGATTGCCGAAACCTGGCGATCCTCGGCACTGGTCAACGACTATCCCGTCGCGCTCACGGCGCTGGGCACCGCGCTGCGACAGGCCATGACTGCCGAATCCGGCGACGAGCGGTTGTCCCGCGCTCTCCAGGACTTCGGCCGCGTGCTGCTGCCGATGAGCTTCACGCTTGGGCGCCCGCAGGGCCGCCCCGACGCCCCCCTACCCCCCTTCATCAGTGCGGGCCAGCTGCCACATGTCACGGACCGCGTCGGGGCCCGAGGTCGTGGCAATCTGCCCCTCCCGACCCTGGCCGCCCAGGCGCCGATCGCAGGCCTGGGTACAGCCGCGGCGGGCGTGGGCTTCCTGAACACCACCCTCGACGTCGATGGCGCCGTCCGCTTCGAGCCGCTGGTGCTCTCCCACTTCGACAGTCTGTACCCCTCGCTGTCGCTGCAACTGGCGGCGTCAGCGCTGAACCTTTCGCTGGACGACCTGGAAGTGCGACTGGGCGAAGGCGTGCGGCTGGGTGGACTGGAGATCGCCACCACGCCGCGGCTCATGATGTACAGCCACTTCTACGGCCCCCGTGACGGGCAGCCCCCTTTCCCGGTGTACTCGTTCTACGACGTCCAGGCCGGCAAGATCCGCCTGGACAACTTCGCAGACAAGATCGTGTTGATCGGCGCCACCGCGCGCGGCGTCGGCGACGCGTTCCCGACGCCAACCTCGCCGTCGATGGCCCCCGTTGAGATGCTGGCACACAATCTCTCCTCCCTCCTGCAACTCGACTTCTATCAACGCCCGTCGTGGGCGCCGTGGGCTGAACTGGGTGTGTTCGCCGTGCTGCTGCTATGGCTGGCCTGGGGCGTTCCGGCGCTTGGCGGCACGCTGGCAGCGGTCGTGACACTCGGGCTCGCGCTGCTGCTGCTGGGGGCCCAGCTTTCGCTGATGATCACCAGTGCCCTGTGGCTGAAACTGGCACTCCCCGCTGTCTTCGTACTGATCGGCTACGGCGTGATGCTGCTCAAGCGCTTCAATCTCACCGAGCGCCTGAAGCGCAGCTCCGAGGTCGAAAGCGCAGAGTCCAACCGCATGCTCGGCCTGGCGTTCCAGGGTCAGGGGCAGCTGGACATGGCCTTCGACAAGTTCAAGCGGGTCCAGCCCGTGGACGACAAGCTGCTCGACCTGCTCTACAACCTGGCACTGGACTTCGAACGCAAGCGGCAGTTCAACAAGGCCGAGACCGTCTATCAGTTCATCGCGGGGCACGACCGTGATTTCCGCGACGTGCAGCAGAAGCTGGGACGGGCGCGCAAGCTCTCTGAGACCGTGATCATCGGTGGCGGGGGTGCTCACGCCGGCGGAACGCTGGTACTGGATGCCACGCAGCAGGTCGAAAAGCCGATGCTGGGGCGGTACCAGGTCGAGAAGGAACTCGGCAAAGGCGCCATGGGGATCGTCTACCTCGGACGCGACCCCAAGATCGGCCGACAGGTGGCGATCAAGACCATGGCGCTATCGCAGGAGTTTGACGCCGACGAACTCGAGAGCGTGAAATCCCGTTTCTTCCGGGAAGCCGAAACTGCAGGGCGACTCTCACACCCGAACATCGTGCAGATCTTCGATGCGGGTGAAGAGCATGATCTGGCCTACATCGCCATGGAATTCATTCATGGTCATGACTTCACCCGCTATACCAAGGGCAACGCGCTGCTGAAGCCTGAGGATGTGCTCCGCTTTGTTGCCGATGCGGCGGATGCGCTCGACTATGCGCATGGCAACGGCATCATCCATCGCGACATCAAACCGGCAAACATGATGCTGGTGGAAGCCAGCCGAACCCTCAAGCTCATGGACTTCGGCATTGCGCGGATCGCCGATGCGTCGAAGACCAAGACCGGCATGGTGCTGGGCACACCCAGCTACATGAGCCCCGAACAACTTGCCGGTCGCCGCGTCGACGGTCGCTCCGACATCTTCTCGCTGGCCGTCACCCTGTATCAGTTGCTGAGCGGTGGCCTGCCCTTCCAGGCCGACTCGATGGCCACCCTCATGTTCAAGATCGCCAACGAGCCCCATGCCCCCCTGAGCGTCGTCTGCCCCGGGCTGCCCGCTGATCTGGCCGAGATTCTGGATCGCGCCATGACCAAGGACCCCGATCTCCGGTACCCGCGCGCCGGCGAGCTGTCCGCCGCCCTGCGCCGCATCCTGACGCAGATGGGCTGACCCGCTCATGGCCCTCAAGGACAAGCTCGGGGTGGCCATGCGTACCGACGTCGGCCGCGTCCGGGGCAACAATGAAGATGCCGTCGCAGAGGATCCGGATCTCGGCCTGTTGGTGCTGGCCGACGGCATGGGGGGCTACAACGCAGGCGAGATCGCGTCCGGACTCGCCATCGCCACCATTCTCGATACCGCTCGCCGGCAGTTGCCCACCCTTCGCAATGGACAATTGAACCCCGACTCGGGCTACTCCGTCGAGGCGGAGGCCTTGCGGGAAGCCGTCACCTTGGCCCATCGCACCATTCACCAGGTTGCCCAGTCTCAGCCGCAATGTGCGGGCATGGGGACTACGGTCGTCAGCGCCCTGTTTCACGACGACCGTGTCTCGATTGCCTATGTCGGGGACTCACGCCTGTACCGCTGGCGCGGCGGCCAGCTGGAACAGATCACGCGCGACCACTCGCTGCTCGAGGAGCTGATTGCGCGCGGACACTACAGTCGCGAGGACGCCACACGCCTGGTGCGCCGCAACATTGTCACACGGGCTTTGGGCGTCGAGAGCAAAATCGCGGTTGACCTGCTGGAGGACACGGTGGAGGTCGGGGACCTCTTCCTGGCCTGTTCCGACGGCCTGAATGATATGGTCCCGGATAGCGAGATTGCCCGTATCCTGGGGCAGCAGGGCCCTTCGCTGGAGGCGACGGTCGACGCCTTGGTCGAGGCCGCGCTGGAGGCGGGCGGACGCGATAACGTATCCGTGATCCTGGCGCGCGCGAATGCCTCTTTCGCACGCGGCCGCCGCTGGTATGAACGCTTGATGGAGTGGTTCTGATGCCCCTCCCGACAGACACACTGATAACGCAACCTAGGTGGAACCGCGCATGAGCAAGCTCATCCTCACCGACCCCAATGGGCAGACCCGAGACATCCCGCTGGATCGTGAGCGCATTACGCTGGGGCGCCACCCGGACAATGATGTCGTGCTCGACGACCGTGCGGCCTCCGGCCGGCACGCTGCCATCGTCACCATCCTGCGCGACAGCTTCCTGGAAGACCTGCAGTCGACCAACGGCACCATGGTCAACGGACAGTCGATCAGCAAGCACCCGCTCGCCCATGGCGATGTCATCACCATGGGCCGCCATTCCCTGCGCTACGAGACCGATGCAGCGGTCGCCGAGGACGACTTCGAGAAAACGATGATTCTCAAGCCGGGCCAGTTCGGTGCGGCATTCGACGCCCAGGTCAGTGCGGCGACGGAGCAGGACGCCGTCCCGCCGCCCGACGCTCCCAGCAAGCCCATCCTCGGCAAGCTGAAGGTCACCAACGGCGGCAACGCCGGCAAGGAACTGGAACTCACCAAGGCACTGACCACCATCGGCCGTCCTGGCGTGCAGGTCGCCGCCATCACCCGGCGTGCCGATGCCTATTACATCGTCCAGGTCGGCGCCAACAGCGGCCCGAAGCCGAAGGTGAACGGGATGCCCTTGGGGGCCGGTGCCCAGCGGCTGTCGGATGGCGACAGCATCGAACTGGCAGGAACCCAGATGCAGTTCCTGCGGGTGGAATGAGTCAGCTGCCCCGATACACGAAACGCACCCGCTGCGTGAGGCCGCAGAACAGCTCGTAGGCAATGGTGCCCGCATGGCGCGCGATGGTTTCGGCCGGCAGCGATGGCCCCCACAGCACCACCCGGTCGCCAACCCGCGCTGACGGACAGCCGCGCAGGTCGACGGTGATCATGTCCATGGACACCCGCCCGACCAAGGGCACCTGATCGGCACCAACCTGCACCGGCGTACCCGTGCTCAAACAGCGCGGCACGCCGTCAGCATAGCCAACGGCCACCACCCCGACCGGCATGCGCTCGGGGCAGCGGAAGGTCTGCCCGTAGCCGATGGTCGCGCCGGCCTCGAAGTGACGAATCGCGATCAGCCGGCTTTCCAACGTCATCGCTGGCCGCAGCCCCAGCGCCGCCGCACTGCGGCCTTCCAGGGGACTGGCGCCATAGAGGGCAAGTCCCGGGCGCACCCAGTCCTTGCGGGCATCCGGCCACGCGATGAGGCCGGCCGAATTGGCCACCGAGCGTGCTCCCTCTACACCTTTCAGCGCCGTCTCGTAAGCTCGAATCTGCTCCAGGGTGAACGGATTGTCGGGCTCGTCCGCGGAGGCCAGATGAGTGATCCAGCCCTGCAGGCGCCAGCCAGGATGGCGTGTCAGGGCGGCCTGCAGCTGCGCCACATCGCCCAAGGGAAACCCCAGGCGGTGCATGCCGCTATCGAGCTTGAACCAGATGTCGACCTGCGCCTGGGGCCCCAGGCGTGCCAGCAGATCCAACTGCCAATGGTCATGGACCACCACCTGCAGTCGCTCGTAGACGGCCAGTGCCGCCTCTTCCTCCGAGATGATGCCCTCCAACAACGCGATCGGCGCATGCACCCGCGCTTGCCTCAGACGCATGGCCTCGTCCATGCAGGCCACCGCCAGAGCATCGACACCGGCCTCGGCCAGTGTGCGGGACACCGGTATGGCGCCATGTCCGTAGCCGTCCGCCTTGACCGCCGCCATCACGCGGGCGCCCGGTGCGAGCGTGCGCACCACCCCCAGATTGTGACGAATCGCCGTCAGGTCAACCGTCGCGGTGACCCGGGGTGTCACGACGCGAAACCGTCGTCGTCGTACCCGTGGGCCAGGTTCTCGAACCGCGTGTGCTGACCAAGGAAGGCCGTGCGGATCGTCCCCAGAGGCCCGTTACGCTGCTTGACGATGATGATCTCGGCGGTGCCCTTGTCGGGCGAATCCTTGTTGTAGACCTCGTCCCGGTAGATGAACATCACAAGATCAGCGTCCTGCTCGATACCTCCGGACTCACGCAGGTCGCTCATGCGCGGACGCTTGTTGTCCCGTTGTTCGACCCCACGATTGAGCTGGGACAGCGCAATCACCGGCAGCTCCAACTCCTTGGCAAGCGCTTTGAGGCCTCGCGAGATTTCCGAGATTTCATTGGTCCGGTTCTCGCGAGTCCCGGGCACCTGCATCAACTGGATGTAGTCCACCACAATGAGTTGAATGTCGTGGCGCATCTTCATGCGCCGTGCCCGCGCCCGCAGCTCCAGGGGCGACAGCGCACCTGTCTGATCGATGTAGAGCGGCGCCTCGCGGATCAGCCCGCCCTGGCTGACCAGCCGATCCCAGTCGCGATCCTCAAGGTCGCCACTGCGCAGGCGGCTCATATCGATCCGGGCAAACGAGGACAGCATACGCAGGCCGAGCTGTTCGGCCGGCATTTCCATCGAGAAGACCGCAGCTCCCTTACCCTCGTAGAGCACCACGTGCTCGGCGATATTCAATGCCAGTGAGGTCTTGCCCATCGACGGGCGTCCGGCCAGGATCACCAGATCTCCGGCGTGCAGGCCGGTCGTCATGCGATCCAGTTCCGTGAAGCCGGTCGACAGGCCGGCGACGCTGCCACCCTGCTCCCGCAACAGTTCGATCTTGTGCTCGACCTGCGACATGATCTGGGCCATGTCGAAGTAGCTGGACTGGGCGTGCTCGGTGCGATTGCGGATTGCAAACACCTTCTGCTCGGCGAGGTCGATCAACTCGGCGGGCGTACGACCATCCGGGCGATAGCCGAAGTCCGCGATCTCCACCCCGGCGCCGATGAGGCTGCGCAGCACCGAACGCTCGCGCACGATCTCCGCATAGGCCACCACATTGGCAGCGCTGGGCGTGTCATGCGCCAGGCTGCCCAGGTAAGCCAGTCCGCCTGCCGCTTCCAACTGGTCACGGTGACGAAGGTACTCGCTGAGCGTGACGAAATCGCAGGGCCGGTTACTGTTGATCAGATCCGCGATGGCACGAAACAGCAGCTGGTGATCCTCGCGATAGAAATCCTCGGCACCCAGGCGATCGGCAATGTCGTTCCAGCACTGGTTGTCGAGCATCAAGCCGCCCAGCACGGACTGCTCTGCCTCGATGGCGTAGGGGGGCAGTTTGGGGTCAGTTGCCATGATCGAACCGCAGGAGAATCAACGAAAAAGGCCCGCTGCAAGCAGCGGGCCGAAGAGTGTACGCCAGGCAGGCGATCTCAGTCGTCGTCGCCCGCGGAGCGCTGGGACTCGACCACCACCTTGATCTGCGCCTCCACTTCCGAGTGCAGCGAGATCGACACGTCGAAATCGCCGATCTGACGGAACGGGCTCACCAGATTGATTTCGTTGCGGTGCAGGTCGAGGCCGGCGGCCTGGGCGGCGTCGAGAATCTCGCCAACGCCGACGGAGCCATAGAGCTTCCCTTCCTCAGAGGCCAGCACCTTGATCTGCAGGCTCTTGCCATTGAGGCCGGCAGCGCGGAGCTTGGCAGCGTTGAGGCTGTCGGCAGCCTTTTTCACCAGCTCAGCCTTGCGCGCCTCGAACACCGCCTTGTTGGCCTCGGTGGCCGGCAGGGCCTTGCCTTGCGGCAGCAGGAAGTTGCGGCCATAGCCCGGCGCGACCTTCACGGTCTCGCCGAGATCACCGAGCTTCTTGATCTTTTCGAGCAGAATGACTTCCATGAACGCGCTCCTTACTCGTGCTTGTCGGTGTAGGGCAGCAGCGCCAGGAAGCGCGCACGCTTGATCGCCGTGTTCAGCTGACGCTGGTAGCGCGACTTGGTACCGGTGATGCGAGCCGGCACAATCTTGCCGTTCTCACCGATGTACTGCTTCAGCGTGGCCAGATCCTTGTAGTCGATCTGATCAACGCCTTCAGCGGAAAACTTGCAGGACTTCTTGCGACGGAAAAATGCGGCCATGATTACGCTCCGGCGTTGTCATCGTCAGCCGAATCATCGGCGGTCTCGGCGGCGGCGCGGCGGTCGCTGCGATCGGACTTCTTCTCTTCGTCCTGCTCCTTGAACAGCGGCGACGGCACGGTGACCGCCTGCTCCTTGCGAACGATCAGCCGACGCAGCACCGCGTCGTTGAAACGGAAGGCGCCGTCGATTTCTTCGAGCGTGCTTTCGTCGCACTCGACGTTCATCAGCACATAGTGCGCCTTGTGCGCGTTCTGAATGGGGTAAGCCAGCTGACGGCGCCCCCAATCCTCGAGCCGGTGCATGGTGCCGCCGTTGCCGGTAACCATGTTGCGGTAGCGTTCGGTCATGGCCGGAACCTGATCACTCTGGTCCGGATGCACCATGACCACGATTTCGTAGTGACGCATGGAATCTCCTTGTGGACACGCCCCGAGAGGCGCGGCTTCCCGCCCAGGCGGTGAAGCAAGAAAACATGCCCAAGCGGGCATGAGGGGCGCGGATTATGTCCGGCGCCCCCTGCGATTGCAAGCTCAGACGTGCCGCTGGCGCCAGGCTTCGTAGAGACAGACGGCCGCTGCAACCGACACGTTGAGACTTTCGGTCCGCCCTGCCATGGGAATCCTGACCAGTCGGTCACAGCGCTCGCGGGTCAGCCGCCGCATACCCTCGCCCTCGGCGCCCATCACCATCACCAGAGGTCCGGTCAGGTCGGCCTGATACAGGGTCTCGCCCGCCTCGCCGGCAAGCCCGGTAATCCAGTAGCCCAGGGTCTGTAGCCGTTCAAGAGTCCGGGAAAGGTTGGTGACCGTGACCAGCGGCACCCGCTCCGCACTGCCCGCCGCCGCCTTGCGGGCGACAGCGGTCAGGCCAGCGGCACGATCACGCGGAATGATCACGGCGTCGACTCCGACCGCCTCGGCTGTGCGCAGACAGGCGCCCAGATTATGGGGGTCCTGCACCCCGTCGAGCACCAGCAACAGCCGATCGGGCGTTGCCGGATGGGACAGCAGGGCCTCGCCATCGACCTGCTGCGCCGGCACTGCGGCCACGACCCCCTGGTGCCGCACACCCGGCAGCTTGAGGTCAAGGTCACCACGCCCGCAGCGCGATACCGGTACGCCGGCGGCCTGCGCAGCCGCCTGCACCCTGCGCGAGCGCTCATCATTGCGACTGTCCAGCAGCCACACCTGCAGCGGCTTGTCCGCCGCATCCTCGAGCGCGGCCAGCACCGCGTGGAAACCACCAATCAGCATGTCATTCGAAGCCATGGCGCGCAGTGTAGCCGGCCAACGAAAACGGGGCCCGAAGGCCCCGTTATCCCAACACCGGAAACGATCAGCCGCCGAGATAGGGCGGCGGCGTCCAAGCCTGGTTTTCCTGTCCTTCAATAACCGGCTTGATGACGATGTCGACCCGACGGTTGCGTGCTTCGTTGACATTGTCCGCCGTGCGAACCAGCAGCTCGCGCTCGCCACGCCCCTCCTCACGAACCCGGCTGGCCGGAACGCCCTGCCCAGCAAGGAAGGTGGAAACGCTGGCGGCCCGTCGCTCCGACAGACCCTGGTTGTACTGCGCACTGCCGGTGGTGTCGGTGTGACCCACCACATGAACCACCGTCTTGTCGTAGCTCTTCAGCACGTTGGCGATCTTCGCGAAGGTGTTCATCGCCCCCGACTGCAGGGTGGCACTGTTGGTTTCAAAGCTGATGTCGCTGGCGATCCCGATCTTCAACGCATCGCCCGACAGCTGGATGATCTGCAGTTCATCCCGGGCGGCCTCGGCCGCCAACTGCTGTTCGAGCTCCTTGCGCTGCTTGTCCATGTAGTTGCCCGCAGCACCGCCGGCCAGGGCGCCAACAACGGCGCCGATGTAGCGGCCCTTGTCCCCGTCGACCTGGTGCCCTGCCACCGCGCCCAGCACTGCCCCGATGGCCGCACCGCGCTTGGTGTCACGATTGGGATCGTTGGCGCATGCGGACAAGCCGATGGCCGCCGCAGTGACGACGGCGATGGACAGATGACGTTTGTGGATCATGAGCGCTTCCTCTTTTGGCCCCTAGGCGATGACCGCGATTGTTCTCTAGTCAGCTTAACATCGGATGAACTCTGGCCGTTGACCAGCTCCAGGTCTATCTTGCGTTCGTCCAGGTTCACCCGCACCACCTTCACCCGCACCGTCTGCCCCAGGCGATAGGTCTGCTGGCTGCGACTGCCCACCAGTCGTTGGCGCGCGGGATCGAAGGCGTAGTAGTCGTTCCTCAGATTGGACACATGCACCAGCCCTTCGATGTAGAGCCCCTGCAGCTCGACGAACAGGCCGAAGCTGGCGACGCTGACCACCGTGCCGTCGTAGACCTCTCCCACACGATGGCGCATGAACTCGCATTTGAGCCAGGTGGTGACGTCGCGGGTCGCTTCGTCAGCCCGTCGCTCGGTCATCGAGCAGTGCGCCCCTGCTGCGGTCATGTCGGCAGCGCTGTAGTCGAAGCTGTCGGCCTTGCGCCGCAGCAGGGCATGCTTGATGGCCCGGTGCAGCAGCAGATCCGGATAGCGTCGGATGGGACTGGTGAAATGGGCATAGTGGGTCAAGGCGAGCCCGAAGTGTCCGATATTTTCGGGCTCGTACCGCGCCTGCATGAGCGATCGCAACATCAGGGTCTGCACCACCTGCGCATCGTCCCGCCCCTGGGCGCTGGCGATCATCGTCGCGTAGTCCGATGCCTCCGGCTCACCGCCCCCGCCCAGGGTCAGCCCCCGCACCGCCAGCAGCTCACGCAGCGTCTGCACCTTGAGCGGATCAGGCTTCTGGTGGATACGGAACAACGCGGGCAGCTTGGCTTTCTCGACGAAGCGGGCGGACTGCACATTGGCCGCGATCATGCATTCCTCGACGATCCGATGGGCCAGAGTGCGCTTGACCGGCACGATGGCCTCGATCTTGCGCGCCTCGGAGAACTGGATGCGCGTCTCGGTGCTCTCGAAATCGATCGCACCCCGTCGCTGCCGCGCCGCAAACAAGGCCTGAAACACCGACGAGAGAGTTTCCAGATGCGGCAGCAGCGACCCGATTGCCTTCCCCTGCGGGCCTTTCGGTGCCTCCAGGGCGGCGGCCACATCCTCATAGATCAACCGCGCCTGGGAACGCATCACCCCCGGGTAGAACCGCGACTGCACCACCTCGCCTTCGTGGTCGATCCGCATCTCGCAGACCATGCACAACCGATCCACCTCCGGGTTGAGCGAACACAGGCCGTTCGACAGCTTCTCGGGCAGCATCGGAATCACCTGTCGCGGGAAGTAGACCGAGTTGCCCCGTTCAAACGCCTCCTTGTCGAGCGCGCTGCCCGGCTGGACGTAGGCCGAGACATCCGCAATCGCCACCCACAAACGCCAGCCGCTGCGGGTACGACGCGCAAACAGCGCGTCGTCGAAGTCGCGGGCATCGGCGCCATCGATGGTGACGAGCGGCAGCGTCCGCAGATCGGTGCGTCCTTCGAGGTCCTGCGGTCGCACGGTGTCGGGCAGCCGCGCCGCCGCCTGCGTCACCGCCGACGGCCACTGGTGCGGCAGATTGTGGGCCCGCACCGCAACGGCAATCTCCATGCCCGGCGCCAGATGCTCTCCCAGGATTTCTGTCACCTGGCCCACCGGCAGCGTCCGCCGTCCGGGGGGCTCGACGATATCGGCTACCACCATCTGCCCGTGACGCGCGCCCTGCAGGGCATCCGGGGGAATCAGCAGATCATGCTGCACCCGCGGATGGTCCGGAATCACGTAGGCAACCCCCTGGTCGACATGCAGACGGCCGACGATGCTGCGACTGGCACGCTCGATCACTTCCACCACAATGGCTTCCGTACGACCCCGCTCATCACGTGCCGACGGACGTACCAGCACGCGGTCGCCATTCATCAGCTCCCGCATCTGCCGCGGCGGCAGAAACAGGTCCTCGCCCCCCGCATCGGGAATCAGAAATCCGAAACCGTCACGATGGGCCTGAACCGTGCCCGGAACGAGGTGCAGCTCCGTGACGGGGCCGAACGCACCGCGACGGTTCTGCGCAACCTGACCATCCCGCGTCATCGCGCCGAGACGTTTGGCGAGCGCTTCCTGCTGCGCCAAACGACGCAATCCGAAATGGCCGATCAGCTCATCAACCGTCATCGGCCCCGGGGCATCTGACAGCACCTCGAGGATCAGGGCGCGACTGGGCACGGGGTCGGTATATCGCTGCTGCTCGTCCGCAAATGCGGGATCGCGCTGCTGCCAACCGGCCTTGCCGGCGCCGCTGCGCGGCTTGCCGGATTTACTGGACTTGCCAGACTTGCCGGGACCTCCGGAAGCAGCGGTGTTGCGTCGGGTGGAAGTGGTTTTCTTATTCATTGACTTTTAGGAATGGGGTGGACACAATGCGCGCCCTGTCGGGGACGTCGATGACGGCCTCACGGCAAGCCGAGATGGCGGAATTGGTAGACGCACTAGTTTCAGGTACTAGCGGGTAAAACCGTGGAGGTTCGAGTCCTCTTCTCGGCACCAAATTGAAAAACCCGGCCTCGCGCCGGGTTTTTTGTGGGCGATGCGCGGGCATGGACGGCACCTTACACCATTGCCGACCGCAGACGCGGATCAGATCGTGATATCCGGTGGTGGCGGCATGCTGGCCGGAATGAACAGGTCATCGGCAAGGCGACCGTCACCGGGCGTCTGACGGTAACCCGAGAGATCCCTGATCCCCGCCGATGCCAGTACCAGATCGTCGATACAGTGCTGACCGGTAAAGCTACGGCTGTCCTGCACCAGGATGTGGTGGGCCGCATCGGCCATGATCGCAGGGGTACGGGACTGGCTCACCATCGTTGAGGCCCCCGGAATCGCCTGCAACGCCGCAGTCGCAATCATGGTGCGCGGCCACAGCGTGTTGAATGCGATGCCGTCCCTGCGGAACTCCACGGCCATGGCCATCGCGTAGAGGCTCATGGCGAACTTGGCCAGCGTGTAGGCCGCATGCGGCGCAAAGAAGGCAGGGTTGAGGTCCAGCGGCGGCGACAGGTTCAGCACATGCGGATTCGGCGCCTTGCGCAGATGCGGAATGCAGGCCCGACTGACCAGGAACGTGCCGCGGGCATTGATCTGGTGCATCAGGTCGTACCGCTTCGGCTCGGTGGCCAGCGTTCCGGTCAGGCTGATGGCACTGGCGTTGTTGACACAGATGTCGATACCTCCGAACGCCTCCACGGTGCGGGCCACTGCAGCGTCGATCTGCTCAGGGTCGCGAATGTCGCAGACCAGCGGCAGTGCCCGCCCGCCTGCCGCTTCAACCGCCTCGGCAGCGCTGTGAATGGTGCCCGGCAGCTTGGGGTGCGGTTCCGCTGTCTTGGCAGCGATGGCGATGTTGGCACCGTCACGGGCCGCGCGTTCGGCAATGGCCAGTCCGATGCCTCGGGAAGCGCCGGTGATGAAGAGGGTCTTGCCGGCGAGGGGTTGACGTTCCATGAGGCGCTCCCGGGGTGATCAGCTTCAGGCGAAGGGGTTCTGCAACACGATGGTGTGAACCCGATCGGGGCCGGTCGACACCATGGCCACCGGCGTACCGGTCACCTCTTCAATGCGCTGAAGATAGCGGCGCGCATTCTCCGGCAGCGCGTCGAAGGACTGGATGCCGAAGGTGTTGCATTTCCAGCCCGGCAGCACTTCGTAGACCGCCTCGATGTTGGCGAAACCATCCGCCCCGATCGGCGGCGTCTCGACCGCGCGACCGTCCACCCGGTAGCCCACGCCAATGTGGATCTCGTCCAGGTCGTCCAGGACATCGAGCTTGGTCACGCACAGGCCGCTGACACTGTTGTTGAAGATCGAACGCCGGGCGGCAACCGCATCGAACCATCCGCAGCGGCGCGGCCGCTTGGTCACCGTTCCGTATTCGGCGCCCTTGTCACGCAACTGCTGTCCGAGGTCGTTGTCCTGCTCGGTCGGGAACGGGCCCGATCCGACCCGGGTGGCATACGCCTTGACGATGCCCAGCACGTAGTCCAGCCGCCCCGGTCCCACACCGGTACCGGTCGCCGCCCCTCCTGCCGTGGTGTTGGAGGACGTGACGTAGGGGTAGGTCCCGTGGTCGATGTCGAGCAAAGCCCCTTGGGCGCCCTCGAACAGCACGTTGTCGCCGCGCTCCAGGTGCTGGCGCAGCAACTCGGTCACATCCGCCACCATCGGCCGGATGGTCTCGGCGTAGCCCAGCAGCTCTTCCAGGCTTTCCTGAAAGTCGACCGGCTCTTCCTTGTAGTACTGCTGCAGCACGAAGTTGTGATACGCCAGCAGCTCACCGAGCTTGGCCGCCAGCAGTTCACGGGAGAACAGATCCCCCACACGGATGGCACGACGCGCCACCTTGTCTTCATAGGCCGGGCCGATGCCCTTTCCGGTGGTGCCGATCTTGGCCGCACCCCGGGCAAGCTCGCGCGCCTGATCCAGGCGCACATGCACCGGGAGCACCAGCGGCGTGGCCTCGGAGATCCGCAGACGTGAGCGAACTTCCGCGCCGGTCGCCTCCACTTTTTCGATTTCGCTGATCAGGGCAGACAACGACAGCACCACACCGTTGCCGATCAGGCACGCCACGCCCGGCCGCATGATGCCGCTGGGAATCAGGTTCAGGGCAGTCTTGACGCCATTGATCACCAACGTATGCCCGGCGTTGTGGCCACCCTGAAAGCGAACGACCGCCTGAACCCGGTCGGTCAGCAGGTCGACGACCTTCCCCTTGCCTTCGTCGCCCCATTGAGCGCCGATCACCACCACTGACTTACCCATGACTCAAGCTCCAGGCGCGCTCACGGGCGCCACACCATCCAAGAGAAACCACACGATACCGTAGCCGCTGAAGGCGACTCAGGCGTGACCGTCGCCCCCCAACCGCAGCAACTCATTGAGATCAGCCGAAAAGCCGGTTGCGGGGCGGGCCGAGCCGAAGGCACTGCCGACGCCGTCATAGCGCCCCCCGCGTGCCAGTTCACGCCCGAAACCCGGCGTGAAAGCGGCGAAGACCAGGCCGGTCTTGTAGCGAAACCCGCGCAGCTCGGCCAGATCGAGATGCAAGCTGGGCGCTTCCGGTCGCTGCCCCAGGGCATCGGCCACACGGGACAACCGCTCCAGCGCCGAGACAACCCCCTGTCCGGCGTACGACAACACCGTTGCGGCGCGGTCGAGTACCGACTGGTCCCCATGCAAGTCGAGCAGGGCCAACAGCATCTCGGCGGCCTGATCCGCCAAGGCCATACCTTCCAGCCAACGCTGAAGATCAGGTTTGGACTTCCGCTGCACCAGATCAAACACCACGCCCTCATCCTCTGCGGACAGTCGCAGCGACTCGATCACCGCACGATAGACCCCGACATGCCCCAGGTCGACGTGGGCCTCGCGAACACCGGCAAGGGACAGGGTCTCAAGCATCAGTTCCAGTGCTTCGAGATCGGCTTCGAGCCGGTCATCGCCGAATATCTCGCACCCCACCTGACGCGGTGTCCTGCTACCGCCCACGTGCTCGGACTGGGCGCGAAGCACAGTTCCCAGATAACACAGGCGAACCACGGAGCGATCTGCAAAATGACGTGCAGCGATACGGGCCGCCTGCGGGGTCATGTCGGCCCTGAGGCCGAGCAGGCGCCCGGACACCGGGTCGGTCAGCTTGAAGGTCTGCTCCTCGAGGTCCTGTGCAGACCCGGTCAGCAGCGCATCAAGGTGCTCGATCAACGGCGGCAGAATCAGGTCGTACCCCCGCTGCCGATAGTGGTCCAGCAGCGTGCGCCGAAGATCTTCCAGCGCCCAGGCATTGGGCGCCAGCGATTCCTCGACCCCTTCGGGCAGCATCCAGCGTTGTTGGCTCATGAGAAGTTCAGTAACACCACACCGACCACGATCAGCATCAACCCGACGATTCGCAAGGCCTGATCCGTCAGGCCAGCGATGCTCAACAGCGCCTGGCGCCACTTCGCCGGCGCGAGAAATGGCATCAGCCCCTCGATCACCAACACCAGCGCAAGCGCCTGGAACAGGGCATGCCAATCCACCGCGGGTCAGCGCGAGGACGGATTGAAATAGCGGAAGAAGTCGCCCTTGGGCTCCAGTACCAGCAGGTCATCCTCGCTGGCAAAGCTGTCGCGATAGATGTTCAGGGAGCGATAGAAGCGATAGAACTCGGAATCCCGCCCGTAAGCATCCCCGTAGATCTCGGTGGCGCGTGCGTCGCCTTCCCCGCGCAACCCTTCGGCTTCCTTGTAAGCCTGCGCCAGGATCACCTGCGCCTCACGGTCCGCGTCGGCGCGAATGCGTTCGCCTTCCTCCGCACCGCGGGCACGCAGGTCCGAGGCGACACGCTTGCGCTCCGCGCGCATGCGGTCGTACACCGATTCGCTCACCTCGGTGGGCAGATCGATACGCTTCACGCGCACATCCATCAGCTCGATGCCGAGATCACGGATGTTCTCGCCGGCACTGCCCATCACCGCCTTGGTGATCTGGTCGCGTTCACCCGACACCGCCTGCTGGATGGTCAGCGAACCGAACTGATCCCGCATGCCGCGGTTGACGATGGCCGACAGGCGGTCGGCAGCGACCAGCAACTGCCCTCCGGTCGCCCGGTAGTAGGCCGCGGCATCAGCAATTCGCCACTTGACGTAATAGTCGACCTGGACGTTTTTCTTCTCGGACGTCAGAAAGCTCTCGGTATCGCTGTCGAGCATCAGCAGCCGACGGTCGAACTTTCGCACCTCCTGGATGAACGGAATCTTCACATGCAGCCCGGGCGGATAATCGGTGCCCTGAAACTCACCGAGCTGCAGGGTCACTGCACGTTCCCGCTGATCGACAATGAAGAAGGCGTCACTGAGCGTGACCAGCGCCACGAGGGCAACGGCCAGCCAGAACATGGGAGCATTTTTCATGAGTGTGTTCCTATCGCGCGCGATCACGGTCGCGGCTGCTGTCGCGCGGCATCGTCGACGGCGCGGTGAGCGGGCTGCTGCCACTGCTGACTGACGGGGCGGTCGGCACTCGGCTCGTCGTGCCCTGACGCTGCATCCCCTCCAGTGGCAGGTAGAACATCGGGGCGTCGCCATCGACATCGACGAGCACCTTGCGGGTGCCGCCGTAAACCGCGCTCATCGCATCCAGGTACAGGCGCTCACGGGTCACCTGCGGCGCCTGCCGGTACTCGGCGAGCAATGAGGTGAATCGTGCTGCGTCACCCTCCGCCTTGGAAACCACCTGATCCCGATAGGCCTTGGCCTCCTCGACCAGACGCGCTGCCGCACCGCGGGAGCGCGGCAACCGGTCACTGGCATAGGCCTGGGCCTCGTTCACCAGACGAACCTGATCCTCGCGTGCCTTGATGGCATCGTCGAAGGCGCTCTGCACCGGAGAGGGCGGCTTGGCGGTCCGGAGGTTGACTTCCGTGACGAACAGGCCGGTCTCGTAAGCGTCCAGCTTCTCCTGAAGCAGCTGCTTGGTCCGATCCGCGACCTCCTGACGCCCCCCCGTGATGATGTAGTCCATCTCCGAGGTGCCCACGACCTCACGTACCGCCGACTGCGTCGCCTGCCGCAACGTACGGTCAGGCTCGGCCACCGAGAACAGGAAGTTCTCGACGTCGGAAAGCCGGTACTGAACGGTGAGGTCGACATCGACGATGTTTTCGTCCTGGGTCAGCATGGTCGAGGACTCCGACACCGAGCGAACCCCGGTGACATTCACCACCTCGACCTTTTCCACTGGCCAGGGCGCGTGCCAGCGAAGCCCGGCTTCGGTGGTCTTGATGTACTCCCCGAACCGCAGGACGACACCTTTCTGCTGTTCATCGACAACGTAGAAACCGGACAACACCCAGAGCACGCCAAGGCCGGCGACCAGCAGTGCGACCAGCCCGCGGGGCACGCCGCCACCAACGGGGCTCCCGCCCCCTCCGCCGCCTCCACGCCCGCCAAACAGTCGCCCCTTCAGTCGCTTGACCATCTCATCGAGGTCGGGCGGGCCATCGCCCCGCTTGGGGCCCTGATTCCAGGGGTCACGATTGGGGCCGGGTTCATTCCAAGCCATGCGAAATGCGTCCTTTGGTAGAGCGGAAAACTCCGCGTTCGACCACGTCGACAGTAGGTCCGTTCAGTCGAAAAAATAATTGAATAATCACGTTATTTTACGGTGGCGCGTTCCCAATCCTCAACTTGACCGGGAGATTCGGGCGGTGTGATCCCCGCTGCCTCGCACAAGCCGCGAAGCCGGGGGTATTCCATCTCCACCTCAAGCGCGAATCCACCGTCATCGTCGATCCGTTCGGCCCGCACTGCGCGGTGCGCGTACAGCTGCGCCCGCAAGCGCGCGGCGCTGGCCGGCAGGGTCAGGGCAAACGCCGCCCGGTCGGCCGGGCGAAGCCGCTGATCGATGGCTTCGCGCAACGGGTCCAGACCAAGGCCGGCCAGCGCCGACACGCGTACCCGTGTCGGCAAGCCCGCCGCATCAACCTCGATCCCCGGTGTCAGCTCCGGCCGCAGATCAATCTTGTTGAATACCTGGAGACGGGGCACATCGCCCGCCCCGATGGCATCCAGCACTGCCTCCACCTGCTCGATGCGGGCCATGCGCTCAGGATCTCCGGCATCCACGACGTGCAGCAGCAAATCGGCCTCCTGTGCTTCTTCCAGGGTCGCACGGAAGGCAGCGACCAGATCATGCGGCAGGTCACGGATGAAGCCGACCGTGTCCGCCAGCACCGCCTCATCGAGTGTCGGCAGGGTCAGACGTCGCAGCGTGGTGTCCAGCGTGGCGAACAGTTGGCTGGAAGCGAAGGTGTGATCCGCAGCCAAGGCATTGAACAGGGTGGACTTACCGGCATTGGTGTAGCCCACCAGCGAAACCACCGGTGTTTCACGCCGCTGCCGGGCACGACGGCTTTCCGCTCGCCTCGAACGCACCGCATCCAGGTGTCGCTGCAGGGTCGCGATCCGCCCCCGGATCAGCCTTCGATCCAGTTCCAGCTGGGTCTCGCCGGGCCCGCGCAGGCCGATGCCTCCGCCGCGCTGCCGCTCGAGGTGAGTCCAGCCTCGCACCAGCCGGGTGGACATATGCTGCAACTGCGCCAGCTCCACCTGCAATTTGCCTTCATGCGACCGCGCGCGTTGGGCAAAGATATCGAGGATCAGCCCGGCACGCCCGACCACACGACACTTGAGCAGGCGCTCAAGGTTGCGTTCCTGACTGGGGGACAGGTCGTGATTGAAGATGGCCAGCTCTGCATGCTGCTCGGCGACGCTGTCAGCGACTTCCTGGGCCTTGCCCGAGCCCACGAACAACCCCGGGTCGGGCAAGCGCCGACTCCCACCGATGACGGACAGCACCGTCGCGCCCGCCGCGTGAGCCAGCTCGACAAACTCCTCCCGATCCGTCGCGTAATCGCTACCCGGAAACTCGAGATGCACGAGGACCGCCTGCTGGCCGGCCTTGGGCCGTTCAAACATGCCGCCCCTTCAGGCTCGGGTGGCAGCGACGGCCACCCGCAACGCGTCCGGAATCAGTCCGCGGCATCGCTTTCCTGCGCACCCTCGGCCTCAGGGTCGTAGATCCGCACCGGGCGTGACGGCACAACGGTGGAGATGGCGTGCTTGTAGACCATCTGGCTCACGGTGTTCTTCAGCAACACCACAAATGCATCAAAGGACTCGATCTGCCCCTGCAACTTGATGCCGTTGACCAGATAGATGGACACCGGAATCCGCTCCTTGCGAAGCGCGTTGAGAAATGGTTCCTGGAGGGTGTGACCTTTGGACATTGTTGCCATCCTTTCGTTGTTGTGGTGCGGTGCGACGGGTCATCGTCACATCGGGCTCGCGCAGTGTAGCACCGGGCCTTTCAAACTTGGGTCCGGTCCTCCGCAACTCAAGCCTGACGCGCCTCGGGCCCGCATGCAAGCCGCTCCACCTCCCGGCACACCCGGTCCAGTGGCGAGACTTCACCGTCCAGGTCGATCATCATCGGCTCCCGGCGCAACCAGGTGAGTTGCCGCTTGGCCAGCTGTCGGGTCGCCGCCACTCCGGCCGACACCGCCTCATCCAGCGAACAGTCCCCCTCAAGGTGGCGCCAGAGCTGCCGGTAACCGACACACCGTATTGAGGGCAGTGCGGGGTGCAGATCTCCGCGTCGATGGAGGGCCTCCACCTCTTCCAGCAAGCCGGCGTCCATCATCGCTCCGAAGCGTCGCGCGATCCGCGCATGCAGAACGTCGCGCTCCCCTCCCCGCAAGGTGTACCGCAAGATCGGCCCTGGCGGCGGCTGCGACTGCCGGCGCGCGTAGGCGCGGCTGGCCGGCAAACCGGTGAGCGCATGGATCTCCAGTGCGCGCTGGATTCGCTGCCAGTCATTCGGGTGCAGGCGGGCCGCGGTGACTGGATCCACCCGGGCCAACTGCGCGTGCATGGCCGGCACCCCCGATGCTGCCGCGCGGGCCGATAAGGCTGCGCGCAGCGCTGCATCCGCCGAAGGTAGCGCGCTCAGACCCTCCAGCAGGGCCCGCAGGTACAGCAGCGTCCCTCCCACCAGCAGCGGAACACGTCCTCGCTCCCGGATGGAGGCGATCAGTGGCGCGGCATCCTCGGCAAATCGCGCAGCCGAGTACACCTCCGCCGGATCACAGATGTCGATCAGGTGATGGGTCACCGCGGCCCGCTCCGCCGCGTCCGGTTTGGCGGTGCCGATATCCATGCCGCGATACACCTGCGCGGAGTCGAGCGTCACCAGCTCTACCGGCAGACGCCGCGCCACCTCCATTGCCAGTGCGGACTTGCCGGAGGCCGTCGGCCCCGTCAGCACCACCAACGGCATGACCGCCGTCACCGACACTCAGCGGCCGCGCAGGAACAGGCGATCCAGCGCATCCAGATCAAGCTGAACCCAGGTACGTCGACCATGATTGCATTGCCCCGCGAGTTCGGTGGTCTCCATATCGCGCAGCAGGGCCTCCATTTCCGGCAGCGTGAGGCGTCGATTGGCCTTGATGGCGGCCTTGCAGGCAACGTCGGCCAGCAATCGCTCCTGCGCATCACGCACACCGTCCAGATGATGCGCGCCATCGTCGTCCAGCAACTGGGTCAGCAATGCCCCCAGGTCCTCACGTGCCAGCAGCGCAGGGCGGGTCCTCACCACCACACTGCCAGGCCCGCTGCGGTCGATCTCCAGCCCCATGCGTGCCAGCGAGGCCTGCTGCGCCAGCACCTGCTCGACCTGATCCTCGGGCAGGGAAATGATCTCGGGCACCAGCAGCTGCTGGCCCGGAATCGTGCCGCGGGTCAGTTGCGCCTTGAGCCGCTCGTACAGCACCCGTTCATGCGCGGCATGCGCGTCGACCACCACCAAACCTTCGGCGTTCTGCGCCAGGATGAACACGCCATGGAGCTGAGCCAAGGGGTGCCCAAGTGGCATGGGGTTGTCCGCATCCGGCGCCGGCGCCGATACCGCGGATGACTCGCCACCGTCGGTGCCCTGGGCCGCCACGGCATCTGCCCGGGCAACATGGGTCCAGTCCGGGGTGGCTTCACGCGCAAAGAGGGGACGCGAAGGTCCTGCATATCCAGCCCCCGTGGCCACGCCGGAGGCGGGGTAGCCCCTCGCCCGGACAGACAGCGCCTGGACGGGATCCACCCGATGGTGCTGCCCCGGCTGCGGCCGCACCGTCCTGAGCGCCTGATGCAGGGCACCGAACAGAAAGTCATGCAACCTGGACGCATCGCGAAACCGCACCTCGGTCTTTTGCGGATGCACGTTCACATCGACCGCTGCGGGGTCCAGCGCAAGAGACAGTACGAAGGCGGGATGGTGCTGGCTATGCATGACATCGGCATAGGCCCGCCGAATGGCCGCCGCAATCAACCGGTCCCGGACGTGACGCCCGTTGACATAGAAGAACTGCAGGTCACTCTGTGCACGTGCTGCGCTGGGCAGTCCGATCCAGCCCTGCAAGCGAAGGCCGTCACGGTGCTCGTCCAGCATCAGGCTGTCCCGCAGGAAGTCGTCCCCGACCAGCGCAGCCACACGGGCCGCATCGGATTGCTGCGGCAGCGACAGCAGCCTTCGCTGCTGATGGCGCAGTTCGAACCGGCATTCCGGTCGCCACATGGCGAGTCGGGTCAGGGCCTGCTGAACGTGGCGCAGCTCGGTCGCGGGGGTCCTCAGGAACTTGCGGCGCGCTGGCGTATTGAAGAACAGATCCTGCACATCCACCGTGGTGCCCTGCGGGTGCGCGGCGGGCGTGGGGGCGCCCTGCTCCAGCCTTCCCGCCCCCTGCAGCTGCCAGGCCATCTCCGCACCGGCGGCCCGGGATGTCAGGGTCAGTCGTGAAACCGCCAGGACGCTCGGCAGCGCCTCTCCCCGGAACCCAAGGCTTGCAACAGCCTCCAGGTCATCCAGCGCACGAATCTTGCTCGTGGCATGCCGGGACAGCGCGAGCGCCAGCTGGTCACGTGCGATTCCCTGCCCGGCATCCGTCACCTTGAGGCGACGCAATCCTCCCTCTTCAAGCTCGATGACAACCTGATCTGCCGCCGCATCCAGGCTGTTTTCCACAAGCTCCTTGACCACAGCGGCAGGCCGTTCCACGACCTCGCCCGCCTTGATCTGGTTGATCAAGGCGTCAGGCAGCATCTGGATGCCGGGGCTCATGGTGAAAGGCGGGAGCGGTTCATCCCCATAGGATAGCCGCCCCGCCAGCCCCCCACCGGCTTACCCCCCGAAGAGCTTGTCGAAGGCCTTGTCGAGCACCTTGTCGACCGCACGGTCAGAAGCTTCATCGACCTCAGCATCCGAACGCTGCTCCACCCGCTCCTGCTGACGGCGCGCCTTGTCTCCGAGCAGGGAACCGAAGCTGAAGCCACCGCCCTTGCCATCGGCCTCGGCACTGGCACCCACGCCGCCCCCCGCACCAAACAGGCCGTCCAGCGACGGCATCTGGGTCGGCGCCGCAGGCAGCTCAAAACGGCTGGCCGCCGGGGTGCCGGAATCGAGGCGCGACACACGCATCTCGCTGCCCATGCGCAACATCCCGAGCTCACCCGACATCAAACGGGCTTCGAGCTCGCTGCTCCCCTTGGGCATCTCACGCCCGCTGGCCTTCACCATGCTCTGGGCGAACTGCATCATCGCTTTGGAGAAGTCCTGGACACGCCGATCGGAGGACAACACCACTTCCGCAGTTTTCTGCTCGCCGTCTTCGACATAGGTCAACATGTGGACCTTGCCCTTGATGCCGGCGACGGTTTCGCTACGTCCCGTATCCACCAGACTGACGAAGCCTTCCACGCCCGAGGTCGGGCCCTCCGGCATCTGCGTCATGCTGCCAATCATCTGCATGGTCTGGCTGAGATCGATGACCATGGTCTGGTCGCCGGTCACCACTGCATAGGGCGTTCCGCCGCGGATCAGCGTATACCCTTCGGCATTGGCCGCCATTGACATGCGCACGTTGCCGCCGTCGTACTCGTAGGTGACCTGATGCGTTTCTTCTCCGTCACTGATATCGAGAACGGCGGTGCCGCCTGCCCAGGCCAATACGGGGGCAAGCAACATCGGCATCAACGCGCGACGCGCAAGTACAGGCAGCTTGGTCATGGTGATCTCCAGTCCATTGAGGGGGGTCGATGGTGACCGAATACGTTTCGGCCTTTCGCGACGCCGATCACGATTATCGGCACCGGACGTGAACGCTAGTCGGATGCGCCGGGCGCCGGCAATACCCTATTCGCGGTAACTGACCTGTTGAGTGCCATCACGCACGATCTGCTGCTGCGGACGGTAACTGGCGAAATACCCCTTGATCCCGGCCAGCATGGAGCGGGCAAAGCGCTCCTGATGCTTCCCGTCCTTGAGCATGCGCTCTTCTTCCGCATTGGTGATGAAGGCCGTTTCGACCAGTACCGAAGGGATGTCCGGCGCCTTGAGCACCATGAAGCCGGCCTGCTGAACATCCACCTTCTGCAGCTTGTTGACCTGCCCCAGCGCCTTGAGGATCCGACTGCCGACATCAAAGCTGGCCTCCATGGTCGCACTCTGGGACAAGTCGATCAGCACCGATGCCAGGTCGCCGTCCTTTCCGGACAACTCGATTCCGCCGACCAGATCAGCGGCATTCTCGCGCTGCGCCAACCACCTCGCATGTTCGCTGGTCGCACCGCGATTCGACAGCACATATACCGCCGACCCACGCAATTTGGGGTCGCGAAAAGCATTGGCATGCACTGACACGAACAGGTCAGCATCATGCTTTCTGGCCAACTCGACGCGCTGTCGCAACCCAAGATAGTAGTCCCCGTCCCGCGTCAATACCGCCCGCATGCCCGGCTCGGCGTCCACCATCCGCGCCAGCCGGCGCGCCATCGCCATGGCCACATCTTTCTCGTAGATACCGCTGCGTCCACGCGCCCCGGGATCCTCACCGCCATGACCCGCATCAATGGCAACGATGATGGGTTTCTCGTCCAGCGTCATCGCGGGCGGCGGCATCCTCGACGGCATCGGACTGTCCGGCATGACCATGGGAACATCCAGGTCCAGCACCACGCGGTGCCCGTACTCAGCGTTCGGACTCAGCGCAAAACTGCGGGGATCAACGGCTCGGGCGAGGTCCAGCACCACGCGCAGCCCCTTGTCACCGCGCGCCGCCGACCGCACACGCGTCACCACGCCGGATCCGGACACTGCATTGGCAATGCGCGCGCCCGATGGGTCGACTGCATCCAGATCAATGACAACGCGACTGGGGTTGTCCAGGGTGAAGACGTTATGGCTGGCCGCACCGCTGAGGTCGAACACGACACGGGTACTGTCGGGCGACGCCCATAACCGGAGGTCGCGCAACTCCGCGGCCGCGGCAACACCGCAGCACATCAGCAACAACCCACTCAGCAGCACGCGACAGGCGGCCATGTTGAGGTCTCCCCGGACACCTGCGCGCCTTATACCGAGTACAGAAAGAATTGGCAAGTATTTTTCTTTCTACAGCAGAGAATTAGACGCTGTTCTTCATGTAAATACTGAATGCGGTGGCTGCCGGGTCTCGTGGGTCCGACCAGCGGAGGGCCAGCCGCCGCCCACCATCCGCCGTTTCGGTCAGCGTGACCGCCAGGCGCGTCGGCGGCAGCATCCCTCCGGCCCGGTCCGGCCACTCCACCAGCCACAGCGCCTGCTCCGGCGGATCGTCCTCCAGCCCGAGGCCCAACCACTCCCCGGCACCCCCCAGCCGGTAAAGATCGAGGTGCAGCACCCGCCCACCGACCACGACATAGGGCTCGACCAACGTATAGGTGGGACTCTTCACCGGCCCTGTCACACCCAGCCCCCGCAGCACCGCGCGTGCAAGCGCGGTCTTGCCGGCGCCGAGATCCCCTTCCAGCGTGATCAATCCGCGCAAATCGGGCGCCAGCGCCCGGGCCAGCGCCGCCCCCGCCGCATCCGTCGCCGCAACCTCCGGCAGGGCGAAGTGAAGCGTGCTCATACGGGATTCAACGGCTCAGACAGGGCATCGATCACGTCCGTTGGCAGCAGTCCACGGGCGCCGCGCGCGGTCGCCACACGATCCGCCGCCAGTGCATGTGCCTGCACCCCGCACGCCGCCGCCTGCGCTGGCGCGCGCCCTTGTGCCATCAGGGCGCCGATCAGGCCGGCCAGCACATCGCCCATCCCCCCAACGGCCATGCCGGGGTTCCCCGCAGCACACACGGCGAGTCGCATGTCATCGGCCACCACCGTGCCGGTCCCCTTGAGCACCACGACGGCGCCAAACCGTGCCTGCAACCGACGGGCAGCACCATAGCGGTCCGCTTCGACCCGATCGGCGTTTGCCTCACCCAATAATCGGGCCGCCTCGCCGGGATGCGGGGTGAGCACCGCACCCCCAAGCGTTTGCGGACGCCGCGCCAGCAGATTCAGGGCATCGGCGTCGATCACCAGAGGACGGCCGCTGGCGAGCGCGGCGTCATGCAGCGCGCAGGCCCACGCGTCCTGCCCCAGTCCGGGCCCCAGCACCACCACCCTCGACTTGCGCAGCAAGGGCTGAAGATCATCGGCACTCCCCACCGCATGCACCATCAACTCAGGCTGCGCCGCCACCAGGGCCGTCGCATGCAGGGGATGCGTCGCCACGCTGACCCAGCCCGCGCCACCACGCAACGCGGCGCGGGCCGCCAGCAGCGCGGCGCCTGCCATACCCGGCGCGCCGCCCACCACCAGAACGTGTCCGTGATCCCCCTTGTGCGCCCCTGCACGTCGCGGCGGAAGCTGCTCCTGCGTCAGCCGTGGCGGCAATCGCCACGCCTGTACGCGCAGGTCCTGCGCCAAAGTCGGCGGCACCTCCAGCGTGTCGAGTCGCCGCTCACCGGTGAACTCCACCGCACGCCCGGTCCAGAGCCCGGCCTTGTCGGCGATGAAACTGACCGTCAGGTCAGCTCGCACTGCCGTCGCCAAGGGCCGACCGGTATCGGCAGACAGGCCAGAGGGCACATCCAAGGCCATCACCGGAGCGCTCTGGGCATTGATCGCCGCGATAGCGTCGAATGGGTCACCCGCCACCGGTCGACTGAGTCCGATTCCCAGCACGGCATCGATCACCAGGTCGGCACCCGACTCGATCGGAGCCGGCCATGGGGTGACGGTGCCACCCTCGGCCTGCCAGGCCGTCACCAGGGCACGCGCTGAAGTGCCGGCCGGCGTCGCGCCCACCTGGATCAGCTGCACGGTGCAGCCCGCAGCCCGGGCCAGGCTCGCCACACCATAGCCATCGCCGCCATTGTTGCCGCTGCCGCACAGCACCACGACACGCCGCGCCGCCGGCCAGCGCTCGCGCGCCGCCTGCCATGCCGCGGCCGCAGCACGGCGCATCAGGTGTTCGGCGGAGGTGCCGGCCGCCATCGCCCGCCGATCCAGCTCGCGCACGATCGCGCTTTCATACAATGGGTGGAATCCGTCTGTCATGCCGACCAGTATAGGAGCCGATGTCACCTCACAGCGTGGTCGAACAGCTCGGCGCGGAAGCGCGGGCACTGGGCTTTTCCGCGCTGGGGGTGGCGCGCCTGACGCTTGATGACGACATGGCGCACCTGCAACGCTGGCTCGATGCCGGCCATCACGGGGAGATGGCGTACCTGACACGCCATCACCCGCAGCGTCGAGACCCCGCTGTGCTCCGCCCCGGCACGCTCAGTGTGATATCGGTTCGCTTTGACAACTTCCCGCCGTCTGCAGACGCAGCCCGTGTTCTCGCCGACCCCGACCGCGCCTACATTGCCCGTTACGCCCTCGGTCGGGACTACCACCGCACCCTGCGAAAACGCCTGCTGAAACTGGCCGCAGCACTGGAGAAACTGGTGGGCCCGCACGGTCATCGCGTGTTCTGTGACAGCGCGCCGGTGCTCGAGAAGGCCCTTGCGCGCAACGCGGGCCTGGGCTGGATCGGCAAGAACACGCTGGTGCTCAATCGAAGCGCCGGCTCCTGGAGCTTTCTCGGCGAGCTGTTCACCGACGCCCTGCTGCCGCCCTCCCCCACGGCCGCGGAGGCGGATGGCTGCGGACGCTGCCAGGCCTGCCTGCGGGCCTGCCCGACGCAGGCCTTCATCGGCCCCCGGCAACTGGACGCACGGCGCTGCATTTCCTACCTCACCATCGAACAGCGCGGCCCCATCCCAGAGTCCCTGCGCCCCGCCATCGGCAACCGCATCTTCGGCTGCGACGACTGTCAACTGATCTGTCCCTGGAACCGCCACGCCCAGCGCAGTGTGGAGGCGGACCTGATGCCCCGTCACGATCTCGATGACCTGCCGCTGTTGACCCTGTGGGCATGGAACGAAGCCACCTGGCTGGCACGGACCGAGGGCATGGCGCTTCGGCGTGCAAGCTGGCCCGGCTGGCGACGAAATCTGGCCGTGGCACTGGGGAACGCCCGCCCCGACGCACGGGTCATCGCCGCACTGGAAACGGCCCGGGATACCGACGCCATGGTACGGGAGCACATCGACTGGGCCCTGCGCCGTCAGCGTTCGCAGGGCGCCGAGGGCATCGACTGAAGCATCGCGGCTGTAGCGTCGATCATGTTGGCGTCACCCCCGAGCGGACGCGCCGAGGCCAGCGCCGCCAATGCCGCCTCGTGACACCCGAGCTCGCCGAGCACATGCGCCAGATTGTTGTAACCGCCCGCAGTCGGTTGCAGCGCAACCGCGGACTCGAAGGCCCTTGCCGCCATCTGGCGCTCGCCGCTGGCGTAGGCTGCATTGCCATGCGCCAGCCAGACATCGGCCCGATCCGGCCAGCGGTCGATCGCAGCAGTCGTGGCTCGCCACGCCGCCTCGTGCTGACCAAGCCGCGCCCAAACCGCGACCGTTTCCAACCAGTCCGCCGCCGACGCCCAGGCCGGCGGCGCCTCGGGCGAATGCACGGTAAAGCCCCAGCCTCCCCAGCTCGCGCGGAACCGGGCGGCCTCCATCCGCTCCCGGTAGGTGGTGCCGGAACGGAGGATGACCTCGTCAGCCTCGGGATCCAGCCCGATCACCACCGCGTAGTGCCAGACCGGCCATCGCTGCAACCCGAGGTTCTGCAGTACCAGCACAGGCGAGCCGGCCCGCAAGGCCGCTGAAAGGGCGCCGAGATCACCCCGCACGGCGACGGGCACCCGCCCCCGCCGTCGTACCGCCGCACGCAGCTCCACCTGCAAACTGCCCTGACGATCGGGCAGGTAGACCTCGGGGACCAGCGCATCAGGGGAGGTCGGCACCCCCGCCTCGCCCAACACGGTCGCAAGCGCCGCAGGACCGCATTGAAAATCCGCCTGCGGGAAAAAAGGCGTCCGGGTCAGCTCGATCGTCCCGGGCAACGCCAGCGGCACCAGCGGTGAGCGGCCCGCACAGCCCGCCAGCAGCAGGCCAGCAAGCAGGAAGGCCGCGCCGCGGATCAAAAGGCGTTGAAGATATTGATGACGCCGACCAGTTCCAGCACCAGCAGCACCACGAACAGGATGCCAAGCGCGCCCGCCAACCCGCCCGCAGGGGCCGCCTCAAGATCGGCCGCAAGTTGCTGCAGCTCGGCATCGCTCAAGTGCGCCAAGCGGGACTCGACAGCGTCCACCGTCACGCCCCAGGCAGCCAACTGGGTCCTCACTTCGGTGACCTGCAAAGCGCGCTGAACAGCGGCACGTGGAGCCTCCGCCTGACTCTCCTGAATCAACGCATCGGTGCTGATCATGGCAGCCTGAGCCGGCTGCAGCAGACTGACTGCGAGAAAGGCTGCGGCGGCGAGCTGTGCCATCAACGAACGCAGGTACGGTTTCATGCAATCCCCCTTGGGCTATGGGCGAATCAGTTTCGGCATCAAGCCCCGGCCTCGCGCAGATGACGCACCAACGCCCGGGTCGATGCATCCAGTGTGCCATCGTCCCCACCCTCCAGGGCAAGCAGAACGTCACGCGCGAGCACCTTGCCCAGTTCAACCCCCCACTGGTCGAAGGCATTGAGGTCCCACAGTACCGACAGGGCGTAGGTGCGGTGCTCATAAAGCGCCATCAACACACCCAGATGCCACGGATCCAGGCGATCCATCAACAACGTCGAGCTTGGACGATTCCCAGGGAATGTGCGGTGCGGCACAGCTGCCTCAAGCGCTTCGCCCTGCAGGCCCTGCTCGGCAAGCGCGATGCGAACCGCCTCGGCATCGCGGCCCTGCATCAGGGCAGCACTCTGCGCAAGACAGTTGGCCATCAGCACACGGTGCTGCTCACGTTGGTCATGCCCGGGATCCACCGCGAGGATGAAATCAACCGGGTGCACTTGCGTGCCCTGATGCAACATCTGGAAGAAGGCATGCTGACTGTTGGTACCGACATCCCCCCACAAGGCGGTGGCGCTGTCCCGCACCAGAGGCCGCCCATCGCGGTGCACGCCTTTGCCATTGGACTCCATCTCGAGCTGCTGCAGCCAGGCGACAAACCGCTCCAGTGACTGCGCGTAGGGCGCCACCACCTGGGAGCCACATCGCAGCAGGTTATGGTTCCACACCGCCACCAACGCCATCATCACCGGCAGATTTTGGCCCAGCGGCGTCTCAACGAAATGTCGGTCCATGGCATGGGCGCCGGCCAGCAGCGCACGGAACCGCTCTGGCCCCAGCGCCACCATCACGGACAACCCTACCGCACTCCAGACGGAGTACCGCCCTCCCACCCAGTCCCAGAAGCGAAACATGCTGTCAGGCCGGATGCCGAACGCCGCAACAGCATCGGCATTGGTGGATACCGCAACAAAGTGGTCCGCAATGGCCGTCTCCGGCGCGGACTGCAGCAACCAGACGCGTGCCGCACGGGCGTTGGTCATGGTTTCCTGCGTCGTGAAGGTCTTGCTGGTCACGATGAACAGCGTGCTGTGCGGATCAAGCGGGCGCAGGACATCAAGCCATTGACGGGCATCGACGTTGGCGATGAAGTGCGTGCGCGGACCGTCGGCCTCGGACTGCAGCGCCTCGCAGACCATGCGCGGCCCGAGGTCCGACCCCCCGATCCCGATATTGACGACATCCGTGATCGGCTGGCCGCTGTGACCACGCCACCGTCCCTGCCGAACAGCGGCAGCGAAACGGCTCATCTGGGCCAGCACGTCCTCGACCTCGGGCCCGACGGCGCCGCCATCAACGGCAAAGCCGTCCGACATCGGCGCCCGCAGCGCCATGTGCAGTGCGGCACGCCCTTCAGTGTGATTGACCCGCTCGCCCTGGAACAGCCGCCGCACCGCCGACGGGAGTTGCGCCGCCTCGGCCAGCGCCAGCAGCGCATCGATCACCGGCTCGCTGATCGCCTGCTTGCTGAGGTCGAGTTGGCAGCCGGGGCCAGCAAGGGTCCATCGTTGCGCGCGCCCCGGGTCAGCTGCGAACAGCACCCGCAAATCGGGCACATCGGACGCCAGTGTCGCCAGACGGTGCCAGGCGGCCTCGCGGGCGGCGCCTCCCTGAAGATCGTGATTTGCAGTCGTCATCGGACCACATTAAAGCGAATCGGCTGCCGCCCGCCACCCGCACACGACGGCGGGTCAGATCCGGTGGTAGTTGAAACTCACACTGACGCGCAGAGCATCGATCTGACTGGCAGGCACTTCGTGGCGCAGCCAGCTCTCGAACAGGATGACCTGACCGGCACGCGGCTTGAGACTGACATGCGACTGCTGCCGCGCATCGGCCCGCCGCGGCGGCGCGGCCATCATGCGGCTGAGCCGCGGATCCTCGAACTTGAGTGGGCTGGCGCCCCGCGGCACCTGGACGTAATAGGTCCCGCTGATCACGGCATTGGGATGCAGATGAAAGCTGTGCGCACAGCCTCGGGGCATGAGGTTGATCCAGCAGTCGGTCATCCCCAGTTCGCCGCGTGACAGTGACCACTCCAGCGCATCGGCGAACCGGGTGACATGACGGTCGATCCGGCGCCGCAGCTGGTCAAACGTCGATGAGAACCGGTGCAGTTGGTCCATCGAGCCGTAGCTGGTGTAGCCCCCGGGATAGAAGCGCTCGGACCAGGCCTGACCGGGGACGTCGTATTGCCGGATTTTCTCACAGTCGTCGAGCAACTCGGCATTGAACGCAGGGCCACCGCGGGTGATCAGCGGGGCCTGATAGATCGGCGTGGCGAAAAAATGCTGGAGTGAGGACATGAAAAAGCCCGCAGCCGGGTCGCGACTGCGGGCGGATCAGATGAATCAGGCCGCTTTCTGGACCGGAATCGTGTTGGCCGTCCGGGCCACACGGTTTTCGTCGGTGCAGTACACCAGTCGCGGCTTGTAGGCGCGCGCTGCCGCTTCGTCCATGGCGGCGAACGCGGCGATGATGACGCGATCACCGACTCGGGCCTTGTGGGCGGCGGCTCCGTTCACCGAAATCACGCCCGAACCCTCGTCGGCGCGAATGGCGTAGGTGGTGAACCGCTCGCCATTGGTGATGTTGTAGATGTCGATCTGTTCGAACTCAAGGATGCCGGCGAGATCCAGCAACTTGCCATCAATGGCGCAGGAACCGTCGTAATCGAGTTCGGCGTGGGTGACACGGGCACGATGCAACTTGCACTTGAGCATGTTCAATTGCATGGCAGGGAACCTCGAGATGTCGGTGCGCAAGGGGTGGCCCACTAAGACATGCACCCAATTACGCGGCAGTTTTCAATGCTGGGTGGCCCACTAAGACATACACCCGTTTCCGTGATCCGGGTCACGGCTCCGCAAGGGGGTGGAGTGTAGTCGATTCCGACTGTGACGCAAACCATCCCAACCGGTCGTTCATCAGTCGGCGCCGCCGTCGTCCTGAACCTCCAGATTGTCAATCAGGCGCGTGCTGCCCAGAAACGCAGCGACCAGGACCACCCAGGCATTGGCATGCGCGTCCGGCATCTCCAGCGTCGGCGTACGCACTGCGACGTATTGCGGCTGAAAGCCCGCCGCGGACAGCGCTGCCGTGGCATCCCGCTCCAGCGCAGCGTAATCGCGCCGTCCCGACCGCAGGGCTGCCGCCACCGCATCGAGGGTTGCCTTGATACGCGGCGCGCGTCGCCGCTCGTCAGCACTCAGGTACTGGTTTCGCGAGGACAGCGCCAGACCGTCGTCCGCACGGCAGGTGGGCACGCCCACGATCGCCACCGGCATCTGCTGATCCGACACCATGCGGCGGATCACGGCCAGCTGCTGATAATCCTTCTGACCGAAGCAGGCCACATCCGGCAGCACTTGGTGCAGCAGCAGGCTGACGACCGTCGCCACCCCATCAAAATGACCCGGGCGGAACGCCCCCTCAAGCGTCTCCGAGATATCCGGCACGCTGATCTGCGTCACCGGCGCCGCTCCGCGCGGGTACATCTCGCTGAGCAGCGGCGCGTACAGCAGGTCACAGGGGGCCCGCATGAGCGCCTCGGTGTCGGCCGCGAGCGTCCTCGGGTAGCGGTCGAAATCCTCGCCGGGGCCGAACTGCAACGGATTGACGAACACACTGACCACGACCCGCTCTGCCTGTCGACGGGCTTCCTCCACCAGACTCAGATGCCCCTCGTGCAGATTGCCCATGGTCGGGACCAGCGCAACGCGATCCCCGGCCTGTCGCCAGGCCTGGATGCGGGCACGCAGCGGCGCAACGGCATGCACAACCTCCATGGCGTTCAGAAACAATGCTCGGGCGCGGGGTAGCGGCCGTCCTTGACCTCCTCCACGTAGGCGCGGATGGCACCTTCGATATCCCGCCCGTCGGTCAGGTATGGCTTGGCAAAACGCGGCCGCCGCCCCAGCGTCACCATGGGCGAAACGTTGAGCAGGTCATGCAGCACCAGGATCTGACCGTGTACACCGGCGCCGGCACCAATGCCGATTACCGGCACCGGAGATGCCTCTGCAATGCGGGCGCCCAGCGCGGCCGGCACACACTCCAGCAACAGAAGGTCAGCACCGGCCGCCACCAGCACCTCCGCATCCCGGATCATCGCCTCGGCCTGCGCCTCGTCCCGTCCCTGAACCTTGAAGGTGCCCATCTTGTGGACGAACTGCGGTCGCAGCCCCAGGTGGGCGCACACCGGCACACCCCGCACCGCCAGATACTCGACGATCGACGCCTGCTCGCGCCCCCCTTCAAGTTTGACCATCTTGGCGCCGCCTTCCTGCATCAGCCGCAGGCTGGCGTCGAGGGCACGTTCCAGGGTGGCGTAGGACAGAAACGGCAGGTCGGCCACCAGAAATGCACGCTTCAGGTATGGCGCCACACAACGGCTGTGGTAGGCGATGTCCGCCACCGTTACCGCCGTGGTGGTGGTCTGTCCATGCAGCACCATGCCCAACGAATCGCCCACCAGCACCAGATCGACGCCGGCCCGGTCCTCCACCAACGCGAAACTGGCGTCGTAACAGGTCAGACAGGCGATCTTTTCACCCTGCTCGCGCATGCGGCGCAGAGCAGCGACGTTGACGGGCGTTGCGGCGTCGGTCATCACGGAACTCCAGTAGCGGTGGTCTATTGTGCCGGGTTTAGCAGGGAACCCGCCGGCAGGCGGGTGCGGGGCGGCGGATCCTCCAGCGCCGCCACCAGCTGATCGAGATCGCCCGGGAGGTGCGCAGGATCCATCGCCGTGGTGTCCACTTCGATCACCGGCGCACCGCGATAGTCGCGGAAGAAACGATCGTAGTGCTCGATCAGTCGGCGCAGGTAGTCGGGCGCGAGGCTGCGTTCGTAGTCGCGCCCTCGACGGGCGATGCGGTCCATCAGTACCGGCACCGGCGCCTGCAGCAGAATCACCCGATCAGGTGTGGGCAGCCCCCAGGCCAGCCGCTCGAACACTTGCTCGTAAAGCGAAAAATCCGGACGCGTCAGCGTCAACTCTGCGAACAGACGGTCCTTGTCGAACAGAAAGTCGGCCACGCAGCCCCGCGCGAACAAGCTGTGCTGGCGCAGCTCCTCCGCTTGCCCGGCGCGCTGCAGCAGGAAGCTGAGCTGTGCCGAGAACGCAGCCTGCGCCCCGTCGCGATAGAAGCGTGGCAGGAAGGGGTTGTCCTGCGGCCGCTCCAGCAGCAGGTCACCGCCAAGCCGTGCGGCGAGCACCGGCGCCAGGGTGGTCTTGCCGACCCCGATCGGCCCTTCAATGACCACGTACATCTCAGTCGTCCCAGACCGGCAGGCCCGCCGGCGCCAGCGTCGCTGCCAGCGCCGCCACCGCCCCGACACCCGGTACCTCCAGCGTGGGCGCAAGCTCCGCCCACGGCACCACCACGAAGGCACGCCGGCCCGCCTCGGGGTGCGGGAGCCGCAGCGTCGGCGTCTCCGACACCTCACCCTCCACGTGCAGCAGGTCGAGATCCAACCGGCGAGGCCCCCAACGGTCGCTCCCACGGATACGGCCCAGATCGCGTTCGATGGTCAGCATTGCCCGCATCAACGCCTCCGACGCCAGCCCGGTGCGAAGGCAGGCCACGGCGTTGCAGAAGTCGGGTTGATCTTCCGGCCCAAGGGGCGCGGTCCGGAAAAAGCGCGAACACGCCACCACCGTGGTACCCGGCAACGCGGCCAGGGACTGGAGTGCCGCGCGCAACTGCCCGGGTGGATCCCCCAGATTGGCGCCCAGCCCGATCCAGGCCGTTCGCGGAGCCGACATGTCGGGGTTACTCGGTCGCGCTGGGGGTGCCACGGCGGTTGCGTCCGCCACGCCGACGTCGGCGGCGACGGCGTGGCGTGCCATCGGGCGCGGTATCGTCCGTCACCTCTTCGGCATCGGATTCCGGCAGGTTGACCTGGGCATCGGTCCACCATTGCCCGAGGGCAGGATCCACCTCCCCCACTTCCGCGCGGAGCAGCAGAAAGTCGTAAGCAGCCCGGAACCGGGGATGTGTCATCAAGCGCCGCGCGCGACCGGGCGACTGCTGATCGAAGCGGGTCTGCAACGACCAGATCTCGCGCATCGGCAGCGAAAACCGCTTGGGGATGGCGATGCGCCCTTGCGCACGCGCCAGCACTTCGTCCGCCGCCTGCTGCATCGCAACGGCCGCAGCCATGCCCTCACGGCGCATCAGCGCCTCGAACCGCACGCGCACCGGTGGCCACAGCAGGGCGCCGTAGAGAAAGGCGGGCGACACCGGCAGCTGCTGCTCCACCCGCTCGGCCGTGTTGGCCAGGGCCAGCGAGACGAAATCATCAGCGCGGTCATCGGCGTCACAGAGACGATCGGTCTCCGGGAACAACTGGGCGAACAGTCCGAAGTGAGAGAGGCTCTCGTAGTTTTCCACGGCCTCCTTCGACTGCAGCAGCTTGATCACCTCATCAAACAGCCGCGCCGGCGGAATCTCGCCCAACAGGTGCGCGAGACGGGCTATCGGCTCGGCGCTGCCGGCTTCAATTTCGAACCCCAGCTTGTTGGCGATCCGCACCGCCCGCAGCATGCGGACCGGATCCTCGCGGTAGCGGTCCTCGGGAACCCCGATCAGCCGGATCAGGCGCCGCTCGAGGTCCTCCAGCCCACCGCAGAAGTCGACGATGGCGTAGTCGCGGATGTCGTAGTACAGCGCATTGATGGTGAAGTCGCGCCGGAAGGCGTCGGACGCCAGCGTACCGTACTCGTTATCGGAGAGAATCCGCCCCGTCTCGTCGCGTTCATGACTGTCGCTGATGGCGCCGCGGAAGGTGGTGGTCTCGATCACCTCGTCCCCGAAGCGGACATGACAGATAACGAAGCGGCGCCCGATCAGCCGGCAGGAGCGAAACAGCGGCTTGACCTGCTCGGGATGCGCATTGGTCGCGACATCGAAATCCTTTGGCGTGATGCCTGCCAGGATGTCACGCACGCCCCCGCCCACCATGTAGGCCTCATACCCGGCGTCCTTGAGCGTGTAGAGAGTCCGCAGCGCAGCGGGCGACAATAGCGAGCGCGAGATCGGATGCTCGGCACGCGGAATACGCTTGGGTTCGATGATCAAGACCTCGACTGGCGTCCGGGGCGAGAAGGAAAACGCCGGAACATGGTCCCGGCGCGGAGGGTTGCCTATATTACGCGGCCCCGACGGCACACGCACGCCGCCACCGGACACCAGAACGATGAGCATGCCCGCACCACAACGCCTGTCCCCCTCCGACCTGTTGCGCGAGTGGCGTCTGCTGCGCGACCTCGCAGCCCTGGCGGGTGATCGGCGGATTGACGATCTGCCACGCGGAGATGGGGCGCCGGTGATGGTCATCCCCGGCTTCGGCGCCACCGACGGCGCCACCAGCGTGCTGCGACGGCGCCTGCGCAGGCTGAACTACCAGGTCAGCGGCTGGACCCTGGGTCGCAACCACGGTCGAGTCGAGGCCGACCTCGAGCGGCTGCTGCCGGTGTACGACCAGTTTCAGGCTCACACCGGCCGTGGTATCACGCTGATCGGCTGGAGCCTGGGGGGCGTCATCGCCCGCGAGCTGGCGCGACTGCGCCCGGCCACCACACACCGCATCATCACGCTCGGCTCCCCCCTTGCTGGCGGACCCAAGTACACCTTTACCGCCAGCTGGTACGCACGACAGGGCCTGGACCTGGACCGGATTGAACGAAAGGTGGCCGAACGCGAGGCGAAGACCCCCCTGCCATGCCCTCTGCTGTCGCTCTACACCCCCCACGACGGCATGGTGCACTTCGGCGCCAGCTTTGACCCCTGGCACCCCGAGGTACGCCACCGCGAAGTCGACAGCTCCCACCTGGGCATGTGCCTGTCGCCCGATGTCCTGCGGGTGATCGCCCACGAACTGGCGCCCACGCCATGATGCCCGCCCCGCTCTGGCGTCGACTGGCTGCCAGCCTCTATGACGGCCTCCTGCTGGTGGCCGTATGGATGTCTGCGATCCTCGCCGAGGTCGTCATCACCGATGCAGCCGGCGTTGCCCGCAGCCCCGAACTGACCCGCCTGGTCCTGCTGGCACTGGCCTTCGGCTTCTTCGGGTGGTTCTGGACCCATGGCGGACAGACCCTGGGCGGGCGCGCCTGGCGCCTCCAGGTGCAACGCATCGATGGTGCCTCACTGCGGTGGCCGGAGGCGATGTTGCGTTTCGTCGGCTCCGTCAGCTGGGTCCCTCTGGGCATGCTGTTCTGCGCACTCCACCCCGAGCGCCGCGCGCTGCACGACCTGCTGGCAGGAACGCGCGTGGTGGTGCTGGAGCGCAACGGCGATCAGCGGGCCCGCTGAAGGCGCCAGAGCCCGATCACCGCCAGTACGGCACTGGGACCGCCCGCGCCCAGCATCGCGGGCCAGCCGTAGAGCTGCCCGAGGCTGCCACTGACTTCGTTGGTGACGAAGAACGCCACCCCGATCAACACGCCGAAAAACAACCGCTGTCCCATGCCGCTGTCGCGCAGCGAACCGAACACGAACGGGACCGCGAACAACGTCATGGCCAACACCGTGAATGGCGCCATCAGCTTGCGCCACAAGGCCCGCTCCGCCTCGCTGGCGTCCAGTTCATTGTGCTCAAGGTACTCCACCAGCCGCAGCAGGCCGGTGATTGAGGCACTCTCGGCCTCAAGCACCAGCAGCCGCAGCACCTCGGGCGACAACTCGCCATCCCACGCCTGCTCGGCGGCCGTCGAGCGGACCACCCCGCCTTCACCGAAACCACTGGCGCGCAAGCCCTCCAGCCGCCATCGATCGCCTTCGAGCTGGACCATGTCGTCCACCCGTGACCAGTGCGCCAGCCCGCCCGCTCCGTCCAGCCGGAACAGATCCACCTGCTGCAAGTGGTCAGTGCTGACCACCCGGCGGATGTGCAGGACATCATCGCCAGCGCGCAACCAGACCGGCTTCAGCACCTGTCCCGCATCGACACCCGAGCGGGCAACGGTGCGCAGCCGCTCGGCCTGCGACTGTCCCCAGGGCGCCAGCCAGTCGCCCAACCCCAACGTGAACGCCGCCATCAAAGCGCCTCCCACCAGGGCCGATCCCCCCAGGCGCAGACTCGACACCCCCGCAGCGCGCAAGGCCGTGAGCTCCCCCTGTGAGGCCAGCACGCCCAGCCCGGCCAGCGTGCCCAGTAACGCAATCACCGGCAGCAGGGTGTACATGGCGGACGGCATCATCAGGGCGGTGTACTGCGCCAGCGCCAGCAAGCCGAAGCCACCTTCGCCGGTATCGTCCACTTCGGAAACGAAACTGATGAAACTGAACAGCGCGATCAGCACCAGGGCGACAATGGCGCTCATGGTGAGGACATGGCGGGCGATGTATCGGTCGAATCGCTTCACCGCAGCCGCCCTGACTGTCGCAGGATCATCACGCCGGCCAGACCGGCAAACAGCAGGTGCACCCACCAGATCCCGATTTCCGGTGGCACCTGTCCCTTTGCGATCCAGACCTGACCCAAGGTGATCAGCTGGCTGTAAACGAGGTAGAGCACCACGCCGATCACCAGCCTGCCGTAGCGGCCACTGCGGGGTTTCACATGAGACAGCGGCACCGCCAGCAGCACCAGCACCAGCACCGATACCGGCACCGCCAACCTGAAGTTCAGCTCGGCGAGGTCCTCGCTACTGCGGGACTGCCAGAGCGACTCGGTGGAAGCCAGCTTGCGCTTGCCACTGAGCTCGGAGAACTGCGGCGGCGCGATCCGCGTGGTCAGACGGTCGAAACCGATGATCTCGAAATCACCCGTTCCCGGTGAGCCGGCATACCGGTGCCCCTGGGACAGACTGAGAATCCGCTCGCCGGTCACCGGGTCGGCGTCACTACGGCCGTACTCGGCCACCAGCACGCTTTCCTGCCCCCGGTCATCGACCTGGACCCCGAAGAACTGCTCGATATCGTGGCCGTCGTCACTCAGGCGACCCGTGTACAGCACAGCCCCCGCTGCCGGCACCGACTTGAAACGTCCGGCCTCGAATGGGTTGTACCGATTGGCGCGTGCGGCATCCGCCACCAACGCATCTGCGGTACGCCCGGCCCAGGGCCCCAGCTCGAAGGCCAGCAGGGCTGTCAGCAGCGCCACTCCGGCCGCCAGCCAGAGGCAGGGCCGGTACAGCACCGACAGTGGCGCACCGCAGGCCAGCATGGCGGTGACTTCCTGATCGCGGTAAAGGCGCCCCAGCGCGATCATGACCGCCAGCAGCAGCGATATCGGCGTCAGAATGATCAGGTACTGCAGACTGGACAGACCGGCCACCTGAAACAGCAGTTCCTCGGGCAGGCGGCCCTGGGCCGCCTGCCCGAGAAAGCGCGCAAACCGCGTCGCCAACATGATGGCGAGCAGCACCAGGGTCACACCCAGCCAACTGAAGGCAGTTTCGCGGAGCAGATATCGTTCTAGGCGGGCAGCGCGCATCGCGGCATTATGCCGCCCCCTGTCGCCGGCCGGGGGTTGGCGTTCTTGGTCATCGGGCGGCGTCAGGTCTACACTTGCGGTTCGGCGCTCCCGCGCCCCTTCCACCCACGTTCCGGCGCGTTTTCGCTGGCAGCCCGCATTGGCGGCCCGCTGCATTGCGCCCCATTTCGAGGCATCCATGGAGTATTTCGTCAAGAGCGGCCACCCCGAAAAGCAGCGCGTGGCCTGCGTCATCGTCGGGGTATTCGACCGTCGCGCCCTCAGCGAAGCGGCGCAGGTCATCGACACCGCCAGCGACGGCCTGCTGTCGACGGTGCTGCGGCGCGGTGACATGGACGGCAAGCCGGGCAGCACGCTGATGCTGCACAGCGTCCCGGGCACCCTGGCCGACCGGGTTCTGCTGGTCGGACTGGGCAAGGAACGCAGCTTCGATGACAGCGCCTACCGCAAGGCGCTGGCGGCCGCCGGCCGGGCGTTGCGCGCCACCGGCAGTCTGGACGCGGTCAATTACCTGACCCACCTCGGCCTCAAGGGGCGGGACACCGCGTGGATGCTGCAACAGGCCGTGATCGTTGCCGAGGATGGCCTTTACCGGATGGACGCCTGCCGCGGCGACAAGGCCCGTGAGGAACTGTCCCCGCCCAAGCTTGAGCGACTGACCTTCGACGTGCCCAAGCGCTCGGACGTACCGGCTGCAGAGCGCGGCCTGGCGGAAGGCCTTGCCATCGCCCACGGCATGCGACTGACCAAGGACCTGGGGAACCTGCCCGGCAACCACTGCACCCCCAGCCATCTTGCCGCGGAAGCGGAAGCACTGGCCAAGCACTGGCCCATCCGCACCCGGGTGCTGGAGCAGTCGGACATGGCCTCGCTGGGCATGGGCGCCTTGCTGTCGGTGTCGCGCGGGTCGCGTCAGCCCCCCAAGTTGATCGTGATGGAATACCTGCACGGCAATGCCGAGGACCGCCCGATCGTGCTGGTCGGCAAGGGCCTGACGTTCGACGCCGGCGGCATCTCGATCAAGCCGGCCGCGAAGATGGATGAAATGAAGTTCGACATGTGTGGCGGTGCCACCGTGTTCGGCGTCCTGCGTGCCGTGGCCGAGCTGAAACTGCCACTGAACGTGGTCGGCATCGTGCCCGCCTCCGAAAACCTGCCCGATGGCGATGCCAACAAGCCAGGCGACATCGTCAGCTCGATGGCCGGCATCACCATCGAAGTGCTCAACACCGACGCCGAAGGGCGGCTGATCCTGTGTGATGCCCTGACTTACGCCGAACGCACCTACGACCCCGCGCTGTGCATCGACATGGCGACGCTCACCGGTGCCTGCGTGGTGGCCCTCGGCAGCCCGGCCAGCGCGCTGTTCAGTAACCAGACATCGCTGGCACGCCAGCTGCTGGCGGCCGGTGACAGCAGTGGCGACCGCGCCTGGGAAATGCCGCTGTGGCCCGAGTACGACGAGCAGCTCGCCAGCGAGTTCGCCGATGTCGCCAATATCGCCACCAAGGGCGTTGGCGAAGCCGGTGCTGCGGTGGCGGCCGCCTTCCTGCACCGCTTCACCCGCAAGATGAAATGGGCCCACCTGGACATCGCCGGCACCGCCTGGACCGGCAAGAAGGCCAGCGGTCGACCCGTGCCCCTGTTGACACAGTTCCTGATCAATCAGGCCAGCCGCGTCGACGGCTGAGCCGGAGACAATGACCCGCGTCGATTTCTACGTGCTGCCGGCGGCGGTGACCGACCCCGTCGCCACCGTCTGTCGCCTGTGCGACAAGGCTGCCGGCCAGGGCCTGCATCTTTACGTGTGCGCGCCGCCCCGCATTGCCGAAGCGCTGGACGGGGCGCTCTGGAGTTTCCGCCAGGGCAGCTTCCTGTCGCATGAGCCATACCGTGGCCAGGCGCCCATGCCGCCGTTCCCCCGCGTGCTGCTGGGTGACATCGAGCCCCCCGAGAGTCATCAGCAGGTGCTGATCAACCTCGCCCCTGAAATCCCCGCCTGGTTCAGCCGTTTCGAGCGTGTCCTGGAGGTGGTGTACGGAGACGACGCCGAACGGGCCCGCTCGCGCCAACGCTTCAAGACCTACCGCGATCGCGGCTTCCCGCTGCAAACCCACGAACTGACGGCCTGAGCGCCCCCTCCCTCCATGGAAAAGACCTTCGACCCTGCCCTCGTGGAAGCCCGCTGGCGCGAGACCTGGGAACAACAAGGCGCCTACGCCGCCGGCCAGCACGCCCCGGGCGACGGTGCCCCCTACAGCATCATGATCCCGCCGCCCAATGTGACGGGTACCCTGCACATGGGTCACGCCTTCCAGCACACCATCATGGACGCGCTGATCCGCCACCAGCGCATGTGCGGGCGCGACACCCTCTGGCAGCCCGGCACCGACCACGCTGGCATCGCCACCCAGATGGTGGTGGAGCGCAACCTCAAGCAGGCCGGCGAACCCGGCCGCGCCGAACTGGGCCGCGAAAAGTTTCTGGAGAAGGTCTGGGAATGGAAGCGCTACTCCGCCGGCACCATCAGCGATCAGATCCGCCGCATGGGCTCCTCGGTGGACTGGTCGCGCGAAGCCTTCACCATGGACCCCGGCTACAACACCGCCGTCATCGAGCATTTCGTGCGCCTGCACGAGGCCGGCCTGATCTACCGCGGCAAGCGGCTGGTCAACTGGGATCCGGTGCTGCAGACGGCCATCTCCGACCTGGAGGTGGTGAGCGAGGAGGAAAAGGGCTTCCTCTGGCACTTCCGCTACCCGCTGGCGGATGGCAGCGGCCATCTGGTGGTGGCCACCACCCGACCCGAAACCATGCTGGGCGACACTGCGGTGGCGGTGCACCCCGGGGACGAACGCTACCGGCATCTGGTCGGCCGGATGATCCGCCTGCCGCTGTGTGACCGCGAGATCCCTGTCATCGCCGACGACTACGTCGACCCGGAATTCGGCACCGGTTGCGTCAAGATCACCCCGGCGCACGACTTCAACGACTACCAGGTGGGCCAGCGCCACGGCCTGCCGATGATCAACGTGCTGACCCGCACGGCCAGCCTCACCGACGACGTACCGGCCGCCTATCGCGGCCTCGACCGGTTCGAGGCCCGCACGCGCATCGTCGCCGACTTCGAGGCCCAGGGCCTGCTGGAAAAGGTGCAGGACCACGTGCTCAAGGTGCCGCGCGGCGACCGTACCGGCGTGGTGCTGGAACCCTGGCTGACCGACCAGTGGTTCGTCGACCTCACCCGCGACACCCTCCCCGACGGCCGCCCCGGCGGCCGCACTGCGATCACCCGACCGGCCATCGACGCCGTGGAATCGGGCCGCCTGCGCTTCGTCCCGGACAACTGGAAGACCACCTACTTCCACTGGCTGCACAACATCCAGGACTGGTGCATCAGCCGCCAGCTGTGGTGGGGCCATCGCATTCCCGCCTGGTACGACGCCGACGGCCAGGTCTATGTCGGCCGCGACGAGCCCGAGGTGCGGCGCCGCCACGGACTGGCGGACAGCGTGGTGCTGACCCAGGACAACGACGTCTTCGACACCTGGTTCTCCTCCGACATCTGGCCCTTCGCCACCCTCGGCTGGCCCGAGGCCACCCCGGAGCTGTCGCGCTACTACCCGGGCGCGGTGCTGGTCACCGGCTTCGACATCATCTTCTTCTGGGTCGCCCGCATGGTGATGATGGGGCTTCATTTCCAGCAGGAGGTACCGTTCCGCGAGGTCTACATCACCGGCCTGGTGCGCGACCCCGAGGGCAACAAGATGTCCAAGTCCAAGGGCAACGTGCTGGACCCCCTGGACGTGGTCGACGGCATCTCGCTCGACGCCCTGCTGGCCAAACGCACCACCGGCCTCATGCAGCCGGAGATGGCCAGGCGCATCGAGAAGAAAACCCGCAAGGACTACCCCGAGGGGATTGCCGCCGTCGGCGTCGATGCCCTGCGCTTCACCTTCGCGGCGCTGGCCACCCAGGGTCGCGACATCCGCTTCGATGCCGCGCGCGCCGAGGGCTACCGCAACTTCTGCAACAAGATCTGGAACGCCGCGCGCTTCGTGCTGATGCAGTGCGAGGGCCAGGACACCGGCACCGCAGCCGACGCCGAGGTGGTGCTGTCCAGCGCCGACCGCTGGATCATCTCGCAACTGCAGCGCCTCGAAGCCGAGGCGGCACAGCACTTTGCCGACTACCGCTTCGACCTGCTGGCCGCCGCCCTCTACCAGTTCATCTGGAACGAGTACTGCGACTGGTACCTGGAGCTGTCCAAACCCGCGCTACAGCAAGGCAATCCCGCCGAGCAGCGCGGCACCCGCCGCACCCTGGTGCGGGTGCTGGAAACCGCCCTGCGCCTGCTGCATCCGCTGATGCCCTTCCTCACCGAGGACATCTGGCAACGGGTGGCGCCGCTCGCCGGCCACGACAGCGGCCTGCTGATGCACCAGCCCTACCCCCAGGCCGACAGCGCACGACTGGACCCGGCCGCCGAGGCGGACATCGTCTGGCTCAAGACGGTGATCCTCGGCATCCGCCAGATCCGCGGCGAAATGGACCTGTCGCCGGCCAAGCCGCTGCCGCTGCTGGTACAGAACGCCACCGACGCCGACCGTGAGCGGTTGCAACGGCTGGACGGCTCGATCCGCTTCCTCGCCCGCATCGACCGTATCGCGCTGCTGGATGCCGAGGCGCCGCCGGCCGCGGTGGCCCTGTGCGGCGAGATGAAGCTGCTGGTGCCGATGGCCGGCCTCATCGACAAGGCGGCCGAACTGGCCCGCCTCGACAAACAGCTCGCCAAACTGGGCGGCGACCGTGAGAAAACCGCCACCCGCGTCAACAACCCCAATTTCGGCAAGGCGCCGGAAGCCGTGCAACAACAGGCGCGCGACCTGCTGGCCCAGCAGGACGCCGACCTGGTACGGCTGCGCGAGCAGCGCCAGCGCATCGAGCAACTCTGATGCCGCTGCTGATCCTGCTCCTGCTGCTGGTCTGCGAAATCAGCCTGCTGGTCAGCCTGGTGGATGCCATCGGGGTCATCCCCACCGTGCTGTGGATCCTCTTCAGCGGCGTGCTCGGGCTGTGGCTGATCCGCCGCACCGGCCTCAGCGTGATGCGCCGCATGCAGGAAGCCACCGCCCGCGGTGAACTGCCCACCACCGACCTGCTCGGCGACATGCTGTTGCTGCTGGCAGGGGTCCTGTTCCTGCTGCCCGGGGTCCTGCTGGACCTGTTCGCCTTCGGCGTGCTGGCACTCGGCGGCCTGCGGTTCTGGCTGGCCGGCAAGGTGCAGCAGCGCATGCACCGGGCACAGCCGCAGTTGCGCATGCCGGTGACACTCGAAGGCGAATATCGGCGTCGCGACGATCCGCCGCAGTGAGCGCACAGCGGCCCTGCAGCGGTTGTGGTGCCCGAGTCCGCCCCCTATAATTCGCGGCCCTCGACGACGCCGGGATAGCTCAGTCGGTAGAGCGACTGATTCGTAATCAGTAGGTCGCAGGTTCGATTCCTGTTCCCGGCACCATCCAGTCAATCCGTTACAAGCCCCGCTCGGTTGCTGCGCTGCCGAGATCTCAACCGAACGACTGTCAGCGGCGAGCCGATTGAACGCCGCCCAAAGGACGGGTGGCTTGATGCAGCGCCCTCCAATCTGTAAAAACCCCTGAAATCGAAGCCGGATCAGGGGGAATTCAGGGATGGAACCACTGCGGGCGCGGAGACCGATCAGCCAACCCAGGAAAGAGGAAGACAGCCTTTGGGTATGGCTGTGCGCCATTGGCCCTTTCGTGTTGATCGCCATCGTGGGCGGCGCCATGTTTCTGGAAAAGCTCGAACAGCAGCACGCCCGGGAACTGACGATGGAAAAGGCCCGGGCAGCCTATGAGCGCCAGCAACTTGAGGCAGAACTGGCGATGGAGCGCGAGAAACAGCTCGCCGGAACACACCCGCGCGTCACCCACCGCGCCTCCGATCGCGCCGCGACCGCGGCGGTCAGCCGGTACCACGACCATCGGATGGACATCCCGGCAGAACGGCAGCCAACAGCCAAAGAGCGGTACGAGCGAACCGCTGAGATCTACCGATCGATGCGAACGACACCACCGCCGGCCAGGCCGAAGTCCCCGTCAGGCAGCGCCGTCAACGAAAGCACAGCGAAAAGCGCGATCGGTGGATGGGAGTGTCAGAGCCTGGCGGAACAGAAAGATCGGATCGAGAAGACCATGCGCGAAAACCGATACGGCAACGGTCAGCACATGAGAAACCAGCTCAACAGGATATGGGGGCGGATGGTTGAGCTGGGGTGTGCCCGGTAGGATCAGGCAGCCTCGCTGCCAGTTCCCGACATCACATCACTTCGCGCCCCAGAGCTCTTCCAGACGGGCATCACGACCACAGCTGAAGCGGTAGTAGCGATACCGCAGTGGATTCTTGCGGTAGTAGTCCTGGTGGTAGGACTCCGCCGGGTAGAACGGCCCGGCATCGGCAATTTCGGTCACCACCGGCGCCGGCAGGACCCCACTGGCCTCAAGTGCTGCCTTGCTGGCCTCGGCGGCGGCCCGCTGCGCCGGCGTGTGCGCGAAAATCACGGTCCGATACGGGCTGCCCTTGTCGCAGAACTGTTGATCCTCCACCGTGGGATCGATATGCCGCCAGAAATAGTCGAGCAGTGTTTCGTAGCGCACCTGTTTGGGGTCATAGCGCAGCTGCACCACCTCGGCATGCCCGGTCTGCTTGCCCGACACCTGCTCATAGCTCGGGTTTTCGACATGGCCGCCCATGTATCCGGACACCGTGGACAGCACTCCGGGCAGCTTGTCGAAATCGGCTTCGACACACCAGAAGCAGCCGCCGGCAAAGGTGGCGGTTGCGGCATCTGCGGGGACCGGCGTCGACGGCTCGCCATGGGCACCACCGGCCATTGCGCACAGTGACAACAGCAGCCATCCCCGCATCTTGCTGAGCGTCCTCATGTGGCGGCCTCCACTCGCTCGGGCAGGGGCGATCCCTGCGGGATGAAGCGCAACGCCACTCCGTTGTTGCAGTAGCGCAGTCCGGTAGGCTCCGGCCCATCCTCGAACACATGCCCCTGGTGACCGCCACAGTGGCTGCAGTGGTACTCGGTTCTGGGCAGCAACAGCAGGAAGTCGCGCTGGGTGCCGATGGCGTCGGCGCTGATCGGCTGCCAGAAACTCGGCCAACCCGTGCCGCTCTCATACTTGTGCTCGGCATCGAACAGGGGCTGGAAACAGGCGGCACAGACAAACGTGCCGGGCCGTTTCTCGTCGTTGAGCGGGCTGCTCCCGGGTCGCTCGGTATCCGCTTCGAACAGGACCGCGTAGGCCTCGGCCGATAGCCGTTGCCGCCATTGCGCCGGGGAAATGCCCAGCGGACTGTCCGCTGAAGCGGCGGGCGCGCAGCCCATCATGCCCAGCAGCGCACCCCCTGCGGAGGCCTGCATCACACGTCGGCGTCTCAGATTCATCGTCCACCTCCTGATCCGGCGCCGGACGCGGTTCCGGCCATCACCGTTTCACCAATGAGGACACGCTACCGCACCACCGCCTGCGGGGCTGTGACCGATCGTCCGCCGTTCGGTTCCCGGACCCCGGTCCTTCAGCGGACCGTCCAGCGGGCCGACAACGCGCGGGTCACCAGGGCCGGGTACTGCGGGCGCCCATAGCTGCCGTTGTAACGGGCCAGCGCCGGCAGCAGATTGCCTTTCTCCCGGTCCAGGTAGTGACGCAGGATGGTGCAGCCATACCGGAGGTTGGTCTGCACGTTGAACAGGTTGTCGTCCGGACGCCCCAGCTCCTTCAGCCAGAAGGGCATCACCTGCATCAGGCCCAGGGCCCCGGCACTGGAGATGGCGAAGCGATCAAACCGGGACTCGACGTCGATGACCGCCAGCACCAGTTCCGGCGCCAGCCGTGCCCGCTGCGCCTCGGCGTGCACCAGCCGCAGCAACTCGAAACGCGCCTCGTCCTCCGGCACAAAACGCTCGAGTCGTGCCGACATGTCGAGCAGCCACACTTCGGCATCAAACCGGTGGGGAAAGCTCTCGGCCTCCGACACCGCCGACACCAGCGCGGCCCGCAGCGCCGGATCAGGATCCGGCGTCGGCACCGGCAGTGTCTGCGCCAAAAGACCTGTGCTCAGACACAGCCCGATCACGCCTCCCAAGTGCCGGCACAGGCGCATGCGCGTCAGGCCCGGAGGCGCTCCAGCACCGCATCGAGCGTCGCCGGGATACGCTCGGCCTCTGCCGCATCGCGCCGCTTGAACTCGAACTGCTGATCGGCCAGTGCCTTGTCGCCGATGGTGACCCGCAGCGGAATGCCGATCAGTTCGGCATCGGCAAACATGGCCCCCGGACGCAGCCCGCGATCGTCGAGCGCCACGTCCACGCCTGCGGCCAGCAGGCCCTCATACAACGCGGTCGCGGCCTCTCGCACGGCCTCGGACTTGTCGAGCCCGATCGGACAGAGAATGACGCTGAAGGGGGCCACCGATACCGGCCACACCATGCCCTGAGCGTCATGGCGCTGCTCGATGATGGCGGCGGCCAGACGCGACACGCCGATTCCGTAACACCCCATCCAGGGCACCAGCGACTGCCCCTGCTCGTCGAGCACGGTCAGCCCCATGGCCTCGGTGTACTTGCGGCCCAGCTGGAAGATGTGGCCACCCTCAATGCCGCGATAGAAGCGGATCTGCCCGACACCGTCGGGGCTGGGGTCGCCTTCCACCACATTGCGCAGGTCCGCCACTTCGGGCTCGGCGCAGTCGCGCCCCCAGTTCGCACCCTGGAGATGATGATCGTTGCGGTTGGCGCCACAGACGAAGTCGGCCACGGCCGCCGCTGCATGATCGGCGATCACCGGAATCGGGCTGCGCACCGGGCCGAGATAGCCAACCTCGCAGCCGAACACCGTCGACACTTCCTCGGGGTCGGCCAGTCGGAAGCCAGGCCCGATGGCCGGATGCCGCGCCGCCTTGACCTCGTTGAGCTGATGGTCGCCCCGCAGCGCCACTGCGCACAGCTCGCCGGTGGCCGTGCGCAGCACCAGCAGCTTGACCTTGCCGGTCAGTGGCACCTTGAGGAAGGCCGACACCTGCTCACAGGTCTTCTGCCCCGGCGTTGCCACTTCCGACATCGCCGCCGTTGCCGCTGGCCGCGGATCGGAGGCGGCGCAGGTGGCCGCCTCGACATTGGCCGCATAGGGTCCGCTGTCGGATACCGCCAGCAGGTCCTCGCCAGAGCCTGCCAGCACGTGAAACTCTTCCGACCGGTTGCCCCCGATGTTGCCGGCATCGGCCTGGACGATGCGGTAATCGATGCCAAGGCGCTCGAACACCCGCGTATAGGCCGCGCGCATGCCCTCGTATTCCGCCGCCAGCCCGGCCTCGTCGACATGGAAGGAGTAGGCGTCCTTCATCAGAAACTCGCGCGCCCGCATCACGCCGAAGCGCGGCCGCCGCTCGTCCCGGAACTTGGTCTGGATCTGGTAGTAGTTGACCGGCAGCTGCTTGTACGAGCGCACATCCTGCTTGACGTGATGAACGATCACTTCCTCATGCGTCGGGCCATAGCAGAAATCGTTGCCATGACGATCCTTGAGTCGCAGCATCTCGGCGCCCATCTGCGCCCAGCGACCGGACTGCTGCCACAGCTCAGCCGGCTGTATCGACGGCATCAGCAGCTCCACCGCCCCGGCCCGGTTCATCTCTTCACGCACGATGCGCTCGATATTGCGCAACACCCGCAGGCCGATCGGCATCCAGGTATACAGGCCGCTGCCGAGCTTGCGGATGAAGCCCGCACGCTGCATCAGCTGGTGCGACACCACTTCGGCGTCGGCAGGGGTTTCCTTGGCAGTGGCAAGGGGAAAGCGGGACAGGCGCATGGAGGCTCGGTCGTCAGGAACAGGGAACAGGATACGGAACGCGCTCAGGCGTCGCCGGGGTCGCGCACCTTCAGGCGACGCTCCACCGGCTGACCATCCCGCAGCTGCCAGGCACGCATTTCCAGCACGCCCTTGGTATTCAGCGAGATCACCAGATGGAGGTCGCCGTCGGCGATCTGATCGGCGGAGGGTTCGGCGGGCGCGGTCGGCACCGACCACAGCCGCGCCCACAGTTCAGCGCCATCGGGCGGCTCCCCCTCGAACCAGCGGGCCGGGTGCCCCTGGCGTGCCAGCACGACGCCCCGGACAGGCTCCGGCTGGGCCACCTGGGCGGCATGCAACAGGGTGATCGCCAGACGGCGAGGCAGGATCAGATCTTCAACGGTCATGGCGTCGGCGTTGCGCAGCAGGGGCAGTCAGGGTCTCGCGGCAGCCGGTGACGGCGCCATTCCAGGGTTTGGGCATTCCAAGTGTGCAGCGTTCCGGCATCCTCCGCGAGCCCCAGCAGGCGGCGCTGTGCCAGCAGCGCCTGCTGGGCCGCCATGGTGCCCACCACCGGGCCGAGAATACCGGCCTCCTCGCAGCGCTCTGCCGCCTCGCCCACGGTTGGATAGAGGCAGGCATAGCAACCGCCCGCGCGGGCGGGATCAATGACGCCAACCTGCCCCTCGAAACGGATCGCCGCGGCGAATACCAGCGGCACCCGCGCCCGCACGCAGGCATGGTTGGTGGCAAAGCGCGCGGTGAAGTTGTCGGTCCCGTCGAGGACCAGATCCACCTCGCCCAGCCGGGCGGGCCAGGCCTCCGGCGCCACCACTTCGGTGCTGGCCTGCGGGTTGAGCGCCCGCAGCTGCGCCGCCGTTGCCTCGGCCTTGTTGCGCCCAAGGTCCGCTTCCCGGTAGATCACCTGTCGGTGCAGGTTGCTGATCGACACCTGGTCGGGATCACACAGCAACAACCGTCCCACGCCGGCACCGGCCAGATAGAGCGCGGTCAGGCTGCCCAGGCCGCCCAACCCCACCAGCAAGACCGTGGAGTCGCGCAGCAGAGCCTGCCCGTTGACGCCCACCTCGGGCAGCACCACCTGACGGCTGTAGCGGCTGAAATCGGTCATCGCGGCCGGATCCCGCCGGTCAGGCGATCAAGGCCGGCAAGGTCGGCGCGGGTTTCAACGCCGGTAAACCCGGCGGAGACGAACAGCGCACGGACCGCCGCCGCCTGATCATGACCATGCTCCACCAGCAGGCCGCCCTCCGGCCGCAGGCATTGCAGCGCACCGGCAACGATGGCCCGCAGCGCATTGAGTCCGTCGTGACCATCGGTCAGGGCCATTGCCGGCTCGAAGCGCAGCGCTGCCAGATGGGGATCCCCCGCTGCGATATACGGCGGATTGCTGACCAGCAGATCGAAATCGGCCGGCGCCGTGGACAGCCAGTCGGCAAAATCGGCTTCCGCCCAGGTCACCGGCAGCCGCAGGCGGTCGGCGTTGTCCCGGGCCACCGCCAGCGCCTCCGCCGACAGGTCGATGCCGGTCACGTCGGCATCCGGCCGTTCGCTGGCAAGCGCCAGCGCAATCGCTCCGCTGCCTGTCCCGAGATCGGCAACACGCGGGGCGTGCTGCCCCGCCAGCACGGCGAGCGCCCATTCGACCAGGCCCTCGGTTTCCGGTCGCGGTACCAGCACGGCGGGCGAGACGGTCAGGTTGAGCGTCCAGAAACCCCGCTCGCCGAGGATGTAAGCCACCGGTTCCCCCCGGGCGCGCCGCTCCAGCCACTGCTCGAAGCGGGTCTGTACCGGTGGACTCAGGGCCGCCTCCAGCCGGGAGAACAGCTGTGCGCGCGACAGGCCCAGCAGTTCCGCCAGCAAGCGCTCGGCATCCTGTCGCGGCGAGTCACTGACCGCCGCCAGCCTCGGAATGGCATTGGCAATGGCGTGCGCCAGGGTCATCCGCGTTCGCCGATCTCGGCCAGCAGCTCGGCCTGGTGCTCGGCCAGCAACGGCCCGATGACGGGGTCCAGATCCCCCTCGACCACCCGTTCCAGCTGATACAGCGTGAGATTGATCCGGTGATCGGTCACCCGCCCCTGCGGAAAGTTGTAGGTTCGGATACGTTCGGAGCGGTCACCGCTGCCCACCAGGCTCTTGCGGGTGGCCGCACGCTCCGCCGCCTGCCGGCTGCGCTGCGCATCCACCAGCCGCGATGCCAGCAGCGCCAGCGCCTTGGCGCGGTTCTTGTGCTGACTGCGCTCCTCCTGGCACTCCACCACCACCCCGGTCGGCAGGTGCGTCACCCGGATCGCGGATTCGGTCTTGTTGACATGCTGGCCGCCCGCGCCGGAGCTGCGGAAGGTGTCGAACTTGAGATCGGCGGGATTGATCTCCACCTGCGACTCCTCGACCTCCGGCAACACGGCCACGGTCGCCGCCGAGGTGTGGATACGCCCCTGCGCCTCGGTCTCGGGCACCCGTTGCACGCGATGGGCGCCGCTTTCGAATTTGAGCTGCGAATACGCCCCGAAACCGATCACCCGGGAGATCACTTCCTTGAACCCGCCGTGCTCCCCCTCGTTGGCGGACAGCAGCTCGACCTGCCAGCCCCGTGCATCGGCGTACTTGCTGTACATGCGGAACAGGTCCCCGGCGAAGATCGCCGCCTCGTCCCCCCCCGTACCGGCGCGGATCTCCAGAAACACGTTGTTGCCATCCAGCGGGTCCCGCGGCACCAGATAGGTCTGGAGCTCCTGCTCCAACGCTGCCAGTCGTGCCTCCAGCAGGGGGCGTTCAGCCTCGGCCATGGCGCGCAACTCGGGGTCCGGGTCCTGTGCCATCGGCAGCAGCGCTGCCTGTTCGGCCTGGGCGGCGGCCCAGCCTCCATAGGCTTCGGATACCGGGCCCAGCTGCGCATATTCCTGCGACATGTGCCGGAAACGGTCGCTGTCCCCGATCACCGCCGGGTCACCCAATTCCTGCGCCAACTCCTCACGGCGCTCGACGAGCTGCCGCAGTTTCATCACCAGGGACTCTTTCATGGGCGCGGAGGATAGCGTGCAGCGTTGCCGCTAGTCGCGATCAACCGGCGGCGCTCCGTCCAGGTCAAACAACTGGCGGGCGCTGTTGAGCAACCAGGACTGCTCCACCGGGTCCGCCTGCCGTAGCCGGGACACCGGCGGGTGCAGGAGCTTGTTGCCAAGCGTCTCCGCCACAAAACGCATCACTGCTTCGGGATCCGCGCCCGATGCAAGACGCTTCCGGGCTTTCTCCAGCACCTCGTCCCGCTGCCGGTCGGCCCAGTCCCGCAGCGCCCGGATGGTGTCGCCGGCATCCCGGGCCTCAAGCCATTGCACGAAGCTGCGAGCCTGGCTGTCGATCAGGGCCTGCGCCTCCACTGCGGCGTCCTGCCGCAGCTTCTGGTTCTCGGCGATGACATTGCGCAGATCATCTATGGTGTAGAGGTACACGTCCTCCAGACGCTCGATCCGCGGGTCGATGTCCCGCGGCACGGCCAGGTCGATCATGAACACCGGCTTGCGCCGACGCTGCCGGATCGCACTGCGCATCGCCTCGTCGGTAACGATGAAATCCCGTGCCGCGGTGGACGACACGACCAGGTCGGCATGCGGCAGCAGCGCAGGCAGTGCATCCAGCGTGACTGCCTCGCCACCGATTTCCTCGGCCAGCGGCAGGGCACGCTCGAGGCTGCGGTTGGCCACCACCAGTCGTTTCACCCCCTGTTGGCGCAGATAACGTGCAACCAGGGTGATCATCTCGCCGGCGCCGATCAGCAGTGCGGTCTGCCCGCGCAGATCGTCGAAGATCCGGCGCGACATCTGGACGGCGGCATAGGCCACCGACACCGGATGCGCGCCGATCTGGGTCTGGCTGCGCACCTGCTTGGCCACCGCAAAGGCGTGTTGGAACAGTCTCGACAACACCGGCCCGAGGCTCGACACCTCGTTGGCCAGCGCAAAACTCTGTTTCATCTGACCGAGGATCTGCGGCTCTCCCAGCACCATGGAGTCCAGCCCCGACGCCACCCGCAGGGTATGGGTGACACAGGCCACATCGCGGAACAGATAGAGATGCTGATCGAGCGCAGCATCCCCGGCATCCCGGATCTCGCGCCACCAGTGCCGAAGCACCGCGTCTTCGTCGCCTTCGGTCACCGCGAACAACTCGGTCCGGTTGCAGGTCGACAGAATGGCCGCCTCACGAACCCCCGGCAACGCCCGCAGCCCGCCGAGTGCCAGCGGCACGTCGGCCTCGGCAAATGCCATCCGCTCACGCAAGGCGATCGGGGTACTGTGGTGGCTCAGGCCGAGCGTGATCAACGCCATGAGGCAGGCCGGGCAGCTTCCAAGGGGACCATCCGCTGATTTTCAGTCAGTGCCGCCCCCTGCCACAAGCACCGGCACCCTGTTCACCATGTCCGCCGACCCCAGTTAGGCTAGTCTTTCCGCCTGAATTTCATGGAACCCCGCGATGCCGCGCGTGAGCCGCTACACCCTGCTGCCCCTGATCTTTCCGCTGGTCCTGGCGGGCGGCTGCGCCACCGTGACCCCGAGCGAGCGCAGCAACAGCGAAGCGCTGCGGGAGCAGGCGGAACAACGGCAGGACAGCGTCACCACCCCTCTGGAGCAGCGCAAGGCGCCCGCCGCGCCGCGCAGCATCGACCCCCAGACCGAGGCGCAATATCACATCCTTGTCGGTGAACTGGCCCTGCGTCGCGAGCAGCCGGAGGTGGCCGCCCGGTCCTTCCTGGCGGCGCTGCGCAATGTGCCTGACCTCGAACTGGCCACCCGGGCCACCCAGCTCGCGCTGGCCGCCAACGACGACCTCCTCGCGCTGGAGGCCGCCGGCCAGTGGCTGCGGCTGGAGCCCAACGCCATGGAACCGCGTGAGGTGATCCTGCGCGTGAGCCTGGCGCGGGGCGAGGGTGAGACAGCCCTGACTCAGGCACGCCAGATTGCCGAAGGCCATGCCGGGGGCCTGGATGAGGGCTTCCGCTACCTTGGATTGCTGCTGGCACGAGTCCCCCCCACTGACGCCGACTCGGCACTCGCACTGCTGGACCTGCTGCTGCGCGAGTACTCGCAGCAACCCGGCGCGCACTACGCCATGGCGATGCTGGCCATGCAATTCCAGCGGTTGCCGCTGGCCGAAACCGCAGCACTGAAAGCCCGCGAACTGGCGCCGGAAGCGCGTGAGTACGCGCTGCTGCTTGCCGGAGTGCGCGTTCGTCAGGACCGCTTCGATGAGGCGGTCACCCTGATGGAGGCCCAGCTCGACGACATGCCTGCCGATGCCCAGGCCGATCTGCGGTTGGCCTTCGCCCGCATCCTGTTGGATGCCAACAGCCTGCAGCGTGGGCAGGCGCAACTGCAGGCCGTGCTGAAGACACGCCCCGACGACAGCGAGGCGGCACTGCTACTGGGCATGCTGTCGCTCAACCTCGGCGACAAGGCGGCCGCACGCAAACACCTGGAACCCCTGCTCGACGGCGAGCGCAAACAGGAGGCTGCACTGCAACTGGGGCGCCTCGCTGAATCAGAAGGCGACTGGCAGGCGGCACTGGCCTATTACAGCAGCATCACCCGCGGTCCGGCCGGCCTGGACGCGGCGATCCGACGTGCCGTGGTGATGAGCCGTCTGGGACAGACCGACGACGCCCGCAGGCTGCTGCAGACACTGCGAGAGGACGTCCCCCCTCTGAGTGTCCGGCTGTTTCTGGCCGAAGCCGACATGCTCTTTGCCGACGGCGATCTCGCGTCTGCGCGCGCGGTGTATGACGAGGCGCTTGACGCCCATGCAGGCCACCCCGATCTGCTCTACGGACGCGCACTGGTGCTCGAGCAGCTGCAAGCGTTCGACGCCGCAGAGGCCGACCTCCGAGAGGTCATCGAGCGCGACCCCGACGATGCGCGAGCCCTCAACGCCCTGGGCTATATGCTGATCGTCAACCGCGGGGCGCTCAGTCAGGCGCGCCCCCTCATCGAGCGGGCGATCGCACAGTCTCCGGACGACCCGGCCATCATCGACAGCATGGGCTGGCTGCTGTTCCGCGAAGGTGATACCGCAGGCGCCCTGCCCTATCTGCAACGGGCCCACGACATGTTCCCCGACCCGGAAGTGGCCGCCCACCTCGGCGAAGTACTGTGGATGCTGGGAGAGCGCGAACGCGCCACCGCGGTGTGGCAGGCGGCACTGGCCGAACACCCGGATCACGCAGTCCTGCGCGAAACGGTTCATCGTCTGCAGCGCTGATGCGGCAGCTCGCCCTTTGCCTGAGCCTGTTGCTGGGCGCCTGCGCGGTCGCGCCGCCACGCACTGGCATGGTCTCGCCGGTGACACCCGCGCTGATCAGCGATTGGCAGCATCACCGCCAGTCCGTGCTGGCATTCGACCGGTTTCTGCTGGAGGGCCGATTGGCGGCCAGCGGCAGCCCGGTGAGCAGCCGCCTGCGCTGGCAGCAGGATGCCACGCGCCATTTTGATGTCCTCCTGAGTGGCCCCCTGGGGCAGGGCAGCCTGCGTCTGCGCGGCGATGACACGGCCGTCCGCATTCAGTACGACCAGCAGGACTGGACCACCTCCACGCCGGATGCGGACCTCGAGCGCATCCTCGGCATGCCGCTGCCGGTAACTGCCTTGCGCTACTGGGCACGCGGACTGCCCCAGCCCGGCGCGGCCGCACGCTATGATCTCGACGCTGAGGGGCGCCTGCTCCGCCTGGAACAGGCCGGCTGGCGCCTCGACTATCTCCGCTATCACCCCGGCGAGCCTGCCTTGCCCGCCCGGGTGGCGCTGAGCCGCCACGACACCACACTGACCCTGCTGGCCGATCGCTGGCGCCCGCAGGGTGGCTGATCATCATGTCCACGCTGACCGACGACCCGTTCTCCGCCAATTTCGCCTGGCCCTCGCCCGCCAAGCTGAACCTGTTCCTGCACGTCACCGGGCGCCGGGAAGACGGCTACCACCTGCTGCAGACGCTGTTCCAGTTCGTTGACCTGGTCGACCACCTGCATTTCCAGCAACGGGGCGATGGCCAGATCAATCTGTTGACGCCGGTGGCCGGCGTGGCAACGCAGGACAATCTCATCGTGCGGGCGGCGCGCAAGCTGCAAAGCGTCAGCGGCGCACCCATCGGGGTCGACATCCGGGTCGACAAGTGCATCCCCACCGGAGCGGGCCTCGGCGGCGGCTCCAGCAATGCCGCCACCACCCTGATCGCCCTGAACCGCCTGTGGAATCTGGGCTTCCCCACCGACGAGCTGGCCGATATCGGCCTCGCACTGGGCGCCGACGTGCCCGTGTTCGTGCGCGGCCATGCCGCCTGGGCCGAGGGCATCGGCGAGCGCCTGAGTCCAGTGGACCTTCCGGAACCTTGGTACCTGCTGCTGCTGCCCCCGGTCTCCGTCCTGACCGCTGACATCTTTGCGGCACCCGACCTGCGTCGCGACCACCCCTGGGTGCGCTTCGAGGACTATCAGGACGGCCTCTGCGGCAACGACTGCGAAACGGTCACCTGCGAACGCCACCCTGAAGTGGCCGAGGCCCTGGCGTGGGCCCGACGCTTTGGCCCCGCACGCATGTCGGGGACCGGCGCCTGCGTGTTCCTCGAGACCGCCGATCGTGCAAGCGCCGAGACTCTGGTCGCCCAGGCACCACCGGCCTGGCGACCCTGTGCCGTCCGCGGGCTGAACCGATCGCCACTCGCCGCTATAATGCGGGGCCTCTGAGGGGAACCGTTCACGGGCAATCAGTTGATGGGGCGTAGCCAAGCGGTAAGGCAGCGGGTTTTGATCCCGCCATTCGGTGGTTCGAATCCATCCGCCCCAGCCATCTGATCCTGCTTCCCACCCGCCAATCCGATCACGCGCCCATGTCCGAATCCAAGTTGACGCTGTTCTCAGGCAATGCGAACCCCAAGCTCGCCAAAGACATCGCCAACTACCTGAAGATCCCGCTGGGCCAGGCCGTGGTGGGCCGGTTCTCGGATGGTGAAGTCCAGGTCGAGATCCTCGAAAACGTCCGGGGTCGCGATGTCTTCGTGATCCAGCCGACCTGCGCGCCGACCAACGACAACATCATCGAACTGATGATGATGCTGGACGCGCTCAAGCGTGCATCGGCCGGGCGTATCTGTGCGGTGATCCCCTATTTCGGCTATGCCCGGCAGGATCGTCGCCCGCGTTCCAGCCGCGTGCCGATTTCCGCCAAGGTAGTGGCCGACATGCTGGGCGAATGCGGCGCTGACCGGGTGCTCACGGTTGACCTCCACGCCGACCAGATCCAGGGCTTTTTCGACATCCCGGTGGACAACGTCTATGCCAGCCCCGTGTTGCTGGGGGACATCTGGCGCCAGAAGTACGAGAACCTCATCGTGGTGTCGCCCGATGTCGGCGGCGTGGTGCGCGCCCGCGCGGTTGCCAAACGACTGGACGACGCCGACCTGGCCATCATCGACAAACGGCGTCCGCGTGCCAACGAGTCCCGGGTGATGAACATCATCGGTGATGTCAACGGCCGCAGTTGCGTGCTGGTCGACGACATGGCCGACACTGCCGGCACCCTGTGCAAGGCAGCCGCTGCCCTCAAGGAGCACGGTGCGATCCGTGTGGTCGCCTATGTCACCCACCCCATCCTGTCGGGGCCGGCCATCACCAACATCACCAACTCCGAGCTGGACCAGCTGGTTGTCACCGACACCATCCCGCTGAATCCTGCCGCCGCCGCCTGCCCGAAGATCCGTCAGCTCTCGATCGGCTCCCTGCTGGCCGAGACCATCCGCCGGGTCTCGGCGGAGGAGTCAGTGTCCTCGCTCTACGTCGACTGAGGACCCGGGGCGCGCGCCCCATGTCACAACTGCCGCGGCTGACTCGTCATACCGGTGAACCTTCCTCCGGAGATCTGACGATGCTGAAGTCCCTGCTGGCTGCCCCGATCCGCGCCTTCGAGCGCCGCTATGACTACGACATGTCCTACGCGCGCGAGCTGCTGGAGATCGACACGGCAGCCTTCCTCAAGTTTGGGCGCGTCACCGCGCTGTCACAGTACTGCCGCGACCTGCCCATCGACGCCGCATTTGCCGCCAAACTGGTGGGAACCCTGCATGAGGACTGCGGTCCCTGCACGCAGCTGGTGGTCACGATGGCGGAGGCTCAAGGCGTCGCGCCCACCACGCTGAAGGCGATCCTGCAGCGGCAACCCGACGCGCTACCCGCTGACGCTCAACTCGGCTACCGCTTCGCCGAGGCCGTGCTGATGCGTCATCCCGATGCCGATACGCTGCGACAAGCCGTGGTGGCACGTTGGGGACGGCGCGCACTGGTATCGCTCGCCTTCGGGCTGCTCTCGGCCCGGCTCTATCCCACGCTCAAATATGCCTTGGGGCACGCCCACACCTGCGTCCGTGTACAGGTGGCAGGCGAGGCGCTGGCGGTTGCCGGTCACGCATGAACACCGGCGGGCAGACCGATCCGGTTGCCGATTTCGAGCCCCGGCGGGCCCGCCTGCTGGGGCTCGCCTACCGCATGCTCGGCTCGATGGCGGAAGCCGAGGATGCCGTGCAGGAAACCTACCTTCGATGGCATCGCTGTAAGCGCACCTTGGTCACCGAGCCGGCGGCGTTTCTCACCCGAACACTGACGCGCATCTGCCTGGATGTCCTCAAATCGGCGCGGGTTCAGCGTGAGCACTATGTCGGTCCCTGGCTGCCCGACCCGATCCTCGAGGCGGCGGCTCTGGGGACCGGCAGCGACAACGACTACGCGGACGACCTGTCGGTGGCCCTGTTGCTGACCCTGGAGCGGCTGACACCACTGGAGCGCGCCGCCTTCCTCCTGCACGACGTGTTCGACCAGGACTACGCTGCCATCGCCGATGCGTTGGGCCGCAGTGAGGCGGCCTGCCGCCAACTGGCAGCGCGCGCACGCCGGCACGTTCGCCACGACCGCCCTCGCTTCCGTCCCTCAGCGGACCAGGCCGAACGCCTGACACTGGCCTTCGTAAGCGCCCTGGGCAGTGGTGACATCGGCGCTCTGGGCGCCCTGCTCACCCAGGACGCGGTGCTCTACAGCGACGGGGGCGGCAAGGTTCCGGCCGCGGGCAAGCCGGTTACCGGCGTTGAGCGGATCGCGCTGTTCCTCACCGGTATTGCCCGCAAACCGGTGCTCCGGCAGCGACTCATCAACGGTCCCGTGCGGCTGGAGCGCGCCGAGGTCAACGGCATGCCGGGCCTGCTGTTCTATCTCGCCGGCGAGCTTCACCAGACCTACGCACTGGAGCTGCGGGCTGACCGTATCGCGGCCATCTACGTCACTCGCAACCCGGACAAGCTGGCCCGCCTTCGGCACTGACTCGCTCACCGCAGGCCCTTCCGCTACAATTTGCGCCCCTCGCGCGGTCTGGTCGCGGACCGCGCGAGGTTTCTTATGCACGCTACTGGAGTCATTCCATGACACAAACCTTTGTTGTTGAAGCAGAAGTCCGCGCGGACCAGGGCACGGGTGCGAGCCGCCGCCTGCGTCGCGAGGGCAAGGTGCCGGCCATCATCTATGGCGGCAAGGAAGGCCCGCAGAACATCGCGGTCAGCCTCAACGAGCTGGTCAAGCAGCTCCGCGTGGAGGCCTTCTATTCCCACATCCTGACGCTGAAGCTCGACGGCGCCGAACAGCAGGTGGTCCTCAAGGACCTGCAGCGCCACCCGGTGCGCGATGAATCCATCCTGCACGCGGACTTCCAGCGCGTGGTGGCGGATCAGTTGCTGCGCAAGGCCGTTCCCCTGCACTTCAAGGGCGATGCCACCTCCCCCGGCGTCAAGCTGGGCGGCGGCATGATCGAGCACCACCAGAACGAGGTGGAAGTCGAGTGTCTGCCGGCCAACCTGCCGGAATTCATTGAGGTCGACCTGTCCAACATGCAGCTGGGCGATGTGGTCCACCTGTCCAATCTGACCCTGCCCGAAGGCGTCACGCTCATCGAGCTCAAGCACGGTGCGGACATCACCGTTGCCTCCTGCCACCTCACCAAGGCAGGCGCGGGTGACGACAGCGCCGAGGCCGGTGACGGCGAGGACGCCGAGGAAGAGAAGAAGGACTGACCGGCTCTGCCGCCGTCTGACCACCCCGTCCGTTCGCCTTCGCGGACGGACGGGGTTTTCGTTTTAGAGCCAGCACCATGATTGCCATCATCGGACTGGGCAACCCGGGCCCCGAATACGAAGCCACCCGTCATAACGCGGGCTTCTGGTTCGTCGACCAGCTGGCCGACAGCGCGCGGGTGGTGCTGCGCCCCGAGGCCAAGTTTCATGGCAGTTTCGGTCGTGCCCGGATCGCTGGCGAGGACGTGCTGCTGCTCAAGCCCAGCACGTTCATGAACCGCAGCGGGCGGGCGGCACAGGCCCTCTGCCAGTTCTACAAGGTGGCGCCAGATGATGTCCTGGTGGCCCACGACGAACTCGACCTGCCAGCCGGCACCATGCGTCTCAAGGTGGCGGGTGGGCACGGCGGACACAACGGCTTGCGCGATCTGCACGCCCAGATCGGCCCGGCGTATCGACGCCTGCGGGTGGGCATTGGCCATCCCGGCGACAAGTCGATGGTGTTGAACTATGTGCTCGGGCGCCCCTCACGCGAGGATGAGCAGGCCATCATTGACGGCCTGAAGAACGCGGAGCGGGCGATCGGGACCTGGTTGCGGGAGTCCTGGGACAAGGCTCTGCAGCAACTGCATACGGAGAAATGATTCATGGGTATCAAGTGCGGCATCGTCGGGCTCCCCAATGTCGGCAAGTCGACTCTGTTCAATGCCCTCACCAAGGCACAGATCGCGGCCGAGAACTATCCGTTCTGCACCATCGATCCGAATGTCGGAGTGGTCGCGGTTCCGGACCCCCGCCTCGACAGCCTGGCTGACATCGTCAAGCCCCAGCGCGTACTGGGCGCCACCGTCGAGTTCGTCGATATCGCCGGACTGGTGGCGGGCGCCAGCAAGGGTGAAGGGCTGGGCAACCAGTTTCTCGCCCACATCCGCGAGACCGATGCCATTGCACACGTTACCCGCTGTTTCGTCGACGACGACGTGATCCATGTTGCCGGCGGGGTCGACCCGGTCCGCGACATCGAGGTCATCAATACCGAGCTGGCGCTGGCCGATCTCGACGCGGTGACCAAGGCGCTGGAGCGGGCCAGCAAGGGCGCCAAGTCCGGCAACAAGGAAGCCCTCGCCAAGGTGGACCTCCTCAAGCGGGTTCAGACCCATCTCGACCAGGGCCTGGCCGTGCGGGGGTTGGCGCTCAGCGCGGAAGAACGCCTGATCCTGCGCGACTACCATCTGATCACGGCCAAGCCTGCGCTCTACATCGCCAACGTCGACGAAGCCGGCCTCGCCAACGGCAATGCGCTGCTGGAGAAGGTGAAGGCCTACGCCGCCGCCGAAAACGCAGAAGTAGTCCCCGTCTGTGCCGCCATCGAGGCGGAGATCGCGCTGCTAGACGACGCCGACAAGGTGGATTTCCTGTCCGAACTGGGGCTGGACGAACCGGGCCTGAACCGTGTGATCCGGGGCGCCTATCGCCTGCTCGGCCTGCAGACCTACTTCACCGCGGGCGTGCAGGAAGTGCGGGCCTGGACCGTGAAGGTCGGCGCCACCGCGCCGCAGGCGGCCGGCGTCATCCACACCGATTTCGAACGCGGCTTCATCAAGGCCGAAGTGATCGGCTATGACGACTTCATCCAGTATCGGGGTGAGGGCGGCGCCAAGGAAGCCGGGCGGCTGCGACTCGAAGGCAAGGAGTACATCGTCAAGGAAGGCGACGTGATGCATTTCCGCTTCAACGTCTGACGATTTTTTCGGAACTCAGGAGCGCTCAGTGGCGCTTGCTGGATTGAGCAGGCCTTTTTAAATCAAGGGCTTGCCAAACAATACGGTCTACTGAGCGTTCCTATTGTTCATCGAGGTCTGAAAAATTCGGGGGTAGCGTTGGGGGTACTCGTGTTCAACCGTGGGGGTACATCTCCCCGCAGTGGAGTCCAACGATGCCCGAGAATCTACTCACCGACCTCAAGGTCAGGTCGGCCAAATCGACTGATCGAGACTGGAAACTTTCAGATGGCGGGGGCTTGTTCCTGCTGGTCAAGCCCACCGGCGGCAAGCTCTGGCGGTGGAAGTACCGCTTGCAAGGCAAGGAGAACCTCTTTGCCATTGGCGGCTTTCCTCAAGTAAGCCTTGCGGAGGCGCGCGCGGCTCGCGAGAAGGCGCGTGCCTTGGTCAAGCAAGGCATCCATCCTGCCCATGAGCGGCAGCAGGTCAAGCAGCGCAACCTGGAGGCGCTGGAGGAACGTAAACGCGCAAGGGAAAGCTCGTTCGCCAAGGTGGCGCAGGCGTACCTGGCCGAGATCAAGCCAGTCTTTGCGCTCAGTTCCTACCGCACGAAAGAATCCCGCATCAGGAAGTACCTGTCGCCGAAGTTTGATGAGTTGCCGATGAGCGACATCGGCGTGAAGCAGATCCGCCCTCTGCTGGAGGAGTGCAAGGCCCACGGGGCGTGGGCGGCCATCCATGTCAAAGGCGATCTTTCGGCCATCTTCGAGTTCGCAGTGGTGCGTGGCCTGGTAGAGGCCAATCCAATTCCCAGTCTTCGCGGGCTGCTGCGCGCGCCGTTCAGCGAGAGCAAGGCGGCGATGACGCGAGAGCAAATCCAGAAGTTCTATCAGGAGTTGCGCGGCTACCGGGGCTATCCGGAAACCTCGCTGTGCCTGCGACTGATTGCGCTGACCGCCTGCCGTCCAGGGGAAGCGGCGGATGCCGAGTGGGACGAGTTCGACTTTGAGGATGCGTTGTGGCGTAGGCCTGCCGCGAAGATGAAAGCGCGGCGTGACCATGTCAGCCCGTTGTCGGTGCAGGCCATTGCCGTGCTGAAGGATTTGCAGTGCATCACGGGCGGCGGCCGCTATCTGTTCCCGCACCGGAGCGGCAAGGGCTTTACTACGCCCAACCGACTGACCTACGCGATGCGCAATATGAACCTGGGCCGGGGTACGACGCCCCATTGCTGGCGGACGACCTTTTCAACCTGGGCCAATGAGAACGGATACCGGCCTGATGCGATTGAGCGGCAGCTTGCTCACGTGGAAAGCAACAAGGTGCGGGCGACGTACAACAAGGCGCTGTTGCTGGATCAGAGAAGGACGCTGTTGCAGGACTGGGCGGACTATCTGAGTGCGGCGGAGGACAGCGGCACGGCATAGGGAAGAGTTGGCCGGGTGTTGCGGAACGAATGGACAGGGCAGCCTTTTCTCTTTTCTGGATAGGGCCGTTGTCCCTTGAGTGCCGTTCCCTTGCCATTTGCTTTTGCTCAAGGTTGGGCCTGGGGAATGGGGTAAACAATGGAATAAATGGGGTAATTTTTATTGAATTACCTATTCTTACGATTCATGTCGCCCATTTCCTTCCCTGTCAGCCATACCAGCCTCTCACGACCGATCCAATGTTCAGGAAATGGGGTAGTCAAACACCAGAAAGAGGCATTTTTAGAGACAATACCCCATTTAAAAGCTATGATTACCCCATTTACACAGCCTGGACTTACATTTCCATGCACTCGCTCACACCCGAGTACCTCGCCGCGCTTCGCTTCGATGGCACCCAGGCCGCCACGTTGCGCACACTGGGCGAGTACCAGGGCAAGCAACAACTCTACGCCGCGCAGTCGCCCGAAGCCCTCAAAGGGCTACGCCAGATCGCGGTAGTCGAATCCACCGAGTCATCCAACCGCCTGGAAGGCGTTGTCGTCGCACCCTCGCGGCTGAAGTCTCTGGTCATCCGCAACGCAACGCCAAAGAGCCGTTCCGAACAGGAGATCGCCGGCTACCGTGATGCCCTGGCGCTGATCCACGAGTCTGCCGCGCACATGCCCTTCAGCGAGGGTGTTGTGCTGCAATTACATACCCTGCTGTACCGCTACATGCCGCAGGCGGGCGGACGCTGGAAGGCCACCAATAACGACATCGTCGAGCGTCACCCGGATGGCACTTCGCGTTTGCGCTTCCAGCCGGTGGCTGCGCATCTCACGCCGATGGCCATGGCTGATCTGACCGGGCGCTACGCCACCGCACTGGACCAGCATCTGGCCGACCCTCTGGTGTTGGCACCGCTGGCGATGCTCGACTTCCTGTGCATCCACCCGTTTCCCGACGGCAACGGCCGCATGTCCCGCTTGCTGACCTTGCTGCTGCTCTACCACTTCGACTATGCCGTAGGTCGCTACATCAGCTTGGAACGCATCTTCGAGGACACCAAGGAAGGTTATTACGAGACGCTGGAAGCCAGCTCGCAGGGCTGGCACCAGGGGCAGCATGACGTCAAACCCTGGCTCGATTACTTCTGGGGCGCCTTGCTGCGGGCCTACCGTGAGTTCGAAGAGCGTGTCGGCACCATCGAACGGGGACGTGGCAGCAAAGGCGACCGGGTGCGGAAGGAAGTTCTGGGACGCACCCTGCCGTTTTCGATTTCCGAGGTTGAGGAATCTTGCCCGGGTGTGAGTCGGGACATGGTGCGATTGGTGCTGCGGTCGATGAAGTCAGAGGGATTGATCGAATCAACCGGAAAAGGCCGAGGGGCGAAATGGCTCCGTACCGCCGAAACACTGGACACCACAGAAAGCAGAGCGCTGGCATCCAGCCAAGCCGGCAACAAAGATGGATATTGAAGTGACAAGTATCGAACAGATGATCGAGCGCTTTATCAGCACGCTCGAAACCGTGGGCGGTTCCGCCGGGAACCAGCGGCTGCGCGAGGCATTGGGATGGCAGGAGTCCACCTATGACCGCATCAAGCGGCAACTGCTTGAGGAAAGCCGGATCGTTTCCGGTCGAGGGCGCGGCGGCTCGGTCGCCCTGCCCACAACGGCCTATGCAGCTAATAAAGAATCGACGACTTCGCTGGAAGTGCGTGAAGTCTCTCTGCCATATCTGAAAACAAAGGCAAAAGCAGATTCGTCATCGCGGGACAAAGCAACCACTGCTCCAGCCGCCAAGACACTTGCCCCGCGCAACGGCGTGGTCAAGAAATCCGACCTCCACAGCTCCATCTGGGCCTCGTGCGACGAACTGCGCGGCGGCATGGACGCCAGCCAGTACAAGGACTACGTGCTGTTCATGCTGTTCATCAAGTACATCAGCGACAAGTACGGTGACAGCGACGACTTCGCCCCGCCCGTGGTCATCCCACCGGGCGCGTCATTCAAGGACATGGTAGCGCTCAAGGGCAAGGACGACATTGGCGACAGGATCAACACCCAGGTCATCCAGAAGCTGATCGACGCCAACACCAAGCTGGCGCGCAGCGACTTCCCCGATTTCAACGACCCCAACAAGCTCGGCGAAGGCGCGGCGATGGTCGAGCGGCTGGGCAACCTGATCGCCATCTTCGAAAAGCCCGAGCTGAACTTCTCCAACAACCGCGCCGACAACGATGATCTGCTTGGCGATGCCTACGAATACCTGATGCGCCACTTCGCGCAGGACTCCGGCAAGAGCAAGGGCCAGTTCTACACCCCAGCCGAAGTCAGCCGCATCATTGCCCAGGTGATTGGTATCTCGTACGCCAACACCAAGGCCTCCACCACTGCGTATGACCCAACATGCGGTTCCGGCTCGCTGCTGCTGAAAGTAGCCGCTGAGGCAGGCCGGCAGATCACCCTGGAAGGGCAGGAAAAGGACGTGACTACTGCCGGCCTGGCGCGGATGAATATGATCCTGCACGACTTCCCCAGTGCCACCATCCTTAGCGGCGACACGCTGGTAAACCCCAAGTTCAAGGATGGCGAACAACTGCGTGCTTACGACTACGTGGTCGCCAATCCGCCGTTTTCCGACAAGAAATGGTCCACCGGCCTCAACCCGGCCAACGACCCGTACCACCGTTTCGCCTGGGGTGAACCGCCTGCCAAACAGGGCGACTACGCCTACCTGCTGCACATCATCCGCAGCATGAAGGCCACCACCGGCAAGGGTGCCATCATCCTGCCGCACGGCGTGCTGTTCCGTGGCAATGCGGAAGCCCATATCCGCAGGCAACTGGTGCGCTCTGGCATGCTCAAGGGCATCATTGGCCTGCCTGCCAACCTGTTCTACGGCACCGGCATCCCCGCCTGCATCCTGGTGCTGGACAAGGAAAACGCCAGCGCCCGCAAGGGCATCTGCATGATCGACGCCAGCAAAGGCTTCATCAAGGACGGCCCCAAGAACCGCCTGCGCGAGCAGGACATCCACCGCATCGTCGATGCCTTTCGCCGTAGCGCGGACGAGCCGCGCTATGCCCGCATGGTGCCGCTGGATGAAATCGCCAGCGAGAGGAACGACTACAACCTCAACCTGCCGCGCTACATCGACAGCAGCGAGCCGGAAGACCTGCACGACATCGACGCCCACCTCAACGGCGGCATTCCCGAGCGTGACATCGACGCCTTTGCCGCCGACTGGCAGGAAATGCCTGCCCTGCGCCAGGCGCTGTTCGAGGCCGAGCGTCCTGGTTATGCGCGGCTGCGCCAGCCGATGGCCGAAGTGCGTTCCATCATCCTCGCCCACCCGCAATTCCAGGAATTCCGCAGCAAGGTCGAAACCCTGTTCGACAAATGGCAGCAAGCCGTCATGCCGCTGCTCACCGGTATCCAGCCCGGCGACAAACCCAAGGCGCTGATTGCACAGGTTTCCGAAACCCTGCTCACCACCTTCCACGCTGCACCGCTGCTCGACCCCTACGACATCTACCAGCACATGATGGACTACTGGGCCGAGACCATGCAGGACGACGCCTACCTGATCGCCGCCGATGGTTGGGTGGCGCTGCCCCGGCGCATCGTTGAAACCGACAAGAAGGGCAAAACCAAGGACAAGGGCTGGACCTGCGATCTGCTGCCCAAGTCCTACATCGTCGCCCGCTACTTCGCAGACGAGCAGGGTGAACTGGAGGCGAAACAGGCCGAGCTTGAAAGCATTGCCAGCCAGATCGCCGAACTGGAAGAAGAACACGGCGGCGAAGACGGTGCCTTCGCAGGCTTCGACAAGATCAACGCCGCGCAGGTGAAAGATCGCCTCACCGAAATTGGCGATGGCGCCGACAGCGCCGACGAACGCGCCGTGCTCAAGCAGTGGCAGCAGCTCAGCGCCCGCGAAGCCGCACTGAAGAAGACCGTCAAAACGCTGGAAGTGGAACTCGACCAGCACGCCCACGACCACTACTTCACCCTCAGCGAAGCCGAGGTCAAAACACTGGTAGTGAAAGACAAATGGCTGGGCCGCCTGCAAGCTGACGTGCAGCAGGAACTGGAGCGGATTTCGCAAACACTCGCCCAGCGCATCCGTGAACTGGCCGAACGCTACGAAATGCCGCTGCCGAAGCTGGAAGATGGAGTGGCTGCCCTTAGCGCCAAGGTGGAAGCGCACCTGAAGAAGATGGGGGCGGTATGGAAGTGAAGCCGGGGTACAAGCAGACGGAAGTGGGGGTGATTCCGGAGGATTGGGGCATTAGGACGGTCTTTGAAATTGCTGGATATCAAAAGGCACGATTTGATGATGGAGATTGGATCGAAGCGGAGCATATTTCTGATGGCGGATACAGAATTGTTCAGACGGGCAATATTGGAATTGGAAAGCTCGTAGAAAAGGAGTCCAAGAAATACATCTATGAGTCATCTTTCGAAAAGCTGAAGTGCAAGGAATTGATTCCTGGCGATATTCTGATATGTCGTTTGGCAGAGCCGGCCGGTCGTGCTTGCATCCTTCCAAATCTCGCAGAAACAAAAGTCGTTACGGCAGTAGATGTGACTATCTTTCGGCCATCCGAGATGGTCGCTGATCGTAGTTACCTTGTTCAGTATTTTTCTACGCCTCAGTGGTTTGAATCGGTTTTGGAACAAGTCGGAGGAACAACCCATAAACGTATATCGCGTAGTGCACTAGGAAGCATCAAGGTTCCATGTCCCAACAACCTAGATGAACAGCGTGCCATCGCCGCCGCTCTCAGCGACATGGACGCGCTGCTGGACGGACTGGATCGCCTGATCGCCAAAAAGCGCGCTATCAAACAGGCCGCCATGCAGCAACTCCTTACCGGCCAAACCCACCTGCCGGGGTTCAGTGGGGAGTGGGAGGTGAAGCAGTTGGGGGAATTGGCCGACATTCGAAGCGGCGGGACGCCAAGTACTGGAGATTCGGCGGCATGGGATGGAATCATTCCATGGTGTACACCTACGGACATTACAGCACTGGAAGGTGGAAAGTATCTGTCAACAACAAGCAGGACTATCACTGAGCACGGGCTGCGTAATAGTTCTGCGGAGTTGATTCCTGCTCGATCAATCGTAATGACATCACGTGCCACTATTGGTGAGTGCGCAATCAATGCCGTACCCATGACGACCAATCAGGGGTTCAAAAATCTTGTTCCATTTGATTTTGTTGATGTGGAGTTTCTTTATTATCTGCTTTGCACTCAAAAACAGGGGTTAGTCGATCTTTCAGCGGGAAGTACTTTTCTCGAAATCGGTAAAACGCAAGTCAGGCGTTACGAAGTCAAACTTCCTTCGATGAAAAGTGAACAAACCGCCATCGCTACCATCCTCAGCGATATGGATGCCGAAATCACCGCCCTCGAAACCCGCCGCACCAAGACCCGCGCCCTCAAGCAGGCCATGATGCAGGAACTGCTGACTGGCCGGACTCGGCTGGTAACACCGGACGCTAAACCGGCTGGCGAGGCTGTCGTGCAAACGGAAGGACGCAAAGCAAATGTCCATTTCCTGCGAAGCGTGCTGGCTGCCGAAATCATCGACCAACTGCACGACCAGCCGACCTTCGGCCACGTCAAGTTCGAGAAGATGATGTTCCTCACCGAACATCTTTGTGAAGTCGATACTGGCTCCACCTACCACCGCAAGGCCGCTGGCCCCTATGACAATCGGGCACTTCGCTCGATAGACAGTCAGTTGCAGAAGCAACAATGGTTCGAGGCGCGAAAGCAAGAAGGCCGTTACCAGTACGTGCCATTGGCGAAGCATGGCGGCCACAAACCGTACTTCGAGCGGCATTTCTCCAGAATCGGCGAAACTCTTGAGAAAATTCTGAGCGCCTTCAAAACGGCGAAAACGGAGCAGTGCGAAATCGTCGCCACCTTGCTGGCGGCGTGGAGCGATTTGCTGCGTGAGAAAGGAACCGTCTCCGATGAAATGATCGTGCACGAGGTGCTGCACAACTGGCACGAAGCAAAGCAGCGGATACCTGAGGATCGCTGGCTGGTGGCTCTTGGCTGGATGCGAGAGAAAGGTTTTGTGCCGAAGGGAGCGACATTGCCATGACTGACAAGCCCGCCTCACTAATTCCAGTCCCACAAGGCTACGCCGACTGGCTGGCTGACCTGAAGGGACGCATCCACACCGCACAGCAGCGTGCGGCGCTGGCGGTCAACCGAGAACTGGTGAGCCTGTACTGGCAAATCGGTCGAGACATCCTGGCGCGGCAGGCCGAACAGGGCTGGGGCGCGAAGGTGATCGAACGGCTGGCGCATGATCTGCGTGCAGCCTTCCCGGAGATGAAGGGTTTTTCACCGCGCAACCTCAAGTACATGCGGGCGTTTGCCGAGGCCTGGCCGGACGCCGAAATTGTGCAGCAGGCTGCTGCACAATTGCCCTGGGGTCACAACCTAGTATTGCTGGATCGCCTGAAAGCGTCAACGGAGCGCCTGGCCTATGCCCGCGCCGCCATCGAACATGGCTGGTCGCGGAATGTGTTGAACATCCATATCGAAACCCGCCTGCTGGAGCGCACGGGAAAAGCCGTTACCAACTTCGATCAGCGCCTGCCCGCGCCGCAGTCCGATCTGGCCATTGAGTCGCTGAAAGACCCGTACCGCTTCGATTTCCTCGGCCTGGGCGATGAAGCACAGGAACGCGAGATCGAAAGCGCGCTGGTGCAGCACGTCACCGATTTTCTGCTGGAGCTGGGTGCGGGCTTCGCGTTCGTTGGCCGGCAGGTGTTGCTGGACGTGGGCGGCGAGGAGTTCTTCATCGACCTGTTGTTCTACCACCTCAAGCTGCGCTGCTACGTGGTGATCGAACTGAAGGCAGGCAAGTTCAAGCCCGAGCACCTGGGACAACTGGGCTTTTACCTGACGGCGGTGGATCGGCAGGTGAAGCACGCGCAGGACAATCCGAGCATTGGCCTGCTGCTGTGCAAGAGCAAGAACAAGGTGGTGGCCGAGTACGCCCTGGGCGACAAGTCGCAGCCCATGGGCATTGCCGAATACAAGCTGGTGGAATCCCTGCCGCAAGAGCTGCAAACCAGCCTGCCGACGATCGAACAGATCGAGCGGGAGCTGGGCAACCCAGTGGATGATGGCGCCGAGGAATGATGTGATGACCCAACCCATGCCGCGCTCCGAGCGCAACAGCCAAAACCGCGTGGCGCGGCTGTTCACCACCCCACTGGCCGATGGCGGCCTGGGCTACGAACACTTGGGCAACTGGAGCAAGCGCGACCACAACCGCGCCATCGAAACCGCGCTGCTGCGCGCCAATCTGGCCGCTCGCGGGTACTCGTCTGCTCACATCAGTGCCGCCTTGCAGAAGCTGGAAGTTGCGGTGGATGTCACCGGCATCACGCCCTATCAGGCCAATCTGCGCACCTATCAGTTACTTCACTATGGCGTGCCGGTGCAGATTGCGGCGGGTCAGTCGCATGAGACGGTGCAGTTGATCGACTGGGTGCAGCCCGGCCGCAATCACTTCGCGCTGGCTGAGGAAGTGACGCTGCGAGGCGGGAGCACCCGTCGGCCGGACATTGTTCTGTACATCAATGGCCTGGCGGTGGCGGTGATCGAACTCAAGCGCAGTTCGGTGGATGTGGGTGACGGCATTCGCCAGTTGATCAGCAATCAGGAAGAAACCTTCAATCAGGGCTTCTTCAGCACTGTGCAGTTGCTGCTGGCGGGCAGCGATGCGCAAGGTTTGCGTTACGGCACTACCGGAACACCGGAACAGTTCTTCGTGCAGTGGAAGGATGAACAACCGCCAGCCATGGCAACAGCGGGCGCGCTGCTGGATCGCCCGTTGGCGCAGATGTGCGAGAAGGCGCGGTTGCTGGATTTGATCCGCAACTTCGTGATCTTCGATGCAGGTTTCAAGAAGGTTCCCCGGCAGCACCAGTACCAGGGCATCAAGGCCGCGCAGGAACGCATTGCCAAACGCGAGGGTGGTGTGATTTGGCACACCCAGGGCAGCGGCAAGAGCATCCTGATGGTGTTGTTGGCCAAGTGGCTGCTGGAGCATGATCCACAGGCGCGGGTGCTGGTGGTGACCGACCGCGATGAGCTGGACAAGCAGATTGAAGGCGTGATGCGCAATGCCGGGGTGATCGGCGAAGGATCGGCTCCCCCGCGCATCACTTCACGCGCAGACTTCGTGCGAAAACTAGGCGCCACTACGCCGCGCTTGTTGTGCGCGCTGATCCACAAGTTCGATGCGGCCGATCTCAAGGGCGAGCCACCGCCCATCCATGGACGTTTCTACGTGTTCGTGGACGAGTGCCACCGCACCCAGGGCGGCAACATGAACAAGCAGATGAAGCGCTGGCTGGCCGACGCCATCTTCATCGGCTTCACCGGCACACCGTTATTGCGCAAGGATCGGCAGACTACCCGCGAAGTGTTCGGCACGTATATCCACACCTACAAGTTCCACGAAGCGGTGGCTGACAAGGTGGTGCTGGATCTGAAATACGAGGCGCGGGATGTGCCGCAGCGGCTGACTTCACGCAAGGCCATCGATGCCTGGTTCGAGAAGAAAACGCGCGGGCTGAACAACTTCCAGAAGTCCATTTTGCGCAAGCGCTGGGCCACGATGGAAGAGCTGATGAGCGCCAAGGAGCGCAAGGATCGCATCGTCGCCAACATCATCGAGGACTTCAGTCTCAAGCCACGCCTGGACAATGACCGCGGCACGGCGATTCTGGTGGCCGCCTCGATCTACGATGCGTGTCATTATTTCCGGCTGTTCCAGAACACGCATTTCGGCCCCTATGTGGGCATCATCACCTCGTACGAACCCAACCCGGTTGCCATCTCGAAAGAATCGGCCGGCAGCGACGAGCGCTACAAGTTCGACACCTACAAGCAGCATGTGTTGCGTACTGGTCAGACCACCAAGCAGTACGAAGACGAAACCAAGCGCCGCTTCATCGAGGAACCGGCCAACATGAAGCTGCTGATCGTGGTCAGCAAGTTGCTTACCGGCTTCGATGCACCCAGCTGCTCCTACATCTATCTGGACAACGAACTGCACGACCATAACCTGTTCCAGGCCATCTGCCGTACCAACCGGCTCGACGGTGACGACAAGGACTATGGCCATATCGTCGATTACAAGGAGCTTTTCGGTGACGTGCAGCAAGCCATTGCGGTTTACAGCTCCGACGAGTTGGACATCGATGCGGGCAATGGCGGCGACAACAACATCCATCTGAAAAATTGGCTGGAGGAAGGCCGCAAGCAACTGGACGAGGCCCGTGAAGCGTTGCATTACCTGTGCGAGCCGGTGCCGCAGCCGCGTGAGCTGGAGCAGTTCATCCACTATTTCTGCGGGCACGCCGGTGATCCGGAAGCGCTGCTGGAAAGCGAGGCACTGCGCATTGCCTTCTACAAGGCGGTGGCGACCTATCTGCGTGCCTTTGCGGATATCGCCCAGAACTTGACCGAGGCGGGTTATTCCGACAATGAAGCCGACACCTTGCGCCGGGAGTCCGAGTTCTATGCCGAAGTGCGTTCGGCCATCAAGCACTACAGCGGTGAGGAGTTGGACATCAAGCCCTACGAAGCCGACATGCGCCACCTCATCAACACCTATATCCAGGCCGAGCCAGCGCAAGCGTTGGGGGAACTGGCCGAACTGTCGCTGACCGAGCTGATCATCGAGACTGGCATCCACGATGCCATCGCCAAGAAACTCAATGAGAAGGGCAAACTGTCGAAGAATGCCATTGCGGAAACCATCATCAACAACGTTCGCAAGACCATCATCCGCGACCGCCTGACCGATCCGCGTTTTTATGAGCAGATGTCCAAGCTACTCGATGACTTGATCCAGCAAAGCCGTGAAGGCACCGAGGCTTACGAAGCATTCTTGAGCAAGGCGGAAGACATCCTGAAGAAGCATCGCGCGAAACAACACGACATCGATGAGCCTGCCATCTTGCACGGCAATGCAGGTGCGCTGGTGATTTATCGCAATCTGCCTGACATCATTTCCGGCGATGTGCTACCCGATACGGATGGTGTAGTCAAAGAGCCACAGGCCGAATACGGAGATCCGTTGGCCTTGCTGGCGCTGAAGATCGATCGTGTGATGCGTGACGAAGCCCCGGCAGGATGGCGTGGCGACGAAGCCAAGGAGCGCATCGTGCAGAATTTCCTGCACCCGTTGACCGGACGCAACCGCGAGGCCACGCTCAAACTATTCGATTTGCTGAGAAATCAGCCGGGTTACTGATGGAGCAGACGCACATACGTCTGGGGGAACTGGACATCGCCGTCACGTTCAAGGCGGTGAAGAATGTCCATCTTTCCGTGCATCCGCCCGAGGGTGTGGTGACGCTGGTGGCCCCGATAGGCACGCGGCTGGAGGTTGCTCGTGCCTATGCTATTTCCAAGCTGCGTTGGATTCGCCAGCAACAGGCGCAATTACAGGCACAGTCCCGCGAAACTCCTCGCCAGTTCGTCACCAGAGAAAGCCATTACGTCTGGGGGCGCCGTTATTTGCTCACGGTGCTGGAGCGCGATGCCCCACCTTCAGTGAAGATGGACCACCATCGCATCACCCTGCATGTTCGCCCCGGCACCAACGCAGCCAAGCGCGAAGCCATCTATCAACGCTGGCAACGCGGTTTGCTACACCAGGCCATTTCACCCCTGATCGAATACTGGGAACCACGTATCGGCGTGAAGGTCAATGGCTACTTCCTGCAACGGATGAAAACCAAATGGGGTAGTTGCAATCATCGCCAGGCCCACATTCGGCTCAACACGGAACTGGCCAAGAAGCCTCGTGACTTGCTTGAATATGTGATCGTGCATGAAATGATCCATTTGATCGAGCCGACGCACAGTGAGCGGTTCATATCGTTGCTGACCCGACACTATCCTGCCTGGCGGGATGCTCGTGCGGAACTGAATGCGCTGCCGCTGGGACAGACGGTTTGAATATTGCTACCGGCCAAGATAAATCGAGACTACACCGACTCGCCCATGCCCTAGTTCAAGACTGATATGCAGTCGGACCTGGCGGTCTTGTAGGCGTTGTTCAGCAGACATGGCCGAAGAATGAATTCCCCCGGCCACAGGCGCCTTCCACCCCATCAGCATCTCATACCGCATCTGCGCATACCGATGCCGCAGCCCGTGCATGTTGCTCAACCCCGCCGCCTTGCACTGGCCGTCGTAAACATGCCGCTGCTGGATGTAGGTCTTGTGCGCCGGGATCAGCGAGCCCGACCCCGCCAGCCGATGAGCTTCGTCCAGCACCGCACGCTGCTCCGGCGTCGTGATTGGCACCGTCCGATCACGCCCGCCTTTTGCCCATGATCCTTTGATGGCGATCTGGTCGCCACGGTCGGCATAGCGGGGTTGGAACTTGATGGACTCCTCCCGCCTCAGGCCGAAGGCAGCCTGCAAACGCAGGCTCATGAGGACATGAGGGTCGGTGATGCTGTCCAACCTATCGCCCAGTTCCTTGGCCTTGTTTTCATTGGTCACATAGCGGCGGTCAGGGATACCCAGCCTGGTGTTGTCCGTTGGCAGGATGCCTGCCTTGCCCGTAAGCTCCCCCAATCGGTAGACACCTGAAAAGTAGAACTTCTGGCATGTTCAC